>Ga0315273_10002165_pt1 | contig 22951 bp, 16 predicted proteins | sample YL17G02_0_MG_FD_205753 | JGI IMG/M metagenome (GOLD analysis project Ga0315273, IMG submission 205753) | Sediment microbial communities from Yellowstone Lake, YNP, Wyoming, USA - YL17G02_0 | ecosystem: Environmental > Aquatic > Freshwater > Lake > Sediment | place: USA: Wyoming | collected...
TTTCGCCGTGAGTGGCGTCGCTGCCGCGGGCGCCGCTGCGGGCTTCGCCGCGGCCGGTGCGACCGTCGGGGCAACAGCCGCCGCGGTCGCCTGATCGGCCACTTCGATCCCGCGGTAGAACCAGTCGGCCTGCCGATCGCGGCCATCCGCATCCGCCACCGGCGTCACCGACAGGTACACGTTGTTGCGAATCTGGTTGATGAAGGGCGAGGTCTCGACCGCCACACGGTAGACCAGTTCCATCAGCATCTCCGGCGGCCCCGTCTCCGAGCTGTGCAGCCCGCCCGTCACGTGATAGTGCGGCTTCGTCGTCGTGATCAACTGCTTGATCTGCGCATCCGGCAACCCGCGCGGGTCCGCCAGCTTTGCCAGGTTGTCGCGATTCTGCGCGAGCGCCTTCATGTTGGCGTCGGATGACACCCACACCACCACCATCTCGCGGCCCTCGTCAGACCTGCCGATGCTCTCGACCTTGACGCGCGGCGTGGCGGCAGCAAGCGCGCGGTAGTACTTCAGGATGTCGGCGTAGTAGGTGAGCTTCTTCGGCGCGCCGATGTAGTAGCCGAGCACGTCCTTCGGCGTCGGAATCCCCTTCACGATCGGCAGATGATCAACCAGCGGACTTCCATACTTCGCATCGCCCGTCCACTCTGTGTAGAGTTTCGCGAACGCCTGGTCCTGCGGCTGCTTCGGGTCTCTGAGGTCCGGCGTCATCTGCCGGGCGTGCGTGATCCCGACAGTCAGCACCAGCAAGCATGCGCCAACCAACACGACGGGGAGACGACGACGGATAGATTCAGCACTCATCAGATATGGCTCCTCGGAGCAGGCAAACGGGACGGCTGCGTAGGAATGGACAGAAACATAGCATGGGAAAAGGGGTCGGACCTATTATTCCGCAGGCTGAGTCTCAGAAGAACAGGTCCGACCCCTTTTCCCGCCCCCTACCAGATCGTGCGCGCCGGGTAGTCCATGATGATCGGGTCGGGCGTGAGGATCGTCAGGCCGTGGACGATGGCCTGGCTCACCAGCATGCGATCGAACGGATCGCGGTGCAGGTCGGGCAGATGCGACACGTGGAGCGCCGAATCCTCGTCGATCGGCAGCACTGCTATCCCGTGCGCCTCGCGCATCTGGCGTACGAATCGCTCGGGCGGCGCCGGCAGCGGCAGCCGCCCAAGCCCGTGCTTGACCGCAATCTCCCACGCGGACGCGGCGCTGAGGTACACCTCGTTGTCAGCCGAGCGGAACAATTCACGGGCCCGCTTCGAAAGAGCCGTCGCATCGCCGACGATCCACAGGAATGCGCACGTGTCGAGCAGGAGCTTCATGACGCCCGCGCCTTGCGTGTCTTGCGCGTCTTGCTCGTCTTGCGTGCGCTGCGCGCGCCGTACGTCGTGGACGCCGACGCATCGGCCACCTGGAGCAGCCCCGCCCGGCGCTCGACTCCGTCGAACGCGTCGAGCATGTCGTCGGGCAGCGGCTGGAAGAACGAATCGGGCACCGCCACCCGTCCCCGCGCCAGGCCGATCGGCCGCGGTTCGGTCCGCGCCGACTCCACCGCCCGCAGTTCGGCAATGGGCCGATTCCGCTTGCAGATCAGCACCCGCTCACCCCGCGCGGCGAGATCAAGGAACTCCGACAACTTCGCCTTGGCCTCGTAAATATTGACTATCATTATAGTCATATACTTGACTAGTCCAGGTATCCTGTCAAGGGAAATCGTCGGGTCCCGGCAGCGACGCCTCTTGATGGGCCTCATCTTGCTGAATGGAGTACCCGTTGGCTGCCCCGGCGAAAGCCGGGGTCCAGTCCCGGATTCCTGCATGCACGGGAATGACGGGCAGCACGTGCCTCTTTGGGCGCCGATCGCGGACGAGGGCCGGTGGCGGATTGAGGCGGAGCGGCGCGAGTGGCCAGGGTCGCGCTGGATGCATTCTCGCGTCGGCCTCTCTGGTCCGAGGGAGGATGTGCCACAATCCTCCTGTGGGCAATTCCGACGCACAATTGAACGCCGCGAGCTGCCGCGGTCTCCAGAAGCGCTACGGCAAGGTCGTGGCCGTCGACGGGCTCGATCTCGACGTGCGCACCGGCGAGTGCTTCGGTCTGCTCGGACCCAACGGTGCAGGCAAGACGACCACCATCGAGATTCTCGAGGGCCTGCTCAATCCGGATGCCGGCGAGGTCGAGATTCTGGGGCTTCGCTGGGGCATAGACGACAGGGCGCTGCGCCAGCGGCTCGGCATCCAGCTGCAGGATACGCAGTTCAGCGACAAGCTCACCGTCGCGGAGGTCGTCCGTCTCTTCCGCTCGTTCTACCGCCGCGGGCCGTCGGTCGACGACGTGCTGGCGATGGTGGAACTGGACTCGAAGCGCGCCAGTTGGGTGAGCAAACTGTCGGGCGGCCAGAGGCAGCGGCTCGCGGTCGCGTGCGCCCTCGTCAATGAGCCCGACCTGCTCTTTCTCGACGAGCCGACGACGGGGCTCGACCCGCAGTCGCGGCGCCAGCTCTGGTCGCTGCTCGGCCAGTTTCGCCAGCGCGGTGGCACGATCGTGTTGACGACGCACTATATGGACGAGGCGGAGACGCTCTGCGACCGGGTCGGCATTGTCGATCACGGGCGGTTGATAGCGCTGGGCACGCCCCGCGATCTCATCGCCACGCTTGGCGCCGAGCACGTGATCGAATTCGAGCTCGCTGACGGCGCGCTCCTCGAGACCGAGACGCTGAAGCAGCTGCCGGGCGTGCAGGATGTCCGCCGGCTGAACGGGTCGACGAGCCTGCAGGTGAGCGAGTTGCATACGGCCGTGCCGGCGCTGCTGGCCGAGCTGGAGCGCGAGCACCGGAGTTTGTCTCGCTTCGCCACGCACCACGCCACGCTCGAAGATGTCTTTGTCGCTCACACCGGACGGCACCTGCGCGATGAGTAACCGCCGCCCGACTTACCACCCGCTCGTTGAGCTGGTTCTGGCCCGCGTGCGGGAGTTCGTCCGCGAACCCGAAGCGGTCTTCTGGGTGCTCGTCTTCCCTATCGTGCTCGCGTTCGCGCTGGGCATTGCGTTCCGCACCAAGAGCGACGAACCGGTGTACGCCGGGGTGCTGGCCGGACAAGGCAGCGCCGAGATCGTCGCGGGGCTTGGAACGTCGAGCGGCATCCGCGCGCGAATCGTGCAGCCCGAGCAGGCCGATCGGGCGCTGCGCGATGGCGAAGTGCAGGTGATCATCCTGCCCGGCACACCAGTCGCGTATCGCTTCGATCCGACCAGACCCGAAAGCCGGCTGGCGCGACTGGCCGTCGATGGCCAATTGCAGCGGCTCGCCGGCCGCACCGATCGCTTCACCGCGGCGGAACAGCCGCTTCAAGTGGTGGGCGCGCGCTACATCGACTGGTTGATCCCGGGCCTGCTCGGCATGAACATCATGGGCACGGGCCTCTGGGGCATCGGCTTCGCGATCGTGTGGGCGCGCACCAAGAACCTGCTCAAGCGCTTCGCGGCGACGCCGATGTCGCGCTCGCACTACCTGCTCGCGCACATCCTGGCGCGCATGGTGTTTCTCGGCATCGAAGTTGGCGCGCTGCTCATTTTCGCCTGGCTGGTGTTCTCGGTATCGTCCCGCGGGTCGCTGCTCCTCGTGGCGGCCGTGGCCGTGCTGGGCGCACTGACGTTCGGCGGGATCGGGCTGCTCGTGGCCAGCCGGGCTCGAACCGTCGAGGCGGTGTCGGGCTGGATGAACGCGGTGATGCTGCCGATGTGGGTGCTCTCGGGGGTCTTCTTCTCCTCAGCGAACTTCCCGGCGGTGACGCAGCCGTTCATTCATGCGCTGCCGCTGACCGCGCTCAACGACGCGTTCAGGGCGGTGATGCTCGATGGCGCGTCAGTTCCAGCCATCGCCGGCGAGCTGCTGACGCTGTGCGCCTGGACCGTCGTGTCGTTCGGCATCGCGCTGCGCGTGTTCCGCTGGAAGTAACGGCGCGACGGATGGTCAATCCCGGGATAATCAATCCCGGAGTGATTATTCGCGCATCAGAACAATCAATCCGGGATTGATTATCCGTCCCGTGCAAGAAACCACGCCTGCCCCGTTCTCTACATGAGGACTGTGGTGATCGGTCGGTGTCTAATCATGCACGTCCCCGACACACGGGAGGATTTATGCGACGCTCAATTGGTGTACTCGCCCTGGCGCTGATGTCGGCCGCGCCGGCCGCCGCCCAGGACATCGCTGTGATGCCCGTTATCCGGGCACCGTGGCAGAACCCGCGCAACAGCACCCCGATGCGCCTGCAGTCGCTACGCGTGGACGTCAAGATCGTCGGCCACCTCGCCACGACCACGTGGGATATCTCTGTCTTCAACCCCCAGCGCACCGTGCTCGAAGGGGAACTGGTCTTTCCGATCGGCGACGGCCAGACGGTGAGTCGTTTCGCCATGGATGTGAACGGCGCCCTGCGCGAAGGCGTGGTGGTCGAAAAGGAGAAGGGCCGCCAGGTCTTCGAGGACATCGTGCGCCGCGGCGTCGACCCGGGTCTGCTCGAAAAGACCTCTGGCAACAGCTTCAGGGCCCGCGTCTATCCGATTCCCGCGGGTGGCTCCAAGCGCGTCGTCATCGCCTACGAGCAGGAATTGAAGGATGCCGGCAAGGGGGCCGGTGCCGGACTGCTCTATCACCTGCCGCTGGCGTTCACCGACAAGGTGGACACCTTCACGCTGCGCGTCGAAGTGCTCGACCAGGCAGATGCGCCCAGGGTCCAGTCGTCGCCGCTCTCCACGTTCGCGTTCAAGTCGTGGCAGCGCGCCTTCGTGGCCGAAGAGACGCAGCGGGACGTTGTTCTCAACAAGGCGCTGATCCTCGTCGTGCCCAGAGGCGAGGAGAGCCGGGGCGCTTTTGTCTCCACCGAACAGGGAGAGCGCTACTTCTATGTGACCGTATCGCCGCGCCTCAGCCGACAGCCGAAGATTCTGCCGAAGCGCCTGCTCATCGTGTGGGATGCGTCCTACAGCGCACGCTTGCGCGATCGCAAGAAAGAACTGCAACTGCTCGACGCCTACGTCCAGCGACTGGGCGGCGCCACGCTGGCGCTGGCCATCCTTCGCAACGATCTCGCGCCGGTGCAGTCGGGGCCGTGGGTCGAACTCCGCAAGGCGATCGAGGATGCCCCGTCTGACGGCGGAACCAACTTCGGTGCGCTGGGTCTCTCGGGAGGACCGGCCGACGAAGTACTGATGTTCTCGGATGGCCTCGGCACGTTTGGCGGCGGTGAGCCCCGCTTCCCCAAGTGCCCGGTGATCGCCGTTAACTCGGCGCTTGCAGCCAATCACGGATGGCTGCGCGGAGTGTCCGAACCAGGTGGCGGTGAATACCTCAACCTGACCACGCAGACGGTAGCCGACGCCGTGCAGGCGCTGACCACCCAGCCCCTGGTCTTCCTCCGGGCCTCGTACGACGCGACGCAGGTCACCGAGGTCTACCCGAGTCGAGGAGCAGCCGTCCGCGGCCCCTTTGGTCTCGCCGGTAAACTGCGCGCCGACCGAGCCCGCGTCACGCTGCATTTCGGGTATGGCACGAGGGAGTCCTATTCCCGCACCTTCGATCTGGACGCCTCCGCCCCGTTGACGGCGCCGGTGGCGAGGATTTGGGCTCAAAAGAAACTTGCGGAGCTCAGTCAGGCTCCCACGCGCAACGCGGAGGCGATTGCTGCGCTGGGACGACACTTCGGCATCGTGACGGATGGCACGTCGCTGATCGTACTCGACAGCGTCGCCGACTACGTGCGCTACAAGATCGCGCCGCCGAAAGAACTCCTCGCCGAATACGAGCGGCAGACGAAGGAGGATACCGGCAAGAAAGTGCGCCGCGACAAGGACCACCTGGAACAGGTGGTCGCGCAGTTCGAGGAGCGTAAGACCTGGTGGCGGACCGAATTCAAGCCGGACCCGGTGACGAACAAGCCGGCGGTGATCACAGGAGGAGATCCGCGCGTCATGGCGGCCGAGTCCGCGCGCGAGCGCCAGGACATGGTGGCCACTATGGCCGCGCCGGCCTCGCCGCCACCGATGGCGGCGCTCCGAGTCGCAGGAAACGAAGCAAGCGCGGGGAAGGGGATGGAGACCGGTGCCGGCCGCGGCCGGGAACCCGAAGTCGCCGGCACGATCGACCTCAAGCCCTGGGCACCTGACACGCCGTATCTCAGGGAGTTGAAGGCCGCGGCCAAGGATCAGCGTTACACGCTCTATCTCAAGCTCCGGACAGAGCACGGCACGACGCCGGGGTTCTTCCTCGACGTATCCGACCTGTTCCGCGATCAAGGCGACGCCCGGCTGGCGTTGCGGATCCTGACCAACCTCGCCGAGCTCAAGACCGACGATCCGACGCTGCTGCGCGTCCTCGGCTATCGCCTGCGCCAGTTGAAACTGTCAGATCTGGCGGTCTGGACCTTCGAGCAGGTGTTGACGCTGCGCGAAGACGAGCCGCAGAGCCATCGAGATCTGGCGCTTGCCCTGGCAGATGCCGGCCAGACCCAGCGTGCGGTCGACCTCATGTGGGATCTGATCGTGCGGGAGTGGGACAACCGTTTCACGGACGTCAATCTCATCGTCGTTGGCGAGATGAACGCCGCGATCGCCACAGCCAGGAGCAGGCCCAACACGTCCAGGATCGATGTTCGACTGCTCGAGAACCTTCCCGTTGACGTCCGAGCCGTGCTCAACTGGGACACGCCCAACAGCGACATGGATCTGCACATCATCGATCCGCGCGGGGAGGAGTGTTTCTACAGCCACCAGCGAACCGCGATCGGCGGACGCATCAGCGCGGATATCACGACCGGCTACGGCCCCGAGGAGTTCCTGCTCAGAAAGGCGATTCCCGGCAAGTACTCCGTGCGCGCCAAGTTCTTTGGCACCGGTCAGCAGACCGCCGTCGGTGCGACCACCGTGGTGCTCGAGCTGTACCTGCGATACGGAACAGGACAGGTCGAGAACAAGTCCATCACGCTGCGCCTCGATGGCGCGGGACGCATGGTGGAGGTGGGGACGTTCACCTTCGAGACGCGAACCAAGTAGGTGCGGGTGCCCCGCGTTCGGTTCGGCCGCGCGGGGCCGTCTCTTATACAGGGGCCGGACAACCTGACCCAATCACAACATGACCCGACCCCTGTTGCGCCGTCAGCAAAGAAGCTAGAATGGGCCGGAAACCCGGCCGTCAGTCCAGGAGACCCCCATGAAACGCCAAGCCGCTGCCGTCGTTGTTCTGTATCTCGCGGCACTCGTCGCGCTCACGTGGCCCCTCCTCGCGGCAGCCTTCTGGCCCGAGGCGAGTCTGGACGAGCTCCGACAGGTCTTCTCGCAGTGGCTCTATTGGAGCTTCGTTGCGGTGATGGTCGCCGGTCAGGCGGCGCTGCTTGTGCTCCCGGTCAAGGTCGCCAGCCGGCGGCCGACCACCCACCGATCCCTGCTCTGGCCAATCGCGGTGTCCGGCCTGATGATGGGCGGCTTTGTCATCGGCGCCATCTGCGCGGTGGCGGAACTCTTCCAACGCGATCACGCCTTCAACTCGTCATGGGTTGGGTGGAGCGCGATCGGCGCCGGCGCCCTGATGTGGGCGGGATGGACAATCGTCTTCTATCGGATGAGCCGCTCGACTGACGCGCGGGACGTGGTGTCGCGGCAATGCCGCCTGCTGCTCCGCGGCAGCCTTCTCGAACTGCTTGTCGCCGTCCCCACGCACATCGTCGCCCGCAGCCGCGACTACTGCTGCGCAGGCGCCCACACGTTTATCGGCATTGCGCTGGGACTGACGGTGATGCTGCTGTCGTTTGGCCCGGGCGTGTTCCTGCTGTTCGTCGACCGCTGGAAGCAGCTGCATCCACGCCCGGCACACGAAGGACCAGCCGCCGGGAGGTGACCCCTACTTCTTCGCGACGGTGTCTTCCTTCAAGACCTTCTTCGAGAAGTAGAACACCAGCCACGCGACGATCAGGAAGTCGATGCCCGCGCCGAGCACAGGCCCAATCAGAAAGTGGATCGACCCCAGATCGAAGGTGGCGGTGCGCCAGGCGCCGCCTGGAACGAAGAAGGTCACGATCGGCATCAGGATGCCGTCCACCACCGTGGTCACCATGGCGTTGGCCTTGCCGCCGATGATGACCGCAATCGCCAGGCCGATCACGCCGTACTGCTTCAGGAACGCGATGAAGTCTTTCATGGGTGTCTCCTTGCCGTCGCAGTGTACACAGACAATGGCCGTACGGGAAACGGCGCGAGAACCGGGGTCAGAGCGGAATCGGGGTCAGATCCCAATTCTCATCCCATGCGTCATCCGTCCATCGCGCATCCGTACAGGAGCAGTTCGTCGCCACAGTCGGTCAATCTGACCGTGGTCTCAGCCCGGAAGCCCATCTTCTCGAGCAGACGGACGGATGCCTGGTTGGTGGGCTGGACAATCGCCACCAGGCGCTTGATGCCGAGCCCGAGTGCCGCCCAGGCCTTGACGCCGATGGCCGATTCGATGGCATAGCCTCTGGACCAATACGCCGACAGAAACGCAAAGCCGATATCGATGTCGTTGAGCGCGTCCCGCTTCAGCAAGCCGCAGATGCCGATGGGCGTTCCGGCCTCCTTCAGCAAGACCAGAAACAGGCCAAAGCCGAACCGCTCGTACATCGCGACGGGGCCGTTTGCGATGTAGGCACGCGCGTCGTCCAGCGTCCGTACGTTCCTGTCGCCGATGTTGTTGATGAACGACGGGTCGTTCAGCAGTTCCACGATGAACGGCGCGTCGTCGCCACACAGTCGGCGCAGCGTGAGCCGCTCGGTGTCGAGCACGTGGGGCGACGCGGTCAGCGTGGGATGCTCGGCATCGCCGGTGTTGCGGACACCGGCGGGCTCGAACAGCAGCGCCGATGCCTCTTCGTCTGCCACCGGTCGGTGTTCCACCCCGCGCGGGACGACCAGGCAGGTGCCCGGCGCCAGCACGACGACGCGGTCGCGGAATTCGATGCGAAAGGTCCCGTCGACGCACAGGAACAGTTCGTCTTCGGCCTCGTGGCGGTGCCATACGAACGCACCCTTGAACTTGACGAGTTTCACCTCCTGCCCGTTGAGGCGCGCGATCACCTCCGGACGCCAGTGCTCGGTGATCCTGGCTAGACGATCGCGAACGACGATGGGTTCGATGATCATGCGAGTCGAACAACAGCGCGAATGGCGACAGAAGGGGGAGGACCCCGGCAACCGGCGCCCTCCCCGGTCAACTGTCCGGCTCGGATGTGCCCGGACTACTTCGGGTCGGCCTTCTCGGCCACCTTCTTCTTGAACATCGGCGCGACGTCGCGCTTGCCCCGGTCGAGGAAGCTGACGCCCTTGTCCATCCACTCCGGCCGGGGCTTGCCCAGCAGGTAGTGGTCGAAGAACTCGTCCATGTGCACGGTCCAGTGCTTCTGGTTGTCGCGACTGCGCAAGCCGTGCAGTTCGCCGTTGTAGGTGAACATGTACGCTTCCTTGCCCAGCCGCCGCAGCGCCGTGTTGAACTCGATCCCCTGGTACCACGGCACCGCATCGTCGGCGTCGTTGTGGATGGTGAGATACGGCGTCTTGATCTTCTTCACCCAGAAGATCGGCGAGTTCTCGATATAGAGAAGCGGCTCGTCCCACGGAGGCGCGCCAATACGGCTCTGGGTCTTCTCGTACTGGAACTCCCGCACCATGCCCGTGCCCCAGCGGATGCCGCCGTAGGCGCTGATCATGTTCGACACCGACGCGCCCGCTTCCACGGCCGCGAAGATGTCGGTGCGCGTGATCAGGTGCGTGATCTGGTAGCCGCCCCACGAATGGCCCTGGATGCCAATGCGCTTCGGATCGATGAAGCCCATCGCCACCACCGTGTTCACGGCCGGAATCACGCACTTCTCCGCGCTCTCTCCCGGGAAGCCCGTGTTGTAGACGATGTCGGGCTGGAGCATCACGTAGCCGTTGCTGACGTAGCGCGCGACGTTGATGCTGGTGCCCACGTTCGGCGTCGCGTAGTTGTGCAGGTTCTGCGTCAACCCCTCGTAGATGTACACCATCAAGGGGTACTTCTTCGCCGGATCGAAGGGGTCCGGCTTCGTCAGGATCGCGCGCAGCCGCTTGCCGTCGGTGTTGATGTACTCGATGAGCTCGGAGCGGCCCCACGCGAAGTCCGCCTGTTGCGGATTGGCGTTCGACACCTTCTTCATGTCGCGGAAGTTGATGTCGCTGCTGGTCCACAGATCCGGGAACTCCTCGAAGCGGGCGAGCGTGAATACGATCGTCTCGCCCTTGGTGGCCTTGGTCAGCGCACCAATCGCCTTGTCCACCATCACGATCTTCTCCGGCGGCGCGAAGGACAGAGCGAACAAGACCGTGGGCTCGGCCTTGGCGGCCTTGGCGGGCCTGCCGGAGGCCTTGGTCGGCGTCCCGACGTTCTCGGGAGGCGCCGACGTGGTGGGCGCCATGCGGTAGAAGCCCGACGCCCGGGTGCGCTCGTTGGTGGCCGCCAGCAGCATCGGCTTGTTGGCCGGCACCGTGCGCTCTTCCGGATCGAGCGAGCGATACCGGAAGATGAGCTGCTGCTTGCGCCCGTCGCCGCTGGTGAGCAGCCGGCCGCCGGTGCCGTCGGGGTTGACTTCCCAGATGTCGAACTGGTCGTACAGCAGCACCGCCTGGTCGTTGACCGTCCAGCCGCCCGCGCCGTAAGGCCCCGGCAGATCAGGCGTCGTGAAATCCTGCTGGAACCGCACCTTCAGCTTCTCGGTGAGGTTGACGCGCACGCCGTCGGCGATCCGATACGTCCACCAGTGGCCGGCGCGCTCGTCGAAGTAGATCACGTACTTGCCGCCCGGCGACATCATTGTGCCGGCGCCGCCCCAATGCTCGAGCACCTGCCTGGCCGCACCCGTCTTCAGATCGACGACGAACACGTCGTTGTAGGTCTGGTCCCACGAGATCTCCATCCGGTACGGCAGGTCGGACGTGCCAATGGCTCGCGCCGGATCGTCGCCAGGATTGACCGTGGGCAACTCCGGCGTCGCCAACTGGACGAGCTTCTTGTCGGCCAGGTGCACGACGGCGCGGTAGTTGCGCGACCGCTCCTGCTCGACGCGCACCTTCTGCATCGGCTGGATGATCTGATCCTTCGACGACCACAGGTCAACCGCAATGGGTGCCGGCGTCTTGTCGTTCGGATCGGTTGGCGGAGCGGGCGGCTTGCCCGTCGACAGGAGAATGCGCGCGCCGTCTCGCGAGAATCGCGGCGCCGAGTCGGCCACCACCATGCCCTTGGGCATCCCGGCCGTCGCGCCCGAGATCAGCTCGACCGCGTCGCCGGTTGGCGGCACGGGGGCGGGCTTGGCCGGAGCGGCCGTGGCAGCCGGCGCGCCAGGCGCGGCCTGTCCGGCCGGCGCCGCAGGAGCAGCGCCCGGCTTCGCGGGTTCGGCGGCTACGGCAGGCGGAGCCGGCTTGGCCTTCTCGGCCGCAGGCGCCGCAGGCTTCGCGGCTTCCGTCGCTGGTTTGGCTGGTGTCGCGGGGGTCGCCACTTCCGTTGCGGGCTTGGCCACTCCGGTTGCGGGCTTGGTCGCAGCCATCTCGGGTTTCGCAGTGGTCGCCGCCGCGGCAGGCTTGTCCCCTCCAGATGGAGGCCGGGGCTTCCCTTCGACTCCGCTCAGGGCCGGCAGCCCCGGCGTGGTGGCGCCAGCCTTGGCCGGCGTTGTATCCGGCGACCTCCAGTAGTACAACCGATACGGCGACACGGGCTTGTCGTACTCGACCGCATCACTGAGGAACGCGATCTGCTGTCCCGCCTCGTCAAACGTCATGCTCTTGTAATGACCGCGTCCCGACAGCAGGGTCTTGACGACACCATCGCTCAAGTGGCGGGTGAACGCTCCGTCCTTGGCTGCCTCGGTCGATGAGGTCGCATACGCCAGCCAGACGCCCTTCGTGTCGAACAGATACTCGACCACCTCGGGAATCGTGGTCTCCTCGCCTGTCGCGAGGTTTCGCAGAATCAGATCCGAGCCGGGGTCCTTGCGCTTCTCTCCGGTCGCGGTCTGCGTGGCCGCCCCGCCTCCTCGTCCGCCCGCCGCAGGCGCGGGAGCCGCTCCGCCGCCCCCTCGTCCGCCACCCGCGCCTCCCCGACCGCCGGCCGCGCCGCCGCCCGCGCCGCCGGTGCCTTTGTAGTACGCCAGCCATGCCGACGATTCAGTCGGCACGCGGAAGCTGCCGATTTTCTCGACTGTCGTGACCTTACCGTCGGCCAGCGTCATCACGCCCATGCCGGTTCGCGGCTCAGTGCGGGTGGTCTGGCCACCGCCAGTCCCGCCGCGGCCGCCCCTGCCTGCACGACCACCCGTCTGACCTCCGCCCGCGGCCTGCCCACCTCCAGCAGCTTGCGCCCCGGCGGCCGCCTGTCCCCCACCGGCTGCCACAGCCTGGCCGCCAGCCGCCTGCCCCGCACCAGCCGCCGCCGCCTGGCCGCCGCCCGTCCCTCGACCAGCACCGGCCGTCTGTTCGCCACCAGTGCCAGCCGCCGCCGCGGCCTCGGTCGCAACCCGCTCCTTCTCCTCTTCGGCTTTCGTCTGCGCGACGCTGAAGATCAGAAACTTGCCGTCCTCGGTAAACGTCGGCCCCGTGCCGCGCGGATGGCGGAACTCCTGGCCGGTCGCGAGGTTCCTGACGATGAGCTCGCCGTCTTCGGCCTGCGACGTCACCGAGTAGGCGAGCCACTTGCCATCGTTCGACAGGCGTGTGCCTCCGACCGCCTTCCAGTAGTCCACTACGTCGTACGTGAGCGGACGCTTGCTGGAGTTGGGCGCTTGCGCCGACGCCACGATACCGACCACAGCGATAACGCAGATGCACAGCGCGAAGGTGCGCCACGGGAATCGCCAACGCATAGGAACTCCTTTGAAGACTGGTGACCAACCACCGGAAGGGGCAAATTGGGCAGGCCTATTATGGTCGGGCTGACGCCCGGCGGGAAGAAGAAACGCAGCCGAACCCAAACTGGCCCGACCAGTCGGTCCTGGGGTGTCAGATCTCGGTTCGCGCGAGCAACCCCAGGAGAACGACGGCGCCAGCGATGACCAGAACGGGCGTGTGCATCACGGGAATGCGCCACAGATTGAACCCGAGGACCCCATACATGCCGATACTGACGTAGGCGGAAAACAAGTTCGACAACCTGGGGCGATACGTCGCGAATATCTCGCTGGGCGACTCGTCTCCGGCGGCGCCGCTACCGACGATCGAGGCATGTTTCGACCAGAACGGCAGAGGCCGGTTCTTTCGATAGGCGTAGGCGATCCGCTCCGGCCAGATCGCGAACGCGATGGCAAGGCCGCCGCAGACAGCGGCAATCGGGATGTTCGGGATCGCGGCGGCCGTCATCGACGCGTAGGCCAGCGGCCCGCAGCACAGCACTCGCACCCAGCCTTCGAATGATCGCTCCATGGTCCGAACCCTCTGCGACAGATTATCCACAGCCGAGCGGTCGCCCGCAATCAACATCATCCACAGCGTCGAGAAGCGATATCGCCCGCCGCGCCGCCGCGGCCGCCACCCGCGCCTGACCCAGTTTCCGGATGGACACGGCCACGAACCGCCGGCTGCCATCCTGCAGCCGATTCCGGGGAGGGATCGACACGCCACCACGCCCTCTCCGACGAGAAATGGGCTTGAGACGATTGTCATTATTTTTGCTACCACGCAAAAACACACGTGAGTGTTATTGACTGTTAGCAAATATCACAGCTACACTGGCGCATGGCCGCCCACACCCGGTATCTGGCTCCGCAACTGCGTCACGACCTCGCCCGCAAGATGGTATTTGTGGCCGGACCCCGGCAGGTTGGCAAGACCACCCTGGCACTCGGCGTCCCGGGTGCCAAGGCCGGCTATCTCAACTGGGATGTCGCCGAGCACCGGGAGCGCATCCTCCGAGGCCAGCTCCCCGCTGCCAAGCTGTGGGTATTCGACGAGCTGCACAAGTACCGAAGGTGGCGCAACTACCTGAAAGGCATCTACGACGGGCGCCGTGCGGGGCAGCGGGTGCTCGTCACGGGCAGCGGGCGCCTCGATCTGTACCGGTTCGGCGGCGACTCGCTGCAGGGGCGGTATCACCTGCTACGGCTCCACCCCTTCTCTGCGCGCGAACTGAAATTGCGAACACCGGGCGAACTGCGCGACCTGCTGACCCTCGGGGGATTCCCAGAGCCCTGCCTTGCCGGAAGCGAGGTGGAGGCACGCCGCTGGTCGCGCGAGTACCGAACTCGGCTGATCCGCGAAGACGTCACGTCGCTCGAGCGCATCGTCGATCTCGGCCACCTCGAACTCCTCATGCTGCGTCTGCCCGAACTGGTCGGCTCGCCGCTCTCGATCAACGCCCTGCGCGAGGACTTGCAGGTGAGCCACAAGGCTGCCGCCGCATGGCTCTCGGCACTCGAGCGCCTGTACGCCATCTTCCGCCTGCCACCGTTCGGGGCGCCGAGAATCAGGGCCGTCAAGAAGGAGCAAAAGCACTACCACGTCGACTGGTCTATCGTGCCCGCCGACGCGGCCCGCTTCGAGAACCTGGTTGCCAGCCACCTGCTCAAATGGGTGCACTTCAAGCAGGACACGCTTGGGCTCGACGTGGAATTGCGCTATTTCCGCGACACTGATGGCCGCGAGGTGGATTTCGTGGTCGTCGAACGGCGCGCGCCCGTACTGCTTGTCGAGTGCAAGTGGGGCGATGCCGACGTCGATCGGAGCCTGCGGTATCTCAGGACCCGCTTCCCTGCCGCCGACGCGTGGCAGATCTCAGCGACCGGCACGAAGGACTTCGTCAATCCGGATGGCATCCGGGTGGCGCCCGCCCTGACGCTGCTCAACGGTCTGATCTGAACGCCGGGCCTTCGACGGCCAGAGCGCTGCCAGCGTGATGGCTGCGATTCTCGAACGCGAGGCCCTTTGGGTGGTCAGCCGACAGCCGTTTCGTCTAGGCCCTCGAATCGGCGGCGACCAATTTCGGGCGGAACACTGCCCTGGTTCGTGTGAACATCGACACTGGCCGTGTCGATCAGATCGCGACACCGCCCAAGGGGTTCTTCTCAAGATGCACGCTTGTCGCCAAGCGGCCAATCGCGATCTGCGCCATCGAGGAGAGTTCCAACGACGCCTGGCTCGTCGAGCACTTCGACCCGCGCATCGCCCCGCCGAAGAAATGACGGGCTACCGCCTCACCCCTATCGCATCCGCATTCCAGAGGATCGCCGGGCGCGACGGCGCCGGCATCGCGCCCACCACGCGCGTGCTCATCGCCACGTACAGCCGCGGCACCGCGAAGTAGATCACCGGCAGATTGTCCGAGAGCACCTTCTGCGCCTGGTAGAAGAGTCCCTGACGCACGGCGAGATTCCGCTCGGCCGCCATCTTGAGGACGAGCCCATCGAGTTGCGCCTCCCAGGGCGTCGCCGCTTTCGACTGCTCCATGTTCCACACGTGCGCGCCGCCAGAGCTCAGCCAGAAGTCGAGGTTTATCGCCGGATCAGTGTCGGTCGTGAGGAAGCGGAAGTAGAGCGCATCATAGTCGCCCTTCGTCATCCGATCGACCAGCGCACCCACTTCGAGCGCCACGACGTCGACCGCGATACCCACCTTCTTCAGATCGTCGCGAATGAAGGCCGCGCCTTTCTCGAGCGCGGTATTCCCCTTCTGCGTGATCAGCGCGAATCGCACGGCCGCGCCCGATCCGTCTTCGAGCATCCCGTCGCCGTTGGTGTCGCGCAGATTCATCCGCGCCAGCTCGATCCGCGCCCGCGCGGGATCGTACGGATGGCGATCGATCGCATTCGATGAAGCCGGCGCGTACCACGTCTTGTTCGACGGCGACACCGGCCCCCATGTCGGCTCGGCGGCGCCAAGGAACACGGCGTCGGCGAACGCTTTGCGATTGACGGCCAGCGAAACGGCCTTCCGGAACTCGAGGCTCTGCAACCACACCCGCCGCGGGTCCTTCGCCTTCGCCTCGGCCTTGAGGTTGAACCAGAACGCATCGGCGTCAAACGACAGTCCCGCATCGACCACGCGCAGCTTCCCGGCTGTCGCCTCGCGCTTGAGCAATGCGTAATCGTCGGGCCGGATCTCGCTCTGCGTCAGATCGGCCTGCCCCGACTGCACGCGCAGCAGTTCGGTGTTCTGATCAGGAGTGATTTCAATCGTCAGCCGATCCAGGTACGGCAACTGCGTGCCAGCCGCGTCCTTCCGCCAATAGCGGGGGTTGCGCGCAAACACGAGCCGCTCCCCCGCCTTGTATTCCTGTAGGACAAACGCACCCAGGCCCACCAGTTCGCCGGGCGCCACGGTCGGCCCCCACAGCTTGCGGAGCGCGCCGGACTTGAGCGCCCCTTCGAGCTTGTGCTTCGGCAGGATAGGCAGCGCGTCGAGCAGCCGCAATCCCGGTCCGAACGCGGTCGGGAACCTGACGACGACGGTGTTGGCGTCGGGCGCGGTGATGGCGAGCGGCTTTCCGCCGATGAGCATCGCATCACCGAGCCAGCTCCCCGTCGTCTCGTCGTAGACCACTTGAAGCGAGAACAGCACGTCGGCCGACGTAAACGGCGACCCATCCGAGAACTGCACGCCGCGCCGCAGGTTCAGCGTGCACGTGAGACCGTCAGTCGAACACGCGAACGTCTCCGCCAGCCACGGCTCGAGCTGCTGCGTCGCGCGGTTGATCCGGACGAGTTTCGCATTGAGCAGTTGCGTCACCAGGTGTGACGCAAAGTCGCGCCCCGCGTGCGGATTGAAACTCCGCGGCTCGCTCCTCACCGTCGCCACCAGACTGCCACCGCGCATCGGGAGTGCCGGCGCCGCGGCCGCGGGCGTGGTGGCCGCCGGTTTCGCCTGTGGTGCCGGTGCGGCTGGCCTGACCTGCCAGGCTGCACCTGCCGGCGTCGCCGCACCATTGTGCACGATGGCCAACGCTGCTGCCCCCGCCAGCCCCGTGACGGCGACCAGCGCGAGCACGACCACCCCGGCCATCGTCAGTGATCCCCGGCGCACGCTTGTCATGGAATCCCTCACACGTTGCAGCAGACCCGCAGTCTCCGACCTCTCGACTGGCACGATCCTGCCACAGATTGCACCCGGCAGGTACAGGCGCGGATCCCGTTCTGAACGGGCGGGACAAGTCGCGCCCCTGCCCCCTCACGCTTGATTCTTGCTTCTTGCTCCTTGCTTCTTCTTCCCACCGCCTGCTGTCTACCGTCTACTGTCCGTCGTCTACTATCCACCTTCTTCGCTATAATGGCGCGCGTGTTCGACTTGGACCGGAAGATCCCCACGAGGTTGCTTCTTGACTGCTCCGCCGCCGCTCATTGACGCGCGCAATCTGACGCGAACTTTCGATAACGGCGCGGTGACGGCACTCGGCGGCGTGAGCTTCACCGTGGCCGAGGGCGACTTCGTGTCGATCATGGGACCGAGCGGGTGCGGCAAGTCGTCGCTCCTCAATCTGATTGGCGCCCTCGACACGCCGACCTCCGGCCAGATCCACTTCGCGGGCCGGGATCTTCGCGAGGTGCGCGACCTGGCCCGGTTTCGCTCGGAGACCATCGGGTTCGTCTTCCAGTCGTTCCACCTGCTGCCGACGCTGACCGCGCTCGAGAACGTGCAGGTGCCGATGCTCGAGACCAGCCTCGATCGCGCCGCACGCCGAGCCCACGCCATGGCTCTGCTCCACGCCGTCGGACTCGATCGCCGCTTGCACCATCTGCCGACCAAGCTGTCGGGCGGCGAGCGCCAGCGCGTCGCCATCGCCCGCAGCCTCGCCAACGGTCCCAGGCTGCTGCTGGCCGACGAACCGACCGGCAACCTCGACACCGCCAGCTCACAGGTCGTGCTGGATCTGCTGACCAGGATTCACCGCGAGCGCGGCATGACGATCATCACCGTCACCCATGATGCCATTGTCGCGAGCGCCGCCGCCCGCATCATCAGCATGCTCGATGGGCAGATCCTCTCCGACAGCGCCGGCTCGGCAGCCGGCGGAAAATGATCGCCCGCCATGTCATTGCTCACTATCGTCATCAAGAACCTGCGGCACCGCCGGACGCGCAGCCTGCTCACCGTCGTCGGCATCAGCGTGGGCATCGCCGCCGTCGTCGCGCTGACCGGGCTGGCGAACGGGTTCCAGACGAGCTGGGAGGAGACGTACCGCGCCCGCGGCGTCGACCTGATCGTCACGCGCGTCACCAGCCGCACCGCACTGCCGACACCGTTTCCGTCAACGGTCGTCGATACACTGCGGGCGCTGCCGGGCGTGACCGCCGCCGGCGGCGTCATGGCGGATCTGATGAGCATCGAGGACTCGCCCACGATGCTGGTCACCGGCTGGGAGACCAACACGTTTCTCTGGAAGCACCTGCGCATCGACCAGGGACGCCTGCCCGACACCGAGCGCGAACCGGTGGTCATGCTCGGCGCCATCACGGCCGAGGCGCTCAAGAAGAAGGTCGGCGACCCGGTGCAGATCGACACCGAGCGTTTTACCGTGTGCGGCATCTTCACCAGCGAGGCCCTGTCCGAAAACGGCGCCGTCGTCATGTCGCTCGGCAGCATGCAGGCGCTGACCTCGCGCGACGGGATGGTCAGCTTCGCCAACATGAAGATCGATCCTGCGCTCGGCCCCGACGGCGTCCGCCGGTTGCGCGAGACCATCGCCCGCATGTTCCCGAACTTCCAGTCGTTCGACGCGAGCCAGGTGTCGCAGGCCAACATCGCCGTGCAGGTGTCGAAAGCGATGAGCCTGGGCACCTCCCTCATCGCCGTGGCCGTCGGCGCGGTCGGCGTGATGAACACCATGCTGATGAGCGTGTTCGAACGGATGCACGAGATTGGCGTGCTGCTGGCGATCGGCTGGCGCCGCCGCCGGATCATGACGATGATCCTGCTCGAGTCGATGTTGCTGAGCCTGGTGGGCGGCTTCGTCGGCATCGCGATCGGCCTCGCGGCCCTGGGCGTGCTCGAGTGGACGCCCGTCCTGCACGGCCGCATCGCGCCCGACGCCAGCCCGCTCGTGATCCTGATGGCGCTCACCGTCTCGGTCGCCCTCGGCATGCTGGGCGGCCTCTACCCCGCCTGGGTTGGCGCACGGATGTCCCCCAGCACGGGGTTGCGCCATGAATGAACCGGGGCACGCGCTCCTTGGCTCGTTTCTGAGAATGAGACGGCTGACCGGGGCGTGCTATTCTCCGTCGTGAAAGTGAACGAAAGCCCCCCGAACACATTGCGAACCAGCACACACTTGCGAACCAGCACATAGAGGAGACCATCAATGAGCAGGACAGCACGGCGAGTGATCGCATGGATCTGTTGTTTGATACCGCTGGCGATGATGAGCGATACGCGGGCCCAGGTGCAGGCTCCCAAGGAAGGACAGGCGAAATTCTGGACCGTCCCAGGGTATCGCCATGGTCCGAGCGCCTTCAAACGTAATTTCCTGGTCGAGACCACGCCACTCCAGGAAGGCGTCATGGACTTCAAGCACTATCACAAGTACACGGAGACGGTGGAGTTCTTGAAGAAGTGGGAAAAACAATATCCGGACCTGGTCGACCTCTACGTCGTGGCGCAGAGCTTCGGCGGCATTGATATCTATCAGGTGACCGTCACCAACAAGAAGACGGGCAAAGACACCGACAAGCCCGCGATGTACGTGGAGGGCAACCGCCACGCGGGCGAGGTGACGGCGGGTGAATCCGCCCTGTGGATGCTCAACTACATGCTCACCAACTACGGGAAGGACAAGGAGGTCACGCGGCTCCTCGACACCTTCACCTATTACTTCCGCCCGGTGAATAACCCCGACGGCAGCATGCTCTATCTGGAGACCGCTCAGACGCTGCGCAGCACGATCCGCCCGCATGACGACGACGGAGATGGCCTGCTCGACGAGGACCCTGCCGAAGATCTCGACGGCGACGGGTTTATCCGTCAGATGCGCGTCAAGGTGGAGATGGGCAAAGGGGATTCCATCGTTGATCCCCGCGACCCGAAGGGCCGTTTGATGAGGAGAGTGGGCGCGGGCAAAGGCGACTACCTGCTGCTGACCGAAGGGTACGACAACGACAAGGATGGCCGGGTTAACGAAGACGGTATCGGCGGCCTCGACCTGCACCGCAACTACCCCGAGAACTGGCGGCCCGAGACCGAAGAGACCTCGCGCGGCTTTACCCAGGGTGGCGCCGGCGAGTATCCGCTGTCGGAAGTTGAAACCCGCGCAGTGGTCACATTCCTTCTCGCTCATCCAAACGTGTCGGTCGTCAACACCATGGATACCAGCGTCCCAATGCTGCTGCGTCCGCCGTCCACCTCGCCGAGCGAAGAGCGGATGTACCCGGAAGACCTTGCGCTGTATAAGGACTTCGACACAAGAGGGAAAGTGATCACCGGCTACACCAGGGCCGGCGATGTCTATGCGGACTACGGCCGCAACAGTCCGCTCTTCGGCCACAGCCCGGATTTCGGGTACTGGCAGTATGGCGCCATCTGGTATGGGGATGAGCTCTGGAACGGCGGCAATGTCGGCGACTACGACAAGGACGGCGTGGTCAATGACGAGTGGGACCGCCTGCAGTACAACGACAAGGAGCTGAAGGTCAGCCGCTTCCAGCCATGGACCAAGATCATTCACCCCGACTACGGCGAGGCCGAAGTGGGCGGCTGGAATCCCAAGTTCTGGGGCCAGAATCCACCGCCGGAACTGCTCGAAGTCTGGGCCGAGAAAGAAGCCCGCTTCAACTTGATGCTGGCGGCCAGCCTGCCCAAGGTGGTGATGGCGGAGCCGAAGATGACCAGCACGGGTGATGAGTACACGATCGAAGTGTCGGTCGAAAACAAGGGCGTGATCCCGACGGCGTTGAGGCAAGCCCAGTTGGTCAAGATCGTGCGCCCGGATACCGTGTCGATGGTCTTTCCGGCGGGCATGACCTCGATGCAGGGCATGGGCGGCCGCGGCGGCAGAGGCGGGCGCGGCGGAGGCGGAGGCGATGTCGCGGGGATGGGTGGCGGCGGAGGCCGGGGTGGACGTGGCGCCGAAGGGGCTCCGCCTGAACTGCCGACCGTCAGCAAGGACAAAGTCGTCATTGTCGAGCCGCTGGGCCGGCCAATCGTGACGATCGACCGTCTCGCCGGCGGCGAACAGAAGCCGGTCACCTTCAAGATCCGTCTCAACGGCATCAGCGGCACGGAATGCACACTGCGGTATTCGTCCACGCGCGGAGGCGTGGTCGAGAGAAAGATCTATATCGGCAAGAAGTAGGCGGGCGTCTCGTTCCCCCGGGGATCACGCCAGTCTCGCGGCGTGACCCGGGGGCGGGTTCCGCTGGGCTGTCCGAGCGGAGGTTCTTGCGTCATCCGTCGCATGCGACATCACCGATACATCGGCGTGAGGTTCGCCCTCGTCCTCGGCGCGGCCCTGCTGCCGTGCCTCGCCTCGTCATCTGGACCTGGCCTCATTGCTGGCCCAATTCCGGCGTCTCTCGGTGCCCGCGAGACCGCGGCGGCCGTCCTGATGGCGCGCGCGCTCGAGAGCATCAAGGCGCTTCGGCATTCCAAAGGCCTGCCAATCGATCGCGACTTGGATCCCAACCAGACAGGGATCATCGGCGACGAGTTCACGCCGCTCACCACATCGCTTGGCGACGTGGAAGCCAAGCGCACGTCGGCTAATCCCGCGTTTGCGGCGGTCCTCGTCAAGTACTTCTCGGACGCCGGTCTCACACGCGGCGACGTCGTGGCCGTTGGCGCGAGCGGGTCCCTTCCCGCGCTCCTGCTCGCGACGCTGTCGGCCGCGCGAGTCCTCGATCTTGAGCCGGTCGTCATCTACTCGGTCGGCGCCTCGATGTACGGCGCCAACATTCCCGGCTTCACCTGTGTCGACATGCTTGCGCGGCTGCGCGCCGACGGCCTGCTGCCGTACCACATCGCGGCCGTGTCCCCGGGAGGCGAAGAGGACAACGGCGCGGGCGCCCTGTTCGATGAGGCCGGAACCGCGCTCGTGGCCGAAGCGCGCCGGACGACATTGCCCATGGTGTCGGGCACGTCGCTGGCCGAGCGCATCCAGTGGCGGCTCCGTCTGTTTGACGCCGCAGCGGGCGACCGACCCATTCGCTGCTTCGTGAACATCGGCGGGGCGTCGGCCAACGTCGGCGACACGCCCGAGTGGCTGGCGTTGCCCAACGGGCTGCTGCTCAGGGTCGCACGTGTGCCGTCATCGCCCACGCGCGGTCTCGTGTTCGAGTTCGCGGCCCGCGGCGTTCCGGTGGTGCACCTGCTGCACGTCGCCGGCCTTGCCCGGGACAACCATCTGCCGTACGATCCGATTCCGCTCGCGCGGCCGGACCACGGCAGCGCGGGGCGCTCGGGGGCGAGACCCGAGCGCGCTCTCCGGCAAGAGGCGCATCGAGAGGGTCGTTGAGGGCGTCGTTCTGGCCGGGCAGGGGATCCTGGGCTGGACCCCGGCTTTCGCCGGGGTGACGGATGCGGAATCGTCATGCCGGCGGACGCCGGCATCCAGAGAGGTACACGACTGATGTAACACCTGCTCCCGGAGCGTTGTTACAAGCTGAACGACGCCGCGGGTGGGTGCCCGCATATGGGGGATCTGTGATGAAGCGATACTCGTGGTTCTGGCTGGTGGCGGTCGCGGTCATGATCAGTGTGATGCCCGCCCATGGCGCGGTGTCTGGGGCGGCACCAGTCAAGGGGCGACTGCCGCTGCTCATCACCAACGCGGGGCAGGGCCCGGGCGCGAAGATGGCGCGGCTGCTCCTGCAGCGCACCGGCGTGGTCTCCGATTTCGAGTACAACGCGGAACCGAAACCCGCCGATCTGAAGGCCAAGCCGTTTAAGACCCTGATGGTCGTCCTCGGTTCGACGGCCAAGGGTCTGG
>Ga0315273_10002166_pt1 | contig 22937 bp, 55 predicted proteins | sample YL17G02_0_MG_FD_205753 | JGI IMG/M metagenome (GOLD analysis project Ga0315273, IMG submission 205753) | Sediment microbial communities from Yellowstone Lake, YNP, Wyoming, USA - YL17G02_0 | ecosystem: Environmental > Aquatic > Freshwater > Lake > Sediment | place: USA: Wyoming | collected...
GTGCGGTGGAAGCGGATCGTGATGGCGATCTCGGATCCCTTCCCGGGTGTCACAGAGAAGGTGGTGTCCACCGGGCTGGGGAACATGACCATCTGGTCAGGATGATGTGGAACCGGCGCCTTCACGAAGGTCTCGGCCCGCAGCGGGGAGATGGGATTGTCGCCGTTCATGCTGGCCTCCAGCAGATCTCCTCGACGCGGCGCCGGAGCCACGCCTCGGGTGTCTCTTCTTTCGGCATGGCTTCCTTCTGGAGCGGGCCGGTGTAGGGCAGGAACCTTGGCGAGGAGTCCCCATACACCGAGGCATCGACATAGACGGTGCCGTTATTCCAGCCCGGGCTGTACAGGTAGGTGTCGTTGGTGACCGTCGAGCTGTTGGTGCTGATGTTGAAGTTGCGGTACTCGTTGGCGGGCATGGCTTCCTCTCGCTTCTGCCTGTCGGCCATCTCCTGGGCGTACTCCCAGCCTTTCTGGGCCAAGGTCTTCCCGCCCCGGTTGCCCATCACGATCAGCGTGTCAGGCATCCACTTCGAGGTGTAGACCGGGAGCCCGAAGATCCGACGAAGATCGTTGTGGGACCTCGGCAACGAGTCCTTCCCGGAAAGGATGTCCTCGCGCAGACCCATGATCAGCCCTTGATGCTCCGGTCCACATTCACGGTCGGCAGGCGCTCGAGGATCTGGCCCATGAGGTCCTTGAGGTAGCCGACCTCCTTCTCGAACCGCTTCTGCTGGAAGTCCATGCTCTTCTCGAACGCGACGCGCTCGGCCTTGAGGTTCTCCTCGCGGACCTCGAGGATGGCCTCCTCGCGAGCGGTTTCGATGCCCTTGAGGGCCTGCTCTGCCTCGAACTCCTGGCGCTTCCGCTCGAGGCCGACCATGTGGGTGACTTCGCGCTTCTCGCGGGCGTTGTCCTCGACGATCTTGGCCTTGGCGATCTCGAGGTCGGTGATCTGGCGCTTCAGGTCGATCACGGACTTCGCCGCGTCGAGCTGCTTCATCTGGGCATTGCGCTCGATGCGGAGCTCCTCGATCTCGGCCTTCAGGGCGAGAACCGCCGTATCGAGCTCCCTGGTCTGCTTGTCGAACAATCCCATGGTGACCTCCTAGTCCCGCATGATCGCGGGGGTGTTCGGGCCCGCGTAGAGGCCCACGGTATTGAACTCCAGGTACTCCTGGGCTTCCTCGGACGTCAGGTCCGGTCCCAGGGCATCGACCATCTTGGCGTAGCTGTAGACGGCGAAGTAGCGGTGCGTACCGCCCTCCTCGATCTCGGTGACATCCCCACCATCGGGAACGATCCGAACCGTCATGGGCTCGAACCTCTCTGCCACACCGAGGAAGGCTTCCTCCATGCCGTCGAAGAGGATGATGCCCTCGTCTGTGAGGCCCATCTCCTCGATCCGGTCCACGATCTCGTCGCGGGTCATCGTCCCTCCGTGTTCCTGATGATGTAGGCGTCGATGTCCTGCTGGCGGTAGCGACGGTCGCCACGCCCTCCGATGCGGAAAAAGGGCAGCTCGGACGGCGGGATGCGCTTCACGGTGTTGTTGTGGACGCCGAGAGCCTCCGCTGCCTTGGTGGCCGTCAGGGGACCGTCCCTGGACTTGGCTGGGGCGTTACTCATCGGTCACCCCAGAGATACCGCTTCTCGAGCTCCGACAGCGGCGGCCCGAACTCGACCCGGTGGCGCTGCATGAATGTCTCGGTGTTGGCGCGGAGCCGGCGGACCAGCCAGTAGTGCTCCGTGTACCAGCGCGTCATGGTTGACCTCCGTGTGGCGGTTTCCGCCACTCTACTACTTCTTCTTGCCCGTTCCGAGCTTGCGCTCGAAAAACTCGCGATCCTGCTTCGCCAGGTCAGCGAAGACATCCTTCATGGGGTGCGTGGGCACCGTGCGGCGCTCCTGAGACAGGAGCTCTGACCCCACGGGCACCGCTACGGTGCCAGTCCGGGCCTGGAGATCCTCGAAGGACTCCATCTTGGCCGCGAGCTGCTTCTTGAGGTGCTTCACCTCCTCCTCGAGCTCCCGGTTCTTCGCGACGGCAACATCGACCGCCGCAGCCGTGAACTCGAAGTCGAGCCGGGGCACCGTCTCGCCCGGCAGGGACGCGATGTAGCCCTCTGGGTAGTAGGTCCCCACGGCCTTGGTGTAGCGCCGGATCTTGACCGGCTCCTCGAGTGCTGCGAGGTTCGCCTTCGCGAACTCGGCCGTCGTCATCTCTCTCATGGAGTCTTCCTTCCTTCAGGATGCCGTTGTCTCGCTCGTCGCTGGCGCTGGTACTCGCGCCGATTGGCCCTCCGCTCTCGCTCGTAGGCCGGGAGATACTGGGGTGCGACCCGTTTCAGCCACTGGCGGTAACGACGCGACCGGTCTCGGGCCTCGACCTGGTATTCCTCGTCGCGACGCCGGATCGCCGCATACAACTTGGATCTCTCCCTGCTGCACGACAGGCACAGGTCCCATTTGTTGATTTGCCAGAACTCCGTCGTAATCGGCCACCATTCACCGCAATACGGGCACCTGAGCTCGGGACCGTCCACGAGCGACAGACGAAGTCTGAACTGCGGCCCGAGCGCAGAACGAGCCATCAGGGCTTTTCATCCACAACGGCCGCGAACCTGTTCCAGCAGCCGTCCTCCTGGTTGTGGCCGGGGTCGATGTAGTGGCGGAGGATCGCCCGGGCGCCCTTGGCGACCTCGCGGAGGCGATCAATCTCGTCCGTCGGGACAACATCACGGACGAGGGTTACATCAAGCGTCTCCTGGTATCTCGCCAATGCGGCACGAAGACGCTCGATCTCCTCGGTCTTGTCCTTGATGTCGAGGGTCAGCATCTTCATGCCGTCCTCGAGCCATTTTTCGCGAATGCTTCGGGTCATCGCTCGCTCCCGTCAGGGGTGGCCTCCTTCGCCCAGCCGCAGTAGGTGCAGGCATCGACCCACTGGTGGTGGGCGTCTCGCTGGTCGCGAAGGGTGGCGATCAGGGCCATGTGGTCGCAGTTGGACGGAAATGAAGCTGTAGGTTTGCAAATCAGGCACTCAAAATCACAGCGCCGTTCGCGGAGGTCGGCTACCGTCTGCCGCAACCCTTCGATGGTCAGGCGGTCTTGCGGGGTGGTCATCCCCCGGCCTCCTTCGCCGTGGCGAGCCAGCGCATGACGATGATCCGCCCGCAGCCATACGGGCAGTCGCCGCGATAGCCGTGCTTGCAGTAGACAATCTCGACGCTCATCCCCCGGCCTCCTTCGCCGTGGCGAGGGCGGCGCGGGGCCACCGGAGGGACGCTCGCGCCTTCCTCATGTCGGATTGACGGACGGTGGCACCGGGGCCGCGAAGTGCCTCCGCGATGGCGGATGCGAGGATCGTGACGACCTTCTCGTCAGACTCCTCCGGCAGACGGACGCACTCGCAGATACCTTCCTCATCCATCGCACGCCACGACACGACACACGGCTCTTTGTGGACTGGGTGACCGCACCACCAGCATCGGTCAGCCACCCCCGGCCTCCTTCGTCGTGGCGAGGGCGGCACGGAGGGCGTCGTACAGGGTCGCCTCGGCTGGCGTCAGATTGCGCTCCATCATCTCGATCAGCCATTCGCCAAGCGGTTCCACCAGCCCATCCATCGCGGCGCGGAGGGTGGCGATGGCGGCGTCACGCGGGTCTTCGGCGTGGTAGGTCAGGCTGTTGCGGAGGACGAGGTTTCCGCCCGTAGCGTTGGCGATCCCATCGGTCGCCGCATCCAGCGGCCCATCCGGCAGGAACACCCCGCGAGGGCCGAGGATGGCGCGTGCGGCGTTCTTCCAATCGAGGGGGCGGCTGTATGTCGTGATGTTGGGCGCCTTCTTCTCCAGCGCCGCAGCCAGAGCGGCGAGTCCGTTGTCGGTCATGGCTCCAACTCCCGGTCGATCAGGTCGAGGACGGCGGCGAGCGACACTACGCGGTCGTCATTCCACACGTGGCATTCCATCTGACAGTCGGCATGGTTCTCGCAGTCGCATGCCAGCCCCTCCACCTTCCCCCGCAACTCGCGGAGGGCGGCGCGGAGGGTGGCGATCTCCTCCTCTACCGCCTCCAGTCGGTCCATCAACTCCGCAGGGCGGAGGCTGACGGGGCGAGGATCAGTCATGGTGTCTCCTTCGCCGTGGCGAGGGCGGCGCGGAGGATTACGACCTGTTCGCGCAGCCCGGTCACGATGTCCACCGCCGGGTGCATGTCCACGATTGGCTCTACCGCCGCGACCAGCCCATCCAGCGCGGCGCGGAGGGTGGCGATGGTGCTGTTGGCCTCGATGGTGCGATTGAGTTGAGCGGCGTATTGGGCGCGGAGGGTGGCGATGGTGGCCTTGTCTGCGGCATGGATGTTGTCGGTGTAGTCCACCGAAATCACCGGGTCGTGGAAGCCATCCGCTCCCGCTTCGCCCCATTCGACGCGCAGCCGATTGCCGTCGTGATCGCGGGTGAACAGCGTTTCGATGGCTTCGGGCGTGACGCGGAGCAAGACAGTTGGCGGAGTCATGAGCGCACCAGGGTAACGAAGAGGAAGGCCAGGCCGGCCCAGAACATCATCCACAGGATGCCCGCGACCAGGAAGTGCATGGCGCAGCCCTGGTCTCTCATCTGGACCTCCCTGCGGCGATGATGCCGATCCCGGCCAGGAGAATGAGAGCCAGGGCCAGCAGGCCCAGGATGGCCGTCTCGACCCAGTCGGGGCCCCCGTAGGCCGTGGCGCAGGAGTTGATGAGGCCGAAGAACTGCTCGAGCGACTGCGGGGCTACGAGGCAGCTCACAGCCCGCTCGCCGCCAGGAAACCGAGCCAGGCCCCGACGAGGAGAGCAAACAGGAACAGGCCGGCGAAGATCGCGACCAGGGCGATGGTGAGGGCCACGAGCATCTCGGTCATATGCCCTCCGGGACGCCCTGCTTGAGCCTCGGAGGGGTCGTCCAGGCTCCACGGCCGCCGATGGAGAAGTCCGTGGCATGCTCGTTGCAGAACTCGAAGACCAGGGGCTGGGTACGGCTCCAGTTGAGTCCGTAGCGCATGTGGCCCGCGATGGTCGGCTCGCGCAGGATCTCGTGGGTGATCCGATACCAGGCGTCCTTCATGCAGCCAGCGGCGTCGCAGATGTGGGCTTCGGGGATCTTCATGTCGTCCGGTCCTCGCGCTTGCCCTCTCCACTGGCGGGGATGACATCGAGAGTCACGGAGTTCCAGGGCAGCTCGAGAACCTTCTCCAGGGCATGCTCGACACGAGAGACCGGGATGACGGCCGTGTAGACCGTGTCCATGCCGTCGAACCCGATGTTGCGATAGCGGGACCTCGAGAGCTCTTTCTTGAAGCGCTCGAGGATGTCTGCCCTCTCCCTCGCGAGGACAGGACCAAGATCGGGCCGCATGTACTGCGCGATCCGCTCCAGGTTGGCGTCGATGCTCCGAAGACTCTCTGCGCTGCTCTCGGCCGGATCGTAGGGCTCACGGCTCATTTCAACCTCCGGTCGATGGCGCGGAGGAGCTTCTTCAACGAGACGCCCTGCTCCGCCGAGTAGGTCGTGTCCCATTCGTCCTCGTTCGCCATGATCTTCTCGCGCAGCTCACGGAGGGCGCCTGCGGCGGCGTAGGTCTCGATGGCGATGATGGTGCTCTCGAGACCCATGCCTGGGTGCCACTTCGGGTCTCCCGGGGTGCGCCGGTACTCGTCCAGCAGCCAGCGCCCCGGCTCGGTGGTGATCTCGGTCATCGCTCGTACCCCGATGGGACGCATGGTGAGAGAGAGTCCGGGCCTGACGTCGTCTCGGCTGTCGATCACGCCGTCGATGTCGAGGTGAAGGGACTTCCAGGTCTTCATGCCGTCTCCCAGCCCTCGGATCCGATCTCGACGAGGGACTCGGGAAGGTAGACCCGGGCATGGTTGCCGCACACGCGGAAGTCCGCATCCACGATCACGGCCGAGACCCTCCTCCAGCGTGCCCGGAAGCGGCACCTCTCCCCCTGTCGGGGACCGCGCCAGATCCTGCTCTCGCACAGACCAAGAGACCTCTGCATCTGAACGCTCATGTCGTCTCCTCGAGGATGTTGTTCACTTCAGGCCGGCCAGGATGATCAAGGGGAGCCCGTCGTAGGCGGTGCGGCGTTTCCAGTAGGTGTTCCACACCAGGATCAGTCTCTGCTCGTTTGTCTCGAGACGAGAAGTGGCCCATTCGACCGCCAGCGCCTCCCAGGCATGGTAGGAAACCATCTCGTCCGTGCCCTCGACCCGGGGGTATGTGAGCCATGGGTTGGTCTTCCTCCAGCTCTCAACCTGGCGACGGAGGTAGTCCCGCCCCTCCCTTTCCTTCCAGCCCCTCGGGTCCTCGGCCGGGGGCAGGGCGCAACGCACCAGAGATCCGTCGAGAGCGTCGCGTCCGACGAGAAGCTTCGTGCGGTAGTCAGCGTCGCGGTTGTCATTGACCCTCCCCATGGGGAGGACATCGTCCCAGTCCTTCCAATCGAGCTGGCGGAAGACCGAGAGCGTGACCTGCCTGCTGCCGACCATGAGAGCCCGCACCTCGGCAGTCAGGACCTCGACAGTAGCTTCGGTGGTTGCCATGGTGACCTCCGGGAGCGAAGTTCCGATGTTCCGAACTCTACACCACCGGACCCGGGATGCAAGTCCCGAACTTCGGTAAGTGTGGAACTTCTGAGGAGGGGGTGGGCGGTCAAGTGCGGAAGTTTCTGGGCGGTCAGGTATGAGATTTTGACGCCGCTCGACACCCCCAAACAACTCCACGGAATAAGCGAACCGGGGGCCTATTAGCCCTCGCTCACGCTCACGGGATATGTAATCGACGACTAAACATATCCCGGCCACGCTCAGGATAATGGTTATTGCGGACGCAACTACTTGTCGTCGGCGGGCGAGTAAGGGGAGGGGGGCGGCGTCGCTTCGGCTCGTCGGCAGCTCCCCCCGAGCACGGAGAGGCCGGTCCCCTACCATCCCCCAACGTGCTCACCGTCGCGGCGGGGTGCCCGTTCGCTCTACCTTCTGGGTACGCGGCCGTCTCCGTCGATCCTAGCGCCCCGTGCGCCATTCTGGCGGGCTACCTGTGGCCCCCTACCCTGAGCGTGGGACTGGTCGCGGCGTGCGCCGGGTGGCGCACCACCGTTGGAAGGGCGATGGCGTGCTCACCGCTTGACACCCGCCCGCGATCCGTCCAGTATCCGAGTCACGGAGGCCCCGCCCGAAGGGACCGCCAGCACGGAGGTCGACCCGGTGGAGACGATCAAGAGGGACGCCGAGGCGCTCGCGGTGATCGCGGCCTGTCTCGCGTTCGTCGGGAGTGCGGGCGCGGTCCTGTCGCTCGCGTTCCGTGCCATCGCCAGCGTGATTGGAGCCTGAGCCGTGAACCCGTTCCTGACTGACACCCTCGCGGCGATCCGCGCCGAGGCCGAGGCGACCAAGCCCGTCTACATGGCATCGAGCGCGGCCGTGGCCGAGCTGATCGCGGAGCGCGTCGAGCGCGGCATTCTGAACGCGGCCGAGGCGGCGGAGATCGCCGCCTACCTTGCCGACGAGTACAGGGGACGCGTCGCGGTGGCGCTTGAGGCCAACCGCGCCAGCGCTGCCCGCCGCACCCGCGACCTGTGCCAAGACTGCTGGCAGGACGCCAACCCGACGGAGTACGCACCCGTCGCCACCCGTTTCGGTCCGTGCGCCGAGTGCGGCGCCGAGGCCCTCGTCGTCCGCTCCCGCCGCGCCGACGAGGCACCCGACACCGAGGACGCCCCCGCCGTCGTGAACCCTGACGGCACCCCCACCGCCGCCACGCTCGCATTCTTCGGGCGCTCCGCCCCCGAGCCCTGCCGCTGCCCCGGCATCCCCGGAGCGCACGCGTTCAAGGCCAACGGCTGCAACTTCGGCCCCGGCCGCTTCCGGTTCCACGCTCGCTACTAGCCGAAACCCCCGCGAGGGGGTCCGCCGGGGCTGCCCGCCCGGCGCCGATGAGGCAGGGCAACCGGAGGTCACCATGGCACGCAACGTCGGAACCGCTCCCGAGGTCGTGGAGGCGTTCATTGACGCGGCCCTGTACCCGAACCGCACCGCGAGCGCCCCGGTTCCCGGCGGCTGCCGGGTGTCCGTCGATCACGAGACGGGGTTCATGGCCCTGCGCTCATACCGCACCATCGTCGCGGTGCGGCTCATCACCCGCGACGCCGTGGCCGTCACCACGCGCCGCTACACCGTCACCACGAGCAAGATGCTGGGGCGCCTGACGCGCTCCCTGTACGCGCAGGGCTACCGCCCCACGGATGAGACGGTCGAAGTCTCCGCCGCCGTCCCCGGGCGCTGGGGCGGCTTCGGGCCCGCATGGCACGCCACCGGGTGGGAGGTGCTCCCGTTCGTCGTTTGGACCCGCTGACGCGCTCCGGTCCGCCCCGCATGCGGGGCGACCCCGAGGGCATCCGCCCCCGAACATCGCGCCGCTGACCGACGGTCGGGCGCCATTCGGAGCATCTAGGAGGTCAACCGTGGCGATCACCCGAGCGCAAGCGCTCACCCTCGATGAGATCCACGACGATGGAGGCTGCCCGTCCAACCCGGACCGTCGCGGGCGTGACAAGGGCGCCATTCGCTGGCGCCGCAACGGGCGCACCCAAACATGGGTCACCCGGCCCAACGACTTCCGCATGCCGATCAAACACGGCCTGCGGGACTACTCCGAGGTCACGCCGTCGTGGAACAACGTACACGCACCCGAGGACTGCCCTCGCGACGCCTGACGCGCTCAGGTCGGGGCCGCACGCGGCCCCACCCCGAGGGCATCAGCCCCCGAACATGGAGGTCAACCATGGGCGTCTATCAGGATCGTCTACGCGAGCGCGATGAGGCGATCTACGCCTATCACGTCTCGGCCATCCCGAAGGGGCTCAACTGCCCGCTGTGCGGCCGTTGGTCGCCCCTCCGCTTCGACTCCCCGCAGGGCGTTCGACTCGCCTGCTCATTCGCGGACTGCGGAGCAGAGGCGATCATGCCCCGCGTCCCCCTCGCCCGCGCCATCCGGCGCCGGACGGCCTGACCATGGCGCCGTCGATCTTCTTCCTCCTCGCCGTCGTCCTCCTGTGGGCGATGGCCCTATGGGATGAGAGGTACCCGGAATGACGCACGAACGGCTAGAGCGCCGCATGGAGGCGGCCGAGGCACGGGAGGAACGCGTGGCGAAACACGCCAAACACCCCGAGGTCATGGGCGAGGCCGCCCGCCGAACAGCGCGAGCGCAGCGTGCGGGCTTCGCATCGTCCGCTGAGGAAGAGAGGCACTCACGATGACCCGCCCCGTGACCATCTACCGCGTCCGCATCGCCGCACCCGTCCATGGCGGGCTGGGTGACATCGCCGCCCTGCTGGACATGCTCCGGTATGAGGGCGCCCGCGTGTCCGCATGGACGACCGACCGCGACTCCCGCGACCGCGAGATCCTCGTCGTGACCATCGCCAGCGAACAGTACGTCCCCGACCGCTGGGCATCCTTCGGGATCACTCCCGAGGTGGCGTCATGACCGAGACGTGCGACGACTGCGGCCGGGAGTACCCCGGACCCGTCTACTACACCTTCGACCCTGACGCCTGCGTGTCCACGCGGGATGCGGCCCAGGAGGGCGAGCGCCACCCCCTGACCGACAACCCGGACGAGGAGATCGTCCACGGCGACGACTGCACGGGCAACCTCTGCCCGTCCTGCGCCGGACCCTACCTCGAACCTGACGATCCCAACGATCCCCGTCGGCCGAAGGAGGCATGACCATGATCCGCATCATCGCCCTCGACATGGTGGGCGGAGAGGCCCGCGAGGACATCGGCACATTCGGGTCCGTACAGGTCACAGGTCGGGAGGTCCGTGACGACGACGACCATACGCTTCTCGTCTTTCGTGGCGAAGATGAGCGATGGGTGAGCCTCGCCACAGGAGACGACTGGTACGACTTCACCATCGAGTCGGCTTGACATCCGATAAGGCTCCGTCCATGATCAGGGTCTGACACGCTTACAGGAGGTCAACCAGCCATGATGGGCATCGAGACGATCCGCAACATCAGCAACGTCGCCGCCTACCGCGCCGCCGAGGATGGCAAGTACCCCCTCACGGTCGTGGATGAGCGAGACGTCCATCACATCCCGTTCCTGGGGGACTACGTTCCCGCCGGCTGGCGGAAGGCGACATGGGCCGATGTCAAGAGCGCCCCGCGCAACGTTTGGGAGGCCCGCGCCGACGAGGAAGTCAACTTCATGGTGGACTCGTCCGGCTTCGGATCGTCCAGCGAGCCAGCGCTCACCTTCGACGAGTTCGCGGAGTACGCGCTCTCGTCCGGGCTGGGCTGGGCCATCGACCAGAGCGGCCAGTTTCAGGTCTACGTCACGGGCTACATCCGCGACGCCTCATCCCCCGGCGTCCCCGCCCCCGACGTGTCCGAGGTGGAGTGCGGCGAGTGCGGCGAGATCCACGACGACATGGAGGAATGCGACGAGAGCGGGCTACAGGCACGCTGCGAGCACAAGAACGTCCGCGACGAGGACACCCACCCGGACGGGATCACCTTCGGGGCCAAGGTCGTTCGCCAGACCGAATGCGACGACTGCGGCGCCCGCCTCGTCCCCTCCGACCCGGACGAGGACGGCAACGTGACGTGGGAGGTGGAGTGGTGAGCCGCGAGAACAGCGTTGGCGAGACGACTCGCGAAGACGAGGAATACGTCAGCCGCTGCCCCGCCTGCGGCGACGTGATCGACTACTGCCAGGGACACGGCGAGATGGGCGATCCTGCGGGCTTCGCCATCCTCGCCGCGCACGACGACGGACACCACTCCGAGTGCCACCCGGACGGCTGCGAGGAGGCACCGGAGCGTCGTTTGGAGTACCTACGCCAGGAGATCCGCGCCGAACGGATCAGCTACAGCGAGCTGTACGAGCTGAGCACCCTTGTGCCATTCATCGCGAGCACTGATGTGGAGCTGCTGGAATGGGCCGGAGTGCCCGAATATCCAGCCGGGGAGGTCAACGAATGAGCGAGCTACACCTATTGGTCGTGTTCGACACCGAGACCAAGGGGTTCCGGGTGAGCGATCTCTCCGAGATGCCCGTGGACCCCGACGAGAGCGTATGGGAGCCCGAGACCGAGGAGTGGCGCGGGCTGACCGACGCCGAGGCGGACGCCTACTCCGAGGTGTGCGACCTCGTGGAGGTGGCGGTCGCCAACATCAACGCCGAGGAGGTCAACCGTGCCCTGACGGGCCCCTACGACAAGGATGGCATCTGCGTGTCCTGCGGCGTGGCCGAGACCGACCGCGACCGCCTCCTCTCCTTCGGGGCAGACATCACCGAGGAGGTGTCCTGATGATCGACATGACCGCCCTGTGGCGCGAGGACGCCGAGGAGGACGAGATCATCGCGACCTACCAGCACCTGATCGACACGGGTCAGGCGTGGCATCTGGAGGGCCACGTCGGACGCACCGCCATGCGCCTGATCGAGGACGGCCTTTGCACCCTGGGCCCTACCCGGGTCAAGGACTACTGGGGCAACACCGTGCCGGCCATCACCGACGTGGTGCCGGGATCCAAGGGCAGCGCCGAGTACGCGGCTGCCCGGAAGGGAGAATGACCATGGGCCAGTACCACGTCATCATCAACCTCGACAAGGGCGAGTACATCCATCCCCACCGGCTGGGGGACGGCCTCAAGTGGGCCGAACAGGCCGGATCCGAAGAGGGCACCATGGCGGCCGTGTGGGGCGCCATCACAGCCCCCCAGCCGCGTGGTGGCGGCGATCCCGGCAAGCATCCATGGGTCGGCCGCTGGCACGGTGACCGCGTGGTGATGGTGGGCGACTACGCCGAGGACGAAGATCGCCCCGACTTCCCTCAATGGTCGGCCCTGTACAGCCGCTGCCAGCCACCCGAGGACTTCACCGAGGGCATCCGCCATATGCGGGATCGCCTCGACCCAGACAACACCTACCACACCTACGCCAAGGAGCCCGAGTGGATCGACGCCGTGGAGGCGGCCGGCCCGTTCACGGACCTGTCCCCGATGGCCCGCGAGTTCCTGGCAGCCGAGTTCGACCTCGTGTTCGATGGAACCACCGGCTGGATCAGCCGACACAGGAGGGACGACACCGAGAGTATGTCTGCGCTGGCCCCCGACATGATCCTCACGGTCGAGCGATGAGACACTCCGAATACGACTGCGCCCGATACGGGAACGATGCCCGCTGGACGCTCGCACGCGAGATCCGCACGGCCCGCAACGTGGCACGCGCCATGAACCGCAGGGCCAACGAGATCACCGGACCCGGGCTGGACTGGCGACTCGCCAACGCCTACCGGGCCGAGGCACGCAGCTACTACGCGACCCTGATCGCGCTCCGCAACGTCAGCCGCACCCTGAGAGGAGTCTGACCATGGGCAAGGCAATCCCGATGGGCCGCACCCGGCCCGCATCCAACCCGTGGCTCACCATCCGCGCCGGGGACTGGACGTGGAAGGTGCTCCAGGCTCACGTCTCCAACCCGGATCAGCGCTACGCATCGTGGTTCTGTGAGGTCGAGTCGCCCTACACGCAGGGCATCCCCGACATGGGCGATACCTACATCGCAGACATCGTGGGCTTCATCATCCAGCGCGACCCGTCCGTCCCCGACGAGGCCCTGCCGCGTCACCTTCGTCCGGGAGGTGGATGATGGGCATCGGGCTCCCCAAGGGCATGAGCCGCGAGGACTGCTACGTCGCCGGCATGGCTGACGGCGAGGAGCTCGAGCGCCGCAGACACCGCGAGGCCAAGGTCCGCGACAGGGAATGGGCCAAGTGGCTCGCCGGCAGGATCCAGATGGGCGTCTGCGCCCTCGTCGGAGGATGGTGCGTCGTCCACAACACCGAGGACAATCCTGGGCACGCTTTCGAGAAGGGCGGACTATCGACTCTCGATTGACTTGCATTCCCCCAACAACCCGTCTACTATTCGTGAAAGGAGGTCAACCCGATGCCCGAAGTGACACCCCGACGGATCTTCCGCGTCACATTCACCATGTCCGATGGGACGAGGCGCTGGCGCTTCGTCCGCTGCCCGTACAGGCTCAAGAGCCCAGAGGACTGGGGCGACTCCCTCGTCGGGATGCAGACCAAGCTGGCCGAGATGGTCATGGCCGGCACCGTCGAGCGGTTCGCCATCAGCGCACCCCCACCCGAACGCACACATGCTGCGGCCGTCAAGTCGGTCCGCTGGCACGAAGTTCTCGCCACCATCGCCGCCTGACGCATTCACCGAGGGGGCTGGACGCTGGGGAGGTTTTCCAGCCCCCCACTGAGTGCGTCATGTCGTCGCACCTCGAAACGGAGGTCAGCCCATGGTAGCCCTGCTCTTCACGGGTCTCCTGTCCGGGATCCTGCTCTACATCGTCGGTGGCCTGATGCGGAGGCGCGAGCTGAACGAGATCAAGCGTTACTGGGATCAGTTCCGGTGACCCGCACGAAACGCTCCTACGCCGAGATGGCCGAGGTTCTGGGCATCCGCTGGTGCCCAGGCATCGAGGGCGGTCATCACTGCCAGCGCATGGGCGGCATCACCGAGGGCACCGTCCATCTGGCCGAGCGAAGACCCAGCCTCGAGAACACCAGCCTCTTCCTGACGCTGGCGGCACGAGTCCTCGATCCCTCACTGGACGAGGAGGCCGTCATGTGGCGGCGGTCATACCGCCTCGCCCTTGCCCGTCGGGGGCTCGCCCGACGGGTCCATGTCCGGCTCCCGCGCCGGATCTTCGACTTCGAGCGGACCTACGTTCTCGCGGGCGTGGCCGGCCTCACCAACGACGTGCCGCTCCGCAAACAAGCCTTCGATTGGGCCCGCCGATGAAGGAGGTGATCTGGATCTGCACAGCGTGCGGCGAGCCCGCAGTCGTCGAGCCCCGTCCACTCCTCAACCACACCTACGGTACGGCTCGTTGCCTGTCATCAGCCTGCAAGCGCCAGCGGCGCATCTTCCACAGGGAGGTCAACAGTGACGACAACCAGAAGCGATTGGGAACGGGACAATCGCATCCCGCCAAAGAGCAATGAGGCCGTCGCCAAGCTCATGGCAGAGAAGGGAGTCAACCGACGCCGGGCCTACGCCATGCTCCGCGCCCAGAAGTCAGCCGAGATCGACACCAGCAACGTGGTCCAGGGCCAGCGCATCGCCGTGCTGACGTGCCTGATCGCCCACCCCGAGGCCGGCCGCGACGCGCCGATCCTGGTCGAAGCACTCCACGGCGCCAAGGTCAAGATCGACATGCACGACACCGTGAAGACACTCTGGGCCTTGCAGAAGACCGACTACGTCAGCTTCCGCGAGCGCGGCGGGCGGAGCCTCTACGCCATCAAGGTCACCGACGCCGGTCTGGCGTGGATCGTCAGTCTCAAGCCCAAGGGCGACGACAACGAGCTTCTGCCGGACCCGGTCGCGGCGACCGTCGAGGAGGTTCCCGAGGAGGCTCTGCGGGTCTTCCGCAACGCCCAAGCGTTCCAGAAAGAGATCGACGAGCTTGGCGCGGGGAAGCCCCTGGTTTCGCCCGACCCGGCCAAGCGCTGGAAGCCGTGGCCGGACGGCATGGGGGGCTGGCCCTCGTTCCGCTTCCTGCTTGACCGGGCCCAGCGAGCTACCAAGATCAACGCCGCAGCCAAGCTGCTGGAGGAGGCCGGAGAAGACGAGATCGCCCTGACCCTGATGGGTCGCACAGAGTTCACCGCGTTGGAAGAGGAGGTCATCCACCTCCTCCGCATCATGGGAGAGATCGAATGAGTCCAATCAAGCTCGCCGTCGAGATCATCAGCCCGCTCGGTGAGGAGGATCGCGAGCTGTTGTCCGGCATCGCCGTGATGACTCTCGCCATCGCTAACCACGAGCTGGCGAAGACCAAGTTCCCCGAGGCGTTCAGCGACGACGACGGCCTGGACCCCGAGGAGCCCGTCGAGGAGCCCGTCGAGGCGCCCGTCGAGACCCCGCCAGCCCCCTGCGGCATGACGGACGAGACCGGCCGGACGTGCATCGCCAAGGCCGGCCACCGTGGCCGCCATGCCATGCGCGAGGTCGCCCCGCCCGCATTCCCGAACTGATGCCCCCGCGCCCGGTGGAGGGGAGGACCCAGCAGGAGGTCCTCCACCTCCTCAAATACGCCATCGACACGGCCATCGCCTACCCGGGCTCGGGAACCATCACCAAGGCCCGCGACCTGATCGCGCAATACCCCATCGCGCTCCGCTCCAGCCACCTTCGCCACAACCTGGGCGACCGGCGCTGGAAGTGGATCAACGACCAGGGCCTCTACCCGGCCGGCTCCGCGCACGAGATCGTCGGCCTGCCCGCAATCAAGGGCACGGCCGAGCCAGACATCACGACATAGGAGGTCAACCATGGTCACGAAAACGGCAGCAACACCACCCGAGCCGAAAGGCGCGGCGGTTTCCGTCAAACCCCTGAACAAGCAGCGGATCGAGTTTCGTATCAAGGGGATCGCCCCCTATGTGATGCTCGCCTTCAGCATGAAGGCGCAGCTCAAGATCCACGACAACCAGGAGGCCGGCAGCACGGCAGGCACCAAGAAGAAGCGGCCTCCTCGAGACTTCGACGATGACTATCAGCAGGCATTCCACCGATCTTCCGAAGGCTGGGTTGGCTTCCCCGCCTCCTCGATCCGCAATGCCTGCATCTCGGTATGCCCGTCTGCGGGAATGGTCATGACGCGAGCCAAGCTCTCCATCTTCGTTGAAGGCGACGGGTTCGATGCCGTGAGCGGGATGCCTCTCATCAAGATGGAGGGAGACGAGCCCGAGCGGCTCGAGATGCCCGCCCGTAACTCTGGCGGGGGAATGGATCTTCGGGTTCGTCCGATGTGGCGCGAGTGGGGGGCGCGTGTTCGCATCGTCTTTGACGGCGACCAGTTCACGGCCACGGATGTCGCCAACCTCCTCTACCGAGCCGGTCAAACAGCCGGGATCGGAGAGGGTCGTCCCAGCTCCAAGAACTCCAACGGCATGGGCTGGGGCCTTTTCACCATTCTCGGCCCAGACGGCAGCGAGCTGGAAGGCTTCCGCGCATGATCCCCCTCGGCAAGGCGGCATGGCGGCCCGGAGCTCATCTGAAAGTAGCCCCAGACGTAGCCCTCGCAGAGCTGCTCCGCATCGACTGCGATGGCCTCACGCCGAACGATGTGAAAGAGGCGGCTCGGCCTGAAGACTCGCCTCTCCACGCCGACGTCTTCCCGGTTGGGCCGGCGGAGGCCGCCGAAAGGTTCTACACGGAGAGGGCCGGCTACCTCATCGCGGCCCTCGTGGTCTATCCCGAAGGCCAGGAAGACTTCGAGCCCGTCTTCGTCCACATCCAGAATGGTTCCGGGCACTTCGAGCAGTTGAGGGTGGTCCTTTCCCAGCCCGACCGCTGGGAACTGGCCCTCGTAGAAGCCAGGCGTGATCTCGCCGGAGCTCGCGCCAGCCTGCGGCGTCTCGAAAACGCCGCGCAGGACGCCCACAAGCCGGTGACTCGGGTGAGGATGGCCGGGAAGGCGCTCGACAGGGCCATCAAGGTTCTCGTCCCCAGTTAGACATGGCAGGCACGGCTTGGCCCGGCACGACTAGGAACGGCACGACTCGACGCCGACCGGCATGGCAGGCACGGATAGGATCAGCACGAAGCATCTTGGATCGGCTCGTCAGGGCAGGCAGGGAGTGTCCTGGATCGGCGGGGCTAGGCCGGGCGTGGCAGGGCACGATGCGGCAAGGCAGGCGGGGCCCGGCAAGGCTCGGCAAGGCGCGGCTTGTCGCGGCTGGGAGCGGCAGGCATGGCAAGGAAGGGCAGGGCACGGTCCGGCGTCGTAGGGCAAGGACCGGCACGGAAGAGAAAGCGAGGGACACATGACCATCCAGATCGACACCCGCAGGATCCATGTCGGCTGGCGTTTCATCCTCCGCTGGCCGCGCATCGTCGCGGCGACCAAGGACCGCCACCCCCATGGCCGGGCCACAGTCTTTGGGCTGGTCCTGGAGGAGTGGTGAGAAACAGATCGCGCCCCCACGGGCGAACCGTCTGGATCCCCTGTTCGCGGCGTGGCGAGCCCACCCCGGGGGCGCCGCACCGCTGGCACTACCGGGAGGTGTTCGCCGCCTCCCTTCACGGACAGGCATGGGACTGGTGGTGCGGCCACTGCGGCCACTGGTACAGCGAGGTCACGGCCGTGCCAAACAACCTGTCCAGGCCGTCGGTGAAGATCAGCCCATGAACCCCGTCGTCTTCTCCGCCTCGTCGGTTTCCGCCTACCTCGACTGCCATCTGCGGTGGTACTTCACCTACATCCTCAATGAGCAGGGCGAGCAGTCCGAGGCCCAGCGTGTCGGGATCGCGGTCCACGACTACGCCGAGGGCGTTCTTCGCCAGATGCGCGGCGACGGTCAGGCGGTCGTGGTTTCGGAAGCGCCCATAGAGCTGACGGGCGTCTTCAACCGCGACATCCTGCCCACCTACCGCGACCCGGTGTTGATCGAGGCGGCGTTCCAGATCGAGGTGAACGGCATCCCGTTCAGCGGCATCATCGACTCCGTTGACCGGCAGGACATCGGTCTTGCCTGGGACACCGAGGACGGCGTCTACATCGGACCCATCCAGCATGACCCGGCCATGTGCAAGCCCGGCAAGTGCCCGGGCCCCATGGGATGCTGGTGTCGCGACTGTGAGATGGGCAACCATCCGCCCCTGCGCTACGCCAACATCCTGCGGGACCTGAAGACCACGGGCTCGAGACCGAAGGCCGGCCGCTACCACTTCAACATGGTGGGCTACTGGCTGGGAGCTCGAGAGCTCGGACACGAGCCCGCCATCATGCAGCTCGACTACATCGTCCGCACCCAGAAGCCCTACTACTGGCCCGAGGTGGTCGCGGCGCCCGACGACAACGACATCGAGTGGTTCGCCGCAACCCTCCAGGGCGCCGCAGATGGCGTCGAGAGGGCCGACTACAAGCCGACGGGTGTCGGGACCAGGGTCTGCTCCTACTGCCCACATCGCCTAATATGTGGTCCGTTTCAGAGGTACAATGCAGCGCAGAACCCGCTGTAGGTGCTGCCATGCCACGCTACGTCAAGTCTGAGAGTCCCACCAGTTTCTGGACCGCCGCTGGCCCTCCCGGTTGTTGGGAGTGGCAAGGAGCACGGACCAGCAACGGCGGGTACGGAGTGTCTCGCCTCCACGGCAAGTTCTACCGTGCCCACCGCAAGGCGTGGGAGTTGCTGAACGGACCAATCCCTGACGGGATGATGATCCTCCACCGCTGCAACAACCCGCCCTGTGTTCGGCCAGACCACCTCTACCTTGGAACAAACAAGGACAACGCCATCGACCGGGCGACAAGAACCCGGCAGCGCCAGCGCAACTGGAAACTCTCGCCCGCCGATGCTGAAGAGATCCGGGCACGGTACGCGACCGGCACCATCTCCCAGAAGGATCTTGGCGAGTCGTATGGGGTGGAGCAGACCACCATCTCGAGCGTAGTCAGGGGCAAGTCCTACCGCTTCGATCTGCCCCTGAACGCCAACCGGAAGCGAACATGATCCACAAGGCCATCTGCGGGCCCTACAGCCGCTACAAGGAGGTCACCGCATGAGGAGCGAGTGGACTGGCCGGGATTGCCGAGCCGAGCGGGCACGGGCGGGGCTGACGCAGGCCGAACTCGCAGTTCTTCTCGGCGTGTCACCCCGCCGGGTCGCATCCGTCGAAGCCCAGTACCGCGTCACCACCGAATGGGAAGAGCGCATCCGCGCCGCACTTCATCTTCCGAAGGAGGTCACCGCATGAGGGATCCAGCCGACCTGTCCCGCGAGCTCCAGAAGATCACGGACACCGTGGGCGTGGCAGTCGGCCACTTCGAGGCGCAAGCCCGTGCGGACGCGGCGCTCCACATGGCTCCTGTCGTCCGTCCCAACCCGCTCACGGTCGCCATGGAGGCGGCGTTCGCAGACCTGATCCGCCTGATCAACGAGTTGAACGAGGAGGTCACCAATGCCTGAGCCCAAGCCCAAGGAAGTCCCCGAGGCCCTCAACGAGGCCCCGAAGCCCGCCCTCATCGGCAAGCTCTCCAAGATCATGGGAGAGCTGAAGGACATCCCCAAGACGGGCTTCAACCAGTCCCAGAGGTACGCCTTCCGCAAGGCCGACGATGTGGATGCGGCGGTCTCCAAGGAGCTCGCCAAGCACAACGTCATCCTCTGGCCCAACCTCGTCGAGGAGAGCTTCACGCCGCTCTACACGACGCAATCGAACATGACCATGTGGATCGCCAAGGTCATCGTCGAGTACCAGTTCATCGACGGAGACACGGGCGAAGTCACACCCCTCTCGAGGATCCCAGGAACCGGAGCTGACACCGGGGACAAGGGCCACGCCAAGGCGATGACCATGTCCAAGAAATACTTCCTCAGCCAGGTGTTCCTGATCGGCGGCAACGACGACCCGGAGGCCGACGAGAAGGTGGACAAGGCGGCTGCGGCAGCCGGTGCCGCCAAGGGCCCCGTCACGGTCGGCAAAAGCGCCGTGGCCGGTGCGGGACGCGGTGGGAAGTCGGTCCACGCCACCACGGCCCAGGTCAGTGAGATTGCCCGTCTCGCCGGAAAGCTGGGCCTCGACGCCGACTCCACCGTGCCCGTGATCAAGAAGGTGATCGGGACCGAGCCCGCCGAGGGCCAGAACCTCCGCGACTGGTTGGGCGCCCTGACCTCCGAGCAGGCGGCCGGGATCATCGCGGCCATGATGGCGATGGACCAGTTCGACGCCGAGATCGGGGAGGTTGGCGATGACGCCGACGACCATGTCCCCGAGGACCAGTCGAGCGACATCCCGGTCGTCTAGACTACGGACGGGCGACCCCGCGAAGTCGCTGTCCATGGCATAGGGGGCGGGTGCCCGTCAGCCCCGCCCCCGAAGCCACCCCCTGCTGACGGAGGGTCCTCTGTATGTCCGTAGCATCTCTTCTGACTCGTTCTACGCCGAACGAGCAGGGTTGCTGGATCTGGCAAGGTGCGATCACGGCTGGCGGCTACGCCGAAGCCCGCTTTGACGGGGGAGTGCGCCTCGTCCACCGTGTGCTCTACGAGGCTCTGGTTCGCCCACTGAAACAGGGCGAAACCATCGACCATCTCTGCCGCGTGAGACACTGCGTGAACCCGGGGCACATGGATCCAGTCCCCATCCGCACCAATGTTCTCCGTGGAACCGGCCCCTCGGCCGTGGCGGCTCACCGTGACCATTGCGCGAAGGGCCATCCCTACCCCATGGGCACCTACATTCACCCGAGCGGCAGTCGGCGCTGCCGGGTCTGTGCCCACACATGGAACAGGACCAGCTACCTCCGAAGGACCGGACGATGACATACGATCCGATGTCCGTTTGTTCGTTCTACGCCCGCCTGTTCCCGGCCCGCAACGATGTCTACTCCCGCTGGACTGACGAGGGCTGGAGGCCCGTCCGCGAACCCCTCACCGGGGAGATCGTCCTCGCCGGGCTCACGGGTACGGGTCCCAGCATCAGCGGCTACATGATCGCCCCAGGGTCGGTTTCCCACATCCTCGCCTACGACTTTGACACGGACGACGGCCTCTCCCAGGCGTACACCCTGACCCGCTTCATGGCGACGAACGGCTTGCCGGCCTACATCGAGACCTCCCGTCGCGGGGCCCACCTGTGGTGCATCCTCGACTCCATCCTCCCGGCCGTGGTCATCCGTCACGCAGCCAAGGCGCTCCTCCAGGGAGCGGGACTTCCAGACGACGACCCCCACATCGAGATCCGCCCGGGATCCGACCATGTCGATGCCGAGTGGCACGAGCATGTCAGCGGTGCCGTCGTCGGAACCGGCCTGGGTCACGCCCTGCGTCTCCCGACAATGCCTCACCCCAAGACAGGCAAGCGAGGCAGGATGCTGCACGCACCGGGAACGCCGATAGAAGGATCGCTTGCCGAGATCATGCTCGCCATGGACTGGGCCGACGCAGACCTGATCAGGACATGGTCGGAGCGATGGAAGCGCCCGCCGGTCACCCACATCCCGGCCGACAAGCGGAACCCGCACGACTACCCCGAGGACAACTCCAGCGCGGCAGAGCTCCTCGCCTCCCTATGGGGCGTCCAGAACGCCCGCCCTGGCCGCAGTGTCAAATGCCCGGCCCACGATGACCGGGTGGCGTCCCTCAACATCCTCCCCGACGACCGCCGCGTCCTGTGCATGGCCGGTGGTTGCGCCCTCAACAATGACGACCACGGACGGGGCACCTTCGAGTTGCGGAAGATGGCCCCTGTCCATGGCTGATCGGTGGCAGTTCGAGCGGGTCGGCATGGGCTACCGGTGCTGGGACGACACGGTCCAGACCGAGTTCAGGCTCAGGCACATCAAGCGATCACGCGGCGACCTGACCGGGGAGCTATCTGTGATCACCAACCTCTCGACGGTGAAGACCCGCGAAGGGGTCATGCATGTCGCCAGGTTCAATGTCCTCTCCTCGACGAACCGCTCGAGTCTCGCCAAGATGCTCGAGAAACGCACACCGGGCCTCGACATGGACTGGTTCGACGGTCTCGAGTGGCTCTGCCAACAGGTGATCCTGCACGAGACGCAGGGCGAGATGATCAGCGAAGTGGGACTCAACCCCCCGACACCACCAGGCCACCAGTTCATGGTCGAGCCCCTGATCATGAAGGGGAGGCCGGCCCTGCTCTTCGGGCCCGGCGGGGTAGGCAAGAGCCTGCTGGCCCTGACATGCGGGCTGTCCGTGGCCTGTGGGAGAGAGATCATCCCGGGCATCCCGCCGGCCGTCCACGGGCCGGTCCTGTACCTCGACTGGGAGACCACGGCCGAGGTGATCAACGACCGCATCCAGGCCATCGCGGCCGGACACAAGTTCAAGCCCGAGGGGATGTTCTACCGGCGCTGCGTGCGGCCACTCGCGGACGACGCCGAGGAGCTCTCCGCCATCGTGGCGACGAAGGGGATCGTCCTGGTGATCGTTGACTCCGCCGCCTACGCCATGGGCTCACAGGGAGAGTACGGGGACGCCAACGAGTCGGTCCTCCGCATGCACGAGGCGCTCCGCCTCATCGGGGTGACGGCCCAGATCGTTGACCATGTCAACAAGACCGACGCACGCAGCAGGGGTGGCACTGCCAGCCCCTACGGGAGCGCCTACAAGACCAACGCAGCCCGGATCAGTTGGGAAGTTCGGAAGTCCCCCTCCGCCAACGGCCTCTCCATCAACCTCTACCACGCCAAGAGCAACGACACGATGCTCCTGCCGCCCATCGGGCTCTACCTCGACTGGGACCATGACCAGATCACCTTCCACACTGGTGAGGTGGCCGAGGAGGAAGTGGACGACACGAGGACGGAGAGCGCGACCACCATGGTCCGCGAGCTCCTCTCCCTGGGTGAGGAGATGGAGATCGGGCCCATCATCTCGACCCTGCGGACGAACACGATGAAGGAACAGGCCATCCGCCAGGCCGTCTACCGCATGAACAAGTCCGGCGAGCTCACCCAGACCGAGCGAGGAAGGTACAGGCTCTCGACTCCCCCGATCAAGTTGCGAAGTTTGCCAGGCACGAAGGGGATGTTCGATGCCTGATGTAACACTCATAACGCCGTTATATAACAGTCACAAACAGCCCATTTGTGACATGTAACATGACACTCTCTCCTTTAGGAGAGTGTCTTGTTACATCACAAGGCCGAGTACGAGTGTCATGAGGGTAACGATGGATCCTACGGTCATCACGCCGGCCATGAGGGAGATCGTTCTGCGTCGTGACGGCTACCGCTGCATCGCACCGCAGCTCGACGGCCTGGCCGGCTGGTGCCGGGACAGGTTCAACTACCCGATCACCCACTGGTCCGGCCGTGACCCGGG
>Ga0315273_10002167_pt1 | contig 22936 bp, 26 predicted proteins | sample YL17G02_0_MG_FD_205753 | JGI IMG/M metagenome (GOLD analysis project Ga0315273, IMG submission 205753) | Sediment microbial communities from Yellowstone Lake, YNP, Wyoming, USA - YL17G02_0 | ecosystem: Environmental > Aquatic > Freshwater > Lake > Sediment | place: USA: Wyoming | collected...
CGCTTCGGCCTTTTTGTTACGGATACTGAGTGCCATCTCTTGCCTCTATTGTATATACACTACATAAGAGTATATACTCAACATGAAAGGAAATCAATAGCTACTTTCAAGGTATTCTTCCCAGCCTGCTCGACGACTGGACCGTCCGCCGCAGCGCTCGCAAATTTCCGAAGCGGGCCTGCATGTCCGCGAAGGCACGCTGCGCACCGCGACTTGGCGCCCGAGATAGGTTACAGGCGCTCGATCAGTCGGCACAGGCGCAGGTTGTCGGGGTGGGCGGCGATGGTGTCCACGTCGTTCCCCCGGGCGAGCGCCCGCATCAGGACGTCGCGGAAGGAGGTTCCCGTCAGGAACGCCTCTACCGCCGGAGGCACCGATTCGTCCGCCGCGAGGGAACAGGATGGTCGTGGGTCAACCGGCATTGCAGCGTGGCGATCCGTACCGTTTGTTCCGCGCTTGCCCCGAACACGCCGATGGGCGCGCCCAGCAGGCAGCGCTCGCATCAGGGGGTTCACCGGAACAGTCTCCTCCAGAAACCGGTCTCCCTGCGGATCAGGTTGTAGATATCGGATAGCTCCCTGCGGTTCGCGGCCCTGCCCTTGCGGAACGGGCGGATCAGGATTCCCTTCCTGCCGATCGAGCGCACGTAGGCGATAGCCTGCGGATCATCGTCGATCAGGATGTCCCCCCTGACCCGGCGGATGTCCTTGGGTACATCCCTCTCGTCGGGATCGTAGTCTTCCCGGTAAATACAGGCCTGAAAATGCCGGCGCAGGTTGTGTAGACGCAGGATTTCCTGAGCGCGCTCCTTGCGGGAGTTCGTCCACAGGATGAGCGAGTGGCCTTCTCGATGGAGCCTGCCCAGGAGTTCGGCGATTCCCGGCCTCACCGTGGAGCCGAGGGCATCGACCAGGGTGTTATCCAGGTCGAAAACGATGGTCATGCCGCTTCATGATCGCGCAGTCGGGCCCGTGAGGATCCGCACGTCCGCGATGAGTTTCGGAATTGTAACACCCGCTCAGCCCCAGTTTGCCTGGGCCAGAAGCTTCATGAAATTGCGCTTGGCCCGGTGCTCTGTGCGAACATTATCGAGCAAGTGCGGGAAATCCCTTTTTCGGCCCAGCCGTTCCATTAGGTTTTGAACCTTGCGGAGCAGGCGCACCGCCTCCCGGTACGCGTCGATGTTCTTTTTATCCAGGACCCGCTCGACCTGGCGCTGATAGATCGGGAGAGCGTCCTCGGGGTGGTCTTTCTCCCTCCGCGCGGCGAGCTCCAGCCAGAGGTCTGCGGAGCAGCCGCCTTCCCCGGCTTCCTGCCAGGCAGCCTCGATGTTATCCTCCCAGAGAAGGATCCGCACGATTTCGGAACGATCGATCGCGCGAGCCCAAGCCCAGCGGTCATTCCGGGCATTGGACATGGCCGCGGCGAGCGTGCCCCGGAGGTGGTCGAAAGCCTTTTCTCGCCACTCCCTCCAGCGACCGCCACTATTGGCGTGCGCCTTGAGCTTCTCAAATTGCGTAAGTCGGGGGGAGTCGGTGTACTCCGTCCACATCAGGGCCATCGCTTCGTCGTGGCGATCCAGCCGGTGATACTCCTCGGCGAGGAAATCGCGCAGGCGGGAATCAGTGTGTTCGGGGAACGCCTTCAAGCCACGTTCCGCCCACTCCAGTGCCGTTTCGGGTTTTCCAGCTTGTACGTAAATCTCCGCAATTTCCAGGAAGTCGTACGCCAATGAGAGGTCGCGGGCTTTGACGGTGACCAGTTCCTCCACCTCGCCCGATTGCCTGGCGAGAGTTTCCATCATTTTTGTGATGCGGAAGCGCTCCGTGTACCGCTGTGAATTGTCCTGACCGGGATTTAGAGGGGGTACTATGGCCCACTCGGCCTCCGCAAGCTTCCGGTACTGGGCCAAACCTTGATCCCCGAGGATATCGGCGTAGGTTTCGGCTGCGCCTGAGAAAACGCCCCACTCCGAGCCCAGCTCCCATTGAAAAAGCCGCTGGGCCAGCTCTTTCGGATCCGGCCTGGCTTGCAGACAGGCCTGCAGGTGAAGGTCCTGCCATCCCTCCAGGATCGCGCCCATGTAGCCGTCGGAGTCATCGATCGAACCCATCGCCCGCTCGACCGCTTTGAGGGCGTACTCCGTCAGCTCGACGGCCTCCGGAGCATGCCCTGCGGCGAGAAGGTCCCGCAAGCCGGCGATCGCTTCTTCGATCCCCCGCGAGTACCCAAATATTTCCCGGTAGCCGACGAAGCCACTCGGGTTCACAGCCTCGTCGATCACCTGACGGTAGGTGGCGGTGTCTACCCCGGCAGTCGCCTTCAGGGCGGCCTGTACGCGTAACCGCCGCATCAGGCGCTCATCCTCCTGCGCTTGCTCCATGAGCATTTCAACGAGTGCGTTCTTTTCTTGGGACTGGAGGTGTTTGCGGACGTCCTCGAGGGTAGTCGTCGTCTGCAGGCGATCGGGTTCCGATTCCTTCGGTTTCTCTCCTCCGATCCAGGCCAGTCCGAGGGCCACGCAGTGCTTGCACAGAATGCCGTCTTCGCCGATCGGGCAGGTGCAGGAATATCGTAATCTATCATCCTCGAACCACAACTTCACCAAGTAGGGGTAGGTGCCCCGCACCGTCGCTATGACGACGTCGTTGTGCTCGGAAATCGGCCCGACCTGACCGGCCAGATAGTACCCCTCTCCACGGTTGAAGGTCCGCGCGTCGGTTATATCACGAAACATTTCCGGCTTGAGGTGAAAAGGAGCAGGCGCCATTCAGTTGCCCTTGCTCGTTGTCTTGGGATGCATGAATTTCATGACTCTTCGCCCCTATTGGCGGCGGTTAGCGACAGCAATTCCAGGATACCTTTACGAAAAACCTGGAAACTGCGGGATCGGTTTCTCTCCGGCTCCATGTACCGGGAAATCACTCGGGCAACCTCGATTTTCGGCATGCCGGAGGGGAAGTAGCGATGACGCTGGAGGATTGCCTCCAGCGCCTCGGCAGTCCCCCCGCGAATGGAATCAACATCGCGGTAGCGGGCACCACGGAACTGTTTCTCGGGGATCTTCGGGAAAGCAGCCATTATCGCCGTAGGATCTCCGAAGAACCAGGACTCCAGCTCCTGCACGGCGATCCGATTCATCACCTGGAAGGCCGCACCGCGCGCTCTGGATTTGGTGGTTAACCCTGCGTCGAACGCTATTTTATCAAGTTTCTTTTTCAGAGCCTTGCAGTCGCTGCGATCCTCGTCGATCAAAACGACGATTCTCCAGTCACGGGGGAGAAATTTCCTGTAACCCCTCAGTCGGCTGGGAAGTCGGGAAAGAAGGTCCTGCTTGCCATTATGCCGGAAGATCTGAAAGCTCGCTTGTGAGCTGAGGATCGCGGGAAGGAGATTCCGGAGAGCTGCTTCCGCCGAGGGCTCCTCGACGAGCACTTCGACGTGCATGCCCCGCTCAATCCCTCGGAGAAGCGAGAGGATCGCCGACCTCGAAGTGCCCCTCCATCCAAAGGTGGCCGAGCAGGGCGCCTTCTTCCATGAACTCGCGGATGCCTCGCATGTCCGCAGCGCGGCGGGCATGGGCGTACCCGTCAAGATCGCGGTACAGCACCCATAGCTCTTCCGGCGCCAAGCCGTTCACGAAGAATGGTGAGTGAGTGGTGATCATGAGCTGGGTGCGCGCCGAGGCGATCCTGCACTCCTCCGCCAGCTCTGGAAGCAGGCGCGGATGCAGGTGATTCTCCGGCTCCTCAATGCCGATCAGTTCGGGTGGTTTGGGGTCGTAGAGCAGGGTGAGGTAGGAGAGCATCATCAGAGTGCCGTCCGAGGCGAAACGGGCGAGAATCGGCCTTTCAAAGGGAGCATCTTTGATCTGGAGCAGTAGGCTGCCGTCCCGCATCAGCTCTGCCTCCACGCGTTCCAGCCGGGGGACCCGCCGGGAAAGGGTGGACAGGATATGATTCAGGCGGTCCGGATGCCGTTCCTTCAAGTACTGGATGACGTTGGGCAGATTGTCACCTGTGGAGGACAGCCTTTCCTGGGGACCAGCCTCGGGATGACCGCGAGTAGCGTCCGCACTGAGGTAGGACAGGTGCCACCCTGTGATGAAGCGGCGTAGGGCGCCGACCCGTGGATGCTTGGCGAGTTGTCCGAGGGTGCTGACGGCGAGGAGTTCCGGAGACTCGAGCCCCTCCGGTTCCCGCGCCCGAACTGTTCCCTCGTCGGGCTGCTCGCCGGAGACCACGATGCCCTTGCCCCTCTTAAAATCCAGAAAACGGAACGGCTTCCCGTGCTCCCGCCTCCTCCACTGCAGCCACTCTTCAGCCATGAACGGCCCGGAATAGTCCTCGTCGATCGACATATGGTAAGTGATAAGAGGACTGCTGACACTTTCCCGATATTTCAACTCAATGGTGATCGGTCCTTCCTGACCACGGGTACGCAGCTCCCTGAATCTGCCCCGCTTGTCCCATGCCCGGCGCAGACCGAAGGAAAAGCATTCGGCTAGGAAGGCGAATACGTCGAACACCGTAGACTTGCCGCTCCCGTTGGGACCCAACAGGACGGCCAGGGGCTTTAAGTCCTTTAACTCCACGTCTCGCAGGGCACGATAGTTCCAAACGTGAAGCGATTCGACGGTAATCATTCGGTCAACCTGAAGTCTTCATCATACTTGGAACAGCTCCCCTTGTCCCGCCCGTTTTTGGTGGAGCGGGCCATTCTTGAAGGTCAGTCGCTCTGCGCCGAATTCCTTCAGCCATTCCCTGGCCGTGATCTTCCGCAGCGCGGCCAAGTAGCTCTCGTCCGGGCCTTCGGAAATCAGCCTTGCCAATGCGTCCCGTGTTGCTGCCATCCCTGCCGCGATCTGGTTCTCGACGATGACGTGAATGGTTGAGTGCAGCCGTGGGTTGGGAAGCCGGATTCGGTTTCTGCGGTGATACGCTGAAACGCGCTCCAAGCACCGGCATCGGGTTCTCAGTCCGGATCGTATTCGTTTATTATTGCTGGTGGCCGCCGCCTGCATCATACATCATGGCTCGACGACGTACCAGGAAACCGATCGGCCGGCTGGTTGCTACTCCGCGGGTGCGCCTGAGCCTGAGCGATACCATGCTCATCGGGCGCACCGAGCTGTTGCTGGCGCACTTCAGATAGCTTTAGTGTCCGACGAGAATCCGCACGTCCGCGATGCGCACTCCCTGACCGGCAGGGAGCGCCAGGACCGGGTTCAGATCCAGCTCGGCGATGTCCGGGTACTCCACGGCTAGCAGGGAAACCCGTGCGATCAGCTCGGCGAGCGCCTGCCGGTCCCGGGGGGGCGAGCCGCGGAAGCCGGACAGGAGGGGTGCGGACTTCAGCCCGTCCAGCATTCCCAGCGCCTCCGCCTCGTCCACCGGGGCCAGGCGCACGGCGGCGTCGTGCAGCAGCTCGGTCCACACCCCGCCCATCCCGGCGAGGACCACGGGACCGAAGACCGGGTCGCGCTTGAGGCCCACGATCACCTCCAGCCCGCCGGCCACCTGTTCGGCGAGAAGCGCGCCCCGGAAGGAGGCTCCCGCGAAGCGGAAGGCCAGGTCCGCGAAAGCGCGCTCGACGGCAGCCGCGTCCTTCAGCCCCAATAGCACGCCGCCGCGGTCGCTCTTATGGATGACGTCGGGGGAGACCACCTTCAGGACCAGGGGGTAGTGCAGGGCCTGGCCCGCCCCGGCGGCCGCCCCCCCGGCTTCGGCCGGGGAGCGGCAATAGCGGAACGCGGGGAAGGGGAGGCCCAGGCCGCGGAGGAAGGCCCAGCCGTCGGGTTCGGAGACCAGGCCGCCGGGGAGCTCCGCGGGCGGCCAGGGCAGTGGGCGCGGCGCGGGGAGCGGCCCGCGCTGGCTGCGGCGCGCGGCGGCCAGGAGCTCCTCGCGCTCGCGCAGGCGGGCGAGGGCCAGAGCCGCGCGCTCCCCGCTGGGGAAGCAGGGCACCCCGGCCTGCTGCAGCACGCGCACGGCCTCGGCCACCACGTCGCCCGCCGCGAACACGGCGGCGATCGGCTTGGGCGCCGGTGTGGGGCGGGGGGGTGCGGCGGCCTTCCCGGCGACGGAATGGCCCGGCGCGTCCGTCCCGCCCGCCATCGCGTCGCGCGCCGCGATCACGCCGCGGGCCAGTTCCACCGAGTCCAGGAAGGGCGTGGACACGTTGATCGCAATGGCCGCGTCGTACCCGCCGTCCAGCAGCAGGCGCAGGGTGCGCTCGTAGTTGGCGCCCGAGCCCTCCACGGTCAGGTCCACGGGGTTGCCCACCGCGCAGCGCTCGGACAGGAATTCGCGCAGCCCGGCCTTCAGCCGTGAAGAGGGTTCGGCTACCTCGAGGCCCAACTCCTCGGCGCGGTCCGCGGCCAGGATGCCCGGGCCGCCGGAGTTGGTCACGATGGCCACGCTCCGGCCGGAGGGGGCAGGCAGGTGGGCGAAGGCGTCGCACAGGTCCAGCATTTCCTCGATGCCGGCGGCGCGGATCACGCAGGCCCGGCGGAATGCGGCGGCGTACACCTCGTCGGCGCCGGCCAGGGAGCCGGTGTGCGAGCTGGCCGCGCGCCGTCCGGTGGCGGTGCGGCCGGCCTTGATGGCGATCACCGGCTTGGCCGCGGCGGCCGCGGCCAGGACCGGCAGGAGGCGCGCGCCGTCGGCCACGGACTCCAGGTACAGGGCGATCACGTCGGTCTCGGGGTCCTCGGCCAGGTACTCCAGCAGCTCCGCCTCGCCTATATCGGCCCGGTTGCCGTAGCTCACGAACTTGGAGAAGCCGATGCCGCGCGTGCCGGCCAGCCCCAGCACCGCGCCGCCCACCGCACCGCTCTGGGTGATGAAGGCGACCCGGCCGGGCCAGGCCCGCGGCTCGATGCTGGCCGAAAGAGCGTTGGCCGTGTTCATGATGCCCGCGCAGTTAGGCCCGATCAGGCGCACGCCGGCCTCGCGGGCCACGGCCACAAGGCGCCGCTCCCCCTCGGCGTTGCCCGCCTCGGCAAAGCCGGAGGTGATCACCACGGCGATGGGCGCGCCGGCGGCGCCTGCTTCGCGCACGGCGCTTTCCGCGAACTGCGCGGGCAGCGCCAGCACGGCCAGGTCGATCCCGCATTGCACCTCGCGCGCACCGGCGAAGGCCGGGACCTGGGGGAAACCCTCGGGTGGCTCGGCCTTGGGGTTCACCACGGCCAGGCGCCCGGTGTAGCCCACCCGCTGGAGCTGGGTGACGATCTGGTGGGCGATCTTGCCTTCCTTGACCGAGCCGAACACGGCCACGGTCCGAGGATAGAACAGGCTGTCGAGCGCCCGCTTAACCCTGACGTCCATGATAGTTGAGAAAACAGCCATGGGCGCGAAGATGCTTTTCCAGCGCCCGTCGGTTCATGCTTTTGTGCCGACTAGTTTCTTTAGGAGCTTGCGGCGTGAGGCAGTGAGCACATTAAGAGCATCCCGGGCGTTCTCGAAGGCCTCTCGGACCGTCTCCGCTTCCGTGATGACCTGGGGATCAAATGGTGAAGTTACGATGAATCCGCCTTCTTCGGCTTCCTGAAGAATAAGGACAATTTTCCCGTCGCTGACCGTATACTGTTTCATTGCTTCTAAAATAGGCGGGAATTCAGGCATCCGTCAACGGAGCGCCCGCTTAACCCTGACGTCCATGCACGTATCCCTTGCGGAAAACCTCGAGATTCCCCTCGGTGTTCTTCTTTAAATGCCGTCGGATCGTGTCCTCCAGCCCCTCAGGGTTGAAGATCCCCTGCGGGTCCATCTCCCCGGGGAGTAGCGCGGCCAGGCAGCCCAGGGCGAACAGGTTCACGGGCGCCGGCGGCCGCACCACGCTGAACACGCGCGGGGTGCGGCGCGAGAACAGCTCGCGCGCCTTCTCCAGATCCGGGTAGGCTTCCTTCTTGAGCGCGGCCTCCGAGGGCACGTAGCGGTAGTCGATCAGCAGCGCCACCCCGTCCTCTTTCAGGAAGGGCAGGGAGTTGATTGTCTCCCCGATTTCCATGCCAACCAGCACGTCCGCCCCGCCGGGGGACAGCCGTGGACCCAGCCGCTCGCCGGGCCGCGATGCGATGCGGATCTCGCCGGCCACGCGTCCGCCGCGGTGGGCCATGCCGCGGGAGTGGTACACCGAAACCGGGAGCCCCAGGCCCATGGCCCGCTCGGCGATCAGGTCCCCCAGAGTGACCGTGCCCTGCCCGCCCACACCGGTGATCAGGATGTTCATGCCTCCACCTCGTGGATGGCGTCGAACTTGCAGCAGGTCGCGCACAGGCCGCAGCCGGTACACAGCCCTTCGTCGATGGCCATGTGCTCCTTGTCCCCCGTGCGCGTCATGTGCAGCGCCGGGCAGCCGGTCTCGCGCAGGCAGGCACGGCAGAAGGTGCATATGCCGGCGTCGATGCGGTACAGCTCCCGCTCCTTGACCCGTCGTGCCACCGTCAGCGCGCACTCCCTCTGGGCGATGACCACGCGCACGCCCGCGGCCTGGATGGCGTTTTTCATGACCTCGATGGCCGCGGGCTGGTCGAAGGGGTCGAGGCGCTCGAGGAAGTCCACACCCATGGCCCGTACCACCGCCTCGATCGACACCCGGCGGCTGCCGGCGGCCTGGAAGCCCACGTCGCTGCCGGGGTTGACCTGGAAGCCGGTCATGCTCGTCCAGCCGTTGTCCAGGATGATCAGCACCAGGGGGGTTGCGTGCTGCACCGCGTTCACCAGAGCCGGGATGCCCGCGTGGAAGAAGGTCGAGTCGCCGATGGTGGCCACCAGCGGCTCCCGCAGGCCGGCCCGCTGGAAGCCCTGGGCCAAACCGAGGCTGGAGCCCATGGCCAGCTCGGTCCAGCAGGAGCTGATGGGGGCGTTCATGCCCAGGATCGTGCAACCGATGTCCCCGGTGACCACGACCTCCTCCTTGGGGAGCTTCAGCGCCTTCAGCGCCCGGTTCAGCGCCAGGTAGGTGCCGCGGTGCGGGCAGCCGGCGCAGAAGGTGATCGGGTGCTTCACCATCACGGAGGGTGGCGTATTCGAAGACGGCGTACTCGCCCTCGCCAGCGGCGCCTCTGGCGCGGCCACGGTCCACGGCGCGGCGCCCTGCGCCGCCGCAGGCGCGTCGAGGGCGGCGAGCCCAGCCAGGATCTCGCGGCGGGTGTAGCGCCCGACCCGCGGGAGCACGCCGTCCAGCTTGCCCAGGATGCGCCCCTGCCAGCCCAGGCGCGTGGCTAGGCTGCGCACCTCACGTTCCACCACGGGCTCCAGCTCCTCGAACACGGTCACGGTCCGGCAGGAGTGCAGCAGCTCCCTCACCTTGCCCTCTTCCAGCGGCAGGACCGCCTCCAAGTACAGGCCCGCTGGAACCGGCTGCCCGGCCGCCTCCCGCTCCGCCAGGGCCTCGGCCAGGTAGGCGTTCACCACCCCGGCGCCGATCACCCCGAAGCCCCCGGGCCCGGCGACGCTGCCTGCCGTCAGGGTGTTGATCCCGTCGGCGCGGAAGGCCTCTTCCGCCTTGGCCAGGCGCGCCAGGTTCTCCCGGTGCTGCAGCAGGCAGATCAGCGAGCCGGCCTTGGTGTAGCGGCTGATGTCGCGGCTGAAGGCCGCCGGCCGGTCCAGCGGCCGCCAGCGCATCGTGGAGTCCACCGGCGCACGGGCGTGGGCCACCGAGGTCACGGAGCGCAGGAGCACCGGCAGCCCGATGCGCTCCGACAGGCCGAAGGCGTAGCGCGTGAGGCGGTAGGCCGCTGCCGGGTCTGAAGGGTCCAGCAAAGGCAGCCCGCAGAGCTGGGCCAGCAGGCGGGAATCCTGCTCGGGCATCCCCGCCTCGACCCCCGGGTCGTCGGCCACGTAGACCACCAGGCCGCCGGTCACCCCGGAGTGCGCCACTCCAATGATAGCGTCGAGGGCCACGTTGGCCCCCGACATCTTCATGGTCACCAATGCGCGTTTGCCGGCCCAGGCGGCCCCGGCGGCCAACTCGAAGGCCACCTTCTCGTTCACGCTCCACTCCACGTACGGGGAGGGCTCGCCCCGGCGAGCGAGGTGCTCGATCTCGGTCAGGGCCTCCGTGGACGGGGTCCCCGGGTAGCCAGTGACCAGCGCGACGCCCTCTTCCAGGGCCGCGTAGGCGATGGCCTGGTTTCCGCTCAAAAGCCGGCTCATGGCGTTTCCCGTCAGTAGGGGAACTGGATCCCCATCTTGGCGAGGTCGTCCTTGACCTTGCGGTACATGTCCAGGTGCTCCTGGGTGGGCAGGGCCGTGGCCACGTGGTAGCAGTCCTGGTACTCGGCTCCGATGGGGGCGTCCGCGGCGTGCTTCTCGTACTTGGCCAGGAGCTTGTTGGCGATCTCGTTGGCCTGGGCGCGGGTCATGCCCTGGCGGGCCACGGCGTGCCCGACCTCCATGCCGATGCGCGCCTCCAGCGGGGTGGCGCGGTTCCTGTGCTTGTTGCGCGTGGAGGCCATCTCCCACAGGTCCCAGCCGCTCACCACGCTGACCAGCGCGTGGCAGGCCGTCTCGTAGAACACCATCTCGGTCATGGGCCCGGCGTTGGCGAAGCCGTTGGAGGTGTACAAGAGCTTGGAGTTGCGCGACAAGGCCTGGCCGGCAACGGCGATGGGCCACAGCAGCTCGCGGGTGGTGTTGGAGCCCCAGTTCAGGTGGAAGGGGAAGTGCTGGTTGAAGATCGCCCCGTAGGCCAACAGGCCGTTCAGGCTGTAGGCCACGGTGGCCACGGCCACGCCCTCCGACCCGCCGCACCAGCCGCCGTAGATGGCGCCGGTGAGGTTGCCGGCGTAGCAGCCGTACTGGGCGCAGTGCACCACGCGGTTGAGCAGGGTGTTGGCGGTCTTGAACTCGGTCAGGGTGCCGATGATCCGCGCGTCGGTGGTGCGCACGCCCCACTCGTTGTTGGACACGGCGATCTGCCCGCTGTCGTGCTCGGCGGTGCCCACGGCCACGAAGAAGGTGCCCGGCCGCCCGACTTGCTTGGCCGCCAGGCGCAGGTTGTAGATGTGCTGCGTGCAGCCGTTGATCTCGAAGGGGGAGGCCGAGGAGATCTGCTGCCCGATGGACTTTTCCAGGATCGGGGCGCAGAAGCCGTCCAGCAGCGGCTCTTTCAGGTAGGCCACGCACATGGAGTAGTGCAGCTCCTCGGAGCAGGTGCAGTCCGGGCTGAACAGGGCGAAGGGGGTCTTCTTGTCCTCGACCTGGCGGTGCTTCCACAGCACGGCGTCCTTGCCGGCCCCCACCCAGTACTCCCCGGGGTGCATGTACAGGGCTTCCTTGATTTCCTGGTCGCTCACCTTGATGATGCGGTGGGTGTCGGTGTTGTACAGGCCCACCTCACGGTACAGCTCCCAGCCGGCCTGCCACACGCGGTCGGCCAGCTGGTCGTCAGCGGGCACGGGGTTTTTCGGGTCGTACTTGATCTCGTATTTCTTGACGAGTTCCTGCAGCTTCGGGGTGAAGACCTTGGGCAGGAAGTCGTTCTCCTCGCAGAATGGACCGGTGTTGGAGCGGTCCTGGATTTCCCACAGGCGGTATGGACTGGACATGTTGAGTTCTCCTTATTTAGAGTTTAATAGCTCGCCGATCATCCGCGGTGCGGTGCCCGCATCCGGGCAGTAGAGGTCCGCGCCGATCTCCTCGGCCCACTTCTGGTTCACCGGCGCTCCGCCGATCACGACCTTGTATTTGCTCCGCAGCCCTTTGTCCTTTAACAAATTGACGATCTCCTTCTGGTGCGGCATGGTGGTGGTCATCAGGGAGGAGGCACCGATCGCGTGCGCGCCCATGGCCTCGGCCTCCTTGATGAAATTGACGGGGTCCACGTTGACCCCCAGGTCCTTCACCTCGAAGAACTGGGTCTCCAGCATCAGCTTCACGATGTTTTTCCCGATCTCGTGCAGGTCGCCCATCACGGTGCCCAGGACGATCCTGCCCTTGGGCTCGCCCTTCTTGGTGGCCTTGAGCTGGGGGCCGAGCAGCTCGACCACCGCGGCCATGGCCGCGCCGGCCATCATCATCTCCGGCAGGAAGATCTCCAGGCGGGAGAACTTCTCGCCTACCTGGCCCATCAGCTGGGTGAGGGCTTCGATGATCTTCAGTGCATCGGTGCCCTTGCCTACCAGGTCGCGGGCCAGCGCCGTCGCGCGGTCCTTGTCGCCGGCTTCCACGGCCTTCTGCAGTTCCTGTACCGACATGCTCCTCTCCTTCGTTATCTGTAGATTCCGCCCACGCGGATCCTCTCGGATATCCGCGCGGCGGTGTCCGTGACCCATTTGCTTATTTCAGCCTGCCGGCGCGCGCCCATGCGCTGGGTGGGCGCCGTCACGCTGATGGCCGCCAGCACCTTACCCGCCCCGTCCAGCAGGGGCGCGGCCGCGCAGCGGATGCCGGGGAAGGTCTCCTCGTTGTCCAGGGCGTAGCCCTGGCGGCGGATGGCTTCCAGCTCGCGGGCCAGCCTGCGTCGATCCGTGATAGTGGTGGGCGTGAAGCGTTCCAGGCGCCGGGACCCCAGCAGGCGCTCGGCTTGTCCCGCGGGGAGGCCCGCCAGCAGCACCTTGCCCATGGCGGAGGCGTGGGCCGGGCTGCGTCCGCCGATCGTGGTGGACACGGTCAACGGCTGGCTACGCCCGCGCTTGTCCAGGTACACGATCTGCGCGCCGTCCAGGATGGACAGGTGCACGATCTCCCCACTTTTCTCGGCCAATTCCTCCATGAAGAGGGCGGCCAGCTCCCGCAGCTCGTAGCGGGCCAGCAGGCGCCCGGCCAGCTCCAGCGGCTTCCAGCCCAGGCGGTAGCCGTGCCCGGCGGGGCTTTTCTCCACGAAGCCGTGCGCCTCCAGGGTGGCCAGCAGGCGGAAGGCCGAGGACTTGTGGGCCCCGGCCCGCCGGGCCAACTCGGAGAGCGTGAGCTCCGGCTGCTCCGCGGTGAAGGCGTCCAGGAGGGTGAGGGCTTTGGAGACCGAAGAAAGAACGGGCATCCCTTGTTTCTCTATGCGAAACAGTGTTTCGCTGTGAGGGAACTGTAGCATGTGCCGGGCCGCCTGTCCAGGGCTTCTTGACAGCGGGGCGGAGCGGAGGCGAGAATGGCCTATGACCCTGCCAGGGGTGATAGCGGTCCTGGAAGCTCATGCAGAGCAGTTCCTCCGCGCCTACGTGTACGGCTCCGTTGCCCGCGGAGAGCAGGACGAGTCAAGCGACGTGGACCTGGTGCTGGTGCGGATCAGCGAACGGGAGTTTTTCGATCGGATCCGCGAGGTAATGGGTCTGGTGAGCGAGCTTGGAGCCGTGGACCTGTTGATCTACACGCCGGAGGAACTGAAGGAGCTCGTCGAAAAACGGAAGAACGCGTTCCTCGCGGACGTCATTGCCAAGGGGGTAACGGTTGAAGGAAGCCAAAGCCGAGGGGCTGCGGTGGCTCCGGCAGGCTGAAAACGACCAGGAGTATGCCCAGCTGGGCCTGCGCGAGGGGTTCTTCGCCCAGGTCTGTTTTCAGTGCCAGCAGATCTGCGAAAAAGCGTTGAAAGCCATCCACTATGGGCAGCTCGGCAAACGCGTGGTGTTCGGGCATTCGCTGGTGCAGCTGGCTGCCGAATTGCCGCTTGATCGAGACCTTCGCGAGGAACTGGCGGTCCTCGACCAGTACTACATCCCCACCCGGTACCCGAACGGGCTGCCCGGCGCCCTGCCCTACGAGGTGTACAGGCGGAAGCAGGCCGAACAGGCGGTGGAGGTCAGCCGGCGAATGATCGAGCTGGCCCGCGGCGCGCTCTCTGATTCGTAGCTCAGCACTCCTTCTCGTACATCCGGTGAACCTTGATTACCCGGGCGCCGAGGGTTTGGATGTCGCGCAGCATCAGCTCGGTGCGCTCCGAGACCTGCACCAGCTCCGCCCGGCGAAAGGCGCCGCCGGCGGCCGTCTTCTCCAGCTCGTGATACAGCAGGGCGTTGCCCCCCAGGCGCTGGTACCGGGGCAGGATGCCCATGCCGTTGAGGAGCAACTCGTCGCCGGAGCGCATCGCCGCCAGCAGGCGCAGCAGCTCGATGGGGCCCAGGCGGCCGGCGTTCTTCTGCAGCGTCCGCGAAAGGTCGCGGAAGCCGAACAGGTAGCCCACGATGGCTCCGTCGTAGGTGAGGATCTTGACCAGCCGAGGGTCGGCGATGATCAGCAGGTCTTTCTTGACCTGCTCCAGCTCCGCTTCGCTCAAGGGGTAGTCCTCCAGGTGGTCGGCTAGGGTATCGTTGTACAACCCCGCGATCCGGTCGGCCACGAGCTTGAGCTCCCGCTTGCGTGTGAAGAGCAGGACCCGGAAGCGGCCGCGGGCGAGCACCTTCTGGGCCGCCGCGCTCACGCGTTCCGGGAGCTTAAAGCCGGCCGGCGGCAGGTCCATGGAGAACAGGTCCACGTGCTTGCGGAAGCCCAGGCCTTCTAGCAGGCGTGGGTAGTAAGGGTAGTTGTAGGGCATCATGGTCATGGCCGCCCGGTGCTCGAAGCCCTGGATCAGGACGCCGCTGCCCGAGACCCCTCCCAGGAGCATGGGACCGCGCAAGAGCTCCAGGCCCTGCTCTCGGGCCCAGTCCAGGAGCCGCCGCACCAGCGCTGCCGCCGCCTCCGGGTCCTCCTCCACGTCGAAGAAGTAATAGTGGGCACAGGAGGTCCGGTGCTGGGCGATGTAGCTGGGGTTTTTCACCACGCAGGCGCGGCCCAGCGTGCGGCCCCGCTCGCGGACCAGGAAGAACTCGCCTTGAGCGTGCCGAAAGAAAGGGTGGCGGCGGCGCAGCATCGCCCGCATGTCCAGGTCAAACCAGGGCACCCATTGGGGACAATCGCGGTACAGGCGCTTCGGGAAGGCGATGAATTCCCTTTCTTCAGCTCCCCTTGCCGCGACACGAACCACCTCGATGCTTCGGCTCATAGGTGGCTGCATTATAGCGGAGGCGATCCCGGGAGGCAAACAAGGACCGGCTCGCCCCGCAGGGGTGTTGATTGCACTCGTGGGATGTGTTATGTTCTTAGTGTATTAGTGTTATAGAACACTAATATAGAACCTCACAAGGAGGAGGCAAATGGTCGAGATTCGCAATCTTTCCTTCGCGTATGCCCGGAAACGGCTGTTCACCAATCTGGACCTGCTCCTGGAACCCGGGAACATCTACGGGCTGTTAGGCAAGAATGGGGCGGGCAAAACCACCCTGCTCAAGATTATCTGCGGGCTGCGTTTTCCGCAGCGAGGGGAGTGCCGGGTGCTGGGTCACCTGTCCTCTCTGCGGCCGGCCGCGCTCCTGGAGGATATCTTCCTGCTCCCGGAGGAGCTCTACATCCCGCCGTTGACCCCCCAGCTCTACACCAGCCTGTACGGCCCGTTCTATCGCAGGTTCGACCACTCGGTGCTGAAGAGCTGCCTTAAGGAATTCGAGCTGGAGCCGGCAGCCAATCTTTCGGAGCTTTCCTTCGGACAGAAGAAGAAGTTCCTGATCGCCTTCGGCCTGGCCACGGGGAGCCGCCTGCTGCTCCTGGATGAGCCGACCAACGGCCTGGACATTCCCTCCAAGAGCCAGTTTCGCAGGCTTATGGCCCGGGCGGGCGCCGAGGGTCGGGTCGTCCTCATCTCGACCCACCAGGTGCGCGACATGGAACAGCTGATCGACCCCATCATCATCCTGGACGACGGCCAGGTGATCTTCCAGCAGTCCATGGCCGAGATCGGGCGGCGGCTCGCCATGACCCTGGAGCCGGAGCCGCCCGCCGCGGGCACGGCTCTGCATTCGGAAAAAACCTTGGGCGGCTTCGTAACGGTTCGGGAAAACCGCTCGGGGGAGGACAGCCGCATGGACATCGAGGTCCTGTTCAACGCGGTCACCGGCAACCGCGAACAGATCCGGGAGCTGTTTGCCGGCCAGCCGAGCGGATCCGGTAGAAGGGAGGTGTGACATGGAAGGGCGACGCTTCAGCTTCCAGCGGCTGGGTCTTCTTCTGCGCAGGGACCTGCTGTCCGGTTACAGGTCGACCGTCATCGCCATGCTCGCGGTCGGGGGCTTCATCCTGATCGTCGGCGTGCTGGCGGCTTTCGGCCCCGCTGCCGGCGGGGTGCACCGCGGGCTCTACACCGGCCTGCTATTCCTGGGCGGCTTCATTGTCACCAGCATGGTTTTTCGGGAAGTGCGCCTGAACGCTCAGGGCATCCATTACCTTTGCCTGCCGGGTTCGACGCTGGAGAAGTTCCTGAGCAAGCTCCTGCTCACCGCGGCGGGATACGGTGTCGGGACGCTGATCTTCTACACCGCGGTGGCGGCGCTGACCGAGGGGATCAACCGTCTGGCCTTCGGCCACGGTCACCCGTTTTTCAACCCCTTGGCGCGGGATAACCTCCGGTCGCTGGCCGCATACCTGATCTCGCAGTCGGTGTTCCTGCTGGGCTCCATCTATTTCCGCAAGCTGCACTTCGTGAAGACTGTCCTCAGCCTGGTGGTCTTCGCCCTCGGCCTGATGGTGATCGGCACTTCACTGGCCCGAGTGGTTTTCAAAGAGCTCTTCATCGGGCCCCTTCTGAACCTCCAGCCCTACATGGAGGAATTGTCCCGCTCGGGCGAACTGCAGGCGATCCTCGGTCCGCTGGCCCACCGCTTCCAGCTCGCCCTCCGGATCCTGCTCGCCTCGGCGGTCGCTCCGCTCTGCTGGGTGGTGAGCTACCTGCGCCTGCGGGAAACCGAGGTGTAGCCATGGAGTTCGTGCAGAGCCAGTCCATCTATATGCAGATCGCCGACCACCTCTGCGAGCGCATCCTCTCCGGCGCCTTGAAGGAGGGCGAGCGGATCTCCTCGGTCCGCGAGTTGGCCGAGGCGAGCGAAGTCAACCCCAACACGGTCATGCGAGCCTACAGCTACCTGCAGGAGCTGGGGATCATCCGCAACCAGCGGGGGATCGGGTATTTCGTGGAGCCGGAGGCCCGGGGAAAAACCCTGGAGCTCAAGAAATCCAGCTTCATCCAGCGTGAGCTGCCCAAGGTTTTTCGGACTTTGGACCTGCTGCAGATGAGCTGCGAAGACTTAAGGCGGCTGTACAAACAGCAGACCCGAAAGGAGAGCCAATCATGAAAAGAAGCAACATCGTGCTGTTGAGCGCCCTGGCCGTTTTCCTGGCCCTGCTGCTGGCCTTTCTCCTGATTCTGGGTCTCACCACGAAGCGGCTTTTGCGGGACCACGAGCGCGCGGCCCGCGCCGGTCAGGCTTGCGCACTGCTGGAAATTGCTTCCTGACGGTCGCGCGGATACTGATGCTTGACATCTGATGCGTGATGCGCTAGATTGATTTTATGCGTACGACTGTCAACCTCGAGCCGGAAGCGCTGGCCAAGGCGAAACTGCTCTCGCGCCAACGGGGCGTGTCGCTGGGAAAGATTGTCTCGGAGCTTATTCTTCAGGCCACCGGGGCCAAGCGCCCGGCGGGACTGCGCAACGGCGTCTCCGTGTTTCCCCGTCGTAAAGGCCCGGCGCCGAACCTGGAAACCGTCAACCGGCTGAGGGATTGAGACGTTGACGTATCTGCTGGATATCAATGTGCTGGTCTGCCTCTTCGACGGCTCGCATTTGAACCATGAGGCCGCCCACACCTGGTTCGGACGCAGCGGGAGGCGCTCCTGGGCGACCTGCCCGATCACCGAAAACGGCTGCATTCGGGTTCTGTCGAACCCTGCCTACCCGTCGGTGCAAGCTACGCCGAGGGAGGTGAGGGAGCGGCTGGCCCGGATGTGTGCCCAGCCGGGCCACAAGTTCTGGCCCGACGACGTTTCCCTCCTTGCTGCGGCGTGTGACACCGTGTGGGTTAGGCTGACGGGATCGCAGCAAATCACCGATTTCTATTTGGCCGCTCTGGCGCTGCAGCACCAAGGACGCCTGGCCACCTTTGACGGCTCACTCGCCAAATCTCTTCAAGGCACCGAGCTGGCGGGGGCGATCGAACTGCTGCGCTAATGCCGGCGGCGCGACGTCGCCCGTAGCTGCCGGCCCGGGTCCCCGCGGTTGCCGGTCAGTACGGCAATAGCCGTGCTAAGGGGCCGAGTACGGCAGGTTAGTCGCTTTTGCGCAGGCTCTTTTCCAGGCGGGAAACCCCGAGCGAAAGGGTGAGAGTCAGCACCAGGTACAGCACGGCCACCAGGAGCCACACTTCGAAGGTGAAGTGCGTGCTCACCGCCAGTTGCATGCCCTGGTAGGTGAGCTCCTGGATGGAGATGGCGGCCACGATGGCCGAGTCCTTGATCGTGCTGATGAACTGCCCGGCCAGGGCGGGGAGAATGCGCTTGATGGCCTGGGGCAGGATGACCAAGCGCATCTGGTCCATCCAGGAAAGGCCCAGAGCGTAGGCCGCCTCCCGCTGCCCGCGCTCCACGCTCTGGATCCCGGCCCGGATGATCTCGGTGATGTAGGCGCCCTCAAACGCTGCGATGGTCACCATCGCGGAAATGAACTGGGTGAACCGGGACACCGGGGCGAACAGCACCCCCAGCAGCGCCTGGGTCTGCGGCGAGCGGGAGCGGACGAAGGGCTCCAGGCCCAGCAGCGGCATGATCTGGTCGGCCACGAAGAAGTAGAAGATGAACACCAGCACCAGGGGCGGCAGGTTGCGGATGATCTCCACGTAGGTGCGCCCGACCATGCGCAGGAACAGGCTCTTGGTGGTCCGGAACACCCCCATCACGATGCCGAATAGCGTGGCCAGGATCGAGGCCCATACGGAAAGCCTCAGGGTGGTGAACAGGCCCTGCAGAATGTAGTTGGCCGTCCAGCGCCCGGTTTCCGGGTTGCGGAACACCAGGTACTGGGGCATCGAGGCCCAATGCCACTTGTAGTTCAGGCTCACCTTGATCCGGTAGCCGATTACCACGGCGAACGCCGCCAGGGCCACGATGATGACGGCGTCCAGCCAGCGGAAGCGGGTCTTATGGGCGATCACAGCCTGGTTCCCCCGTACTTGTCAGGACAAAACCGCCCGCCCCAATCGGGGGCGGGCGGCCGCCAAGATCAGCTTATTGAGTGAGCTTCTCCCACTCGTTGCCGGTGAACCAGTACTGGTGGCGCTCCTCCAGCCAGCCATCCCACTCCATGCGGTTGATCCAGCCGTTGAAGAAAGCCATCGCGTCCGGGTCGCCTTTGCGCACCGCGAAGCAGATGGGCTCCTTGGTGAAGGTATTGCCGCCCAGGGGCAGGTACAGGATGTCCGGGTGCTTGTTGACCCAGGTCTCGGGGCCCGGCTGCGAGGACACGCAGGCATGGGCGCGGCCGTTGACCACTTCCTGGTAGGCCTGGGCCTCGTCGTCGAACTGGCGCAGCTGCGCCTTGGGCATGAACTTCTTGGCCGCGGCCACGGGGGTGGCGCCGGTGCGCACGGTCAGGATGATGTTCGGCTTGTTGAAGTCCTCTAGGCGGGTCCAGCCCGGCGCCATCTTCTTGTTGGCGCAGATGGACATCCCGGAATAGTCGTACGGCATGCTGAAGTTGACCTTGAGGCTGCGCTCGGTGGTCGAGCTCATACCGCCGATGATCACGTCGAACTTGTTGGTGAGCAGGGCGGGGATGATCCCGGACCACTTGGTCTCCACGAACTCCACCTTCACCCCCATCTCCTTGGCCAGGCGCGAGGCCACGTCGATCTCGAAGCCGACCAGGTTGCCGGCCTTGTCCTTGAACACCCAGGGCACAAACACGTCCACGCCGACCTTCATGACCCCGCGCTTCATGATCTCGTCGACCAGGCTGTCCTTGGCCTGCGCCCCGGCCAAGCCGGCGAGCGCGACCAGCGCGATCAGTGCCAGAATCCACATTCTCTTCATCTTCTTCTCCTTGATTAGAGTTCAAATAAGAAACTCATTGCAAAACGGACTTGAGCCGTACCTACCTCCTTTCCTACAGGATCTGGCTCAGGAACAGCTTGGTGCGCGCCTCCTGCGGATTGGTGAAAAAGTGCTCCGCCGTTCCCGTCTCCACGATCTGGCCTTCGTCCATGAAAATAACCCAGTCGCTCACCTCCCGGGCGAAGCCCATCTCATGGGTCACCACCACCATGGTCATGCCCTCGCGGGCCAGGTTTTTCATAACGTCCAGCACCTCGTTGATCATCTCCGGGTCCAGCGCCGAGGTGGGCTCGTCGAAGAGCATCACCTTGGGCATCATGGCCAGGGCGCGGGCTATGGCCACGCGCTGCTGCTGCCCGCCGGAAAGCTGCGCCGGGTAGGCGTCGATCTTGTTCAGGATGCCGACCTTGGTGAGCATGTCGCGGGTCATGGCCATTGCCTCGTCCTTGCTCTTCTTGCGCACGCGCAGCTGGGCCAGGTTCACGTTATCGGCCACCGTGAGGTGGGGGAACAGGTTGAAGGACTGGAACACCATGCCCACTTCCTTGCGGATCTCCAGGCGGTTCTTCTTGTTTTCGTCCAGAGGGATGTCGTCCACGACGATGCTGCCCGAATCGCGCTCCTCCAGCCCGTTCAGGCAGCGCAGCAGGGTTGACTTGCCGGAGCCGGAGGGGCCCATGATCACCAGTACCTCGCTGCGGCGGATGTCCGTGGAGAAGTCTTTTACCGCCGTGATGCCGCCGGGAAAGGTTTTGCAGACGTCCTTCACCGTGATGATGTAGTCTCCCAGGGTTTTTTCGCTCATGTCCTCACTCCACTATCTTATAGCGCTGTTCCATCCTGTTCACGACCGTGGACAGGGTCACCGTGATCACCAGGTACAAGCCAGCCGCGGTGAACCAGATTTCGAAGGGCAGAAAGGTCTCGGAGACCACGATGCTGGCCTGCAGGGTCAGGTCCGTGAGCGACACCATGCTCACCAGGGAGGAGTCCTTGATGAGCGATACGGCCTGGCTCGCCAGGGGCGGCAGGATGCGCCGGATGGCCTGGGGCAGGATCACGAAACGGTAGGTGTCCACCGCGCTCAGGCCCAGGCTGTAGCAGGCCTGCCACTGCCCCTTGTGGATGGAGACGATGCCCGCCCGGAACACCTCCGAAGCGTAGGCCCCCTCGAACAGGCTCAGGGCCAGCACCGCGGACAGGAAGCGTTCGATCCCGAGGATCGGCCCCAGGATGAAGTAGATCACGAACAGCTGCACCAGCATGGGCGTGTTGCGGATCGTTTCCAGGTAGGCGCGGGCCACGACCCGCCCGATCAGCGAATCCGAGAGGCGCAGCAGCGCGGTGACCAGGCCGATGACGAAAGCCAGCACCAGGCTGATGGCGGAGATTCTCAGGGTGAGGCCCAGCCCCTGCAGCAGGGGGCCGGCGGTGAGCCGGCCTTCGACCACGCCCAGGATGTAGCGGGGTACGCGGTACCACTCCCACCGGTAGCCGGAGCGCGAGGCGCCCAGGAGCAGGAACCAGACCAGGATGGCGACCAAGATGACGAATTGAGCCACGTCGCGGTAGGGGGAGCGTATCAGAAAGAAGCCTTTCCGCGGAGAGGGGCTCTCCCGCTCGATCCTCTTCAACTCACCACCGGGTTCGTTCATTTGCGAATGTTGATGCGTTCAGTAGGCATCGGCAGTATATCGATGCACTCCCGGGATGTCAAATCCGGGGATTCCAGGCGATGAGAAAGGCGTTCCTGCCGGTCGAAGCGTTCAATCGCTGCGCTGCAGCCGTTTTTCCAGCCGATGCACGGCGATCGAAAGGCTGAGGGTCAGGAGCAGGTACATCGCGGTCACGGTGATCCAGACTTCGAAGATCAGCTGGGTGCTCGTGGACAGCTGCACCCCTTCGAAAGTCAGCTCCTGGATGGAGATGGCGGAAACTATGGAAGAGTCCTTGACAGTGGATACGAATTGGTTGGCCAGCGGGGGCAGGACCCGGCGGGTGGCCTGCGGCAGGATGACGTAGCGCATCTGGTCCGCCCAGGACAGCCCCAGCGCGTAGGCCGCCTCCCGCTGCCCTCTCTCGACCGACTCGATCCCCGCCCGCACGATCTCCGTGATGAAGGCGCCTTCGAATACGGCGATGGTCACGATCCCGGAGATGAACTGGGTGAACAGCGAGGTGGGGGCGAACAGGAACTCCAGCACCTGGCGGGAGCTCCCCGTGCGGGCGCGAATGAAACTGTCGATCCCGAGCAGCGGCATGATCTGGTCGCTCACGAAAAAGTAGAATATGAACACCAGGACCAGCGCCGGCAGGTTGCGGACCAGCTCCACGTAGGCGGAACCGATCATCCGGAAAAACAGGCGTTTGCTGGTGCGGAAGATCCCCATCACGACCCCGATGATCATCGCCAGGATCGTGGACCAGATGCTCAGCTTGATCGTGGTGAACAGGCCCAGCAGCAGGTAGTTGGCCACCAGGCGCCTGTTCTGGGCATCCATGCGCAGCAGGTACCGCGGGATGACCTGCCAGTTCCAGCTGTATTTCAACCGCACCTGAATACGATAGCCGAGGTATATTACCACCCCCGCGCACAAGGTGATGAGCAGGGCATCCAGCAGCCGGAATTTGGCTTTCTTGGCGATCAATTGACGGCCTCCGCCGACAAGTGTCCACCTGCCGGACCCGGCCTGCGGGCCGCGGCAGGTGGAACTGCTTGGCTATTGATCCTCTGCGGACAGGTACTGGCGCCAGGCACCACCCACGAACCAGTACTGATGCTTCTCCTCCAGCCAGCCCTCATACTGCTTGAGGGTTATCCAGGCGTTGAAGAAGGCCAGCGCGTCCGGATCGCCTTTTCGCAGAGCGAAGGAGATGGGCTCCTGGGTGAAGGGCTTGCCCTTCAGGGGCAGGTACAATACGTCCGGGTTTTTCTGCACCCAGAACTCCGGTTCCGGGGCGGAAGCCACCACGCCGTGCGCCTTGCCGTTCAGGACTTCCTGCTCGCTCTCCGCCTCGTTGTCGAACTGGCGCAACTGCGCCTTGGGGAAGAACTTCTTGGCCGCGTCCACCGCCGTGGTGCCCAG
>Ga0315273_10002168_pt1 | contig 22936 bp, 40 predicted proteins | sample YL17G02_0_MG_FD_205753 | JGI IMG/M metagenome (GOLD analysis project Ga0315273, IMG submission 205753) | Sediment microbial communities from Yellowstone Lake, YNP, Wyoming, USA - YL17G02_0 | ecosystem: Environmental > Aquatic > Freshwater > Lake > Sediment | place: USA: Wyoming | collected...
AGGATCGTTCGTGGTGATGAGAATGCTGATCTCAAACGGGTCTGGTTCGACTACGCGCCCGTCGTCGGGAATCGGAATGCCGAACCGATCTCCGCGTTCCGGGGCGCGGAAAGTCGGCACGTAGGAAACTTCAAGATCTCCACAGTCAAGAGATAGCGCACAACTACCAGCCGGACAGATCGGCTCAACCAACTCCAACCTGATCTTGCTGCCCAGCGGACTTGTGTACTCGTCTATAGCAACATCATGTGGAGACAGGGTTGCCGAGACCACGAGATAGGCGTTCGAGTTGTCCTTGTAGGTTGAATCTTGGAGGTTGCAGAACTGGATTACCTGCGTGAGAGACCCGTCTGCTTGAATGAACTCCAGCGCGCTCGGGAAGTAGCCACAGATCGGCTCCGGCACGTAGGCCACTGCGCCGATGTCCGACTCATCGAGGGCGTTCCCGATGGCGAGGGAACCGAACCCGATGTGGGCGTCGAAGTTCGCACGGGTGGAGTCGACGAACTGTGGACTGCCCATGTACGACGAGTCGTCACAGGACGGGCACCAGACCGTGTTCCAGTTGGTCGTCCCGGAGTCAAGGCCAGCGGCCTGAGTGAACGTGCCGTAACACTCCGAGTAGGGGAAGTTCATGCCGATGCTGAACCCACCAGGCCCATTCGAGAGGGTGTCACAGCCCGCCGTCACCTCCGTCGAGGCGGCCGTCTTCACCGTGCGAACGATCGGGAGTTTCCCCGAGGAAGGCGGAGTCACAGTCGTTCTCGTGACGCGGACCTTGAAGGTCGTGTCGGCACCGATGTAGGGCCTCAGTGTGATGCTCACGGTGTCCGCGAATGCCCCCGCGACCACGCTCACCGTGTCCGCAAAGACACCCGGTTCGATCGTGGCGGTTGCTGCCGCGGGACACCCGATCATGTTCCAGTTCACGTAGAGGTTGCCGTTGCTCCAGGCGTGGCGGACGCTGGGATCGCCCGCCCAGTAGGAGGAGTCCATCGTCGCGTTGAGCCAGTCGATACACGCACCTGGAGGAGAGGAGCAGGACGCCCCGCCCTCTAGGCAGTTCCAGTGACACGGCTGAGGACTCTTGTAGGCGTTGTAGATGATGTTGTTCGTCACCAGCGTAGTGTCAGTGAAGGTCGAGTCCGTGTTCCAGCCCATCATGTCCAGCGGGGCCCTACTGTTGCCATCCGCGCCGTAGATCGTGTTGTGGTCGATGAGGTTTCTGCCGTGCCACCGAACAGCCGTGACGGTGGGCCCGGTTTCTCGCAGCAGCGTTGAATACCTGAGCGTCAGGCGCTTGGCCGCGCACTGGAAGTCCACGGCGGGACCCTGGTAGCCCGAGCGCACGAAACAAGACTCGATCGCCACGGTGTCGATCGTCCCGTAGTTGTAGCCCCTCCGGAACTGAAACGCGGTGTTGAGCAGCGTGTCGCCAACGAAAGAGATCTTCCGGCAGGAATCCTGCACGACGACGCGGGCCGAACCGGATGGGCTCTGCTGCGTGATCTTCGTGTACTTGATCGCGGAGTTCGTGAGGCCCCAGAAGCCGAAGCCGCTGATGCCTGGGAACGTGCAGCCATGAATCAGGAGCGAGTCGCACTTACCCATACGCACGCCGGATGTGACGCTCGGCGTCCCGAAGTACGCGCTTGCCAGGGACGAGTTGAAGATCTTCACTCCCGTCGAAAGCCAGCCTGTCCCAGCCGCGACATAGAACCGAGAACCCGCTGGCTGAGTCAGGCCATCGACGATGGTATGGTCTGAACCGTTGAGCCGCACGTCGGCAAACGAAGAGATGGTGATAAGGCTGTCGTAGTTGCAGGAATCCGAGAGCATGAAGCCATAGGGGAAGGCGAAGTTTCTGAGGCTGACGAAGTCCTTGTGCATCGTGCGGGCCGCGTCGCCGCAACACAGATCCAGGTTCGGCCCGGACCCAGTACACTGCCCCGCCGGACCGAGACCGATGAAGCGATACCAGTGGGTCAGGTCTCCGTCCCAGGCCGCGTTCTTCGGGTTGGGTTTGTCGGAGTAGGCACCCTGGTAGACGTAGCACTTGTCTCCGGCGTTCATGCGCGAGTTCACCGCACCGATGGTCTTGAACGGATGGGCCGCACTCCGGCCGCAGTTCGCCGTGTCGTTCGGGGCGCAGTAATCGGTGCCGGTGTTCTGGCTCACGTACCAGGTGATCGCCGCGCGGGACATCGGTGCCCAGAGCGTCGAGACCAGAGCCGCGAGCGCCGCGGCGCGCTTCAGGAGCTTCATTGGTGCCTCCCTCCCTTGAACCGCGCCGCCATGCGGCGGGCCGCTGAACTGCGGGCCTTCTTGCGAACGTGACCCGGCAGGGCCTTGAAGCCCCCAGGTTGTTTCTTCGTCGCCTGGTCCCACTCGTGGACCTTGGCTTGGCTGATCTCACCGCGAGCGGCCATCGCGTGAAACTTGCCCTGCTGGGCCTTGCTCTTGTAGGGCACGTCACTTCCCTCCTGGCGGTCCGCTCTCGGACGCCATCTTGGCCTTCGCCAACTCGGCCATCATCTGCTGCTGCTGCATCCGCATCGCCACGGCCTGCCGGTTCGGCCAGTCGTAGGCTTCGAGAACTTCCTGCGCGTCCACGGCGCCGAGTTGGAACAACCGTTCCGCCACCATGCGCCGGGTGTCCTTGTTCATGCCGAAGCCGGAGCCCTTCTCGAAACGGATCTCGTACTCGCCGAGGATGTCCTCGGGGTCGATCGTCATGTCGAGCCCGTCGGTCGAGCGGAACTGAATCCGGCGGTTGAGCTTCATCGCGGTCGAGACCAGGAGCTTCTTGAGCAGCAGGCAGAACGAATCGGAGAGCCCGCCCTCCTTGCCGCGCACGCGCTTGCCGGCGGCCTCCTGAAGCGACTGCACGGCGATGCCGGTCTGGATGCCGGGCGGTCGCGCGCCGGCCTGAGCGTCCTGGACCCCCGAGATGTCCTGAATGTCCGCCTTCTGGGCCTGGAGGTAGGCGAAGAACTCGGGGCCGATCCGCGGCGGCTCCATCCAGCGGATCTCCGACCCGCGCTTCTTGCTCAGGACCGATCCGGCCTCGACGGACGGACTGTTGATGACGTTCACGTTCACGTCGTCGGCCAGGACCACCGGGTTCGCGGCGTACTCGAGCGCGAGCGTGACGAGTTGCGAGCGGTAGTCGATCGCCTTGGTCTTCGACAGGATGTGGTCGATCTCGCCGAAGCCCCACATGCGGAACGCCTGCTCGTAGTCGCGGTGGATGGTGAACGGCAGGCCCCAGAAGCACTCGTCGAGCGGGGCGAGGTTGCAGATGACGCCGTTGGCCGTGATCTGGAGCACCCGCCAGCCGCTCTTGCAGACCAACTCCGGGACCGTCATGTAGTGCGGGTGCGAGACCTCGCCGTAGGGGGTGTTGACGTAGCGGCTGCCGCGGTAAACCACGGGCGTCACGGACAGGTCGCGGAAGATGATCTGGATGAGGAAGGTCGTGGCCGCGCCGATCGAGCGCATGGTCCCGCCGGGCGCAGTCAGGAAGGTGGTGCCCGAGGGCGTCGGCTCGCTGCTGAAGTAGGTGAACCCGCGGTCGGCCGCCGCCGGACTCGCCATGCGAGGCGAGGTCGAAGCCCAAGACGACCCGGCGAGGTCCTGCCAGGGGCGGACCAACACGTCGTAGCTGGGACTGACCCAGTTGTCGGGTTGGATCTTGTCGGCGACGTGCGGGAACATGCGCTTGAGCAGGAAGGTCGGCACCGGGCCCGCGAGGCACCAGTAGAGCGCGTCGTCCTCGTGGTGCGCGGCCGGGTCCCAGTAGAGGTCCCAGTTGCACCAGGGCTTCGGGAACGGTTGCCCGGTGCGCGGCTCGAAGGTGACGAGGTTCGACGACCAGCCGAGTTTGAGCAGCTCGCGCACGGACAGGCGGTAGGCGCGGTCGAATCCGGCGGTGTTCATCAGCCGCTCGGCGTACTTCTGGAGCCGATGCGCCTTCTGGCCCGTGGTGCCGTAGCCGGGTTCGATCTCCGGCCTCGGCTTATCGAGCGTCAGGTCGGGGAAGACCGTCTCGACCGTCGAGAACGGGTAGTTGGTGGTTTCGAGGTCGAGGTTGTCGCGGGCGTTCGCGTAGTGGAGGCCGTCGTAATAGAGCTGGAGGCGCCGCATCCGGTCGAACTCGGGCCGCATCCCCTGAACCGCAGCGTCCCACAGGGCGGAGGCGAAACCCCGGACCCGATCCTCGGTATCGAGGCCGATGGGGGCGAGCGGGCCGTCCATGAACGCCTGCTCGGCCACGAACCGCTCGCGGTCGCCGACGAAGACCGGGAGGGCCATCAGCGTCTCGGCTTAGGGCCCGGCACGTACTTGACCGCACGCGCCAGCTCGCACTTCTCCTCGTGGGAGAGGGAGAACTCTTCCGGCGGCCTGGGTTTCATGCCGCCGATGTCAGCGTCGGCGCAGCCGAGGTCGCGCTGGACCTCGCGCAGGTGGGTCCGGCCCTTGATGACGCGGCCCATCCCGCGATCGTAGTACTCGTGGATCACCGGCTGGACGGAAAGCGAGAAGACCCGCCGCGCTCGCCTGCGACAGGTCTTGCAGCGCACGACGCGGGGCTTGGGATCTTCCGGGTGGAAGAAGCGGTCCTGGGAGTGCCCCGCCTCGCAGCGGTACTCGTAGAGCGGCACCTAGCCGGTCATCGCGTGGCTACGTCCTCCGTGTGAGCAGGCCCTGGACCTCCCGAAGGTACAGGACGTGCAACTGCTCCTCTCTCCCGCCGCGGTACGGATCGAAGCACTTCTCGTGGATCCGCATGGTCGGGTACTTGCCCTCCGACAACTCCACCGCTCGATCGAGTCGGACGGGCTCGTGGCACAGCATACACCTGACACGGCCGAGCCTGTCAATCTCCAATCTCGGATCGCGCACCAGCGGACGCTCGTAGGGCATCAGTTCATGCTCCTCAGACCCTTGCGCTTGAGCCCTTCCTCGCGTTTGACGATGAAGTCCTCGAGGCGCTCGATCTCCTCGCAGGTCACGCCGAGGCCCGCGAGCTGGAGCGGATCGAGGGCCTTCCCGTAGGAGCGGCCGAGGTGTTCGTAGGCGCGCATCAGGGTGTCGAACCCCAGCGGTTCGAGCGGCTCCTCGACGCTGCCGCGATGCGCCATGAGGCAGATGCCGGCGGCGATCAGGAAGTCGTCCTCGGCGTCGGTGTTCCCGGGGTCCGCCACCGGGCGGCCCTCGTCCCAGACGAAGGTGGAGAACTGGCCCACGACTCGCGGGTCCCGGACCGGGGCCCAGGCCCGCTGGGGGGCCTCGCGGACGTACTTGCGGAGCGTGTTGACGAGGTCGATCCGGCTGCGGATCGAGTTCATGTAACCCAGCTTGTCGCTCTCGCGCATCGCTACCGAGTCGGCCGAGACGGTGCGGTAGTAGAGGTTCGGGTAGCCGATGCGGAGGACCTCGTCGCGGACCTGTCCGCCGTGGTTGTTGGCCTCCCAGGCGAACATGCCGTTGCGGTAATGGATCGCCAGGTTGATGCCGTAGCGGGCGAGGATGTCGGGCTCGGCGCGGCCGTACCAGACGGCCGGGAATCCCATCGTCATCCGGTCGAACACCACCATCGGGGTCGGGTCGCTGCCCGCGTCGCCCTCGGAAGGGTCGGCGCCGACGATGTACTGGTGGCGCTCCTCGGGCGGCTCGAAGACGATCAGGCGCCCCTTGCGTTTGACCACGATGTTCACGTTCTTCTTCTCGGCGTCGTACTCGATCTCGGAGGCTGCGGGGATCGTGTTTTCGGGCACGGCCGGTGGTGAGTGCTCGAGCTGGTAGGCGAGTCCCGCCGGGTCGAACGCGGTGCGCCCGGAACGAAGGAAGCAACTGACCTCGTCCGCCGGATATTCCTGCTGGAAGACCTCGACATCGCCATCGCACTCGTTCTCGATGCAGGAGCGCCGCCAGGCGAGCTGCGGCAGGCCGACCGCGTAGAGGCGGACGAGTTCTTTCTCCGCTTCATCGAGATCATCCATCCCGAACCACGGCGTCTCGGTGCAGGTCGGGTCGTCGTACCAGGCGATGAAGACGCGCACGTACTCCGACTTGCCGGAAGTGCGGTGCCGCGCGAGAAAGCGGCCGTCGGGTTGCTCGTCGAAGCGCAACGTGGTCGAGCGCACGTAGCTCTTGTGGAACTCGTTGCCCCAGCCGTTCGGTGTGCTCTCGATGAAGACCGCGGTGTCAGTGTGGCGCGGGACGCCCTGCTTCACCGCGGTCTGGGTCTTCTTGGCGTCCTCGTAGAACGCCATCTCGGACTCGTGGATGTACTGGCTGGTGTACCCACGTCCGGCCTCGCCCACCACCTCGACCTGGGTGGAAGACTTACTCGCGGCGAAGGTGATCTGACGGCGGGTGAAGTGTTTCTTCTGCACGGAGAGCGGCCCCTTCTCCGGAAGGTTCGAGAAGAACCGCTGTTCCATCTCGAAGAGTTTGATTGCGGAATCCGCCTTGTGGGCGAGAGTCAGGGCCTGCCGATTGCCGCGCAGGTGACAACGGTGGAACAGGAATCCCTGGACCCAGGTAGAACAACCGACCTGTCTAGCCTTGAGGATGACGACGCGGATGCGGAGGCCGCGCGCCATCTGCCAGCGCACGGCGGCGGCGAGTTTCTGCTGGGGCCGGTTCCAGACGAAGGGGACCAGCGCGCCTTGCTTATCGCGGATCTTGAGGAAGTTCGCGGAGTAGAGTTCGTAGTCGTCGACGATGTCCGCGAGCGGGACGTAGTGCGGGGCGGCGTCAGTCGGGGAGGCTGACGAGATCATGGAGTTTCCCCACGCCAGAGTGTTTCACCAATCGCAGGAAGGCGACCACCCAGACCATCTGGTCCGGTCGCTTCGCGTCCTCGGCGTTACGCTTGATCGCCGCGATCACGTCGGTCGCGGTGCGCCGCCAGTGGTCGAGGTTCTCGACCACGTCGTCGAGGAAGTCCTCCTCGGCCATGAAGGCGTAGAGGTCAGAGACGGTGACGCCGAACTCGCGGGCGAAGTCGGCGTAGCTCTGGATCTCGGGCGGCCGGTCGCGGGGTGGCGTCGCGAGCCACGAGACTAGGGCCGCTCGTGCCCGGTCCCGAGGATGCGTCTCGCGATCCCGCTCTCGTCCTCGCCGCTCATTGTCGGGGCGCCCAAGGCGATAGTTGGCATCGGACTCGTCGGCAGCGACGTTGCCGCATCGAGCGGCGGGCGGATCGACCCGCGGCCCTTGGTCAGGACCGTCCAATCCGCGATCTTCCCCACCGTCACGTCGATCCGGTCCAGGACCGCCAGCAGTTTCTCCATCTGCGACAGGAGGGAGCGAGAGACTTCCAGCGCCTCCTGGGTCTTGGTGGAGAGGAGCCAGTCCTTCGCGCTCCGGCTCGCCGCCGCCTCCGCCAGCGCCGACACGCTGGCCGCCGCCTTGAAGACCGTCTGTGCGGAAGACAACCGGGACGAGCTGCTCGCTCGCGTTTGGATCCAGAGCAGGGTCGGGACGACGGCGCCCAACAGCGCGCCGACGGCCAGGGCGAGGTAGATCACGCCTCATCTCTCCTCGGCATCTTGCACCGCGTCACCTGGGGCCGGCGGGCTCGCGGGCGCTTCGCCGCGACCTCGCGCAGTTCCGTGGCCGCCTGCGAGCATGGCGGCGAGGCCGGAGAAGTCCTCGCGTGTGAGGCCACCGGCACTCGCGGCTTCTGCGGCGGGAGCGCCTTGGGCTCCGGAATCCCCTCCTCGAGCGCCAGGGTCTCCAGGAACTCCGCCAACGGGGCCCGCAGCGCGCGCGCCATCTGGGCTGCCCACTGGAGGCGCAGATTCGACCACTTGCGCCGCTGGTAGGCGGTGCTCTCGGTCCACCCCAGCAGCCGGTACAACTCGGTCAGACTCTTCACTGGCCTCGGCGGGGTCCGATCCCCACCCTTCATGTACCGGAGTGCCACCCGCCGCCAGGGCGGGTCGTAGCGTCGCTGCTTCACAGATCGGACAGCGACCGGAGGGGGCGGGCGGTTGGTGCCCGTGGAGAGCGCAGGCGATGACGGAGCCGTCGTGGAGTTCGGCCCAGCAGGCTTGGCAGACTCCTGGGGGTCCGGAAACCGGAGCGCCATCGGAGGCTCGGACCCGCTGTTGAATCCCGTGTCCGTCGATGAGGCAGAAGACTTCGCTCGGATCCGTGTCTCGGTGCTGTAGGACGATGGGACTGTCACTCACCGATCTCCTCCGCGACCGCGGAATGCTCGCCCTGCGTGCTGACGAAGGTGCTCTTGTGATCCACCACGACGCATTCGATCTCGTCCTCGGCGAACTTCACCTCGAGGCCGTCGGGGTCGGAGAGCACCAAGCCGACCCACTCCCCGATGTCGCGGACGGCGAGGAACGTCCCCGCGGCGACGAGACCCTTCTTGCTGTAGACCCTGATCTTCATGGGGGTGATCCTCCCGTGTTGGTATGGGGCGAGGTTCCCGGACGTTCCGGTTGGCCGGCTTCCGTGACGATCTTTACACGGGTTTCCTCGCCCCACGGACATGATGTGCCCGGGGGGTCTTCGCTGTCAAGGGGTTGACACCAGGCGGCTGTGGGCATAGGTTGTCTATGGCGAGGGTGAGGCGGGCTCGGGGTTGGGCTCTCTGGTGTCACCCTCGCAGGAGACAGCGGCTCCAAGCCGTCCAGGGACCCGACCCCGAGCCATTCGCTTGGGGGCGCAGGGATGCCACAGTGGGTGCGGGTGAACGCGGAACTGCCGCGGCACCGCAAGACCGAACGACTCATGCGCGCCGGCAGCCTGACCAGACTTCAGGCCGTCGGCGCGCTCGTCGTTCTGTGGACCGCAATCCGAACCACGGATCCGGACGGGAACCTCGAGGGGTGGACGGTGGGGGACCTCGAGGCGGTCGTAGGCCATGAGGGCATCGGACTGGCGATGGTCGAGACCGGGTGGGTTGAGGAGACCTCATTGGGGCTCCAGGTCCACGACTGGACCGAGCACAACGGGGAGTTCTTGAAGGACGCTGAACGGATGCGTGGGGTGCGGGAACGGAAGCGAATCGCCGCAGGGAGTTCCCGAACAGTTCCCGAACAGTCCCCGACGGTTCAGGCATCGCGTACGCGCGCGGACGGGACGGGACGGGAGGGGAAGGGTGCTTCTACTGAAACTCCTGAGTGTAGTGAAGACCTACGCCAGGAGGGGGGTGTGGGGGGAACCCAAACGGACCTGCTCGACCCTGACGGGTCGAGCGTGCGTTCGGTTTCCAGAACGTCTCCGAAAAGAGACACCCCCAAGGCTGACGAGTGGATCCTCGCTTTCGACCAGTGGTACGAGACCTACCCGAGGAAGGTGAAGCGGCCCGAGGCGCTCCGGGCCTGGAAGGCGACCAAGCCGCACAACCAAGAGACCTTCGACGAGATCGACTCGGGGACAGACCGCTGGATCGAGTATTGGAAGCGCACCGACACGCCGAAGGAGAAGATCCCCTACCCGGCGTCGTTCCTGAACGGCCGCCAGTGGAGAGACGAGCCATGACCGTTGGACGGAGAAAGAAGCCGGAGGCCGAGAAGCACCCTGGGGCCCTGACGGCCACCGGGTCGTGGCAGGACGAGGTGGACCCCGGGCGTTTCCCGCACTCCCGCATGTCGTACCTCGGCTCTCTGATCCTGCTCAGGCGGACGACGGAGTTCTCGCCGCGGCAGTTCGCCATGAAGATCGAGGCCGACCGGGCCCAGGGGAACGAACACGCCGCGATCTTCTCGGACGCGACGCTCGAGCACTGGCTCGACTTCTCGGGCTCACAGGACTGGTCCTGCGTTCGGGCGGAGCGGACCTCGGAGCAGATGCTGATTCACGAGGGTCGCGGCGGCACCGGCTGGGTCTGGCAGGGAGCGCACTGTGTCCCACGCGACGTGGCGGTCCACGAGGTTGCACTGGAAGACGCGGGCGAGAAGGTTGCAGAGCTGATCGGCGCGCTGGCCGGGAAGTTCAGCAACGCGGAACCCGCCGGGGCGGGAACGTCCCCGCCGAGGTTGAAGATCATGCCCGCCGACGAGAGGTACTTCGAGCCGCACAAGGTCAAGCAGCCGGAGTTGTCACTACCACCCTGTACCTGAAACCGAGGAGGAGAACATGACGAACGAGAAGTTGGGTCAGTGGGAATCGTGTCTGGAGCGCGTGATCGCGGCGACCGCAACGCTCAAGGCCGCGGCGCGGGCGTTCACGATGGGTGGTCTGCCCTCGCAGGTCAACGATGCCTGGGCCGTGGTCGAGGCTGCGCGCGTCAACATGTTCACCGCGATCTCCTTCGAGAAGCAGACCTACAAGAAACTGATCGAGGACAAGCCGGAGCAGACCGAGTTGCCGGACCAAGGACGCGCCGAGCAGTCCTTGGGCCCGAAGCTCCTGCCGGCGCCGCCGCTGCCTCCCGTGGCAGGTGCGGCGGACTGATGGGAAGAGAACAGGAGGTCAACCGCCTCGACCTGCTGCGGGCGCGGGCCGAGTTCGAGCGCCGCGTCGGCGGCATCAAGCCGCACCGCGTCTACGAGGAATCCGGCTGCCCGAAGTGCGGGGTCAAGAACTTCGGCTGCGGCTACTGCACCGGCAAGGACGCCACCGACTCCGACCCGCGGAACTGCCCGATCGAGAACGAACACCTGCACGTCGTCTGCTCGATCTGCAAGTACTCGTGGCTGGAGCACCCGAAGGACCGGCAGGCGGAGATCGACGCGGGGCCACCGCCAGCGAGCCGGGTCTCCGAGCTGCTGACGGCGGCCTTCGAGATCACCAGTCAGCTCACGTCGGGTGGTGATGTCTACGTGATGCACGCGCTCGACGCGATGCCGTCGCAGCACCGCCGCGACGAGCCGTGCGCGGTGTGCCGACTGTCGCTGTTGCTCAACGAGATCAAGCAGGAGGTGGAGCCGTGACGCTTCCGGCCCTGATGCTGACGGATCTGACTTCGGGCCCGCCGCCGAGCGAACGCGGGCTCGGCGAGCGAGTTCGCGCGCTCGAGAACCTGATCTACCTGCTCCAGACCGCGCTGGTGTACGAGATCGAGCAATACACCGTTCTCGAAGTTGATATTCCCGAGGACCTGCTGATGCCGCTGCGGGTGTCGGAGCGTTGGTGCCCGCTGCGGAAGAACCTCAAGCAGCGACTGGAACGCGCGAAAGCGAAAGAGGTCAAACCATGAAATATGAGAATCAGAAACGCGCCGCCGACTTCTTCGTGCTGTTTATGCGCGATCTGGAGCGGGACTGTCGGCGCGACCTGATGTACGAACTTGGACCAATCCTCTGCGCTCGACACTACGCTCCGGGCGCCTGCGAAGGGCCGCTCGTGATGGAGTACCTGTACGAGAACCGCGTCGTCCCCTGTTGTGCTCACCACGTACCGTTCCTGTTGCAAGACACGAAGGACATCGTTCACGTTCAACTGGGAGTGAAACCATGAGTGCCGAAGCGAAGGAACCGGGCGGACTCGTCCCCTCCTACGGGTGCGGCGATCACAAACTCGACGAGAACAAAGCATGAACTGAGCGCCGCGGTCGCGCAGCCCGTCATGGGCGTCGAGCGGAACGGGCAGCAACCGCAGTGGGGCACCTCAGCCGCGAGGAGCATTCGTCAGACGCGCCCAGCCGCGGCGATCACCAGATGAGGAGAAGGCGTGACCAACTTCAGCGAAGACACTGAGGAGTTTCCCAAACTCGCACCCGATCCGAAGGCGAATGACCCCAACTGCCGTCGTCACATTCTGACCGTGGGGCTCAGTCCGAGTGTCTGGTTTCACGTCAGGCGGGCCTGCGCCCTGGCCTTCGATCGGGAAACCGGGGATGTGGATGAGATCGACGCAGCTCACTGGCTCGCACTCAACATGTCAATCGAGGTGTTCGGCCCCTGCCCGCTCGCTCATCTCAGGGAGGGAGGGAAGACCGGAGGCGATGTGCTCCGTGAGTGCGGGATCATAGCCTGGGGCTTTGTCGACGATCCGAACGAGGAACCAGAATAGCGAGAGGCCGGGGGCACGATCGCCCCCGGCCCTCGCCGCTCACGTCGCGCGAGGAGATCGCGTCAGGCTCGCGTGAGCGGTCTCCAGGTCGAGAACATCTGCGGGTTCGGATTGAACCGCACGTCCTCGCGGATCCAGCAGGGATCGTCGCCCAGCGCCTTGCCGAACACCAGCAGGTTCGCGTGCCCGGTCGGATTGAGATGCACCAGCACCACCAGCGCCAGGTGCAGGCGACCGTCAGACTCGGTGAAGTCCACGAACGTCCCCAACTTCGCCGTCGGAATCACGATCGTCCCGCCGATCGTCTTCAGCTCCGGCGCTTCGGCCGCCGTCTCGGGTCCCGGCTTGGGATCAGCCACCGGGGGCCTCCGCGGGCTCGCTCGGAGCATTCGGCGGCGGAACCTCGACCACCGCCTGCGGTGCCGCCAGCTCCGCCCGGCTCACGAAGACCAGCGCCTGCTCTCCCTCGCCTCCGCCCACCAACTTCCCCACCGCGATCGACTCGATCTCATCCGCCGAGAACCGCGCGTTCTGGTGCGGGCCCCCGCCGACGAGTTGGATCGATCCCGTGATGATGAACTCGTCCGACCCCTTCAGTACCACCGAATCACATCCATCGGCCTCAGCCCTCCTGCTTCGGTGTGAGGATCAACCGCGCCACGTAGCGCGGCGACAACTCCGCCCGCGAACGCTCCAGCGCCCGCGCCTGCTGCTTCAGCCACTTCACCACCAGCCCCCGCCGTTCCGGCCCCACGCAACCCCGCAGCGTCAATACCGCCAGCGGCGGTGGGTCCCCGACCAGCTTCATCACGGTCTCCGGTCGAACGGCACGTACCGGATCTCCTCCCGGTGGGTCGCCGGATCGTAGACGCCGTTCACCCGGTCCTTCAGCTCCGCACGGTTCGTGTCGAACTGGTAGACCCCCTGGCTCTGCACGATCGCCCCGTCCGCCACCCACTCCGCCAGCCACAGCACCTGCGCCTTCGCCTTCATCGTTCCGGCCTCCTCAGCGGTACTGCGCGTTGTTCGTCGCGATGCTCGCGTTCGCCGTCATCACCGCGTCGCGTACCTTCCTCACTGCGGCGCTCCGATCCGGCCCGGCCGGGCAGCACTCGTCGATCACCCGCGCCAGCGCTTTCGCCGCCTGACGAATCCGCTGGTAGTGCTCCACCTGCTCACTCGTCGGCGCGTGGTAGGTGAACAACTCCTCGATCGCGTCCTTCGGCGCCTCGCACGGCACCCCGACTTCTCCTCCCGGTCCCTGCATCATCCCCCCACCCCGCACGGCAACGGCTTCCTCGGCTTCTTCGCCACCTCCAGCCTCCTTCCCGCTCCTGAACTCGTGGGGGCCCGCTCGAGCGTCTCACGGATGGCCGCTCTCCGCTCCCGCCCCGCGCTGCCCCCGCTCCCTCGAAGGCCGCCTGCCACTACTGCGGTCCCTCTCCTGCCTCCATCCTGTACCCGCCCCCACTTCGCCGTCAAGCCCCCAGCATCCCACGACCCGTCCGCGATGAGTCCGCGACCTCCCCCAAACGGTTCCTCCTCAGGGTCCCCTCATAGGGTCCCATCTCCAGCAGTCCCCCATCAGGGGGCCCCGCGCAAGAGTGTGTAGGCCCTCAGACCCCGACCGGCGGTGCGTGGTCCGCCCGCGGTGCTTCCTTCACTTCCACTCTCCCGATTTCTACCGCCCCCTCGTCTTCTCGCAGTGGCCTCGTCCCCCCGTGAAATCCCGACATTCTCACGCGCTTCGGCGGCTCAGGATATGCCCTCCCGTAGCGGTCCAGTATCACCCCCGTATTCTAACACCGCCTCGCGAGAGCGTGTAGGCCCTCTCTCCTACCAGACTCACCTACCGAAGAGGCTCCCGTGCTCGCAATGAGGGGTGGGGGTGGCGCCCGGGGCCGGGGCAGGCGAGGCGCGGGCAGGCGGCGGGCAGGCCGGGGCTCGCCGGGGGGCTGACGCGGGCTGCTGCGCCGGGCGCCGGGCCGGAGGCGGGGGCGTCGTGCGGGCTGGCGCGGGCGAGCGGACGCAGGCTCGGCGTGGGCGGGCAGGCGCGAGCTTGCAACGCCGGGGGAGCGCGTCCCGTGCTCGATCAGGCGCGCGCCCCCAGACGCTCGCACGCGCCCCCAGCGTCACACACGCCCGCCGGTCTGGCTCCGCCCCTGCACGACCGAGGGTCCGCAGGCAGACGCGGCGGGGCACGCTCTCAGGCGAGACCACGCGCGAAGGCGGGCCGGCGGGCTTTCCTCTCAGTAGTTCTACGTAGAGCCGTTTTGGGGTGGGGCTCGGTGCTGATCTCGGGGGCAGGGTGCATGATTGAGGAGCCGTGCCGAGGTGCCTCCACTCCACCTCTCACCCCCTACCCCCTCTCTCCTCCTCTCCTCCGTGGGGGCGGACCCTCGGCTTTGTGGGGTCTCTGGCGGCACGCACTATGCTTTGGAGGGGTGGCACGGGGTCTGCTGGGGTGGGATCGTGGTCCGGCGCAGATACCCCTTGACAACGCGGGGGAGGGGGCATACTCTGAGGTTGAGGCAGGCAAGGCGCCTGCCGATCCCTCAACGTCGGAGGCCACATCCGATGAGCACCGCATCCCTCGACCCGACCGCTCTGCGCCGCGCGCGCCTGTCGCTCGCGCTGGCGTCCTTGCCGCCGCTCCACTGTGCCGACTGCGGCAAGCAGGCGTCTCTGCCCTTCGCCACGTCGGCCGTGCGCGCGGGCGTGTGCGTGGACCTGTGCCCGAGCTGCGCCGCGCGGGGGCGGCCGTGAGGCGCCCCAAACTCGCTGACCTGATCGGCGCCATCGTCGTTGACGCCACCGACGAAGGCGACGGCATCAACCTGGGCTTGCAGTGCGCCGACGGCGTGACCCGTCTCGCCTGCGTCATGTGCGACCCTGAGGGCAACGGTCCGGGGTCGCTCCACCTCTACGACAACCGCACCGGGGAATACCTTGGGCCGCTCGGGGGACGTTGACCATGCCAACCTACCCGACTCGCCAGCAGTGGCGCGACGCCGCGCGCGGGCAGACCCGCTGGAACGGCCAGACCACGGCACGCGAAGCGGCCACCGTCGCCGAGGCGTTCGCCGAGCGGGAGCGGCCGTGAGCCGCGACCAGTACTACATCACGCGCGGGGGTCTGCTCCCACGCCCGTGGCAGGTGCTCTACCTGCCCGCCGCGCCCGGCTCGCTGTCCGAGGTGCTCGGCGAGCACCGCACGCGCGAGGCAGCCCGCGCTCACCTGCGCCACATCAAGGCCGAGCGGGGGCGGGCGTGAGCGCGACCGTCAGCCCCTTCGCCTCCACCCGTGTCCCCGGACTCGGCGGACACAACGGCCGCGCCATGAGTCTTGAGCATCGGGTGGACTACTGGCACCAGGACGCGGGAGGCTGGTTCGTCCTCGCTCGCCGTCCGGGTTTCGTCCCCTCGTCCCTGACGTTGGCCACCCTGGACGACGTGCACCGCTTCTGCGATGTCTACCTCTCCCCTGCGGGTTCGCTGGCCGCTGCTCTGGCGGTCGTGGAGCCAGTCCGATGACGCGCCCCGTTGACTATCTGGCGCACTGCGCCCGCCTGCGCGCGGAGCGGCCTGTTCGGCTGCTCCGTGCCTCCCGGGCGGTCTCGACCTGGTGGCCGGTGCTGTGGACCGTGCTCGCCTTGCTGTTCCTCGCCTGGGCGCTCTGGCGCGGCCACGATCGCGTTGCCGATGTCTGCCGCGCCCTCGGTTGGGCACCATGACCACATTCCGCCAGACCCAGGCCCGTCGGCTCGCCCGTGACCTCAAGCAGGAACGGGGGCGGAGGCGCAGACTGCTTAATGCCGCCGCGCCGGACCTGCTCGCCGCGTGCGAGACGGCATTGCGCTTCGTGGATGCGGCGCTTGAGGCTGGCGTGCGGATTCCGAGCGACCTTGATCCAACGGATGATCTCCGCGTCGCCATCGCCCGCGCGAAGGGAGGCGCGTCATGAGCGCTTTCGACACCTGCGCCCGCTGCGGCGGAAGCCTCGATGTTGGGGGCGCCGTGCTGGTCTGCTCGCGCTGCCAGCGGGTCGAGGTGCGCGCCCGCCGCTCGCGTTTCTACCTGCCCAACGTGCTGATCCCATTCGAGACTGCCGCGCCGTGCAACGCACCGCGTCCCGTTATCACGCCGGGCCGGTCCCTAGCGCCGGCGCGGCAGCTCGGCATCTTCGACCTCGACCTGTTCCCGGAGGTATGACGTGCGCCGTTCTCCGAGGTTCTGGGATTACCGCGAAACGCTCGCCCGCTTCGACTCGGTTTGCCACTGTGGGCGGAAGATCGCCAAGGGCGAACGCATCGGCTACGCCCGCGGCGGGAAAGTGCAGTGCTGCGAGTGCTGGGATCGCTGGTGCGCTGAGAACGCCGAGGCCGACATGCTTGAGCGAGGGTCCTGCTACTGACGCCACACCCGCAGGGGTTCCCGCGCGCCGCTGGTCTTGAGGGAGCCACGGCGCGCGCCCTGCGGTCCCTCCATCCCTGACGAGGTGACACGATGACGAGACGAGAACGACTCGAAGCACGAGCCGATAAGCGCCGCGACTGGGCCGAGAGCCGCGATCGCAAGAGCGCGGCAGGCTTCGCCCGGGCCCACACCATCGCCGACGGCATCCCGATGGGTCAACCAGTCCTTGTCGGCCACCACAGCGAACGCCACCATCGGGCCGACCTTGCCCGCATTGATTCCGGGCTGCGGGCCGGGTGCGAGTCCGCCGACATGGCGAAGGAGCACCGCGCGAAAGCGGCCGGCATTGATCACCAGCTTTCCCGCTCGATCTTCTCGGACGATCCCGACGCTATCGAGGCGATTGAGGCGAAGGCTGCACGGATCGACGCCGACGCGGGCCGCTGCATCGAGATCAACAAAGCCTTCCGCAAGGCTCCCGGCTCCGATCCTGCGGCGAAGCTCGTCGCACTCGTTCCCGCGGGGATCATCACCCAGGAAGAGGCCCTTGCGCTGGCGCACGGCTGGGCGCTTCAGCCGTGGATCAAGCAGCCTTTCCCCTCATACCACGTCACCAACCTGCGGGCGAACGCGCGCCGACTGCGCGAGCGCGTCAAGACGATCGGCGCTCGCCAGGAGCTTACCGCGCAGGCCGAAGCCGCCGGGGGTTGCGTGGTCAAGATCGTGGACGACCAGGCGCAGGTCACGTTCGCCGAGAAGCCGGAGCGCGAGATCCTCGGGGCCCTGCGCGCTGCGGGCTTCTGGTGGTCGGGCGGCTCGTGGATCGGCAAGGCGGATGCCCTGCCGGAGTGCGTCAAGGCGCTGCTACCCGAGGAGGTCCAGCCGTGCATGTCAACACCGACACCGTAGGCACCTGGCCCTGGCGGGCGTGCGATAACGACCCCGAGGCGTGGTGTGAGGTCAACGAAGTACACGCGGACTACTGCCTCAACGTCCTGCCCCCGATCTACTTCCCCGGCGGGTTCGCGGTCTCGGAGCCGGTGCGCGCCGATGCAAGCGGGCAGGAAGTCTATCTCGCGCTCGTCACCTGGCACGGGCGCCCCTTCGCCCGCTACCTGAACCGGCAACAGATGAAAACCGCCGCGCGGGAACTCCACGACCACCTCGACGCGATGCACGCGGCGGCCGCATGATCCGCGCGTTCCTGGGCTGGCTGCGCTCACTCAACCCCGACCCCCGGCACATGCTCGGGGGCCGGGCCGGATGGTGAAAGGAGCTTCGCTCATGGGAGTGACCACCTACGACCTCGGCGGGGACTTCCTGATCCGCGCCGATCTCTGCCACGCCGCTGCCGGCGCGCTTGACTCGCTGGCGGATCGTCTGCGCTTGCCCACCTACCCGCCGGGTCCCGGCGAGAAGGTCTCCGCGCTCGCCCAGGCGCTGATCCGCTTCGACTTCGACCACGAGGAGGACCTACACGGCAACTGCGTCTGCCTGACGATGCTCGAAGATCGCCTGTTCTCGCACTACGACCGCGCGACCTCAACCAGGACGGACATCGACCACGTTTTCCGGGTGCTCGCGCCCTACGTCGAGCCCGGCTCGTGGCTGGCGTACTTCGACGACAACGCCTGGGCCTTCCGCTGGGAACTCGGCCGCTGCGGGGTCGTGGGGATGATCCCGGCGCCGCTGCCGAAGGTGACGCCATGATCCTCTGGAAGCAGACCCATCACAAGGGCGCCCTCGAGCTCGTCTCCTGGGCGCCAGAAGGGAGGCGCGTGCATCGGGTCTGGCCGGCGGTCTGGCGCGGGTTGGTGCTGGGGTTCATGGTGGCGCTCGCGCTCGCGGCGCTGCTCCATCTCCACCACCCCTGACCGCGCCGCAACAAGAACAGCGCCCCGGGTCCGACTTCTCCCGGGGCGCTTGCCTTTTCGCTCGGGCTGGTGGTTGCGGAATGGCGGTCTGTGGTGGACCTCCTTTCGAGGCCGGGTCAGGAGTCGCGCGGTCCTGCGTTTCGCGGTCCTGGGCGACCTGGCGAGGCCGCGGGCGCACGTTTCCGCCGCTTTGGCGGAACCCACGGCCTGCCGTGCCCATCCACGACTTGCAGGACCTCGTTAGGATAGAGCGCACGGAACAGAGCTACCCGCAAGCGGTAGTCGCGGGCGGGATAACCCTTGACCTCGACCAACTCGCGGTGGCCGTCGGAGTAGTAAACCTCGAAGTCGGGCGTATATCGTCCGACTTTGCATCCAGCCACGACGAGCGCAAAACATGGGGCTTTGCTCCAACTCCGCACCTGCCCGGCGTGTATCAAGAGGTCCAGCCGTGCGGCGTACCGCGCCTCATCATGCGACCGATACTTGACGCCGTTGTACCACCACGCTTTGGCGTGACGAGCGACGGCCGGGAGTTGGTCTCGCTTCCTGCTGGCGAGGAGCGCGTGCAGCTCGGCGGATCTCATCGGCGCAGGTCGGCGCGCGTCGGCAGGTGGCGGACAGGGATCACGGTTCAAAGTCCATGTCGTCCTGCTCTTGTGCGCGCACCGCCCGCTCGGCACACGTTGATGAACAGAAGTTCCCCTGCACCAGGAAGGACTGAACGATCTCGCCGCGGATCGGTCCTCCGCATTCGGCACATATCCACTCGCGTTCCCTTTGGCGCTTGTTCTTTGCGCGCGTCGGGCGCAGGCGCGGCGGCAGGTAGCGGGTCATGCGATGCTCGGCGTCCAGTGGATCGGCGCGTCCGGCTCCCAGACGATGCAGGTGCCGTGGCAGGCGGGGCACTGCGCCAGCGGCAACGTAGTCCCTGCCGGGATGTCGGCGGGCACCTTGCCGCGCCCCTGGCAGACCGGGCAGACGTGCGGCGTCATGGCGTCGGCTCCTTCTCCTTGACGACGGCCTCGGGCTCCAACGCAGCGATGACAGCGCGCACCTCTGCGAGCAAATCAGCGTCGGCGTGAACGGCGGCCTCGCCGCAGAGTTTCGCCCATGCTTCGTCGCTCAGGGATTGTAGCATCGCCTCCAGCGCCAGCCGCGCGCCTTCGAGGCGGCCCTCCGAGCGCACGGCGGCCCCGCCGAGATCGGCGCGAGCGTCTTGCAGGTCCAGCGCCAGCAGGCGCAGCCAATCGAACTCACCCATCTCGACCGGCTCGCCGTCGTCGTCGAGGCGCGTGTTGAGCGCAGGGCCAGCGAGATACCAGATCGTTGGATTGTGCCCGTACTCATCGCGCTGCGCTCCCTTATCGTAGGCCGCGAAGATCGCGACCTCCTCGGGCGTCACTCTCGGCTCAATCACTTCAGCACCCCATAACACGGAATCGCACATCCTTTGCCCGGCTGACCCTTGCTGCGAGTCATTCGGTGGGCAAATGCCGACTCATCGTAGAGCGGCGCGAGCAATCTTGCCCGCAACCCATCAGTGGTAGTTTCTCGCACGGTTCCTCCGTGGTCCACCACGGCCCAGACGACAATCCGCTTCGGCTTGCGCTGCGGCTTCGGCGCGGTCATTCGTTCCTCCTGTGGGCGTCAGGTGCGGGCTGCCGGAGTCACCACCGGCACGCTCGTTCAGGATTTTGTGCGGTATGCCGGACCCTTTACCGGCGTCTCGCCATTCAGGCCGCTGTCGGGGCCGTACTGGCCGATCCGTGGACACCCGCACCTTCCGCGTTCTCTACTGGCGCTGGCCGGGCGCTACTCCGGCTCTTGTGGCGGCAGGAGTCGAACCTGCGCGGTCATCCTGCCGGACTGCTCTACCGCTGAGCTACGCCACTATCTCGTGCGATCTAGGCTGCCGCCGCACGCACGCCTTAGCGTGTTCGCTTCCACGCCGCAGCGCCAGCATTCTGTGAGCGGCGGGCGCCTGCCGATGCACCGACCGATGGGAAGCCGTATCCTAGTCGAGTGGACCTTCGGATCAGTCGCGTCCTGTGTCCAGCCATTAGGCGGCCCTTCCCGCCGCTCCTGCTCCGGCCCGCCCGGCGCCGGTTGTGATCCCCGCTCCAAGCCCCGGCGCCCGCCGGCGGGCCGATGCTCTGTCCGGCGCGCCCGTCACGCAGCGGCCCCTGCGAGAGATTCGCCACGTTGTAGCGCGCCGGCTCGGATTCACAGCGATCCCCACTGATGATCCAACCATGCCTGCGCCGCGTGCTTGATCCGACTGCGCGGCGAGCGGATGTTGCGATAGCGGGCGGCGATTTCCTCCAGCAGCAAGTCGCGGGCACTATCGCGGTTTCGCCGTGCGAGTGCTAGGCGCTTGGCGAATATCTCGCCGCACCAGCGGGCAACATCCTCATTCAGATCGTCCACATCGCCCCCATTCTGGCGTGCGGGCCGGGGGTCATTTTCGTAGGGGCAACCTCGCTCCCAGCCGTCACCCGCTAGCTGCGCCGGTCTTACCGGCCGTATCCCGCACGCCACACTCTGCGCCGTCGCCCGCTGGCGGACTGCTATCGGATCGTCAGCCCCTCGACCTCTTCCCACTCGAGGCCAGGAACCTGAGCCTTGAGATCCCGGATGCGCGCGTGCTTGACCTCGAGCAGTGCCGGCTGGTTCGCCCCTGTGACCCAACCCTCGGCATCCGCGCCCCGGAGCTGGAGCAGGTGGGGCATCTTCTCCGCGACGATCCGCACGTCGCTCAGACGGACGCGGAGGCGCTTGGTGCCAACGCTCGCCCCGACTCCGCCGCGGGCCACGTTGCTCGGGCGCTCGACTGCCACCGTGGCCGCGGGCAGGGCAAGCCCCGTCTCCTCGACCTCCGCCTTGGTTGCCTCGGCGGCCAGACGGCGCTGCTCGACCGCTTCGGCCTCGAGGCGAGCCCGACGTTTCGTCCGGTAGTCGAGGATGAGCTTCTGCCCGATCTCCCGAGCTCGTTTCAGCAGCTCGATTTTCGGGCGGAACGGAGCGCGGACGAACTCGTCGATCGGGTCCACGAGGAGCTTCACGACCCGGCGCTGCTCGTCCTCGAGGTTCTTGGTGGCGACCTGGACGGCCCGTAGTCCGTCGGTCAGAACCTTCTCATCCTCGTCGTTCTCGACGCGGTAGGTGTGGGCCGTCTCGGCGACGGCGAGGCCGGCGACCACCGGGTCAGCCTCCATCATGGCCTTGATCTGCCGACCGATCTCGGCAGCGGCTTGGGGGTTCAGTGGCGAGAGGGCGGTGGTCATCGGATTCCTCGTTTCCGGTTGTTGTCACACACAGAACACGCCCGCTTGTAGATCGTCGCCCCACCTTTTCGGCGACCGTTCTTCCAGCGGCGATTCAACGGATGCCCCAGCGGGCAAGAACGCTTTCTTGAGTTCTTCACTCCTTGACCTTCTCCGCGCATGATATTCGTGGACAACGAAACGACATCAAGGTGCTCCGGATTCACGCACCAGCGATTTCTGCAAAGATGGTCTAGGGTCTTGCCGACGGCAATCGGCCCACGGACAATCTCATACACAACACGGTGCGCAACTCGCTCCCCGCCGAACCACCATACCGTTCCATATCCGCCGGGTTTGAATCTGCCGACCCATCGCCAGCACTGATCGTTGTGCGCCTGCACCAATGACAGGACACGAACGTTCGGACTGGGCCAGCGACTCATGGTGCGATCTGTTCTGCTGGGGGTTTTCCTCCACGAAACGCCGGGTTGAGCCCTCGGCGCCCGATCTCCTCCTTCATCGCCTCGAGCAGCCCCGCTGCGGCCTCGGCGACCCGCTCGGAGCCGGACGCCAGGAGCTTCCGATACGCCTCGGTGAGGTGGAAGTCGTTCATCCACCTGAACTGCGGGTTCTCCGTCTTGTCGATCGTGAACCACTCGCCCTTGCCCGAGCAGTAGAGCACCGGATAGCGGCTCTCCGCGAGCATGGCGGCCATGTCTTCGGGGGTCATCCGCCCCTCCTTTCGGTATCCAGTCGTGCCTGCGACTTCGCCGGGAGAACCCCCGGCGTGAACTTCCCCTTCGCCTGGAACTCCTCGTACTCCGCCCACAGCTTCTGCCCGATCATCTGGCACAGCCCCTCGGACGCCAGCAGGCGCTCGTACTGCGAGGCCGGCGGGCAGGAGAGCAGGACCGGAACAGCGGTCTGCGTGCCCTCGACGGTCCGCGTGGCCCCGCACGCCTTGAGAATCGCTGTGTCGACGAACCACGTGTGCCCCTGCCCCCCATACCCGAGGTTGATGAACTCCCGGACGATGTCCTCGCGAGCGAGCTGCTTGGTGAAGCGCAGCCCGAGGTCGGAGATCGCCAGCGGGGCTCCGCGTTTGACCCCCTCGCCCATCATCTCGGAGCCCTCGCCACCGTACCGGAAGGGCTCCGGGGCCGGGAACTCGAGGGGGGTCACGCCCACGGGCGTCTCGGGTTCCTCCTCCCCCATCTCGCCACGCTCGTCGTCCTCGGGGACGTTGTCGGGGTGCTGGATGACCTCATCGGGACCCGGGCCGTAGCGGGTGTCCGCGGCCTGCTCCTTGAAGCCCCTGACGGGCTCCTGGGGCGGCTGGGCGGGCTCCTTGGCGGCCTCCCTCGGCGTGCCTGCGTCCTCCTTGCGC
>Ga0315273_10002169_pt1 | contig 22930 bp, 23 predicted proteins | sample YL17G02_0_MG_FD_205753 | JGI IMG/M metagenome (GOLD analysis project Ga0315273, IMG submission 205753) | Sediment microbial communities from Yellowstone Lake, YNP, Wyoming, USA - YL17G02_0 | ecosystem: Environmental > Aquatic > Freshwater > Lake > Sediment | place: USA: Wyoming | collected...
CTACCGTATGCAGCCTTCCTGCATGAATTTAGGCCATATTACCCAAATATGGTGATGCCAACGATGTGCCATATATGGCGGTATACGGACAAAGTGACCTGCATATACCGAATGTGACATTGTCAAAACTGAGTGAATTTGAAATGTTCACTCAGCATTCGGGTTCTTATTCTGCTAATTGTTCTGAGCGCCAGCATTAATCCAGTCAGTGATAAGTTGTACCTGGTTGGGTGTAAGTTTTGGGCCTTTCTTTGGCATTTTGCCTTGCACGAGTTGATCAATCAATAAACTGTTACCTGTATCACCCAGAGCAACCACAGCGCCATTTTCAGAGCCGGCCATTAGGCTCTCATATGTTTTCATATCAAGGCCTTTTTTGGTTTGATCGCCACCGTGACATTGAATACAGCGGCTTTCAAGGATTGGCATAATATCGTTGGCAAAGCTGACGCTTGCAGGCGCGGCCGGTTGTTCAGTCACAGCGGCATCTGTAGGGGCTATGGCAGCCGTTGACGCAGGCGCGGGTTCAGTCGGTGAGATGCTGGCAGGCTCTACTACTTGAGTTGGCGCGGCTTCGCTGACCGCAGGTGCGGCTTGACCTCCACATGCTGAAAGCAGTACAACGGTTAAAAGAGTTAGCCCAAACAGTAAAAATTTGTGTTGCATTTTTAATTTTTCCTTTATCAATTATCAATTTTTTCCATCGTGCAAACTTCTTAAACAGGAGATTGCACGTTAGAATCCGTAAAGAATAACGCCGCCGAGAAAAGCCAGAACAAGCGTGAGTGCGAAGCTGGCGAAATACGCAGTCATGTAAAGTACCTTACCGCGGCTTTCAAACAGTTCTGGGTTGCGCCAGCGCAGAAGTGCGGTGATGCCCGTTATGATCAACAGGATGGTGGCGAGTAACATTTTAAGCCCAGAATTTGGGGCTGCACCGTCGTAGTTTTTCATGTTGTCGCCCATGCCTGTGAAGGCCGCGGCGATACTTCCAAAGAAGGCGAGTGTGATGTTCGCAAACGCGGCCTGCTCAAGCGCGGAATTGCGTCTCCAGGCCGCCAGCAAAATGAATAAGGCGCCTGCGCCAGTTAACGCGATCGGGAAATGAACAAACATTGGATGTAGAGGGTGTACCTCGGTCAGGGTATGTATGATGCGATTGATAAGATCCATTGTTTCTCCGTGGTAGGATTTTGTTAATTTTAAACAACACTAAAGTCTTGATGAAAAACTTGTTGTTTTTCTTACCCCTGTATAATAAAAGACTCGGCGAAATCCAGCCGAGTCTTTTTAGAATAATGCAAGTTGTTGAACGGCGCGCCGCCCGTCTAATAATAAATATGGCGCGGCGCGCTCTGCAAGGATGCCGAGTTTCTTTAACGCGGACAGGTCGCGCAGTTTGCCGGTGCGACGCGCGGCTACTATCGCCTCGGCTCCTTTCGGACCGATGCCCGGGATGCGGATCAACTGGCTTTTTTCTGCCCGATTTACTTCCAGCGGAGTGGAAGCCAGATGAACGCTCGCCCAGGCCGACTTCGGGTCTGAAGCGAGGGGCAGGTGTCCGTTTTGGGCAAACGGTAGCTCTTCGAGGTCGAATCCATAATCCCGCAAAAGAAAGGATGCTTGGTAGAGGCGATGCTGGCGCATGGGATCGGTGGCGGCCTTGTTTTCAAGCGGAGTATCGGAAATAGGCGTGAAGGCTGAGAAGTAAGCGCGCTTGAGACGCACGTTTTTATGAAGCCATTGCGTTGTGGTGAGAAGTTCCACATCAGTTTCATCGGCGCCGCCCGCCACAAACTGCGTGACCGTTGAAGGCCAGTGCCCGTTCCAACCTTTGTAAGCGGGCTGGCTCTGGCGTATCTCCTCGACCCAACGCAGGGGGCGCAGTAATTCCTCGATGAATTGTTTATGCGGAGCCAGCCGCGCGAGTCGTTCAGTATTCGGCGCTTCAAGGTTGACCGAGACGCGGTCCGCCAGTTGCATAGCGCGCTCGACCTGTGCTTTCTCCGCGCCGGGCATGATCTTAAGATGGATGTAACCGCGAAACTTGAGTTTGTTGCGCAGGATGTCGGCTGTATCGAGCAATTTATCTTGTGTGCGAATACCGCCGCCCGCAACACCGGAACTGAGGAAGAGACCTTCAGCGGCTTTGGATTGATGAAGCATCATGAAGGTGTGCGCGAATTCTTCGGGCTTGAACGTGGCACGGCGAAAATCCCGACCTGCGCGGAAGGGACAGTAAAAACAATCGCGCTCACACACGGATGATAGCAGGGTCTTAAGCAACTTGATCTTTTGTCCATTGGGCAATTGCGCCGGATGGACAAAGATATTGTCGCGTTGCTTTTGCGTGAAGCAATTCGGTTTTTCATTAGCTTCTCGCGCGGCGAGAGGCGGGATGCCATCCAATTCCAAATCCATCTGGTCGGTAAGCGCCTTGAGTTGCTCAATAGGGTTCATGGGATAATTATAGAACAAATATTCTGCAAGTCAAGGTGGTAAATTGAAAACACAAATTACGGATGTCATAATTTTTATCCCATCCTCTTGTATAATTGCATCAATAATTATTCAGCCCTCTGTGATTCTGCGTAAAATATTATGGACATCATCAGCCTGCAAAACCCGCGCGTCAAAAATGTCGTCAAACTGCGCGAAGATAAAAGACAACGCCAGCGCGAAGGTTTGATCCTCGTGGAAGGCTGGGATGAAATCAGCCTGGCCCTCACGAGCGGACTTTTACCGCACACGCTCTTTACTGCACCCGAGCTTGCATCCCGTCAAATGGACGGCATCAGCTCTGAGGTCTTAACCGTTAATCGCGCCGTCTTCGAGAAAATATCCTACCGCGAGAATCCAGATGGCTGGCTGGCATTGTTTCCGGCTCCGCAAACGTCTTTAGATGACCTAAAACTAAGCGACAATCCTTTGGTGATCGTAGCTGAATCCGTTGAGAAGCCCGGCAATCTCGGCGCCATCCTGCGGACAGCAGACGCGTCGGGCGTGGACGCGTTACTCGTCTGCGACCCGCGCGTGGATTTATACAATCCCAACGTCATCCGCGCCAGCCGCGGCGCAATCTTCTCCGTGAATTGTATCGAAGCGTCCAATCAGGACGCGTTGGATTATCTGCGCGAACATAAAATGAAAATCTTTGCCGCCACGCCACAAGCGGACACGCTTTACACCGATGTTGACCTGACACAACCTCTCGCCATTGCAGTCGGCACGGAAGATAATGGCCTCACCGATTTCTGGCTGAAGAGCGCCGATGTGAATGTGAAAATTCCAATGCTGGGGAAAGTCAATTCCTTGAATGTTTCAATTGCAACCGCGTTGATCACGTATGAAGCGCTGAGACAGAGAAGTTGAAAATTTAAGTTTTCCCATAATAAATGAACATTGTTTATAGAAGAAAATGACGTCACCAAACGGATGTTGGCTTAATTCAGCGTGCTTTGCGGTAAAAAGTTCTCAACCACATCATTAGTAAAGATTTGAAAATCCATTCGTGTAATTTGTGTTAAAAATTCCGACTATGAAAACGCCATAACTTTTACACCATAAAATCTTCAATCTTCATTTATCGTAAGGTATAATAGAAGCGCCGTGCGTACAGCACGCGATTCATAATCCTAAGCATAAGGCAGATATGGCAAGCGCATCCCTCATCCCCGCGGACTACTGGAAGAATCTCCAGCCCACACCGAAAGACATCGAATTTCTTCATACACATCTCTTTGAACTGGAAACTCCGCTCACATCAAGTGAACTGGTTTCTGTTCTTGTTGCCGAGCGCATTCATGTTGAACGCGCCTCTGCACTGCAGAAGCGCACAGCCGAAGGGAAACAATACATTCCCAAAGAACAATATCAAGTCGGTGACGATCTCATCTTCCCCGCTTTGGATTGGAAGAAAGGCAAAGTGGCTTCCGTGCGCGTGGGCGTAAACCCCGAAGTTGGTTCGTTTGACGTGCTGGCCGTTGCCTTTGAAGATAGCGCCGAGCGACTCTTCGCCGCCGGGCTTGCGAATCATGCTCTGAACAACACACCCGTCCAGACCGATGAAGAAGATGGCCTTAATCTGGCAGCCATCCTGAATGCATATGGCAATGACATCCAAAAGAAAATTGAATCCGCATTCGATGCGGATGAAGGTCTCGTGCGCATTGCGGGCCGTTGGTTTCCGCGCGCGTTGCTCATTGGCGTGCAGGAAGTTGATCTCAATGTTGCCGAGGCTTCGCTGGATGTGGCAGGTGGGGAGCCTCAGCCAGTGTCCGCATTGCTGAAGGATGTGGAACTGCCTGTAGGTGTCAATCCCAAGCTGGCTGAGTTCTCGCTTAACTTTGCTTTGCAGGAAGACAAGCGTTTCGATGAAGTTGGCCCCGCGGGTGAAGTGTTGTGGTGTCTCAAGCGCCTTGAGCCAGATGGCGTGCAGGAAGTCCCTGCGACGTTGCGTTATGAAGCGATTGAACATGACCCCGAAGATATGACTGCGCCAATGATGGCGCTCGAATCGCAACTCGACGATGAGCTGACTCCGGTTAAAGAAAATATTTCCAGGGAGGATGTCAAGTCTGTTACCATCAGTCTCATCTATCCACATCTGCGCGCTGGGACTTTGCCCATGTCTGCGTGGACGCGGGCTTTATTCCCAACCGCGTACGAATCGCCGCGCGTCCGCTTTACTTTAGTGGATGGAAAGACCAAACAACGCATCCCCGCGTGGGTCGTGCGTGAGCACGGTTACGTGTACGGGCTCCGGGAGTGGTACAAGGCCCATCAATTGATACCCGGCTCCCTGGTCCAATTGAGACGTAGCGAGAAGCCCGGTGAAGTCATTGTGGAGGCGAAGACTCAAAAGGCGTCCAAAGATTGGGTGCGAACATTGATGATTGGCACAGATGGCGGCATGGTCTTTGCGATGTTGAAGCAGCCCATAACAGCGGAATTTAATGATCGTATGGTGATCTATGTTTCTGATTTCAAAGCATTAGATCCGCTTTGGGAAAAGAAACGTTCATTTGAGGAATTGGTGGTTATGGTCATGCGTGAGCTGACGAAATTGACCCCACAAGGTCATGTACATGCACAGGAGTTATATGCAGGCGTAAACCTTGTCCGTCGTGTACCGCCCGCGCCTTTGTTTACATTACTTGCCACCAATCCGATCTTTAAGCACGTTGGTGATCTGCACTTCCGTCTTGATGGGAAGGCATCATCATGAGCCTGCTTAAACCGAGTATCAAAACCCCATTTCACATTGACTTTGATTGGTGGAAGCAGAATGAGCGTGATTGGCATGTGTTCCTGCGTTCGTTGTTATGCGCGGAACACCAGAATGCCTTTGCCGATGTTGAAGAAGGTCAGATGATCGACTGGATAGATGAGAAGACCGCCGAAGTGCGTCCCGTAGACGGTGTTCAACATGCCTTGATGAGTCATTGCGCCTTACAAGCCGGTTTCAACGATGAGCGCACGGCTTTGGTGGAGGCGGTTTTCCGTATCTTTTTGGTGAACGGTAATGCACCCATGTGCCCTGACGATATATCGAAACGCCTCAACCGCCCGGCGGATACAATTTTGAGAACTTTGACAGGTCCACGTATCTATCGCGGCTTGAGACCGTATCAGTAATATACAATAAACAATCTACATTGCTTGCTCCTGCCACTCCGCTCATATCGTCTTGATGCTTGCACCCCGTTTGGGCCACGAGCCCGTCGGAACGAGACGGCCTGGCGCATGTGCCGGTGTGTCCTTCGGGAGGATGTATAATAAATTTGTGCTATCCAGCCCCCGTAGCTCAATGGATAGAGCACCTGCCTTCTAAGCAGTAGGTTGTGGGTTCGAATCCCGCCGGGGGCGCTGATTCAATAATTACGATTTGTCAATAAATATATAAGGAGATTTTTTCAAATGGCTACAACAGAGCGTAAAGGTTTGATCAAATATGCCGGGCAGGAACAGACCGTCGTTGGTGATGATATTCAAGTGGGGCGGAAGGCCCCAAATTTCACCATCCAGAAAAATGACTGGTCCATCAGCAAGGGTTTGAAAGAGACGAAACGCAAAGTGCGTATTATCCTATCAGTCCCTTCGTTGGATACAGATGTTTGCGATCGCGAAACGCGTCGCTTCAATGAGGAAGCATCCAAACTAAGCAAGGGTATTGCTATTATGGTAGTCAGTATGGATTTGCCTGCCGCACAGAAACGCTGGTGCGGCGCCGCGGGCGTGGATCAGGTAATCACAGTTTCTGACGCTGTCAAGGCCGATTTCGGCAAGAAGTATGGAACATTGATGAAGGAAGTCCGTCTACTACGCCGGGCAGTGTTCGTTGTGAATAGAAAAGGCATCGTCACTTATGTGGCCTATATGCCCACGAATGGCGATGAGCCAAATTACGAAGAAGTTTTGGAAGCCGCAAAGAAAGCATTGGGTTAGTTTTTTACACGAAACCCTAAGGGTCTTTAAGACCCTTAGGGTTTTCTCGATTGCAAGGAGTAAGTCGTATGCCAACTGTTGTTCGCAGATCCTCCGTGAATTTATTTGAAGCACGTCGCGAAATATTGCACGCGGTAAGCTGGCAGGTGCAGTCGAGCATCTGGAGTCCGCCGACGGATGTCTATGAAACGGATGATGCCTATGCTGTACGCGTTGAGATTGCCGGGATGCGCGAAGATGATTTCGAAGTGGTGGTGGAGAACAACACGCTGTTGATCAGTGGCAACCGTCCCGATATCCCCGAACGACGCGCTTATCATCAAATGGAAATCCGTTTTGGAAAATTCGCAACCGCCATCGGACTTCCCAGCCCCGTGGATATAGATCATGCCGTCGCCCAATATGCAGATGGCTTTTTGACAATTGCACTTCCCAAATCAAAACCAAATCAGATCAAGGTTGAATAATTATATGCCCGCCTCTCGCTGGCAATCGAATCTAAACGATCTCTTTCGATGGATCGGTGAAGCAGATGATGAATTGCTGAGTCTGCTCGTGCCGTCCATGTTTTCGCGCCTTCAGAACAAAAATGGCGATCCAGTTGAATCGGATGCGGCAAAACTCGATCATCCAAAATATCCTGATGTATTGCCTATCCTGCCATTGCGCGGTGTGGTGGTGTATCCGAACACTGCCGTCCCGTTGACGGTCGGCCAGGCCCGCTCGATCAAGTTGGTGGATGATGTCGTCGCCGGTGATAAGCTGGTTGGTCTGGTGGCCGCCATAAATCCGGAAATGGAAACGCCGGGTCCGAATGAGCTGTTTCGCACCGGCACCATTGCCACAGTCCATCGTTTACTGCGCGCTCCGGATGGTACTGTCCGCTTGTTGGTTCAGGGAATGGATCGCTTTCGGCTCGGCGATTTTGTCGCCGAAGACCCTTATCTCAAAGCGCACATTCACCTTGCGCCTGAAACAATGGAACAAGGTCTTGAAATTGACGCGCTGGCTCGCAACGCGCGCGATCAGTTTCAGCAGATCACACAAATGATCCCGTCGTTTCCCGAAGAACTGGCTGGCTCGATCACCTCGCTTGAAGATGCCCTGCAGACCGCCTACACGATCGCGAACTTTCAGCGCATGGATTTAAAGGATTCGCAGGAAATCCTTGAACTGGATTCGGCAACCGAAAAACTCAAGAAGTTGATCGGCCTGCTGGTGCGTGAAGCGGAGGTTTTGCAGCTTGGGCAGAAGATCCAGAATGAAGCGCGCGGCGAGATAGAAAAAGTCCAGCGTGATTATTTCCTGCGCGAGCAGATGAAGGCCATCCAAAAAGAACTCGGCGATAGGGACGAACAGACCGTTGAGGCCGAAGAGTTCCGCAAGAAGATCGAAGAAGCCAGGATGCCCGAAGAAGCCGATAAGCAGGCTCGTCATGAAGTGGAGCGTTTGTCGCGTTTACCTTCCGCCGCAGCGGAATATGGCGTCATTCGCACATATCTGGATTGGCTGGTTTCTGTGCCGTGGTCGAAATCCACGCAAGATAACCTTGACATTGCGCATGCGCGTGAGATATTGGATAAAGACCACTACGGGTTGGAAGATGTCAAGGAACGCATTTTGGAATTTCTTGCAATTCGTAAATTACGCCTTGACCGTAAAGATGAAAAGCGTGAAGAATCCGGAGATAAGATCCGTCGTGAGCGCGAAGGTGTGATCCTGTGCTTTGTGGGACCTCCGGGCGTAGGTAAGACATCCCTTGGGCAGTCCATTGCGCACGCCATGGGACGCAAATTTATCAGGGCTTCATTAGGCGGTATACGTGATGAGGCCGAGATTCGCGGTCATCGCCGCACCTATATCGGTGCCATGCCTGGACGGATATTACAATCATTGCGTCGCATTGAAACTAAAAATCCGGTCTTCATGCTGGATGAGGTTGACAAGCTGACTTACGATTTTCATGGCGACCCAGCTTCTGCTTTGTTGGAAGTGTTGGACCCTGAGCAAAATAGCGAATTCCGAGATAACTATCTTGAAGTGGCTTACGACCTTTCGCAGGTGTTCTTTGTTACCACCGCGAATACACTTGAGACCATTCCCAGTCCATTGCGTGACCGCATGGAGATCATCTTCCTTTCCGGGTATACTGATCGCGAAAAAATCGCGATTGCGAAGGGTTATCTGATCCCACGTCAGATCCGCGAGAACAGCCTGCGCGATGGCGAAGTAGTCTTCACAGATGATGCCCTGCAAAAGACCATCCGTGAATATACGCGTGAGGCAGGCGTGCGCAGCCTGGAGCGTCGTATTGGCGCGGTGTGTCGAAAAGTCGGCACGCGCATTGCCGAGGGGAAAGGGTCTTCATTCAGCATCACTACGGGTGTGCTTGAAGAATTCCTTGATCATCCAATCTATCAAGGCCCCGAGGAGCTCAATAAGCGCACATCCATTCCCGGCGTCGTGCCCGGCCTGGCTTGGACTCCCTTTGGCGGTGATATTCTTTTCATTGAAGCAACTTCCATGCCTGGCGGACGTGGGTTTCAAATCACAGGTTCGATCGGCAATGTCATGCAAGAATCGGCGCGCGCTGCACTTTCATATGTCCGCTCGCGCGCGCTTTCCATCGGCCTCACTAACGAATTCTTCGATAAGAATGATATTCACATGCATATCCCTGCTGGCGCACAACCCAAAGACGGCCCTTCCGCTGGCGTAACGATGGCTACCGCATTGGTGTCTCTCATATCCGGACGCAAGGTTAAGCCTCAAGTTGGCATGACTGGTGAGATCACATTGAGAGGTCAGGTTATGCCGATTGGCGGCGTCAAGGAAAAGATACTGGCCGCGCATCGCAACGGCCTGAGAACAGTGATCCTGCCTAAACAAAATGAACAGGATTTGGATGATGTCCCGGATGAAGTACGGGAATCCATGAAGTTTGTTTTTGCGGAATCAGTCGAAGATGTATTAAGCGCCGCACTTGATGAAGCCAGGGTAACTCACAAGCCCCCAAAGAAAAAGAATTTGAAGAAAACAAAATCCACCTCAACGAAGAGAGCAAAAAAGAATGACCCAAAAAATACTGCTGGCAGAAGATGATATAACCATGGTCTCTTTGTTAAAGACCTTGCTGAAAATGGAAGGTTTTCAAGTGATCGTATTGGATGCTGATGCCGACGTACCTGCCGCGGTGCGTCGTGAACATCCGGATATCGTGCTTCTTGACGTTCATCTTTCACATCAAAATGGTTTGGAAATATTGGCATCGATTCGCGAAGCGGAAGAGACAAAAAATGTCCCTGTTGTGATGACGTCGGGGGCTGATGTAAAGGATGCCTGTATTCGATGCGGTGCGAATGCTTTTTTGCTCAAACCTTATATGCCGGATGATTTGATCGGAATGTTGAGAAGTAATATTTAATATATGATTGCAATCCGGCAATTTCGTTTTCCAGAGGATTATGATGCGGCCGCGCACTTATGGAAAAGCATGGAAAAAGGTATCGTTTTTGGACGCTCAGATACCCAGGAGGAGATTACCAAAAAGGTTGCTCGCGATCCTGATTTATTTCTTATCGCTGAAAGTGATAATGAAATGATAGGCACGGTCATCGGCGGTTATGATGGCAGGCGCGGCATGATCTATCATCTGGCTGTGGCGGGTGGACATCGCGAAAAAGGGATTGGATCTCAACTGATGGCCGAAGTTGAGAAGCGCTTGCAAGCCAAAGGTTGTTTGAAATGCTATTTACTGGTTCTTTCCGATAATGTGGAAGCCGCCCAATTTTATGAGCATCACGGCTGGCAACACATGTCAAATGATCTAATTTTTGGCAAAGAATTTTAATGACAATTCGATTTGGGATTTTGACTCTCTCGGACCGCTCCGCATTGGGCGAACGCGCGGACGCCTCCGGCCCTGCGCTTGCCGATCTGGTCCGTACCCAAAACTGGCTGGTGATCAAACAAGCGCTTCTCCCCGATGACGAATCCGCGATCCGCGCAGAGTTGATGACCTGGGCCGACAGCGGTCAAGTGGATGTTATTCTCACCACAGGCGGGACCGGTTTTTCTCCGCGCGATGTGACGCCAGAAGCCACGCGTGCCATCATTCAACGTGAAGCGCCCGGCCTTGCCGAGGCCATGCGTTCAGCCAGCCTCGCAAAAACACCTCACGCAATGCTTTCGCGCTCAGTCGTTGGAATTCGCGGCAAGACCCTGATCATCAACCTTCCGGGCAGTCCCAAAGGTGCGCTGGAGAACTTACAGGTTGTAATTCCTGTGCTTGAACATGCGATTCAATTATTAAAAGACGACCCTTCATCGGAGTCTGGTCACTAAGGCAGGGTCACTGGTATAATCCCGCCCGTTTGTTATTAATCTCACAGTATTCAAGGAAAGAGCAAGCATGATCGATGTAAACGAACTTCGCAAAGGCGTCACCTTTGAAATGGATGGCGGCTTATATAAAGTGGTGGATTACAGTCATAATAAAACAGGCCGCGGTAACGCCAACATCCGCATAAAGGCGCGTAACCTGCTAACCGGCGCTAATATCGAGCGCACTTTCAGTTCGGGTCAGAGTGTACAGGATGTTCGTCTTGACTTCCATAATGTTTCATATTTGTATTCTGATGGCGATTTTTATCACTTTATGGATAATGAAACCTTTGAACAACCTGCCATTAAGGGTGAAGTTCTTGGCGACGATGCGCTTTATTTGAAGGCTGGGATGGAAGTCAAACTGACCTTTTATAAGGATGAACCGCTCGATGTGGAGATACCAACATCGGTTGATCTCGAAGTGGTTGAAGCCGAAGTAGCCATCCGCGGCGATACTGCTACCGGTGTTAGCAAGAAGGTCAAAACTGAAACCGGGCTTGAAGTGCAATGTCCGCAATTCGTAAAGGTTGGCGACATTATCCGCGTGGACACACGCACCGGCGAATACGTTACGCGTGTTTAACACAGCGTGGCGCACCTTCGTCGACTAAAGACAGACCATAGGATAATATCGCGAGTGGCCTGTATAATTTTGGTCACTCGTTTATTTTTTAGTGGAACATTATGAAAACCCCTGCTGGAATTGAATGCCTTTACTTTTATGGCGATTACTACCGCGGGCGCAACGCGGAAGAATGCCGCCTGCTTACGGCCGCAGGTCAACAATGGACAGCCGATCTTTGTAAAACCTGTCCAGTGCCGGATATTGCGCGTGCCAATGCTTGTGAGTTTTTAAAATTACATGCCACCGTGGCACGTCCCGTTATGGCTGTCCTTCAACGCAGAGTGCAAGTCTCGGCTTACTGCGAAAAAACAAAACGTGATGTCGCCGAGCCACAGATCGGTTGCGGCGAATGTCACAAATTGCCATTCACATTTGAGATCAAAGAATAACAGGCCCTCGCGGGGGAGGCAATAAAATATGACCCTAACACTCCTGCTCGATCTCGACGATACCCTGCTCAACACAGACCTTGAAGCGTTTGTCCCTGCTTATTTTAAAGCGCTGGCAAAACACCTAGCGAGTCATGTTTCACCGGATGTGATGCTTCCCGCGCTGATCTCCGGCACACAGCTGATGAACGAGAGCGAAGACTTTACCCGTACCCTGGAAGAAGTTTTTGATGCGGAGTTCTATCCCAAACTTGGCATACCGAAAGATCAATTGATCGAAGTAATCAATGAGTTCTACGATGAGATTTTTCCCACTTTGGGAAAGCTTACCTCGCCGCGCGCGGATGCTGCTCCTTTTATTGACTGGGCGTTTCAACAGGGATATCGCATCGCAATCGCAACCGATCCGCTTTTGCCGCGCAAGGCTACCTATCATCGTGTTCGTTGGGCAGGTTTAAACCCTGAGCGTTTTGAATTGATCTCAACTTTTGATCATTTTCATTTTAGCAAAACTCACCCCGCATATTATGCGGAGGTTCTTGGATGCATGGGCTGGCCGGATGGCCCGGTTCTGATGGTGGGGAACGACATGGAGCGCGACATTATTCCTGCGCGAGGGCTTGGGCTGGCAACATATCACATTGACGGCGCGCCCGCCTCAAAGTCCGGACCCGAAGCGGGAGGCCGTGGCAAGTTGTCTGATCTGCGTCCCTGGCTTGAGTCCACTGATCTATCTGCACTTGAACCTGATTTCAAATCACCGCAGGCGATCATTTCCATGTTGTCTGCGTCGCCCGCCGTGTTGCGATCCATTTCGTCAACGCTTTCGCAAGAGACGTGGACGCATGAACCCACGCCAAGCGACTGGGCCTTGACCGAGATCGTATGCCATTTGCGTGATACAGAGCGCGAGATCCATCATACGCAAATAAAGCTATTTGACCAAACTGACCCTTTCATTCCCCGGCCTGATACCGGCGTGTGGGCAAAGCAACGGAAATATTTGAATGAAAATGGAGGTGATGCGTTGAGTCAATTTGCATCTGCGCGCCTCGAGACAATTTCACTCCTTAAGAATGTTCAGGACGATGACTGGTCCCGGCGCGCGCGCCATGCCATCTTTGGGCCTACGAATTTTATGGAAGTGGCCGGTTTTATGGCGGAACACGACCGGATGCATATTCAGCAGGCGTGGAAAACTTTACAGAGTGGGTAAGTTGTCAGCGTGTCTATTTTGCAAAACGCGTGTTATAACTGCCAGATCTGGCAGGACGAGAGCATATCTTGTCCTGTAGTTTTACAAGGAGAATCAAATTTATGCGCAAAAAAGTTGTAATAACTGGTTTGGGATGTGTGACTCCTGTGGGGCTTAGTGTAAAGGAAACATGGGATGCTCTACTTGCCGGAAAATCCGGTGCAGGTCTCATCACACAATTTGACGCATCCAAACATAAAACCCGTATTGCCGCGGAAGTGAAAGGGTTTGACGGTGCGGCTTTACTTGGACAACGGGAAGCGCGCAAGATGGATCGTTTCACGCAGTTCGCACTGGCAGCTACTTTGGAAGCGATAGCTCAAGCCCGGTTGACAGTGAGCGAAGAAAACCGTGATCACATAGGCATTGTGATTGGCACCGGTATCGGTGGAATCATCACGCTCATGGAGCAGGTCGAAGTGATGCGTGAACGCGGTCCTGATCGTGTAAGCCCGTTCCTGATCCCGATGATGATCTCTGATAGCGCGGCGGGCATGATTGCCATTCATGTTGGTGTGCGCGGACCAAATATGGCTCTGGCAACTGCCTGTGCTTCTGGAAATAACGCGATTGGTGAAGCGGGTGAGATGATCCGTCGCGGTGCGGCGGATGTAATGATCGCGGGTGGAGCAGAAGCCGCGTTGACGTCTGTGGCGATGGCGGGCATGAATGTGATGGGCGCCCTTTCCACACGAAACGATGATCCGCAGACAGCCTCGCGTCCGTTCGATAAGAATCGTGATGGGTTTTTGATGGGGGAGGGCGCGGGGATTTTGATCCTTGAGTCTCTGGAGCATGCCCGGGCGCGCGGCGCAAACATCCTGTGTGAGCTAAGCGGCTATGGCACAACCGACGACGCCTATCATATTTCTGCGCCTGCAGAGAACGGCGCGGGCGCGGCCATGTCCATGCAGCTTGCGCTTGAGAACGCGGGGCTGACGGTCAATGATATTGGTTATATCAATGCGCACGGCACATCAACCCCCTTGAATGATAAGAGCGAGAGCGCGGCGATTAAGACTGTCTTTGGCGGGCGCGCATATAAGATTCCTGTTTCTTCCACCAAATCAATGACGGGACATTTGCTTGGCGCTTCCGGCGCGTTGGAAGCAGTGGTCTGTACGCAGGTGTTGCTTAATAATATTTTACCGCCCACGATCAATTACGAGACTCCAGACCCAGCCTGTGATCTGGATTACGTACCAAACCAGCTGCGCAAAGCTGAACCGGCACATGTTATGTCCAATTCGTTTGGCTTTGGCGGACATAACGCAACTCTAATACTTAGTCGTTTTTCTGCCTAATTCTTTACTATGTCATTGCGAGGCGGTACACTCCCGAAGGGGACCGAAGCAATCTACATATCATTGAGGGGGATTGCTTCGGGCAAGAACAAGAACCGCAAAGTGCGCGTCGCAATGACATTTATACAGTAGCAAAGTGAAAGTGAGTATATTATGCAATATGCACATATAACAGGTTGGGGAATGTCTGTCCCTGAGACGGTGTTGACCAATCATGATATATCGAAAATCGTTGATACCAATGATGAATGGATCCGCGAGCGGACGGGCATTGGCGAGCGCCGTATTGCGAATGCTTATCAGTTCCCATCTTCTTTGGGTGTGGAAGCTTCGATAAAAGCCCTCAAGGTTGCCAACCTGCGTCCGACCGATATTGATTTGATAATTTGTTCCACTTCCACACCCGAATATATCTTCCCGGCTACGGCATGTTTAATTCAGGACCAGCTTGGCGCCACAAAAGCAGGCGCATTTGATCTGTCGGCAGCTTGCACGGGTTTTATTTATGCCACCAATATGGCCGCTCAGGCCATCCGCAGCGGTTCGATCAAGAATGCGCTGGTCATTGGCACAGAGACTCTTTCGCGCTTCGTTGACTGGAAAAACCGTGACACTTGCATTCTTTTTGGAGACGGCGCTGGCGCGTTTGTGTTGCAAGCCAGTGATCAACCCGGCGGTGTGCTTTCGGCTGTACTGCACTCCGATGGCTCCGGCGGCGACCTGCTTACACTACAAGGCGGCGGTAGTCACTATCCTGCTACTGAAGAGACGATTCAGGCAGGCAGGCATTTTATCCAAATGGACGGTAAGGCGGTTTTCCGTTTTGCAACGCGTGTCATGGCGCAAGCCACAAAGGAAGCTCTCGTTGCCGCAGGATTGACCATCGATCAGATCAAATGGGTCGTGCCGCATCAGGCCAATCTTCGCATCATTGAAGCGGCGGCGCGCGGATTGGGTTTGCCAATGGAGCGGTTTATCGTCAATCTTGAACGTTATGGAAATACGTCCACCGCGTCCATTCCAATTGCGACAGTTGAAGCGTTTGAAAAGGGCAGGATCAATGCTGGCGATAAGATCGTGTTTGTAGGCTTTGGTGCGGGGTTGACATGGGGCGCATTCGTCGCCGAATGGACTGGCCCGCTTCCGACCAAGTATCATGTATACCCCGAACCCTACCGCTGGTTTGCTCGTGTCCGTTCCTGGGTTCGCCGTGTCATTCGCCTTATTGAGGGCCTGTTCTCTCGCCGCGAATTGTAGAAAAGCCTGTTTGGTGGTAGGATACTAATATAGGTAAAGGTGAAAGGAGAATAAACATGTTTCGATTAGGTGGCATGGAATGGGTCTTAATCCTGTTGATCGTCATTCTCTTGTTTGGGCCTGGCCGCATTGGCAAAATAGCCAGCGAACTCGGACAGGGCATTAAGTCCTTCCGTGATGGTTTGAAAACAGAAAAGAAAGATGAGGCAGGCGAAGAGACGAAACCGTCTGACGAACCCAAGTAAGCAAAAGGCTCCGCAAAGGAGCCTTTTTTATTGATTCCGATTATATATCATGGGTTGATTTTACAACTTTTTTTGCAAATCGTCAGCATCTGTTGTTGGTTGCAGGCAAACAAATCCTTCGCACACATAAACACTTGCGCGGTTACCAACCAACGGCCTGCCCTTTAGCAACTCTGGTGCGTCGTCTGATGGGGGAACTTTGGATGCGGCCACTACGACGTTTGGGCGATACTCAGACCGAATTACCTGGATCAACGCCTCAGCTTTTTCATCCATCGCTTCATACAGTACTGCGATCTGCTTCTCGTTATTTTGAGCAAAGTCTGCGGCTGAGAGCCAGCGTGCGAACCCGGTGGGGTATCGCAAGGCAAAATCGGTGACGATACCCAAGGCTTTCTCAGCCAGATCGCGATATTTGCCTTTGCCTGTAAGTGCCGCAAGTTTTAGCAATGCTTCGCATGCCAGTGCATTTCCGGATGGGGTGGCATTATCCTGTATATCTTTTGGCCGTATCAATAGCCTCTCGCCATCATTGGGGGTGTCAAAAAACCCGCCAGAGGGATCGCTGAATCTGGCAATCATCTCATCTGCCAACTGGCGCGCGGACGTAAACCATTTGTTATTGAAATCTGTTTGATATAGCTCAAGCAGGCCGATGACCAACGCGGCGTAATCCTCGAGAAAAACTTCCCTGGTGACCTGTCCATCGCGCCATGAACGGCAAAGCCTGCCTTCATATCTGAGATGAGTTAGTAAAAACTCAGCGTTGCGTGTAGCCACAATGAGATAAGAGGTTGCCTTCCCTTTATTATCCAAGGCGCGCGCAGACTCAGCGAAGGCGTGGAGCATCAGTCCATTCCACGCGGTGAGTATCTTGTCATCGGTGCCGGGGCCGCCGGGCGTGCGCGCGGCTCTAACGGATAAAAGCCTGGAGTGGCAATCGGCTAATTTAACGGATACAGTTTCGAGATCCAGTTTGAAGCGGGCGGCAAGGGGTGCGTCATCCAATGTGCGTTGTAATACTGTCTGGCCCTCCCAATTTCCTTTTAGCGTGATTCCGTAAGCCGCTTCAAAAAATTCTGCATCATCCTTGAGCGCCGCGCGAATTTCATCGAGAGACCAGACATAGAATTTGCCTTCCTCGCCTTCAGAGTCGGCATCGAGCGAAGAATAAAATCCGCCGTTGGGATGGGTCATTTCGCGCCCGATGAAATCAAGCGTTTCGATCACGATTTGTTTGTAGAAAGGTTCTTTTGTGATTTGCCAGGCATGCAGATAAACGAGCGCGAGTTGGGCGTTATCGTAAAGCATTTTTTCGAAATGCGGAACGCGCCAGAAATTATCGGTGCTGTAACGTGAGAAGCCGCCGCCGACGACATCGTACATGCCGCCGCGCGCCATGGACTTAAGCGCGTGGAGAGCGGGTTTGAGAGTTTCATCGTTCTCCCGAAAGTACGCCGGGACAATGTGAGCGGAGCTGGTGGTCGGGCGATGTCCTGAGCTTGTCGAAGGGTAAGTCGGCGTCCTTCCGACTGTATCGAGACCCAGCGCAGTCGAAGGATGGACAGAACGACGCAACAAAAATTCGATCGTCATCGGCTGCGGAAATTTTGGCGCGGTGCCCCAGCCTCCATAGCCCCAATCGTAGGACTCGATGATCTTGTTCACGAGCATACGCAGGTGTTCAAGGTTGAAAGAGACATCGCTTTTCTGCGAAGCCATTGCCTGCTGTAGGTGCTGTGTGACCTGCCCCCCGACTTTGATGATCTCACCCTGTTCCTCACGCCAGGCGCGCGCAATGCCCGTTAATACATCCATGAAAGACGGCAGGTTGTGACGCGGCACGGGCGGGAAGTAGGTGCCCGTGTAAAATGGCTTGAGGTCGGGCGTGAGAAACACGGACAATGGCCAGCCGCCCGAACCCGTCATCGCGACCGTGGCACCCATGTAAATGGCATCCAGGTCGGGGCGTTCTTCGCGGTCTACTTTTATATTGATAAAGTGTTCGTTCATGAACGCGGCGGTTTCGGCGTCTTCAAAAGATTCATGCGCCATTACGTGACACCAGTGGCATGCGGCGTAGCCAATGGATAAAAAGATGGGCTTCTTCTCAGCGCGCGCCTTGGTCAGCGCTTTTTCACCCCATGGGTACCAGTCCACAGGGTTGTATGCGTGTTGAAGTAGATATGGGGAAGTTGTATTGGATAGTTTGTTCATGTGTAAATGTGCGCTGCATTATACTGGACGAACGCCTCATACAAATGGTATTTGCAAACTTTCGAAATCTTAATGAAATAACATTTGTCTATTACAATCAATACCTTCACCAATTATGGGCTGGCGGAGGGCTGAAAAACCGGGTGAATAGCGCCCAAACGGGCAATTTGTTGAAAGATTTTGGTAAATAAAATGGTATCAGGTTTTTCCGGAAGTATTTTTATTGTTACGCTGGCATATCGGTAGCCATAATAGTGTGATTTCAAGTCCAAAACGCTGTAATCCCGATTTTGTTGCCGTAAAGGTACGACTTTATTCGATATGTCCTGTTTTATTCATCTATTTTTGGCGAAGGTATTGTTACAATAAAATGAATATAATAGTAAATGAAGCCTGATCGGAAAGCAAACCGAAAGGACATTAATCTTATGCGACAGAGCCAACTAAACCGGAAAGAAAAAGATGACCAGGAAAAAGACAACCCGGCACTGAGTAAAGTGATCGAGCGAAACATTCGCACGATCATCCATCTGCGCACAAAGGCCGCGCGTGAACGCAGCATGCAAGGCCGCCTCGCTGATGCCATCACCTCCTTTTCGGGACGGATGATTTTCGCTTATGTGCATATCATATGGTTTGGGGTATGGATACTTTTAAACACCGGGTGGTTCGGTGCACGTGCTTTTGACCCATTCCCCTACGGACTGCTGACTATGATCGTCTCCCTGGAAGCAATTTTCCTTTCGACATTTGTGCTCATCAGCCAAAACCGCCTGGGCGAAGAGACTGAACGCCGCGCCGATCTGGATTTACATATTGGATTGCTGACCGAACATGAATTGACTCGCGTGTTACAGATGCTGGACGCCATACAAGACAAGCTGGGTATCGTGGATCATGCAAATAGTGAACTGGCAGACCTTGAAATGGAAACCAAGCCGGAGGATGTACTGGCCGAAATCCACCGCCTTCAAGCAATTGAAATCAGTAAAGGGCAATCATGATGAAAAAAAAGGCACGCTCGCAATTAAGTACTGAAGATAAAGATCAACAATACCGCATCATTTTTGAAGCCGCCAGTGATGGAATGATCATCAGCGATTTGGAAAGCGGCCTCGTGGTCGAGGCGAATCCTGCGGCATATATGATGCACGGCTACAAACGCGAAGAATTCATCGGGTTGCAACTGACAGCATGTGTACACTCTGACAGCCAATATGTATTTAGTGAGTCTATCCAAGTGTTTCAATCAGACGGTGTGCTCGATATACAGACACTGGACGTACGCCGGGATGGCTCAACGTTTTACGCCGTATGGGGTGGGACGGCATTCACTTATCAAAGCCGGCCTTGCCTGCTGGGTATTGTCCGTGATGTCAGCAAACGGATCCAGGCAGAACACCAGATTCAGCAGCGAGATGAATTGCTGCGTCAGAGCGAGGCGCGTTACCGGTCTCTCTTTACCAGCATGAACGAAGGCTTCGCTTTGTGTGAGATTATCTGTGATGATGGCGGAATTCCTTGCGACTACCGCTTTCTCGAGGTCAACGCGGCTTTCGAAAGGCAAACCGGCATAAGTGTTGCTGACATTCTTGGCAAGACGATCCGCGAGCGCTTTCCGGATATCGAGATGTCCTGGATTGAGATTTATGGCAAGGTTGCGTTGACCGGAGAGCCAGCCCGGTTCGAAAACTACAACCACAATACCGGCAGGCACTATGAGGTCTTCTCTTTCAGCCCTGCCAAAGGCAAGTTTGCTATGCTTTTCATGGATATCTCGGAGCACAAGCAGGCAGAGGCTGAACTGCGGGAGAGCCGAGCTGTCTTGCAGGCAATTCTGGACAGCGCCCGGGACCCAATTTACATCAAAGATCACCAGAGTCGGATCGTGATGGCCAATCCGGCCATGGCGAAGGTCGTAGGGAAACCGCTCGACAAAATCCTTGGCAAGACAGATAGCGAGTTTTACGGTGATCCTGCCATCGGTCAGGCGCTGCGGGATAACGATTTACGAATTATGACTACGGATCAGGGCGAGATCGTGGAAGAAACAGTTTTGACGCCCACCGGCCACCGCATCTTCCTTTCCAGCAAAACGCCGTATCACAACGCCGCGGGTGAGATCATCGGTCTTATCGGTATTTCGCATGACATCACCGAGCGCAAGCAGGCGGAACACGATCTCGGGGAACGGATGAAAGAATTGCAGGCATTTTACGGGCTGGCTAAGATCGCCGAAAAAGAAGGCATTACCCTGGGCAAACTGTATCAGGAACTGGCAGACATCCTGCCGAAAAGTTGGCAATATCCAGAGATCACCTGTGCCCGGATCGTAATGGGCGACAGCGAATTCCGCACGGAAAATTTTGCGGAGTCTGCGTGGATGCAATCCGCGCCGGTCAAGGTCAATGGGGCAGTGGCGGGCAGGCTGGATGTTGGTTACCTTGAGCAGAAGCCGAAAGAGAACGAGGGACCCTTCCTGAAGGAAGAGCGACTGCTTATAGACGCCATCGCCGAGCGGGTGGGAAGAATCACCGAACGCAAGCAGGCGGAGGAAGCGCTGCGCGAAAGCAATGAACGTTTCAGGGCGATTGCCTCCAACACCCCCGACCACATTTTGATGCAGGACAGCCAGCTCAGATACACGTTTGTCGTCAATCCCCAGTTGGGCTTGACAGAACAGGATATGCTCGGAAAGACCGATTATGATTTCCTGTCGAAAGAAGAAGCCGACAAACTCACCCAAACCAAAACCCAGGTGATGGAGAGTGGCCAGCCTGTTCATTTTGAAACCTCTTTGATCTCCAAGTCGGGGGAAGCAGAGTTTTTCGATGGCTCTTACATCCCCAAATTCGACGCGCAGGGTAAAGTTGACGGCTTGATCGGGTATTTCAGGAATGTCACCGAACGCAAACAGGCTGAAGAAGCCCAGGCCTGGTTGGCTTCTTTCCCGATGCTTAACCCTTCCCCAATTATCGAGGTGGATTTTTCCGGGAATATCCATTATCTAAATCCCACCGCCCATAGGTTGTTTCCTGATTTGCAGGAAAAAGGCAGGGGACATCCCTGGTTGCATGAACTTGAGACGATTTTTGTAGAATTCTCGCAGGGAGGCACAGGCACTAAGACCACTGCCCGGGATGTGCAAATTGGCGAAGCAACCTACCGTCAGATCATATCTTATGTCGCTGAAAATCAACGCGTACGCATCTACGGGTTCGATATTACCGCCCGAATAAAAGCAGAGGAAGCCCTGCGCCAGACGCGGGATGAACTGGAAATACGCGTCCAGGAGCGCACACAGGAACTGAAGAAAACCAACGAGCAGCTGCAGACTGAAATTGCAGAACGCCACAACCTGGCGCAAAACCTGCACGATGCTGTCAACCAGTCGCTCTTCTCTGCCGGGTTAATTGCCGAAGTCTTGCCACACTTATGGGACCGAGATCAGGAGAGTGCACGGCGATCGCTCGAGGATTTGCGCCGCCTGACGCGTGGCGCGCAGGCTGAGATGCGCGGACTGCTGGCTGAACTACGGCCATCGACCCTGACCGATGCCGAACTGGGCGATCTGCTGCGCCTGTTGGGCAACTCCTTTAGCGGACGGACAAACATCCCAGTGACCGTAACGATAAACGGCGGAGGCAGCCTGCCCGCCGAGGTACAGGTAGCAATCTATAGGATATGCCAGGAAACGTTAAATAATGTCGCTAAATATGCCGGAGCCGGCATGGTGGAAATAGTTCTAAAGCACGAAGATACTGCCATCGAATTGAACATACGCGATGATGGCCAGGGTTTTGATCCTGAACGAATTGCTGCCGGTCACTATGGCTTGAGCATGATGCGCGAGCGAGCCGAAGCAGTGGGCGCGCTATTATCAATCACGAGCCAGGCCGGTCACGGTACTGAGCTCACCATCCGTTGGGCAGAAGCCGGAAAAAAGGAGGCCTTATGAATACATCTCCCTCCAGACCCATTCGCGTCATGCTTGTTGACGATCACACGATGGTTCGTCGAGGACTGGCAACATTCTTGAAGGTATTTGATGATTTGCAACTGGCAGGTGAAGCTGAAAGCGGCGAAGCCGCCATCCAACTCTGTGCTGAAGTCCCGCCGGACGTGATACTAATGGATATGGTCATGCCGGATATGGACGGGGCAAGCGCGACACGCGTCATCCGCCAGAAGTTTCCAGGAGTACAAGTCATTGCGTTGACCAGTTTCAAGGAGGGGGAACTGATCAAGAACGCGCTGGAAGCCGGAGCGATTGGCTATCTGCTCAAAGATGTCTCCGCTGATGAACTTGCCGGGGCCATCCGCGCTGCGCACGCTGGACGCGCCACGCTCTCGCCGGAGGCCGCTCAAGCCCTGGTCGAGACGGCCAATCTGCAGCCAGCGCCCGGCCATGATCTGACGGAGCGCGAGCGTGAAGTCCTGACTCTGATGATCGAGGGCTTGAACAATACGCAGATCGCCGGAAGACTGACCGTAAGTCCATCCACAATTAAATCCCACGTCAGTAACATCCTGTCGAAATTAGGTGTCGCCAGCCGCACCGAAGCTGTAACGCTTGCATTGCGTAACCGCATCGTTCCCTGAGCCCCCACCGCCCTCTCGGCACCTCCCCCAAGTAGCGGAGGCAAATACTCCCCGGTCGATGGATGCGACTGGGGAGTGTTTGTAGTAACCAATGGTGCTAGTTTAAAGCGAAAACTCAGCGATACTCATCTTGTAAGGATCAGTGTCGGGATGAATGGATTGAAATAAATCCAAGAGCACGTTGAACATGGCAGAAACATAGG
>Ga0315273_10002170_pt1 | contig 22928 bp, 26 predicted proteins | sample YL17G02_0_MG_FD_205753 | JGI IMG/M metagenome (GOLD analysis project Ga0315273, IMG submission 205753) | Sediment microbial communities from Yellowstone Lake, YNP, Wyoming, USA - YL17G02_0 | ecosystem: Environmental > Aquatic > Freshwater > Lake > Sediment | place: USA: Wyoming | collected...
GCACCATTTCTGACATCCCCTCCACCCCGGTCGTAGATCATACGGCGTCGACAGAGTCCTTCTGGGCGAACGACGCGGAGATCGCCGCCCTCGCAGGCAGACTCACGGCTGGTGAATCCACCGTCCTCGGCAAGGTGGCGCGCCTCGTCAAGTGGTTAGACGCCAACGTCACCTACGCCAACAACGAGGTCCCCCTCTACCCAGACGAGACCCTGAAGCAACGCAAGGGAGACTGCGACGACCAGTCCATCCTCCTCATAAGCATGCTGAGGAGCCTCGGCATACCCGCGTACCTCGAGATAGGCGTCGTCTTCAACTCCGGCATCGGTGGGGACGACACCGTCTGGGATGGCCACTTCTCAATCAAGGAGACGGGGCTGGCGTGGCACGGCTGGGTCATGGTCTACACGCCCCCCTGGGGCTGGATACCGGTCGACCTAACCCTGACCAGCAACAGCGACCCACTCAAGATGATACAGGGCGCACCCGAGTACACATCCGCAGTCGTCACCGCCATGAAGATATCGAAGCAGGAGTACACGAGTCTGAGCGTCGAGACCCGGCAGCGGATAATCTCATCGAACATCTACGTCTCCTCAACCGAGACCGCCGAGGGGGTACAGGCCAGCTGGATCCAGCCGACGATGATCCTGATCGCGGCCGCCCTAGCCGCGGCGATAGGCTTCATGTTCTACACCTTGAGGCGGCAGAGGCAGCAGCCGATATAAGGCACCGAACCGAAGCCTAATCAGGTGAGGTTTTGGAGATACCCGAGGCCATACTAAAGAGAAAAAGTGTACGCGCCTTCGCGCCGAAGGGCCTCACGGATGAGGATGTGGAGACCCTCATCAAGGCGGCGATCCGTGCCCCGAGCGCTGGGAACATGCAGCCGTGGGGCTTCGTCTCCGTCAGGGACCGAGGCGTCAAAGAGGCGCTCGTCGACGCCGCCCGCGGCCAGTCATTCATCGCATCTGCCCCAGTCGTCATAGTAGTCTGCACGGACCCCGCCAAGACTACGCCAAGGTACGGCGAGAGGGGGGAGAAGCTCTACTGCCTGCAGGACACCGCGGCGGCCGTCGAGAACATCATGCTCACCGCCGCCCACAACGGGCTAGGCACCTGCTGGATAGGCGCCTTCGACGAGGGGATGGCCACCGAGGCGCTTGGGCTCCCCAAGGGGATACGACCCGTCGCCATGATCCCCGTAGGCTACCCCGACCAGGACCCGCCGCCTAGGCCGAGGCGCCCCGTCGCCGAGGTCCTACACATGGACCACTGGTGAAGCCTCCAACCCTTTTTATCGACCCTCAAACCACCCTAAGACTCGACCCAACTTGCCGAATCCATTCAGGTTCCTCGACCTCAAGGTCAACGACGCCTACACCAACATGGCGATGGACGAAGCGATGACGAAGGCCCGCGGGGAGGGGAAGGTCCCCGACACCCTCAGGTTCTACATGTGGAAACCCAGCGCCGTGACCCTCGGCTACTTCCTAAGCGTCGAGGACGAGGTCAACCCCGAAGCCCTCAACCGGTTCGGCTTCAACCTCAACCGCCGCATAAGCGGGGGCGGAGCCGTCCTCAACAGCGAGAAGGGGGAGATCACATACAGCGTCGTCCTAAAGGAGGACGACCCCCGGGTGAGCACGGACCCCGTCGAGTCCTACCACTACCTCTGCCAGGGCATCGTCGAGGCCCTCGACGTCCTCGGCATAAAGGCGGAGTTCAAGCCCATAAACGACGTCATCGTGGCGGGTAAGAAGGTATCCGGCAACGCCCAGATCAGGCGCTACGGCGCAGTCCTCCACCACGGCACCCTCCTCGTCGACTTCGACGCCAGGGAGATGTTCGGCGTCTTGAAGATATCGAAGGAGAAGCTCAGCGACAAGATGATACAGCAGGCCGAGGACCGCGTCACGACGATACGCCGCCTCCTCGGGCGGCAGATCAGCTTCCCCGAGGTCAGGGACGCCCTCGAGGAGGGGTACCGAAGGGCGCTCGACGCAGAACTCGTCGAGGGCGAACTCACCCCCTACGAGGAGGCGCTCGTCAAACAGTTCAGGACACGCTACGCGAGCAGGGAGTGGATACACAGGAGGTAGCCGCGGTGAAGAGGTTCGAGTACAAGGTCCCCGGCGGCAAGCTCCTACGAGCTAAAATCGAGGTCGAGGGCGAGAAAATCAAGTTTCTCCAACTCACAGGCGACTTCTTCATGGAGCCCGAGACGGACCTCGAGGAACTCGAGGCACAGCTCCTCGGCTCCCGGGCGGAGCCCGCCCTCATCGAGGTCGCGGTCAAGGACTTCTTCACGCGGAGGAAGACCCGGATGGCCGGTGCCTCCCCCGCCGACTTCGCCCACGTAATCAACCAGGCGCTCAGGGCCTAAAGTCGGGTATCGGTGGGACGCAGCCGCGGAGCCGCCTGAAGGCCCGCGTCTTCTCCTCGTCCCTCGCCTTCGAGGATGATATCCCCGCCTTGAGCACGTCCACCGCCTCATCCATTGCGCGCCTGTCGACGGGGAAGGGTACGCCGTCCTTCCCCCCGAAGGCGAAGTTGAACCTGACGGGGTCCTCCCAGTTGGCCCGCTCACCGTAGATGAGCTCGGCGATTAGACTCAGACCCCGTATCGTCGAGGGGCCGACGCCCTTGAAGGCGACGAGTTCCTCGTAGCCGCTTGGCTGGAACTCGTAGACCTCGCGGAGTATGTCCCAGTTGACACTGCGGGGCATGATGAGTTGCTCCTGCTCCGGGGCGCCGGTCCATGCGTCGAGGCGCCTCTGCTTCGCCGGGACGGGGGCCAGGAGGCTCCTCCTGAGCCTCTCCGGCTTCTCCCTGGCGAGGTCGACGCAGGCCCTCCTATTCTCTTGGCTGTTCTTATCGGTCATGTCGAGGACGTGTGGGAGGCGCGTGTCGCATAGGATGGCGCTCTGGGGCTCCTCTATGAAGCCCCTGTGCTCCAGTGGCCAGTGGTAGCGGCGGGCGTCTGCGCGCTTCTGGTTTATGCCCTGCTGGATGACTATCCACTCCCCCCGCTCGTCGAAGAAGAAGCAGTGGTGGTAGAGATGGTAACCATCCTGGACGAGGCTGTTGTCCACCTTCGCCGCCATTCGGCTGCTGTAGACGAGCTCCTCTATCCTCTCCCCGCCGAGGCCGAAGGTCTCCCCCATCGCCCTGATCTCGGCGGGCGCCTTCAACGAGGTCTTACCCTTCCCACCCGCGATGGCGAGGCCCGTCTCCCCGGGGTCAATCGCCTCCTTGAGCGCCCCACAGGTGACGGTCGTCGTCCCGCTGCTGTGCCAGTCGTAGCCGAGGACGCAGCTCAGGCTCTGGAAGAACCACGGGTCGCTCAGCCGGGTCATCAGGCCTTCTCGCCCGTACTCGTCGATGACTATGCCGGTGATGCATCGGGCCAGCTCGACCATCCTCCCGAATAGCCACCGGGGGGCTTTCCCGGGGTGGAGGGGGAGCAGAGCCGTCGCCGTGGCGCCCATCGGGTTGGGTGAGGCGGTCCGCGGATAAAACCGTAAGCTACACTCCGAGGGCGGGGAGTCGCTAGAAAGTGCGGGGATGAACCTAATACCCCGAGCCCACCCCTTATCCTCCATGGTCAACCTCGGCGCCAAGAAGGATGAACTGGATACGCCCTGCCTCCTCGTCGACCTCGACGTCATGGATGGCAACATCAGGAAGATGGCGGAGGACTTCCGCGGGATGCCCGCGAAGCTCCGCCCCCACGTCAAGACGCACAAGACCCCGATAATCGCTAGGAAGCAGCTAGACGCGGGAGCGATCGGCATAACCTGCGCCAAGGTGGGTGAGGCCGAGGTCTTGGCGGAGGCCGGCATAGGCCCACTCCTCATCGCCAATCAGGTAGTCGGCGAGCCCAAGGTCACACGCCTGATCAACCTGGCTAAGCAATGCGACATCACCGTGGCGGTCGACGACTCCGTCAACGTCAAGCACCTCGCCGAGGCGGCTCGGAGGAAGGGCACCAGGTTGAACGTCGTCGTCGAGGTCGACGTCGGCAACAACAGGTGCGGCACCGACCCGGGTGAGCCCGCCCTCAAGCTCGCTAGGGATGTAACTGGTTACAAGAGCCTCAACTTCCGCGGCCTCATGGGCTACGAGGGCTTCTGCCAGATGGTGGTGAAGCTGGAGGAGAGGCGCCCCAAGGCCGAGGCGGCGATGCAGAAGCTCGTCTCCACACGGGACCTCCTAGTCGATAAGGGACTTGCAGTCGAGATCGTTACCGCCGGGGGCACGGGGACCCACATGATCTCGGGCCGCTACCCCGGGGTCACCGAGATAGAGGCGGGGAGCTACGTCTTCATGGACGCCCGGTACAGCACCGCCGAGGGGTTAGAGAAGTTCGGCCACGCCCTCACGGTGCTGACGACGATCCTCAGCGTCCCCCGCCCAGGTGTCGCCATCTGCGACGCGGGGCTGAAGACGGTCACATTCGAGTTTGGCAACCCCGTCGTCAAGATGCAGGGCGTGGAGTACCTGCGCCCCAACGAGGAGCACGGCCACCTCAAGGTCACCGACGCCAAGCTCAGGGCCGGGGACAAGATCGAGCTGATCCCCACCCACTGCTGCACCATAAGCAACCTCCACGACAGCTTCCACTGCATGAGGAATGGTGAACTGGAGGCGGTGTGGAGGGTAGCGGCGAGGGGCAGGAGCCAGTAGCCCCTACAGGTCCCCCGCTATCTCCTCAACAACTATCTCAAGTCCCTTCGCTATGAGGTCGAGGGACATATGTGGCTCCTTAGTGTCCACCACCTGCTCTGGCAGCTTAGGGACGTGGATGAAACCCGTGGGGATACCCAGCTTCTTCCTCTCGGCGTAGTCCATGAGATGGTAGAATATCTGGTTGCACCCGAAGGCGCCCGCCGAGTTGGATACCTCAGCGGGGACTCCCCCCTCCCGGACCTTACTCAGCAGCCTCCGTATGGGCAGCCTCGTGAAGTAGGCGGCTGGGCCGCCCTCGACGAGCGTCGCGTCCCTCGGCTTCGCCCCGCAGTTATAGGCGGCCCTCGTCACGTCGGCGACGTTGATTGCAACCCTCTCGAGGTTGAGCCAGGAGCCGCCGCCCTGCCCTGTGCAGATCACCGCCGAGGGTCTCCACTTCTCGATGTAACCCTCGATGGTCCCCCTTATCTCCTCGAACCTCAGCGGCACCTCCTCGACCCTGACCCTGTGGGCGCCGAACGTCTTCCCGTCGAGCCTCCTGCAGGCGAGGATCGAGGGGTTGACCTTCTCTCCGCCGAAGGGCTCGAAACCCGTCAGCAGAATAACCTTACCCGGCATGTAGCATCGTTAGAAACTGGGCCCCGTACTATTTGGGCTTAGCCGATGAGGCGGCCGTACCTGTCGACTTCCTGGCGCCGTACACGGGTGCTACTTATCGGTTTGCCGTCGTCGGCGAGGACCATCTTCATGACGAAGATGAGGAGCGGCTTCTCCCCCCTCTTGACCCTGATCTGGTTGATCTCCTCGGCACGCGCCTCGGTCTCCTCGCTGACGAGGATGCCTTCTATGCCGCCATCGTTTATGGAGGGGCCATAGGGGTCACTGAGGGGGAAGAAGGAGGCCCTCCTGAGGAACCCCTTCTGTTGGAGGAACCTCTTCACCTCGCTGAGCCTGACCTCGTAGGAGTCGATCTCATGCGGCTTCTTCATCGAGGCGGCGAAGCTGTCGGTTGTGATCCCGATGATGACCCTGTTGGCTACGTTGAACGCCTCTTCCAGCAGGAACCAGTGCCCCTTGTGTATGACGTCGAATGTGCCCGCGACGGTCACCATCTTGATCCTCTGTTCCGTCATCACTGGGTCCTCTGGAACTCTCTTAACCGAAACGTCTGGGGAATTAAAGTTGTTGGATACGTTAGACGATGCCCTTCATGGCGAGGAACCACTTGATCAAGGGCAGCCCGATGGCTATGAGCAACGCGAAGCGGATAACGTCCGCGATAATCCCGACCTTGATCATGTCCTTCATCTTGACGTAGCCCGAGCTGTAGACGATGGCCATGGCGGGAGTAGTGCTCGGTAGGGTGCTCGGGATCGTCGTCGCGATGGCGGCGCCGATCACGGGCGCGATGGGGTTGATCCCGGCGGCGGCGGAGAGCGACACCGCGAGCGGGCATGCCACGGAGGCCGCGCCAGTGTTCGACGCCGGGTAACTCAGCAGGAACCCAATCAGGGCACAGGCGCCGAAGATGACGAACTCGTTAGGCGCGGCACCCATATAACCCTTGAAGATGATGCCGACCCAGTTGCTGAATCCGCTCCTCATAAGGCCGAGGCCTAGGGTGATGCCGCCGCCCACGAGGAAGATTATGTCCCAGTTTATCGACTCGTTTAACACCTCATCCCACTTAAGGAGCGGCCTGTCCCCCGCCTTGAGGAGGGGGAAGAGAAATATGGCGAGCGCGGCTGGGGCGGCCTCGGGGAGCACCTTCGCGAGGAGGGTGCTGAGGGGCTGGAGATCCTTGTTGTCGACGGCGAAGTTCGCCACCATCCCAGGTATCAGCCAGAGGAGCAGCGTGAAGATGAGTATCCCGATCGTCATCTTCTCCCCCCTCGTGATGGGGCCGAGATCATTCAGCTCCTTCTTCAGCGTCGATGAGTCGAATGGCAGCTCAGGCTTCTCGGGCTTGATTACCCTGTAGACTATGAACCATGTGAGGAAGAGGCCGATTACCGCGTGGATGGTGCCTATATAGAACCAGTCGACGAAGGTGATGTTCACCCCAGTAGCCTCGAGGACCGTCTTCTTCCCGATGAGGTTCGTCGTGGTACTGGTCAGGAACAGGAGGCTGCCCGCCGTCGCCGCCTGGCCGAGGGCCAGCATAGTCGCGGAGCCGTATCTGCTCCCCCTCTGGAAGCCCTGCCTCACAAGGAAGGCGATGACGAAGCCGTAGACGATGCTCGTCGCCGCCGTCATCGAACCAGTCACCGTTAGCAGGAAGACCGGTAAACAGGCGACGAAGAAGGCGGCGATCGCCGGGTTCCTCGTCTTGCTGACACCGGCCAGCGTCAGGGCGACCCTCTTATCGAGGCCCCAGACCTGGAACGACTTGGCGAAGACGAATCCGACTATGATGACCCAGATGAGGGGATCCATGAAGGGGGCGAGGGCGTCCTTCCAGACTATAAGGCCGACTATGCTGAAGAGGATCGGTGGGACGAGCGCCGCTAGGCCGAGGCTCGTCGTCTCGAAGACCCACCAGGTGGCGGTCCAGAGAAGCACCCCGAGCCCGTACTTCGGGCCCTCGAGCAGCGATATGCCCGCCACCTTAGCGGCTTCATTCATCGCCGCGTCATTCGGGATGAGCAGACAGAGTATGAACAACAGTGGGCCTAAGTAGAGGCTGATCCTCTTCATCGACCAGCCGGATCCCTTCTCATTGCCAGCGTCTGAACCCAAGCTGACTTACCTCATCACTTGCCTAGCAGCTACCGGAAAAAGGTATCTCTAATGGTCTTCGGCTCACTTGTAGTTCCCGAAGTTGGCGTGGGCTATCCTCCAGCCGTCTGGGGTCTTCTCGTAGACTATGGTGACCGGTCCCTTCTGGGGGTTTTCGGCGCTGGGACGCTTGAAGAACCAGACGGCGCAGACTATGGCGGAGTCGCCGAAGTCCTCCATGTCCACGTCCTCGAGCCAGAGCCTGTTCGGCTGGACCTTGCCCCCCTTGACGAAGCCGAAGCCCTCATGGTGCCTCACGAGCGATTCATAACCCTTGATGGCGCCCTGTTTCTCCGACGAGAAGTAGGTGACCCTCCCGTCACTCAGGAAGAGCCTCTCGACCTGGTCGAGGTCGTATGTGTTCCAGAACTTCACCCCGTATTAATAGATTTTTATTGATTTAGGAAAGTCTTTATGTTATTTTGGGACTATTCGTCCTAAGATGAGACAAATGTATGTACGCGTGGGAATGTATTTCTAGAGATTTAGATATCAGCCATTTTTATTCTTACATTCCCTTGATACTCGAAAAATCTTAACCCAAATTCACTTTGGCATAAGCCTCATCTTACATGAAGGATTTTGGAGGACGAATAGCTTATCCTGAGTTCCACCCGATACACAACTTTTCGTAAGTGACATTAAGGACTGCAAGATACTAACATCTCATGGACACACGGCTTCTCGCAGGAATTATCATTAGTTTGCTAGTAGGAACTGGTGTCACCTACGCAGCAACGCAGAACCAACAAGCCAACCTGCAAAACCAGATATCAACCTACAAAACAGAAGCCGACAAAATACCTGCACTCCAACAGCAAATCAATACACTAACCAATGATAAAACAAACCTACAAACCCAAGCAGCGACACTACAAACTCAAATCAATTCCCTCACGACAGACAAGACGACCCTACAGCAACAGTTCAACGACCTAAACGCCCAAATAGCGACTAAAAACTCCCAAATAAGCAACCTAAACCAACAAATAAGCCAACTAAGTCAGAGCCAAAGCGACTATGAACTCATAGCCATCAGTTTCTCAAGGACGCAAGACACATCCACTCTACTCAGACAATGGATATCAAAATCCAATCAAACCATCAAGCTGATGCTATATTGCATCACACAGGACCCACTCTCAGATGCACTTATCACAGCGAAGAACCGGGGAATCGATGTTGATATTGTAATTGACGACAGCATGGTGAACACCTCAGGTTCCGATTATCAGAGAATACTGGGTTCAGGTATAGACATTCGTAATGATTCGTACTCTGGTTTGATGCATCACAAGGTCATGATAATCGATGGCAAAGTTGTTGCGACTGGCAGCTATAATTGGAGTGCTGCAGCTGAGGATAGCAACTATGAGAACCTAATTATATTGAGAAGCACAGACATCGCTGGCCAGTATATCGCCGAGTTCAACAGGATATGGAGCCAAACCGCACCGGTTAATCTTGTTCAGTTAACTGCTAGTTTCACGGACTTTATTAACGGGCTTTCAGTGACGTTCACGGATACGTCACAGGATGATGTTGGGGTAGTCTCGTGGTCTTGGTCTTTTGGGGACTCACAGACATCCTCGATTAAGAACCCATCACACACTTACAGTTCTGGTGGCACATACCATGTTTCTTTGACTGTTCAAGACGCAGATGGTCACACTAGTACCACTAGTCATGATATCATAGTTGCTTCGGGTCAACCTGTAGCTAATGGTCCATTCTGGGGGAGTAAAAACTCGAACAAGTACCATTATCCTTCGTGTTACTGGGCTACTCAGATTCATCCAGAAAATCTAATCGTGTTTGACTCGAGTACCGCAGCAAGAAATGCGGGATATATTCCATGCGCTGTATGTAATCCACCATAAAATAGAAAATTAAGTACTTTTTGTCAATAATCTTATCCTCACTTCCACCCTAGCCTCGAAAAATCTTATCCCAAATTCACTTTGGGTTAAGCCTCATCTTACATGCCATAATCTTATCCTCACTTCCACCTGATACTCAACTAGTGATTGTATTGGTTGATCTAGCTGAGATTCAGGCCGCCTACTACATGGTGGCAGCAACGGGAGTACTCATCGCAGCCGTCTTTTATGTGCTGAACATGAGGGCGACACTCCAGACACGACAAGCCCAACTCTTCATGCCCATATACGCCACCTTCCACGAAAAAGAGTACCAGAGAGGATACTACGAGGTAATGAACTGGCAGTGGAGCGACTTCGAGGACTACCAGAAGAAATACAGCTACCAGAATAATTCCGAAGCCGCTATGTATCGTAGTATACTTGGAGCACACCTAGAGGGAATCGGCGTGTTGCTGAGGCGTAGACTCATTGACCCCTCTTTTGTTGATGATCTTATGTCGCAGGTCATTGTGAGATATTGGGAGAAGTTTGGGCCGCTGATTCGTGAGAGCCGGGTTAAACTGAATTACCCATTTATGGGGGAGCAGTCGGAGTACCTCTATAACCAGATTAAGCCAATTATGGAGAAACAGCTTCGAGAACTCACGACTGTATAGCCTTATCTACGCTTCCACCCATTCGTCGACCATCTTGGAGCTGAACTTGGTCATGGTGGTGTCATTCGCTCGCTCCATTGAAGGCGTTTATGGTTGCGGCGCCTCGCTTTATGCAAGGTATTTTCTAGCGGTTTGGTGAGTAAGGATTTGACTCGTGATGAGGATCGGGGTCCTTGCTGACGACTTGACGGGCGCATTCGACACCGGTGTCCAGTTCAGGAGCTGGGGGCTTTCGGTCGAGGTTCTGATAGGTGACATGAAGGACGCCTCGAGGCTTTCGAGTGACGTGGTCGTGGTCGACACCGAGAGCAGGCTGTTGAATAAGGAGGACGCCTATTGGCGCGTCTACCGCTCCACCGAGAAGCTGATCCAGTATGGCGTGGAGAGGGTGTACAAGAAGGTCGACTCGACCCTGCGGGGGAACATCGGTGCCGAGCTCGACGCCGCGATGGAGGCGTCCAAGGCAGGCTTGGCCTTCTTCGCCCCCGCCTACCCCACATACGGGCGCACAACCCTCTCGGGGAAGCAATTGGTGGACAATAACCCCCTGGAGAAGACGGAGTACGTCGACGAGCTAGTGGTGAAGACCTCCGAGGTCGCCGCCATAATCGGCGCCCAGAGCAAGCGGAAGATGGGGCTCGTCGCCTTCGATGCCGTCGATGCGGGCGTAAACTCGATAAATTCGAGGGTCGAGGCCCTAAAGAAGGACGGGGTCGAGGTGGCCGTATTCGACGCCCTCACGGAGAAACACCTGATAGACATCGCCCGCTCCATAAGCGACGTGAAGCTCCTCGTCGGCTCGGCGGGCTTCGCGAGCGAGGTCCCGCCCGGCCTCGGCTTGAGGAACCCCCGGCCCGTCCTCTCAGTCTGCGGCAGCACCCGGCGCCTGAGCAGGGTGCAGGTCCGCAACCTGCATGACCGCCTCGGCTTCAGGGAGGTGGAGATGGGGATCACGAAGCTCATCGACGGGGAGGAGGCGGTGAAGGCCGAGGTGAGACGATGCGTGAGCGAGGCAGTGGAGTTCATAAAGGCCGGCGTCGACGTCTCCATAACCTCGTCCCCGAAGGAGAGCTCCGCCGAGGAGTTCATCGCCCACGCCCGCGATCACGGCATCAAGGAGACGGATGCCAAGCGCCTCATCGAGGAGGCGATGGGTGAGATAACATCCGCGATACTCTCCGAGGCCGATGTGCTCGGCCTCATCCTCACCGGCGGCGCCACCGGCCTCATGGTCTGCCAAAAGCTCGGAGCCGACCGCGCCTCCATAGTCGAGGAGATCGCGCCCGGGATACCCCTACTCATGCTGAATACGGGTGTCCCCGCCGTCACGAAGGCCGGAGGCTTCGGGGTCGAGGACAGCCTCGTACAGGCGACGCAGCGCCTCAGGAGGATGATGTCGAAGTGAGGCCCCTACTCGCGGTAACGATGGGGGACGCCGCAGGGATCGGGCCCGAGATCATAGCGAAGGTCCTCAACCTCGACGAGGTCTACAGGCTGTGCCGCCCCCTGGTCGTCGGCGACGCGGGGGCCATGGCCATGGGCGTCGAGGTGGCGGGGCTGAACCTGAGGATAAACCGCGTCGGGTCCCCCGGCGAGGGGCTCTTCCAGCGGGGCGTCATAGACATACTGAGCCTCGACAACATAGATGTCTCGGCCCTCGTCATGGGTAAGCCTCAGGCGATGGCCGGGAGGGCCTCGGTCGAGTTCGTCGTCGAGGCGGCGGAGATGGCTATGAGGGACGAGGTCGACGGGATAGTCACCGCGCCCCTGAACAAGGAGGCCATGCACATGGCCGGGTACAAGTACCCGGGTCATACCGAGCTCCTCGCCGAGATAGGTCACACGCAGGACTACGCCATGATGCTCCTCGCGGGGGGCCTAAGGGTCGTGCACGTCACGACGCACGTCAGCCTCAGGGAGGTCCCCGGCCTCATCACGAAGGACAGGGTCTTCAAGAAGATCAGGGTCGCCCACGAGGCGGCGAGGAGCCTCGGCTTCGAGAGGCCCCGGATAGGCGTCGCCGGGCTAAACCCCCACTCGGGGGAGGGCGGCCTCTTCGGGAGGGAGGAGATAGAGGTCATCACCCCCGCCATAGAGGAGGCGAGGAAGTCGGGCATGCTCGTTGATGGCCCCGTCCCGCCCGACACGATCTTCGCCAAGGCGGTCGGCGGCGTCTACGACGTCGTCGTCGCCATGTACCACGACCAGGGGCATATCCCGGTGAAGCTCCAGGGATTCCGCTTCGACGAGAAGACCGGCAAATGGGAGGACGTCAGCGGCGTCAATATGACGGTGGGGCTCCCCTTCGTCAGGACGAGCGTCGACCACGGCACCGCCTACGGGAAGGCGGGGCGCAGGGAGGGCACCGCGAACCCCGAGAGCCTCGTAGACGCCATAAGGATCGCCGCACAGATGGCCGAGGTCCGCCTCAGGAAGAAAACGGCTTAATCCAAGCTGCGCCTACGGATCGTCGATGAGCTTCCCCAGGATGGTCGAGGCGAGGCAGAGGATAGATCAGCCGCGGCTCGACGACTACGTCACCGAGATAAGGCGCCAACTCAACTCGAAGGGTCTGGCGAAGAAGATCAGTAAGGGGCAGAGGATAGCGATCACGGCGGGGAGCCGCGGCATCGCCAACATCCCCGAGATTCTAAGAACCGTCGTCGAGGAGGTCAAGGCGGCTGGCGGCGAGCCCTTCCTCATCCCCGCGATGGGCAGCCACGGCGGAGCCACGGCCCACGGGCAGGTCGAGACCCTCCGTAGCCTCGGCGTAACCGAGGAGAGCGTCTGCGCCCCCATAGTAAGCAGCATGGAGGTCGACAGGATAGGGGAGATCAAGGGGACCCCCGTTTACGTCGACAGGAACGCCCTCAGGGCGGATGGCATCATAGTGGTGGGTCGCGTCAAGCCCCACACGGACTTCAAGGGTGAGATAGAGAGCGGCCTCATGAAGATGATGGCCATCGGCCTCGGTAAGCAGAAGGGGGCGGAGATGATCCACCACAACCTCTGGGAGGGGTACCACGTCCTCCTCCCCGACGCGGCGCGCCTCATCATGGAGAAGACCCCCATACTCATGGGCTTGGCCATACTGGAGAATGCCCGCCACGAGACCTGCAAGGTGGTCGCCCTGGAACCCAGGGAGTTCGAGGCCGCGGAGCTCAAGCTCCTGGTTGAGGCGAAGGGCCTCCTCGCGCGCCTCCCCTTCAAGGAGCTGGACGTCCTCGTCGTGGAGGAGATCGGTAAGAACATCAGCGGCGTCGGCATGGACACGAACGTCACGGGGCGCTTCTGGATGCCCGGCGAGTCCGACCCCGACGCGGCGAAGATAGACAAGATCGTGGTCCTCGACCTCTCCCCGGAGACGCACGGGAACGCCATAGGCATCGGACTGGCCGACCTGATCACGCGCCGCGTCTTCGACAAGATCGACTACCCCTCGACCTACGTCAACTGCCTCACCCAGGGAACCACGACCACGGGGAAGATACCCATCTGGCTCCCCAACGACAGGGACGCCATAGACACCGCCCTACGCGTCTGCGGACCCATAGACCGCGCCGCGGCGAAGGTGATGGTGATAAAGAACACGCAGGAACTGGAGCACTTCTGGATGAGCGAGAGCCTCGCCGAGCAGGTGAGGAAGGACAAGAAGCTGGCGAAGAGGGTCGAGTTCCTCGGTAAGCCCCGCGAGGTACAGTTCGACGTCCTCGGCACCCTCATCAAGTAGCTCATTTTTATATAACCCTCTTCTCGTTCATTCAGTAGTCAATCATGGCTCTCAACTGGCCATACGAGAACAGGGGCGGGTACCTCTACGTCGACGGGGTCTCCGCCCTCGACGCGGCCCGACGCTTCGGGACCCCCCTCTACCTGTACAGCGAGAACAAGATGAGGCGCCAGTACAAGCGCCTCGCCGAGGCATTCTCCAGGCAGTACCCGAAGATGCGTATCCTCTACGCGGCGAAGGCGAACACGAACCTCTCCATCCTCCGGCTCCTCAGGGAGGAAGGTGCCGAGGTCGACGCCGTAAGCCCCGGGGAGGTCCACGCCGCCCTCCAGGCAGGGTACAAGCCCGATCAGATTCTCTTCACGGGCACAAGCGTCGGCCTCGACGAGCTCCTCTACCTCCTCGACACAGGCGTAGGGATGAACGTTGACTCCGAGTCCCAGCTCGACAGGCTCCTAGAACAGGAGGTCCCCGAGATGATCTCGGTTAGGATCAACCCGGAGCTGGGGGCGGGGCACCATGAGCACGTCATCACCGCCGGGCCACAGGCGAAGTTCGGCGTCTGGGACGAGGACGCGGTCAGGGTCTACGCGAAGGCGAAGCAGGCGGGTGTAAAACGCTTGAGTCCAGATGCACATAGGATCAGGCATCCACGACGTGGAGCACTACATCCGGGCGACGCGGAGGCTCCTCGATGTGGCGGGCCACATCAGGAGGGAGACGGGGGTCACATTCGACTTCGTCGACCTCGGCGGAGGCATAGGCGTCCCCTACAAGCCGGGGGAGCCGCAGGTGGACCTCGACGCCTTCTTTGGCAGGCTCATCTCCTTCGTCAAGGAGAGACTCACCGAGAAGGGACTAGGTGCCCCCGAGTTGTGGTTCGAGCCGGGGAGGTTCCTAGTCGCGGAGTCGGGTGTCCTCCTCACGAGGGTGACGACCCTCAAGCATAACCCTGAGAGGAAGTTCGTCGGGGTAGACGCTGGGTTCAACACCCTGGTGCGCCCCGCCATGTATGGGAGCTACCACCACATCCTCGCCGCGAGCGCCATGAACGCCCCGGAGGAGGTCGTCGACATCTACGGGCCCCTCTGCGAGTCGGGTGACCTCTTCGCGAGGGATCGGGGGCTGCCACAGGTCTCAGAGGGAGCGTTACTCGCGATCATGAACGCTGAGGCCTACGGGTTCAGCATGGCGAGCAGGTACAACTCGCGCCCCCTCCCAGCCGAGGTCATGGTGAGAGACGGCGAGGCGAGGCTCATCAGGGAGAGGGAGACGCTGGGGGACCTGCTCAGGGGACAGAGCTAGTCTTCTCCTGCTCCTCCTTCACCTTCTTCAGGCGGGTGACGTAGGTGACGTACTTGGGGCACGCCGTGTAGCTCTGGGTCTCGCAGAAGGCCTTCCTGTGGGCGGGCGTCGGCTTGAAGAGCCATATCCCCTTTATGGTCCGGGGCTGGGCTAGACATATCTCGCCGTCGTAGAAGATGCAGGCCATGGCTTCGCCCTGATTTCCTCCGATTTTGGGTTATAGAGCGTTATTCACCCGGAGAAGGGGGGCGCGGGTACTGTTGTTTTAGATAGGGGGTTACTGTACCCTGAGGAACTGGGCCTGGGGGGCTCCGCAGATGGGGCACTTCTCGGGTGCCTGCCTCTCCACGGTGTTCCCGCAGACCTTGCAGACGTAGTAGTCCATCGAGGGCAGAGGCTTCTTCGTCCCGAGCGCGTCCTGCGCCTTCTTGTAGAGCCTAGCGTGTACCTCCTCTACTTGGTTGGCGACGTTGAAGCTCCACTCGGCCTGATTGTTCTTCTCCCCCTGGGCGACGGCGATGAACTCGGGGTACATCTGTCGGAACTCGTAGGTCTCCCCGTTGATGGCTTCGTCTAGGTTAGCGACCGTCATGCCGATCTTGCCCGCGATGCGGAGGTGGTTGAGGGCGTGAACCGTCTCCGCCTCAGCCGCTGCGCGGAACAGCTTTGCTATCTGTGGGAGGCCCTCCTCCTCCGCCTTCTTCGCGAAGGCGAGATACTTCCTATTCGCCTGGGACTCCCCAGCGAACGCCGCCATGAGCTTATCCAATGTCTGAGTCATTTCCAAGAATCACTGATGTTTTCTCCGCACCTCTGTTGATAAAGGTTAGCCGAAGCTGCTGGGGGTCTACCGGGGCGAGTTGCAGCTACTTAGATTAGCCTCATCTCTTCAACGTGGCTGATCGTGGCCTGCAGCGTGTCGAAGGCCTTCCCGAGAAGCCGCCTCATCAGGTTGTTGTCCCTAAACCCCGTCCTGAAGACCTCCCATCCGGTCAGGTAATACTCCCGATAGCTTTCAGCCACATCATCGAACCCGTGGGAGCGCAGGCTGCGGTGGATCATGGTCCTGTTCCACTCCCAGACGCCGTGTGGGTCACCCTCGATCTGGCTCAGTAGCCTCACCGGTGTGGGCGAGACCTCGTAGTTGAGCCTCCTGATCAGGACGACGTAATCGATGCCGATGCGGTCCATGGCGCTCTCGGGCAGGCGACTGAGCGTGTCGCGGAGATCGGTGAGCTTGTTTAAATCGACCCTCCTCAACTCGGCAGCAGTCAGGGTCTTCCACTGCGGGCGTTTCCCCACGAGCATGTTTTCTTCGGGGACGCTCGTGAGCATGAAGCCGGGGTCAGCGAGGTGGGGGTTGAGGTTGACTATCTGCGACCTCGGGACGTGAAGATGGGCTGGGTTTTGTCGGAGGAACTCCTCCTCGTATTCGCGGGAGATCTTAAGAGCCTCTTCGAAGGGCCTCAGGGCGGTGATTAGACTGCATCCTTCCCTGGGCATGATGTGGATGTCGACGTCGCTCAGCTCGGGGACGTAGTCGATCGGGGACTCCCAGTCCTTAGTGCTTGATCCCTTGACGTAGGCGTATTCGATCTTGTCGGAGAATCGTTCCGTTATGATCTTCTTCCATATGCGTATGCATGAGGCGACCTCTGCCCGCGCCTTCTCGAGTGGGTACTCGCCGCTCATCGCCATCAAGGGTCGAAGCTTATTGGTGAAATAGAAGGTTAGCGGTCGCTCTGACTGGTGCCGAATTTCGTCATTCTATTTGATCGAGTCTTCACTCATCGTCTTCCTTGATCCGTAGATGACCGCTGGTCCGTTATCCACTTAGGCGGGCTTCGGCAGCCTCTCCCTGATCCACTTCTTCAGCGGCTCCTTGGCGGGCATCTTCCTCTCCCAGTCGGGGTCATCGTAGAATCCCTCGTGGCGGATGGTGACAAGCTCCTCGATGCTGCCCGGGCGGCGCCCCGTCGCGTCCTCGTAGTATAGGTGGAGGGGATAGTTGTACGTGGCGTGCAACTCCGAGAGCTCGTCGCGTGGGAAATTGGCCAGCATGACCGCGGAGAGCACCGCCTGGTGCATGAATATCCTGTACCTCTCGTCCCCGTAGAACCGCTCGAACTCGGGCGTCCTGTAGAGGTTGAGGAAGGCGTCGCGCCACCTCCTTATGAGGCGCCTCTCCGGACGCGTGGCGAGGATGCCCGCGTTGATGTAGGGGCGGAGGGTGTTCCCATCCACGTGGGTCTTCATGGGGAAGACGCGGTCCCCGGAGACGCCGCATCTGTTGTAGATGAGGCTCCAGAAGGCGTCGAGGGGGGCGTCTATCCGCGACCCGAGGATCGTGTGGTGGACGGGTCTATAACCTAAGCTCTTCCCACCGGGTAGGACCAGATCCCTCGGTTCATGGAGCACCAGGGTGTTCGAGCCGAGCCACACCTGTATGTCCGCCTCGGCCTCCGCCTTCGTCTCCGCCTCGGCTGCGGCGACGACCTCCGGGACGAAGAAGAATCCGGCAGCCCCGCGGTCAACCTTGAGGGGGATCAGATCGACGTCGAGGGCCTGAAGCCTGTCTTCAACATCGATAGATAGCTCATCGAGGTCCCCTGTCACGTAGAACCAGATCGGTGACTCCGATAGGCCGCCGGCGAAGGCGCGAATGCTCTCGGCTAACAGCAGAGCGTTCGTATCAGGTTGTTTCCCCGGGGAGATCGTGGATGTGAAGACCAACCTCTTACGTTTCGCGTTAGGCTTGAAGGATCCCATGGTTTAGTTGTAGGAGGAGCCTACTTCAATCCTCTGACTGAAGCGATGCTCCCCTTAAGGATCGATCTAGGGGATGCAGGAGCGTCCCTTACGACACTTTTTCAGGGTGGTGCGCCGTCATCACGATCAGGGTGGTTTCTTGGAGGAGGAAGAATACAGGAAGTACCTGAGGCGGCGCGAGATGAAGGTGGGTGAGGTTGAGGACGCCGTCCAGGCAGTCAGGGAGTTCGAGGATAGTCTCAGGGGAAAGGGGAAGACCTTCGAGTCGGCGTCCCTCGGTGAGCTGAAGGAGTACATAGCTGGCCTCGTCTCGGGCGGGTTGAATACTGGGGATCGCCTCGTCGCCCTCGCCCGCTACTTCTGGCTCACGAAGAGGAACGACTTCTACTCCTACTTCGCCGCGGTCCTAGGCGGCCGAGGCGTCTACAATAGCATAGGGGGGAGGCTGGGGGAATTGGCTGGGGAGGAGAAGCGAAGGGAGGTCTTCGACGGATTCACGAAGCCGCCGCTCGGCTCCGCTCCCGACGCCTATCCCCCCTGCACGAGGGAGTTGCTGGATCGGCTCGGCGCCTCCCTCACGCCGGAGCAGGTGAGAGCGGTGCTCGCTGGCAACCACCACCGGATACCCGTCGAGGGCTTCTCCGAGATGAAGAAGAGGTGGGAGGCGGCGAGGACGATGGAGGAGTTCCTCGTCGGGGAGCATGAGCGCTTAGTGGCGGACCTCGAGGGCGCGATGAGGTCGGGGAGGCTATGGTACGAGCAGGTGATCACGCCCGAGGTCGTGGAGTTCGTTAGGGGAGACCAGACTATACAGTGCGGCGTCCTCGTTGGCGACGTCGTCCTGAAGAGCAAGATACCCTTCGCCCCCGACAAGTGGCTCGAGGAGAGGGACCCGAAGATGCGCCGATACTACGCCTGCCACTGCCAGCTCGCCCGTGAGGCGATCCTCAACGGCACAGCTGAGCCCCTCGGCACGTTCTGTTACTGCAGTGCCGGGTACGAGAAGCTGCCACTGGAGGTGGTCCTAGGGGTCCCCCTCGAGGTCGAGGTCTTGGAGAGTGTCCTCGCCGGTGGGGAGAGGTGCCGCTTCGCCATCAGGATACCTAAGCCTAAGTTGAAGTAGGCTCCCGTCGAAACGCCTTAATTTGGGTGGCTCTTCTCCGATTTGATCAGGGTTGGTGAGGCTTAAGGCCATCTGCGGGAGGGAGTTCGAGGCCGAGGAGGTAGACGAGGAGCTATCCAGGCACCCGGAGTACGTCTGCAGCAGGCTATGCCCGGAGACGAGCTGCGCCACGTACATGAACTACTTCTACGACGCCACCCACCACAACGACCCGCGCTGACGCGTCCCGCTGGAAATGGTATAAAAACGGCGGAGCCTCCTGCTCCAAGTCATCGCTGGAATAGACATGGAGAAGAGGGCGTACACGCCGGTGGGCGTCTGCTCGGAGAAGATATACTTCACCTTGGACGCGGGCAGGGTCGTCCACGTCGAGTTTGTGAACGGTTGCGACGGGAATCTTCAGGGCATAGCCTCGCTCGTCGAGGGGATGGAGGTCGACGAGGTGATCAGGCGGCTTAGGGGGATCGACTGCATGGGGAGGGGTACTTCGTGTCCGTATCAACTCGCCCGCGCCCTCGAAGAGGCAGGCGACTGATGCCCGCGGCATGAGCCCAGATATACTCCATAGGTGTCCTCTATTTTCATGAGCTATCAGCAGCCCTCGGGGAGACCCAGGGGCTTCGATAGGCCGAAGAAGGCCAAGGCGAAGAAGTCGAAGACGCGACGCTCCTCAGGCCTTCACCGAGAGGAGCACGGCACCCAGTCCCTGAGGGAAGTCGTTGATAGGGCCCTCTCTGGCTTTGATACCCTCGGCGCCCAGATCTTCGCCGTCTCCCCGTTTCACCAACACTTCAACAGGTGGCTGAAGAGTCTGGAGAGTGTGCTGGACGACTTCGAGGCAAGCCCCGCTGTCGAGGTAGACGACAAGTTCAGGGAGGAACACGGTGGACTGTTCTCCGCCGTCGAGGCGGCGCTCAAGGCGGAGCAGGCAAAGGAGGCGTCGCGGGAGGCGGCGATCCTGAGCCTCCACAGATCCAAGGACATACTCCTCCACGCGGAGCGGGGGCACGAGGCGAAGCTGAGGGAGCACGCGGCGCGTAGAGATGAGAGCCTCAAATCCCTGACGGGGCGCCTCGAGGCGCTCCGCACCGAGTTGGAGGAGGTGCTGGAGTCGAAGGCGGGGATCTTCGAGGGCATCACGAAAAACAAGGCGAAGAGGGAACAGTACGCGAGGGCGAGGCTCGCCGAGGTGGAGAAGGAGCTCGACGCCGCCAAGGCCTCCTTCGCGGAGGAACTGACCAGCCTCCAGGGGGAGTACGCGCAGCTGAGACGCGAGATTCTTGAGAAGGTTGCAGCCGAGAAGAGGGAGATCGAGGCGCTTGGTGCCGAGGCGGAGATCGATGGCTCGGTCGAGGTCCGGCGAGTCGCCTGCGAGGAGCTCGCTGAGGCGGTCAGGGACCTCGTGAAGCGGAGTGAGGCACGGGGCCCCGAGAATAAGGGCGGTTGACTACCCGGTTCAGCGTATGCGCCTCGAGGCTTGGGCTACGCCCTCCTGCCCCCGCCTCTCGGCAGCCTTAGCCACGGCCTCGGCGTCCACCGCCCTCGGCTTGGCTCCCCAGAGCCTGCGGAAGTTCCCCGAATACACCTTCTCCAGGGCCGTCCCCGGCAGGTCGAGGCCGATGAAGGGCTCCTCATAGCGGGTGAGTAACTCATCGGAGGCGTCGGGTGTGTGGAACTCCTCATCGGTCTCTAGGAAGCTGCGGAGCATCCAGACACGTGCCAGGTGCTCCTCTACGGTCTTGCTCATTCCTATGTCTGTGCCGAGGAGTATCCTGTCGGCGTGGCGTGTGAAGAAGCGGCGCCACTCGTCCCTCCGGCGGGAGATGTTGTAGACGAGTTCCACGCCGGGTGTGAGGTCGACGTGGGCGTTGGGGTGGCGCGTGAAGAGGTCGCCGAGCCTCTCCATGTGGGGGGAGAGGAAGAGGAGGTGGGGGAAGACGATCTTGAGCTTGGGGTGTCTGCTCAGGATGTTCTCTACCTCGGCGTAGAGCTCCTCGAGGGTGGGGTAGTCGCCCCTGTAGTAGCCCCAGCCCCGCACCTTCGCCCAGTCTGGTGTCTGGTCCTCGTGCCAGAACCCCTCTGGGTCGCCGACATGGCAGACGACGGGGAGCCCCTCCGTCTCGCAGGCTGCCCAGAAGCCCCCGTAGGAGGGGGAGTCGAGGGGCGTGTGCTCGCTCCTCTCGACGGGCTTGGCGCCCATCTCGCCGATGCCGTCGTAACCCAACTCGATGAGTGAGCCGACGTAGCCGCCCCAGTCCACGTCCCCCCATCTACTGCCCTCGAAGCTCCAAGGCGCGTAGCCGCCGGCGTAGAATAGCCCCGGGTTGGCGGCCTTGAGGTAGAGGGCAGAGTGGTCGGGGTTCCCGTATACGTTCATCAGACTCAGCCGACCCCGGCTGATCGTCTCCGTGAGCTCCTGTGACTTAGCCTTCAGTGCCGCCTCGTCCAGCTTGGTGTCCGCTCTCCACGGCGGCCACGGGTGGACGTGGCAGTCGATGACCGTCACCCCGGTGAACCTTGAAAAGTCCATCCAACAATCTCTGATCCTCAACCGGATAGAACTTACGCTGATGCTGGGGATCGCAGCTGGGTCTCAGGGGAGACTTCTCCGTGAACCTGAAATCGGGTGTAAACATCCCCATGAGCGGCTCCCCCCGGCTGACTCTGAGGCAAGGATCATGTTAAACTCCGACGATGAATGAGGGAAAGGAACTCCTCGAGAGAACTAGAGAGATAGGTGTATTGAAAGCCCTCGGAGCGAAGGGGAGGGACATACTCATTCTCTTCATTTCCGAGGCGATACTCACAGGCATAATCGGAGGGATCGTCGGCGCGGTGTTTGGCTTCGTTGTCAGCAGCGTCGCGGGTAACATCATCGGCTTAGCCCCCTCTCTCAACGTATCCCTCGGCTTGATAGTCGTCGGTTTTTCCGTTGTTACCTGTGTAGTCTCAGGCATCTACCCCGCTTGGCATGCTGCCAAAATGAACCCCGTCGAGGCCTTACGGCACGAATAGGCGGATCGAATGAGATTGATGGTAGCCCGGCTGAGATTCGAACTCAGGTCTAAGGGTCCAAAGCCCTCAATCCTTGTCCACTAGACGACCGGGCTCCAGCACCCAAATACCACACAACCACACTATAAAGGCTTAGCCGAGGGGTAGACCCAAATACCCCGCGGCTGAGGGTAGAGGAGGTGGAACCATGGAACTCACCTCGAAGAGGCGCGCCGAGCTCAAGGCAAAGGCACACGACCTAGACCCCGTCGTCCACATAGGGAAATACGGCGTCACCCCCGAGTCCCTCGCCAACATAGACCAGGCCCTGACCGACCACCAACTAATCAAGGTCAAGTTCCTCGGATTCAAGGAGCGCCGCAGGGAGTTCTCCGACGAGATAGCCGGCGCGACGGGCTCCACCCTCATCGACGTCATCGGCAACGTCGCCATTTTGTACCGGGAAAACCCCGAAGTGTCCGAATAGGGGACACTATTTTAAAGGGGTTCACCCCCACCATGAGGTGGGCTTCAGGTTGAAGTTCGACGAGACCGACATCAAGATAATCCGCAACCTACAGCGGGACGCCAGGACCAACTTCGCCGACATCGCCGAGGAATGCGGCGTGAGCGTCGACACGATCATAAAGCGCTTCCAGCGCCTCCGCAGGCACGGCGTCGTGAGGGGGACGACGATCCTCCTCGACCCCCGCCACCTCGGGCTGGACTGCCCAGCAAGCCTCGAGATAAACGTCGAGCCCGTCCACGTCGCCGATGTCGTGGACCAGATGAGGAGGCAACCAGGCGTCGTCTTCTGCACCCCCAGCATGGGGATGCAGAACATCTTCGCCGTCGTCGTCCTCAAGGGCATGAACGAGCTCAACACCCTCATAGAGAAGACCAAGACCCTACCTCACGTGAAGGGTGTAAAGACGAGCATCTGGGTTGAGAACATCCTCCTCTGCCCAGAGAACTTCGAACTAGAAGGCCTAAAGGTG
>Ga0315273_10002171_pt1 | contig 22924 bp, 17 predicted proteins | sample YL17G02_0_MG_FD_205753 | JGI IMG/M metagenome (GOLD analysis project Ga0315273, IMG submission 205753) | Sediment microbial communities from Yellowstone Lake, YNP, Wyoming, USA - YL17G02_0 | ecosystem: Environmental > Aquatic > Freshwater > Lake > Sediment | place: USA: Wyoming | collected...
GCTGCCCGCCCCTCGCCCGCGACGTGAAGTCGCGGGCTTCACCCCACCCGCCGCCGCGCCCGTGGCGCGGCGCCTGAGAGCTTGTGTTCTTTCACAAGCTCTCAGGTTGGAACCACGACGTCCAGCGGGGACCGACCCGATTCCAGGGCCAGGATTCGCGGAGAACCAAACACTTGACTTGTTACGACTGTTACACTAATCTTGTTCTGTGGCTACCATTCGCTGGCTCTTGCTCACGTACAAGGTCCCCGCGGAACCAGCCCGGAAGCGGGTCGCCCTGTGGAGGCGGCTCAAGGGGATGGGTGCGGTCTACTTGCAGAACGGGGTCTGCCTGCTGCCGAAGACCGACGACCATGTGCGCCGCCTGAAGATGCTGGAGAACGAAATCACCGAGATGGGCGGCGAGTCGGTGATCCTGGCAACGGTGGCGCTGGATCGATCGCAGGGAGAAAAGGTGGTCGCGCGCTTCAAGGCAGATCGGGACGAGGAGTACCGGGAGTTCCTGGCCAAGTGTGCCGACTTCGAGGCCGAAATCGCCAGGGAAACCGAGACGTGCCACTTCACCTACGCCGAGCTGGAAGAGAACGATGCGGACTTGAGGAAGCTCCAATCATGGCTGGAGAAGATCCGCAAGCTCGACTTCTACTCCGCACCCCTGGCTGCCGAGGCCGATCAGCGCCTCCACGCCTGTGAGGCGTCGCTCGACGCCTTTGCCCAGCGCGTGTTCGACGCCAACGACGAGAACCACTAGGGAGAGAACCATGGACAGCTTCCTGGTCGTAGGGATGGTGGCCTCCGGGTTGTTCTTCGGCTGGACCATCGGCTCCCACTACACGGGAGCGACGATGGGAATGGCCTATGGATCGGGAGTCATCAAGAGCCCTGTGACGGCGACCATCCTGATCGCTGTCTTCGTCGTCCTGGGCGCCACTCTTGAAAGCCACAACGTCGTCACGACGGTCGGCACCGGCATCATCCGCGGGGAGGACATGACGCCGCTCGGGGCGATGGTGATGATGCTCACCGCGGCTCTGGTGACGGGCGGAAACACCTTGATGAAGTGGCCCGTTTCGACGTCCCAGCTCGCGTGCTTTTCGGTCGTGGGTGCGGCCCTTGCCATGGGAGCTCCGGTCTTCTGGAAGACCACAATCGTCTTCCTGTCCGTCACCTGGGTAGCTACTCCCATCGTCAGCGCCGCCCTGGGATTCATCTTCACGCGCATCACCGACTGGCTGAGAAAGGGCGCTTCCGAAACGACCGACGAGATTCTGCGCTACGCCCTCGTGGCAGCCTGCTGCTACGCCGCCTACACCCTCGGCTGCAACAACACCGGCAATGCGGTCGGCGTCTTCTTCGGCCTCAAGCTCCTGACTCCAATGAAAGCAGGATTCGTAGGCGGAATCGTCATGGCGATCGGGGCCCTGACCTGGGGGCGTCCGATCTTGGAAAAGGTCGGGAAAGGGATTGCAACGATCGATCTCAGCATGGGAGTCGGGGCCAAGGTGGCCCAGAGCCTGACCGCGCACACGGCCGCCTTCCTGGGGTATCCCACGTCCATGAACCAGGCTCTCATCGGCGGAGTGGCGGGCGCGGGAGGCGCTCGCGGACTCAAGACCATCGACCTCAAGGCTATGCGAGAGATCGTGATCTCGTGGTTTCTGACCCCCGTGCTGGCAGGTTTAGTTTCCTTTGTGCTCTACAAGGCACTTTCCTTCGTTCTCAAGGTTCACTGATCGAGAGCACTGCCGAGCGGCGCGACCTTGCCCAGCGACATCCAATTAGACTCCTCGGAGCTCGATTGCAACGTTGCGCGGCTCCTCGACGACCTCGCGCATCACGGGCGGGCCGCCGAGGACATTTCCGCATTGGGGGAGCGGGCGATCGCGCCGCTCGCCCACTACCTCGAGGGACCACCGCAGAGCTTCCCGCAGGCGCGGCAGTTCGCGGCGCACCTTCTGGGTCTCATCGGCGGCGCCGCCGCCGTCGACGCTCTCCGTGCCGTCCTGACGCGCCACGACCTGGCCGCACTCGATCCCGTCCTCGCCCAGTCCGAGTACGCGGTCAAGGACGAAGCAGTGATGCAACTGCTGCATTCGCCATGCGGCGACCTCGGGGAGGAGTTCCTCGGCGCGTTTCGGCGCGACCGCCTCCCTGCGGCGGCAGCGGCGCTCGCCCGCCTCCGGGTCGTGGACGCGATCCCCGACCTCGTCGCGGCCCTCGAGGATGACCTCCTCGCGGCGCGGGCCGCCGACGCGCTGCACCAGTTCGGCGCGAGTGCTGAGGCACTCCTCGTGCAAACGCTTGCCGATCGCCGCGGAGAGTCCGGCGCTGGCGGCGAGTCCCGCGTCAGCCGGTCCCGGCGCGTCCGTGCCGCCATGCTGTTCGGCGAGATCGGCGGACCTGCAGCGGTCGAGCCGCTCCAACTCATGGCCGGCGACCGCAACCCGACGGTCAGGGCGGCTGCCGCGGTCGCGCTCTACGCCCTGCTGCCGGAGCGCCTTTCCGCGGAGCAGGTCCACTCCATCGTCGCCGGTAGCGTCTCGCAGGAGTGGCAGGTGCGGGAGCGATGCCAGCACGCGGCGGCCGCGATCGGTGCGGCGTGCGTGCCTGCCGCGATCGAGGCGCTGACAGCCGGCACGACCCTCGATCTCTACGGAGTCCCGCGGCCGGTGGGCGAGCCCGAGAAGCGTTGGCTGGTCACCCTGACGCTCACCAACGCTCCCAGTGATGCCTGGGAGCTGAATCTGGCTCTCGTTGCCTGCGACCCCTTGCTGCTCGCGGGAGGGCTCGCCGCTGTTCGCGAGCCGCGAGCCGCGCAGAGCGCCGCGAGCCTGCGCCGGCACCGCGATCCGGTCGTACGAGTGGCGGTCGCGGAGGCGCTGGGACGTCTCGGCGGAGTGCCGGCCGCGGATGCGCTGCTGGAGCTCGCAACGGATCCCACGCGGCGGGTTCGCGTCTCCGCGGCGCGCGCGCTGCGGGCGCTGGCGAAGAGCGGGACCGGCCCCGCGCCGGCGGCGCGATCGGGACTACGCCGACGCATACCCTGGGCGGCGCGGGCTCGCCTATGGTGGGCGCTCAGGCGGACCGGAAGGAAGCCCGGAGATCAGTCCGGTTAGCGGGCGGGCACTCAGAGCTTGTGAAGAAACCTCTTCACAAGCTCTCATGGCCCGGCGGCGAAGATCCGCTCATACAGGTCCTTGCCGTGGCTGGTCGCGAGCGGCTCGCCTTCGGCAAGCCGGAAGGTCCGCGTGCCATCCGCAAGACGTTCCGCACGCAAGAACAGGGCGCCCTCCGGCGCGCGCTCGTAGCAGCCCCGTGCGAACGCGTGCAGGTGCGTCACGAAGAAGACCTTGATCCCCTTCTCCAGCAGCGCTGAGACCACCTGCCGAGCGATCTCCGAGCCCTCGCGTTCGTTGGTTGCGGCGAACGACTCGTTGAACAGCACCAGCGCGTCCGGCGCGAGGTGGTCGACGATCTCGCTCAGGCGCGCGAGCTCCTCGTCGAGCTTGCCGCTCTCCATAGTGGAGTCCTCCTCGCGCTTGTAGTGCGTGACCAACCCCGTGCACAGCTCGCCCTCGAGCGACTCGGCGCCGACGAACATCCCGCTCTCCATCATCAACTGGGCCACGCCGATGCTGCGCAGGAACACCGACTTGCCGCCCTGGTTGGCGCCGGTCACGATCACCAGGGACTTGCCGTCGGCCTCGACCGAGTTGCCGACCACGGCACGCCCCGTCTGGAGGGCAAGGCAGGGGTCGTACAGGCCGCGGCAGCGGAGTCGCCGCTGCCCGGCGGGCGACGGGCTGGGGAAGTACGTCGGCGCGCCCAGAGCAGCGAGCCGCTCATGCAGGTTGAGGCAGCCGACGTAGAAGGCCAGCTCGGTTCGCAGTACCTGGAGGAAGCTCTCGACGTGATCGGCCGACTGGGCCAGGGCGGTGGCCACGAACTGGATGCCGCGGTCCCGCAGCTCCGACAGCATGCGAGCGCCGGACTCGTCCCGGTCGGGTAGGCGGAAGGTGTAACCGGGCGGCGCCTTGGACAGGAGCCGGCGCAGCCAGCCCCGCTCGTCTCTGGGCGGGAGGCGAAGCACGTAGTTGCGACCCACGTTGCCAGGCCCCAGCTCGGCGCTGATGAGCGCCCCGCGACGGAACTTCAGCTCCGCCAGGTGCGCCTCGATCTCCGTGAGGTAGTCCTCGGCCAGCTCGCGCTCCACCATCGCAAACAGACGGCTGAAGGCCTCGGAGGTGAAGCGAGCGGCATGCGCGTGGGCGATGCCGCGCAGGCGGCGGAGCGCGCCCACGTACATCCCCATCAGCTCGACAGCGCCGTAGAGCACCGATGAAGGGAAGTGCCCCCAGGTGCCGAAGTACCCTTTGCGCTTGCTCTCGACCGCTTCCACCGTGAGCTGGTAGAGGTCGCGCAGCACCGCCGGGTTGTTCAGGCCGTCCCGCACGGCAGCCTGGCGGTAGAGGACCGTCGCCGGGTCGGTGCCGCGGGCGGAGAGCACGACCTTCAGCGCCACATCGAGCACGAACGTGTCGTCGCGGGCCATCGCGTGCAGCAGCGTGTCCAGGGCGAGATCCTGCCGCAGCGCCCGCTCGTTCCACGGCAGCGGCCGCTCCACGTCGAGGTCGAAATCGCTGTACATCAAGAAGGCCTTCATGGCCGGGTGCGCTCCCGCAGCCAGCGCCCCGAGACCCGGTGCTTCTCGGCGATCGCCAGCGCATAGGCCAACCCGTCGGCCGGGCGGCGCTCGATCCTGAAGGTGCGAATCGCCGGATCGCTCGGATCCACTGTCGCGGCCATGCTTACGGTCTTCTCGCCGAGCGAGGTCAGCTCGTCGAGGAAGGTCACGCACACGCACAGGAGGTCGAGCCGCATGATCCGCGCCAGCACCTCGCGACCGAGGTAGATCGCGTCGTCGAGGGTGGTCGACGAGAAGATCTCGTTGATGATCACGATGCTGTCCGGCGTCGCCCGACCCAGGATGCGGTCCATCCTCACCAGGTCGTCCTCCAGCTTGCCACGCAGGTTGGTGATGTCCTCCTCGCGCTCGAAGTGGGTGAGAAGCCGGTCGTACAGGAACAGCCGTGCCTCTCGACCCGGCACCGGACAACCCAGGCTGGCCAGGAAGTGCAACTGCCCGAAGGTACGCGCGAATGTCGTCTTGCCGCCCTGGTTCGGGCCGGTGACGACGAGCACGCGCTCGGCGCCCTGAAGGAAGAAGTCGTTGCAGACGACGGTCGTATTCTCGCGAAGCAGCTTCTCGGCGAGCGCCAGGTCGAACGCGTCACGAGCAGCGACGCCCTTATCGCGGTCCGAAAGCTGCGGGTAGCAGAAGGAGAGCTCGGCGCGCCGGAAGCGTTCGACATGGTCGAGATAGGCGGCGTAGAACTGAATCTCGCGGTCGAAGGCCGCGATTGTCGGGTCGACGAAGTTGGCATGCTGCTCGCAAAACCGCGCGAGCGCGCCGAATGCTTCCGGGTGCAGGAGCGCGACGCGGTCTGCTATTTGCGCCTCCACATGGTTCATGCCCCACGTGTCCTTGAACGTGTAACGGCGGTCCTTCACCGCGGCCCGCTGGAACCTGCGGAACGCCGCCTCGACGGTGGTGCTGTAGTCGCTCTCGCCCTCGTAAGGGCGCACGGTCACGGCGCCGTCGCGGATCAGAACGCAGTACCGGATCGCCGCCAGCGCCGCCGCCAGGGAGCGTGCCTCGGCGGCGAGCGCGCGGAACGCACTGGAGGCCGCGTAGGCCGCGAGGTGGGCGCGGAAGCCCTGTAGACCGCGCGAGGCGAGGTCAAGTGCTGCGAGATCCTGCGCCAGCCCGTCGATCGCGTTGGCGTAGGCCTCGGCGGCGGCGAGGTGCCAGCGTTGCTTCTCCAGCTCGAAAGAGTGCTTGTCGCCGGCAGGGATACGGCGTCGCATCGTTCGCATACGCTCGGCGAACGACTCGATGGCCCGCCGTGTCGCCTGGTGTTCCATGTCCTGCATCACTTGGTGGCGGTATGCGATAGCGTCGATGTCGGTGAGCCGAATCCGGAAGAACGGCGCGAGGTCGTATTCCTCGCGGCCGGCTATGACCGCGCCGACGACCTGTCCGAGGTTGAGGTCGCGAAGGAAATCATCCTCCGCACTCACCTCGTCCGGAGGCGTCCCGACATCGGCGTCGGGGAACAGGATGCTGCGGAAGCGCTCGCGCTCCGATCCGAGGGGCCCCTCCCCGCCGGGTGGTGACGTCTGCGCGGAGGGCGCCGGCCTGTCCTCTGGTAGCCCTCCATGCCGCTCGGCCGGGAAATTCGGGCCGCCGCTCACGGCCGCACGCCCCCTGGGGCGGTCCCTTGCAGCCGGATGCTGGCGGCGCGCCATTGGCACGCGGCGCTGCTCGGTGAGCTGTGCGAGTCCATAGCAGAGCCTCCAACCCGATGCCGAGGAGACCCGAGCTCGCGCCCACGGCATGCGGTTCGCCGTAGGAGTCATCGGCCGCTCACGCGCTCAGCGGCAATTGAGGCGGACTCCACCGCCTTCGTGGAGGTTGCAAGTCTAGCTTGTTTTGTGCCCGCGCCCAAGATCGACGTGTGTCCCTGCGTTCCATCCGCCATTGATCCTCGCGGCTCGAGCTGTCTGAGGGGTGGGCAGCCAGCCGCCTTCGCTGGGAGGAGAAGTTCATGGGGTGACTTCACAATCGGAATCGGTTGCATGAAGCGATGGTCTTGCTAAACTACGAAAGCACGATGGCGATGGAATCCGCCCCAACCGTCCTTCCGGACTGAGGATTCCTAGCAAGACGGAGGGGCGGGATCTTGCGAAAAGCACTACACCTCCTACGGGCCGGCACGAGGGTGCCCCCACTCGCCCCTTGTGCTGCGATCGTCGGGGGTACCGTGGTCGTTTCTCCAGTCCCGGCTCCCAGCGCACTATCTGCCGAGGGGGGCGCGCCGTGATGTTCGATTCAGTCGGGTTGAGCGATCTGGGGCTGCGGCGTCACAACAATGAGGACAGGCTCCTGGTGAGAGAGGACCTGGCTCTTTACGTCGTCGCAGACGGTATGGGCGGGCACGCGGCCGGTGAGGTGGCCGCGGAGCTGGCGACGGATGAGATGGCCCGTGTCATCGAGACGACCGGGGCTCTCGATGGCGGGACCAGGCCTGCGGAATGGGACCCTCACCGCTCCGTCAACGCCAACCGTCTCGTAACAGCGATCCTCTGCGCGCACAGACGGGTGACCAGAGCCAGCGAGGCCGATGCCGGCCTGCGCGGCATGGGTGCGACGATCACCGCCGCGCTTCTGGACGGCGCCAGAGGGCAGCTTGCGATCGCGCACGTCGGCGATAGTCGGGCCTACCTCCTGCACGAGAACTCCCTCCGCCTAATGACCCGCGACCACTCCTGGGTCGGCGAGCAGGTCGCGGCCGGTATCCTCTCCGAAGAGGCCGCGCGGAACCACCCGCTCAAGAACGTGGTGACCCGAGCGCTCGGCGGCGCCCACGAGCCTGTCGCCGATGCGGATGACCACGTGCTCGCGACCGGCGACCTCCTGCTGCTCTGCTCCGACGGGCTGAACACGATGGTCCCGGACGGTGACATTTCCGCGATCCTGAGGCGAGGACGTGGCCTGAAGGAGCTCGCTCACGAGCTGGTGGCCGAGGCCAATCGGAGGGGCGGCGTCGACAACATCACGGTCATCCTCGTCCGAGCGATGGCTTAGCGATCCGTCAGGGGGAACCGTGGGATGCCACCTTCCGCGGTCCTCGTCCAGCCGGATGGCCGGCGGCCAATGCGAGCGGCCTCGGGGCCGGCCGGCTTTGTGGTAGGATACCCGTGCTCGACGGCGATGGAATCCGCCGTAATCGTCCTTCCGGACTGATGATTCCTGACGGAAACGACACGGAGGGACGGCATGCCGCAGCGACAGGCGAACACGACGACAAGCGTTACGCGGCCTCCCAGCGAGACCGCGCCCCCCTCCCCCGATGAGCATGCCCCCAATCGGGACTCTGACGGCGTCGGCGTGCGCCCGCAGGGCGTGCTGGTGCGCCCGGAGGCGGAGCTGCGGCGCGGGTCCAACGGCCGCGAGCCGTGGGTTTTCCGCGCCTCGAACGCCGCCGAGCTGCCTCTCTCGGCCGCCGCCTGGCCTGTGTTGTACGGCCGGCAGCGCAAGCGGCATCACGAAGGCCGCACCTGCGTCGCACCGGCCGGAGCCGTGATTGGCACGGCTCACGGCCTCTTCTTCATTGGAGACGATCCTACTGTCCCAGCCGGATGCCCGAACTCCGGTGTGAACGCCGTGTGCGTTGTTGTTGATGCTGTTCAGGCGGCGACGCTCGTGGACCGGACGACCAGTGGCCCTTTCACCGTGGCTCTGCGGCTGCAGCTCGGCCGCAGTGAAACCTCCATGGGTCTCGAGGTGGTTTTTCCGGGCGCTGTACTCGACAGTATCCGGACGGCGCTCGGCACACTGGGAGTCGCTCCAACGATGAGCGAGGAAATATGGTCTTCGTAGGCCGAGAGCGGGAGACCGCCCGCATCGCTGCGGAGCTGTCCAGCGGCCGCAACGTGGTCGTGGCCGGTACATGCGGCATCGGGCGGACGAGTCTGGTGCGGCACGTCGCCGAGTCGATGGGTGGGCAGTGGCGGTTTCTCTTCGTCGACTTCTCGCAGGCCCCGGCGAGGGTCTGGCTCGACCTGGCTGGGATGATCGAGCGACGGAGGGTGAGGACCTCGAGGCTCGGGAAGATCACGTTCAGGTCAGCCCGGTCGCAGGTTCTCACGGCTGAGCCCGGCGAGGCTGGCCGTCGCGTCCTGGTCCTGGACAACGTTGGGACGGTCACGGCACCCAGGCTGGGGCTCGTGGGCCGGCTTGTGTCGGCAGGGCGGTTCCAGTTGATTGCCGTGGCCGACAGCCAGATCGGTCAGGCCAAGGTTCTGCTCCTGCGCGGCGCGCTGTACCCCGTGGCGCTGCTCGAGCTCGCGCGGTTGCCGAGGCGCGCATGCCGGGAGTACTTCGAGACCGTCTCGCGCCGGCTGGGCCTCGACTGGGGCGAGGGTGAGATCGCAGGACTCGCAGAGGCCACCGGCGGCTTCCCGCTCATGATGGCAGAGGCCGCCAGTCGGGCGCAGAGCCGCGCCGCGGTCAGTGGCGGCAGCGCTCCTGGGGCGATGGAGCGGAACTCGACCCCGCACGCTCCCGTACCGTCAGCGTCCCGAGGAAGTGAAAGGTGAGCGCGGCATGGCGGACCTGAACGAGAACCACAAGCGGCACCTCCTGACTACCTTCCGGTATCTTGACGAGCTGCTGGACGAGGCCGAGCACATGATGGCCTCGGCGCGCTCGCGCTCCGCCTTCCCGCGATACGTCCCGGATGCGACTCCCGTGCAGCGCAAGCTGCTCGGGGACCATTTTGTGCGTTTTCGCGAGACGCTGCTGGCGACCCTTCCCGAGCTGGGCATCGAGCCGCGAGGACCGACCATTAGCTTGCTCCGTGCTCTCCGCGTGCAGGTCATGTCCGCCGACATCGCGCTCGAGGATACCGGCGCCTCGTCGATGCGGGGTTACGGCGCGCTCTCGCCGGAGGCCGCTGCCGCCATCACCCGTGTGATCGTGGAGCTGCAAGGTCAGCTCGAGCGGATGAGCGCATTCCTCGACGAGGCGCCTGACCGAAACCTGCAGGCCCGCCTCGAGCGTCTGGCCGCGACGAACGACGAGGTCGCACTTCTGCGGGAGCTGGAACGCCTGATCACGGCCCATGGTCTCGTCGAGCTGCGGCCGGCGCTGGCGGTGCTGGTGGAGAGGATGGAACGCCGGCGCTTCGAGGTCGCGGTCTTTGGCCGCGTGAGCTCGGGCAAATCGTCCTTACTCAACTATTTCCTGCGGCGCGACGTGCTGCCCACGGGTGTCACGCCGATCACCGCCATCCCCACGCAGATCGCCTTCGGCGAGGTCGAGCGGGTGATCGTCGACTTCGCCGAGCAGAAGTCCCGGGTCATCGCCCTCGCCGCTCTCGCCGAGGTGGCCACGGAGCAGCAAAACCCCGGCAATCGCAAGCACGTCACGCACATCGGCGTCGAGCTCCCGGAGTCGAGGCTGGCGTCCGGCGTGTCGTTCGTCGACACCCCTGGGCTGGGATCGCTGGCGACGTCGGGCGCCGAGGAGACCCTGGCGTACCTGCCGCGGTGCGACCTCGGGATCGTGCTGGTCGATGCGGCGTCCACTCTCAGTCCGCAGGACTCCAGCGTCGTGCGGGCGCTCTACCAGTCGGGAGCGATGGCGGCGGTGCTCCTGAGCAAAGCTGACCTGCTCACACCGGCGCAGCGCGACGAAGTGGCGGAGTATGCGAAGAAGGCGCTTGCGGCCGAGTGCGGCGTGGACGTGCCGGTCGCGCCGGTGAGTGTCCTCGGAAGCAGCCGTACGCTTGCCGATGAGTGGTTCGAGAAGCACCTGCTGCCGCTCTGCCAGAGACAGGAGGAAATGGCGGCGATCGGGCTGCGGCGCAAGGTGGGAGCGCTCCGTGACGCCGTGGTCGCCACCCTGCGCTACCGACTGGAGCGGCAGCACGCCGAGTCGCCGCAGGCGTCCGCAGGCGGCACCGGCGGGGCAACACAGGCGCTCGCGCAGGCCGCTACTCTCTTCGGGCCCACCGGCGAGCGGTGCGAGGAGCTGGCGTCGCGACTCGAAAGGGCCACGGCGCCCGTGATCGAGACCGCCGCGGCGGCGATTGCCGAGCGCTGGCGGGGTGGGAAGGACCGCACGCAAGTGGCGAGGGAGGCGCTTGCGGACGCGCTCTCGGATCAGGCGGGCAGGGTCGCCGGAGAGGTCGTCGCCGAGTTGACGCAGCTTCGAGAGCAGCTCTCGGGGGCGCTGAATGCGGCGGCGGCTGGATCGAGTGCCCGTGAGGAGCCCGGCCTCCCGCGCGTGGCGGGGCTGCCAGTCGTCGACGGATCGGCGCTCACGGGTCAGCTCGTCCTCAAAGGCTCTCTCTTGGCTGTTTTCGGGAGGTTCGCGATTCGCCGGGCAATCGCCGCGCAGTTACGGGCGCAGCTCGCCCCTGCGCTGCGGGACGTTCTCGTGTTTCACCGGCGACGCCTGACGGCGTGGATCCACACTGTCGTCGCCGAGCAACGACGTGCCTTTTCGGTGGAGGCGGAGGCGTTGCGGCCGCGACTCGTTGGGCGCGAGTTACCCTCCGGCGCGGGGAGCGGAGAGGATCGTGCAGCCATGGAGAAGGACCTCCGCTCGGTCGAGGCATGGGGACGCGGGGACGCGAGGCTGTCCAAGAACGAGGCCTCACACTGACGCCCCTGGCGGCAACGGGGCAGACCGGGCATCGGGAGACAGAGAATGGCTATTTTGATTCCACTACCAGGCGAAACCCCGATCCAGGTGCAGCACCTCGCGCTCGACTTCACCGGCACGCTTTCGAAGGACGGACGCCTGCTGCCCGGCGTCGCGGAACGCGTGCACGCTCTGAGCGGCCGAGTTCGCATCGTGGTCATGACCGCGGACACCCGGGGAACCGCGCGGAACGAGTTGGCCGGGTTTCCCGTCGAGCTGCACCTGGTCGCCGACGGCGCCGAGAAGGCTCGTCTGGCTCGTGGGCTTGGTCCTGCCGGGTTGGCGGCGATCGGCAACGGCCGGAACGACGTGGCGCTGCTCGCGCTCGCGGCACTTGGCATCGCTGTGCTGGGCGCCGAAGGAACCGCCGCCGAGCTGATCCGCGTCGCTCGCGTAGTTGCGCCGGAGATCCTCACTGCGCTCGATCTGCTGATCGAGCCGCAGCGTCTGACCGCGACGTTGCGGGCGTGAGGGTGCGGTGGGCGAGCTCCGCCGAAAATGCGGCGACACCGGCCAGGGCGGGCCCTTTGGTCCGGAGCGCGACGCGTCGCTGCGCGCGGTGCGACTGATGGTCGGAAACGAGAACGTCTTCTAGAATAGTACCGTTCTCATTGACAGAGTCCTCGTCTCGACGTAGCATTTTTCCGGAGATGGCGTTCTCCGGCAACCGCCCGCGGGGCTGATGACGCCTGCGACAAACAGGGAGGCATCATCGTGGAGCAGCTCTGGAGCGGCGTTGTCGTCTGGCTGGCGCTGGCACTCCTCGCCAGCCTGATCTCGTGGCGGATCGGGATCTCGGTGGCGCTCGTTGAGCTCGTGGTCGGCATCGCGGCGGGCAACACCATCAGACCGCAACTCACCGAGTGGGTGACCGTCCTGGCCAGCGTCGGCTCGTTGGTGCTGACGTTCCTTGCCGGCGCCGAGCTCGAAAGCGCGGTCGTCAAGCGGTTCTGGAAGGCCGGTCTTGCGCTTGGGGTGGTGAGCTTCGCGGCGCCGTTCGCGCTTGCCTGGCTCGTCGCCCAGTTCGCCTTCGGGTGGCCGCTGCGCGCGGCGCAGATCGCCGGCATCGCCCTCTCGACCACGTCGGTTGCGGTGGTCTACGCGGTGATGGTCGAGACCGGTCTCAATGAGACGCCCTTGGGCAAGCTGATCCTGGCCGCATGCTTCGTCACCGATCTTGGCACGGTGATCGCGCTCGGGTTGCTGTTCACCAACTTCGGCGCGGCGTTCTGGGTGTTCGTCGCGGCGTTGGCCGTGGCAGTGGTGGTCTTGCCGCGGATAACGCCGCCGATACTCAGGCGGCTCAACTCGCACGCGAGCGAGCCCGAGGTCCGTTTCGTGCTGCTCGTACTCGCCGGCATGGCGCTGCTTGCGGTGCGAGGTGGCAGTGAGGGCGTGTTGCCGGCCTACCTGGTCGGCATGGTTCTCGCGGACACGTTCCTTGCCAATCGCGAGCTGATCAAGCGGCTGCGCGCCACCACGTTCGCGTTGCTCACGCCGTTCTACTTCCTGAAAGCTGGCAGCCTGGTGTCCATGAAGGCCGTACTGGGCAGCCTGGGCATGGTGGCCCTGTTCTTCCTCGTCAAGACGGGCGCAAAGTTCCTCGGCCTCGTGCCTACCGGCGCCGCCTTGGGCTTCTCTCGGCGGGTGAACATGTACACGACACTCATGATGAGCACCGGTCTGACGTTCGGGACGATTTCTGCGCTCTACGGGTTGAACCACGGGATTATCACGCAGCAGCAGTACTCGGTGCTGGTCGTCGTGATCATCCTCACGGCGATCGTGCCGACACTCATCGCCCAGACGTTCTTTGCGCCGCGGGCAACCGACCACGCGATCGATTTCGGTACGAAGGGAGGCAAGTGAGATGTTCAGCAGAATCCTACTGGCCTACGAGGGGTCGGACGGCTCCAAGCTCGCGCTCCGCCGGACGGCCGAGATCGCCCGCGGCGCCGGCGAGGTGCTCGTCCTGGCGGTGGGACGCATCCCGGAGTACGCCGAGACGGTCAGCGAGGTCGAGGAGGCCAAGGACCAGGCCGGCCGGCACTACGATCGCATGGTCGAGGAGGCAGCCGCGGAGCTGCGAGCGGCCGGCGTCGACGCAAGGGCCCACGTCGACTTCGGCAAGCCCGGGGACGTCATCATCCGTCACGCCGAGGAGATCGGTGCGGACCTCATCATCCTCGGCACCACGCCGCACTCGGTTCTCAAGCGACGGGTGCTGGGCGCCACCGCCGACAAGGTGGTCGATCGCGCCCACTGCTCCGTGCTCGTGGTCCGAGTGACCGAAACACACGGATCAACCTGATCGCTACGGCCCCGTGCGCCGCCCCTGCGTTTGGCGCGTCCATCGCTCGGCATCGCCCGCCCCAGCGAGCCATGAACCACGATCCAAGAACCAGGTGAGCTGGCCCCCAATCCCACGACCTCGCACGCCGACGCCCACCCGTCGAAAAGGGGCCAGGCAAGCTGGCCCCCTACCCAGGAGACTATCTAGGCGGACTCGTCGCTGTGGAGGCCGAAGCGGCCGAAGCGCAGGGCGAGCGACGGCAGCACCAGCAGGTTGAGCACCGTCGACGTGATCAGGCCGCCGACGATCACTACCGCCATCGGCCCCTCGATCTCGCGGCCCGGCGTGTCGCCGCCGAGCGCCAGCGGCAGCAGACCGAGCGCGGTAACGGTCGCGGTCATGACGATCGGCAGCAGCCGTTCGGAGGCGCCGCGCAGTGCCGCGTCGATCCCCCATGGCACGCCCTCTACCGAGACCAGGTGCTCGTAGTGCGAGATCATCATGATGGCGTTGCGCAGCGTGATGCCGAACAGCGTCACGAAGCCGACCAGGCCGCCCACCGAGAGTGTCCCGCCGGTCACCGCCGCCGCGAGCACCCCGCCGACCAGCGCGAACGGCAGGTTCAGGAGGACCAGCATGACGTTGCGGCGGTGGCCCAGTACGACGCCGAGCAGCAGCAGGATCAACACACCCGCGAGCGCGGTGTTGACCAGCAGATCGCGCCGTGCCCGGGCCTGCTCCTGCGCCGCGCCGGAGACCTCGAGGTAGGCGCCGGCCGGCACGTGGAGCTGCGCGGCGAAGCGGCGCTGCGCCTCGGCGACGAAGGACGGCACGTCGCGCCCGGCGACGCTGCAGGTGACCGCCTGGACGCGGCGCGCGCCGTCGTGGTCGATCTCGTTGCGCCCGCTCGACTCGGCGACGTCGGCGACTTGGCCGAGGGTGACAAACACGCCGTTGGCCGCGGCCAGCGGCAGCGCCGCGACCCGCTCCACGCGGCGCGCACCGGGCAGCAGGATCACCGCCACGTCGAAGACACGGTCGGCGAGGTAGATCTGCCCCACCACCACGCCCTGGTAGGCGATCCGCACCGCGTCGAGCACGTCCGTCGGCGCCATGCCCCAGCGGGCGAGCGCGTCGCTGCGCAGCCGCACCTCGAGCTGCGGCGACCCCGGCGGCGTCTGCACGCGCACGTCGACCGCGCCCGTCGTGCCAGAGAGCGCGCTCGCGACGTTGGCCGCGGCCTGGTCGAGGGCGTCGAGGTCCGGGCCGAACACCTTGACCACCACGGGCGACGTGTACCCCGACAGCGTCTCCTCGATGCGCTCCTTGAGGAACGAGTTGACCTGGATCGTCACACCGGGCACGCGCGCCGCGGCCTCGCGCACCCGCTCCTCGGCGGAGCGCAGCGCCTCGCCGACGAGTGGCTTCATGTCGACCACAATCTCGCTCTCGTTCGGGCCGAAGACGTCGTCCGACTCGGCGCGCCCGGCGCGCTGCGCCACCGACCGGACGTCGGGCAGCTCGAGCAGCGATCGCGTCACGGCGTCTCCGATCAGTGAGGTCTCGTCTATCGACGTTCCCGGCGCCGCCGTCACGTGGACGATGAAGTGACCTTCGCGAAACGCCGGCAGGAGCTCGCTCTTCAGAAACGGCAGCGCCGCGATTCCGGCCGCAGCGATCAACCCGACGACTGCGAGCGCCCATCCCGGCCGCCGCTCGACATGGCCGAGCACCACCACGTAGCGCTCGCGCATCCAGCGCGCCAGCCGCGGCTCCACCTTGTCCTCGTCGCGACCGGCAAGCAGCATCAGGCCAAGTGCCGGTGTTACGGTCAGCGCGGTGGCGAGCGAGGCGAGCACGGCAAGGATGTAGGCCAGCGCCAGCGGCGAGAAGAAGCGGCCGGATAGCCCCGGCAGCGTGAGCACTGGCAGAAACACGAGCATCACCGCGAAGGTGGCGTAGACGACCGGGCTGCGGACCTCCACCGACGCGTCGAGCACCACCCGGAACGCCGGCAGGGGCTCGGCGAGCTGCCGGTTGAGCCGCAGCCGGCGAAGAATGTTCTCGACACCGATCACCGCGTCGTCGACCACCTCGCCGATCGCGATCGCGAGGCCGCCCAGTGTCATCGTGTTGAGCGTCACGCCGGCCACCTGCAGCACCATCAGCGCCGCAAGCAGCGACAGCGGGATCGCCGAGCACGAGATGGCGGCGCTGCGAACGTCGTAGAGCAGCAGGAAGAGCACCGCGACGACCAGCACGGCGCCGAGCAGCAAAGAGGTCTGGACGTTGCGGATCGCCGTGTCGACGAACGTCGCGGCGCGGAACAGGCCCGCGTGCATGGTCACGCCCTCGGCCGCGAGCGCCGGCGCCAGCTCGGCAAGAGCCCTGTCGACTCGGCCCGTCACCTCCAGGGTGTTGGCACCATACTGGCTCCATAGGTTGATCACGACCCCCGGCTTGCCCATCACCGACCCGGCGCTGTTGCGCGGCGCCGGCCCGTCGGCCACCCGTCCGAGATCGGCCAGGCGCACTGTACCGGTGGCGCCCTGGCGCACCACTACTCGTCCGAGCCCCGCGGGCGTCAGCGACTGCCCGAACGTGCGCAGCACCAGCCGCTGGTTGGGGGTGTCGATAAAGCCGGCGCCACGCACCCCGGTGGCGCGCCCAGCGGCAGCGAGCACGTCGGCGAGCGAGAGCCGGAAGCGCAACAACGCCTGCGGGTCGACCTGAACCTGGAGCTGGCGCACCTCGCCGCCGAACACCGACACCTTGGCCACGCCGGGCACCGCCACGAGACGCGGTGTCACGATCCAGTCCACGACCGTCCGCACGTCCATGAGGCTCTTCGCGTCGGCGGTGAATCCCACAGTCATCAGGTTGCCGGTAGCCGAGATGAGCGCGCCCATCGCCGGCGGCTCGACGCCGGCTGGAAGCTGGCCGGCGAGCGAGGTGAGCCGCTCGGCCACTTGCTGGCGGTAGCGGTAGATGTCGCCGCCGTCGGCGAACAGCAGCGTGATCACCGAGACGCCCTGGATCGACTGTGAGCGCATCACCTCCAGCCCCGAAATACCGCCGAGGGCTGCTTCCACCGGCCGCGTCACGAGCGCTTCCACCTGCGCGGGGGAGAGGCCGGGCGCCTCCACCTGGAGCTGCACCTCCGGCGGCGCGAACTCCGGGAACACGTCGAAGCGGGCCCGTAGCACGCCCCACACACCCCACCCGAGGAGCGCCAGCGACAGCGCCAGCACGGCTCCGCGGAAGCGCAGCGCGAGGCGGACGATACCGGACAGCACCGGCTATTCCTCTCCCCCGGGAGCCGCGAGGCCGAGATCGGTCAGCTCCTGCGAGAGCAGCACCGCCGCGCCCGCGACGGCGATCTCGTCGCCGGCGGCGAGGCCAGACGTGACGAACAGGCCGCCCTCGACGGGTTCGGCATCGCTCACCGCCACCCGCTCGAAGTGGCCGGGGGCGCTCTGCCTGTACACCCAGCGCACGCCCGACCAGCGCACCACGGCGCCCTCCGGGACGAGCACGCCGGGCCGCGGCTCGCCCGCCGGCACCGACACCGGAACGTTCAGGCCGGCGACCAGCATGCCCTCACCGCCGGCCACCCGGTAGAACAGGCCCGGCCCCTGCAGCGCCGGGTCGGTGCGCGGCGCCGGCGACACCAGGCGCGCCGCGATTCTGTGCCCGTTGAGCTCCACCGTCACCTCGGGCGGCGCCGACGCCGCCCCGACACCGGGGAGCGTCACCTGCAGCAGCCACTCCCGCGCGTAGGCGAGCGCCCGCAGGTCGGGCGCACCGTCCTGCAGCCAGCGCGCGATCACCGGGCCCCACGACTGGCGGATCTCCGACCAGCCGGCGTCGAGCTGGGCCTGCGCGGACGCGACGCGTACCTCGTCGCTGCGTTTGCCCGCCTGGGCGGCCTCGAGAGCGCGCTGCGAGGCGTTCTCGCCGTGGTCGTGAAGCGCGCGGACGCGCTCGAGCTCGGCGGCAGTCGCAGCCAGCGAGGCTTGTGCGGTCTCGAGCTCGGCGCGCCGCGCCGCCGCCGCGGCCGCAGCCTGGAAAAGCGGCGCTGTGTCCACGACCTGTCCAAACGCACGTCGCACCGGTGCGTGGGTTGCCGGCTGCAGCGCCGCCAGCCGCACCGGCGAGAGCGCCAGAGCCTCGGCCGAGAGCGTGACGCCGGCCGAGGCCGGCCGTGCTCCACCCCCCTGTTTGCGATCGTCCTCGTCCGCGCTCTCCTTGCAGCCGCAGGGCAGCAGCAGCCCTGCCGCAAGGAGGCACGCCATCGCGGTCCCTCGGGTGCTCATGGTCTTGCCAGCTCCTCTTCTTTCGCCGCGGCCGAGGGGGACGGCGGCAGCGGCTCACCGGCCAGCGGCCGCTGCAGGGCGTCCTCGAGCGCGCCGAGCGCCTGCTGCGCGCTCCGCCACGCCTCCATGCGCACGCGGCGGCCGCGCTGCACCCCGGCGTCGGCCAGCAGAACATCGAGCCGCGTCGTCTCGCCGGCCGCGAGCGATTGGCGCGCCGCCTCGGCGAGCGTCCGATTCGTGGCGATCAGCGCGTCGGCGCTCGCCGACAGGGCCGCGGCGGCGTCCAACTCCGCCGTCGCCGCGTCGACCGCGGCGATCACCCTCGCCTGTACTGCCTCCATGTGAGCGCCGGCCTCGGCGCGGCGCGCCTCCGCCTCGCCGATCGGCCCGCGGTTGCGCTCGAGCAGCGGCAGCGCCAGGGCGAGCCCGAGCTGCCAGCGCGACGCTCCCTGGTCCCACAGGAACCCGGGCCCGAGGTGCAGGTCGGGGTACTGCCCGGCGATCGCCAGGCGGAGGTCGTCCTGGCTCGCCTCGTAGCGGGCCAGCGCAGCCAGCACGTCGTAGCGCGTCTGCAGCGCCGTCGCGCGCTCCGCGGCTCCCGCGGGCGACCCCGGCAATTCCGGGAGCTCCGCGCTCACGACCACCTGTCGCAGCGCCTCGACCTGCACGCCGATGGCTGCGGCAAGAGCGACCCTGGCCAGCGCGATACCGCTCTCCTCTGCCACCATCTCGATCTCGAGACTTTCCAGCTCGGCACGCGCGGTCGCCACCTCGGGCGCCGGGATCGCGCCCGCCGCGCGCTGCACCTCGAGACTTGCGAGCACGGCGCGGCGGGCGTCCGCCTCGGCGCGCAGCGCCCCAGTCAACCGCTCGCCCGCCCGTGCCTCGACGAGCGCTGCGCGCACCCGGCTGCGAACCGCCCACGCCGCAGCCAGCACGTCGAGGCGCGCCGCCTCGGCGAGGTTCCTGGCTCGCGCCGAGCGGATCTCGCGCTTGCCTGCCGTGGTCAAGGGGATGTCGAACGCGGGTCCAACCGTCCACGGCGACACGCCATGCTCGGCGTTGCTCTGGCGCTCGGCGGTGATCGCAAGCGCCGGCTCCTGGCGCGCCCCGGCGGTCACCAGCGCGGCCTGCGCCGTCGCCAGCGCGGCACGCGCACCGGCCAGCTCCGGGCTCAGGCAGAACGCGGCGCCGGTCAGCTCGCGCAGGCCCCAGGCGGCCGGCGGCCATGGGGCGATGGTCCCGCCTGCCTGCGCCTCCATGCACCCTCGTAGCGCGCTACCGTCGAGACGCCGCGCCTCGAGCACTGCCGCGGTCGTCTCCGGGCGCAGCGGCCTGGGCTGGTACGTCACACACGCGGGGGTGGCGAGGAGCGCCGCCGCCGCGGCACGGCAGATCGACAGCCCGGCCCGGTCTCGCAGCATTCCGCGATCGTAGCAGCGCGCTCACGATGTCGCCATGTCCAGCCACCGCCGGCGCCGCCCAGCACGCGCGCCGCCGGGCTACGACCAGCCGATCCGGAACCCTTCTTTCGATCGGACACGCGTCGTGCCATTGGATCGGCAACATCCCCGATTGGCTGGCTCAATGTGAAGACGACTGGTGGTTGACAAGGGTATCCGTCGGACCTATTCTCCATTTGGATCGGTCCAATTAAGAACTCGGACCAGAAGAACGGAGGGACGCCGGTGGACATCGCGCTCGACCGAACCAGCGAGACTCCGCTCTACCTGCAGATCCTCAACGAGATGCGGACGATGATCCTGACCGGCGCGCTGCCGCCGGGGTTCCGCCTTCCTCCCGAACGCCGTCTCGCCGAGTCGCTCGCGGTCAACCGCAGCACGGTGCTCGCAGCCTACCGCGAGCTGAAGGCCGAGGGCCTGGTCGGTGCGCATGTCGGCCGCGGCACCGTGGTCCTCGCGAAGCCGTTCGCGGCGCCGGCGCCGGAGCCGCGCGGCGAGCTCCCGTGGCGCCAGCTCCTCCGCCACGACGCGCTCGCCCAGGACCCGCTGGTCCGCGACCTCCTCGAGCTTGCCGAACGGTCCGACATGATCTCGCTGGCGGCGGGCCTCCCCGCCCCGGAGTTGCTGCCGATGGCGACGCTGCGGCGCCTGCTCGCGGAGATCCTCAAACAAGAGGGGCCGGGCGTGCTCCTCCACTGCCCCACCGAAGGCCACCTGCCGCTGCGCGAGGCGCTGGCCGAGCTGATGGTCGCGCGCGGGGTCTCCTGCTCGCCCGCCGACGTCCTGGTGCTGTCGGGCTCGCAGCAGGGGATCGACCTGGTCGCTCGCGTGCTCATTGCGCCGGGCGACGTCGTCGTCGTCGAGCAGCCGTCGTTCTTCGGCGGCCTGCAGGTGTTCCGTGCCGCGCAGGCGCGCCTGGTCGGCGTGCCGGTCGACGAGGAGGGGATGCGCCCCGACGCGCTCGAGGCGGTGCTGCAGCGCTACCGTCCCAAGCTGATCTACACGCTGCCGAGCTTCCAGAACCCGTCGTCGGCGGTGCTCTCGCCGGCGCGCCGCCTGCGCCTGCTCGAGCTGGCGTATCAGCACGAGGTGCCGATCCTCGAGGACGACCCCTACTCGGAGCTGGCGTACGACGGCCCGCCGCCGGTCTCGCTCAAGGCGCTCGACCGCCGCGGCCACGTCATCTACCTGAGCACGTTCTCGAAGGTGCTGTTCCCTGGGTTGCGGCTCGGCTGGGTGATCGCGCCGCCGCCGATGCTGCGCCAGCTCGTCCTCGCCAAGCAGATCGTCGATCTGCACTCGAACACCCCCGGCCAGTGGCTGCTCGACCGCTTCCTGCGCGAGGGCCACCACCCGACGCACGTCGCGCGGGTGCGCGCCGCGTACCGCGAGCGGCGCGACGTTGTCGATCGGGCGCTCCGTGTGGCGGCCGTGCCCGGGCTCGAATGGCGGCGTCCGGCCGGTGGCTTCTACTTCTGGTGCCGCCTTCCCGAAGGCGCACGCACCTCCCGGCTGCTCACCCGCGCCGCCGAGACCGGCGTGAGCTTCCTTCCGGGCGGCACCTGCTTCGTCGACGACCCCGGCGCCGGCTTCGCGCGCCTGAACTTCACGTACCCGCCGGCGGATCGCGTCGCCGAGGGCGTCGGCCGCTTCGCGACCGCCCTCCGCGACGTGCTCGGCGAACCCTCGCAGCCGAGGAGCGCGAGGGGTGGGACGCGGCCGATCGTGTGATCGCCGCGCATCGGAGGTGACACCGTGACGACCCAGTTCGCCCGCCGTATGGAAGGGCTCAAGGCATCGCAGATCCGCGAGCTGCTCAAGGTGACGCAGAACCCGGAGACGATCTCGTTCGCCGGGGGCTTGCCCGCCCCGGAGCTGTTCCCGATCCGCGAGCTTGCCGAGGTGGCGCAGCTCGTGCTCCGGGAGGCCGGATGCGAGGCGCTGCAGTACTCGACGACCGAGGGGCACCCGGCACTGCGGCGGATGATCGCCGACCGGATGAACTCCCACTATGGGACCTCGGTGGCTCCCGAGCACGTGCTGATCACCTGCGGCTCGCAGCAGGGGCTCGACCTTTCCGGCAAGCTGTTCCTCGACGACGGCGATGTCGTGCTGTGCGAGAGCCCAACCTATCTCGGCGCCGTGCAGGCGTTCAACGCCTACCGGCGGCGCTATGTCGAGGTGCCGACCGACGACGACGGCATGATCGTCGCGGAGCTCGAACGGCTGCTCGAGGACACGCCGCGGGTGAAGCTGATCTACGCCATTCCCGACTTCCAGAACCCGACCGGCCGCACCTGGTCGCTGGAGCGACGGCGCGGCGTGGCCGCGGCGGCGCGGCGGCACGGCGTGGTGATCGTCGAGGACCATCCGTACGACGACCTGCGCTACGAGGGCGAGCCGCTGCCACCCCTCAAGGTGCTCGAGCCGGCGGCGGACATCGTGTTCCTCGGCACGTTCTCGAAGATCTTCTGCCCGGGGATGCGAATCGGCTGGTTGACCGGCCCGGCGCACCTCTTCGAGAAGTACGTTCTTCTCAAGCAGGGCGTCGACCTGCACACCTCGACGCTGTCGCAGCGCCTGCTCGCCGGCTACCTCGAGCGCTACGACATCGAGGCGAGCATCGTGCGGATGCGCGCCCTCTACCGCAGCCGCCGCGACGCGATGCTGGGCGCCATCGACGAGGAGTTCCCCACTGGCGTCAGCCATACCAGGCCGCGCGGCGGGCTATTCCTCTGGGTCGAGCTGCCGGCAGCGATCAACGCCCGCGAGCTGCTCGTCGAGTGCGCCGCCCGCGGCGTCGTCTTCGTGCCGGGCGGCTCGTTCTTCCCCAACGGCGGGCACGAGAACACGCTCCGCCTCAACTTCTCCAACATGCCCGAGGAGCGCATCGTCGAGGGGATCCGCCGCATGGGCGCGGTGCTGCGCTCCTGCCTTCCGCAAGCGGCCCTGGTCGGCGATACTGTTCTTCAGACAGCCGTCGCCTGACGTGTCACGGCAATCGAAGGGAGCAGCCCATGGGAGTGCGGTTCACCCAGGTCGACGCCTTCACCACCGTTCCGTTCACCGGCAACCCGGCCGCCGTGGTCGTCCTCGGCGAGCGCCGCGAGGATCTCTGGATGCAGGCGGTCGCGCGCGAGATGAACCTCTCGGAGACCGCGTTCCTGGTGTGGGAGAACGACGGCTTCCGCCTGCGCTGGTTCACGCCCGCCGTCGAGGTGGACCTGTGCGGGCACGCCACCCTCGCCAGCGCGCACGTGCTGTGGGAGGAGGGGTTCGCCCCGCCCGACCGGGCGCTGCGCTTCCACACCCGCAGCGGCGTGCTCACCGCCCAGCGCAAGAACGACTGGATCGAGCTCGACTTCCCGGCGCGCCCCGACACGCCTATCGAGGCACCGGCGGACCTCGCCGAGGCGCTCGGCGCCCAGCCCGAGTATGTCGGGAGGAACGTCGACGATCTCGTCGTGCTGGTGGACAGCGAGGTCACGGTGCGCGGCCTGCGGCCGAGCTTCGCGGCGTT
>Ga0315273_10002172_pt1 | contig 22918 bp, 18 predicted proteins | sample YL17G02_0_MG_FD_205753 | JGI IMG/M metagenome (GOLD analysis project Ga0315273, IMG submission 205753) | Sediment microbial communities from Yellowstone Lake, YNP, Wyoming, USA - YL17G02_0 | ecosystem: Environmental > Aquatic > Freshwater > Lake > Sediment | place: USA: Wyoming | collected...
AATTAGTGCGCGCCAGCGCGCCAAAAATCCTGAATTCGTTTGGGAAATTCGGCGGGAATCCTTGGGACGCGCTTCGCGCGTCCCGCATTTTGGCTTCTGAAAAACCGTCTAGTTCTATTCTGGTGCGCGCTAAGGGACTTGGACCCCTGACCTTTCGCGTGTAAAGCGATTGCTCTACCAACTGAGCTAAGCGCGCCTGCTCACATTATTTATAACATAAATTTATGGAATCAGGAACATTTCTTGCAGACCCAATTTCCACCCCATTATTTTTCTGAACAGGTCTTTATCACTGACGATTACCAAACAGGTACCGTTGTACAATACATTTTTTCTTTGACCAAGCGATGTTTTTTTAATGTAAGGTTTGTAGAACTGTTTTTTGGGAACACCGGTTATTTTTGACCAATAATCAATAATGTTTTTTCTGCAATGTAAACTATGCATGTGAATATGAATTCTGAACTTATTTTCTGGCACCTTACATATTTCACGTAACCATCTCATGGCTAGAGCAATCATTTTTTCGTCTGAATTTGAAAACTTAACACTCTCTGATGAATTTTTTGCTCCTTCTGCCCAATATAGAGCCATACCTACGAGAAATAGAAGATTGTTTTTCCGTGACTCAACCTCTTCTCTTCCTAAGGCCATAATTTCCTTGGTTTTTTTGATTCTAGCGGCAACTTTTCTTTTTGCTACATCATAAATAGCTCGCTCTCCTTTTTTGAAAAGCCTATTTTTTTGTTCTTCTGTTAATTCTATTTCCCTAAGCCAAATACTCAAACTTGATTTGGAAACATGCATCCGTTTTAGTATTTCTTTATAGCTAAAACCCTTTCTTCTTAATTTTTGAGCTTTTATTCTTTCTTTGAATTTCATATAGAATATTATATCATATTATATACTAATACTAGTTCGTTTCTGTTGATATGTTATACTTAATTTATGCAAATAAACATTTTATATGAAGATGAATATATTTTGGCTCTAGATAAGCCGTCTGGGCTTATTGTGCATCCCGTAGCAGAACAAGTTCGCCACGGGACAGGTACTGACGGCGGGAAAAGTGAGCCTACTTTGACGAACTGGCTAATTGAAAATTATCCCGATTTAAAAGAAGTAGGGGAAGGGCAAATTCTTCAAAGCGGAGAAAAAATCAAAAGACCAGGCATTGTCCACCGGCTTGACAGGGATACAAGCGGGGTTATTCTTGTGGCAAAAACAAAAGAAGCTCATCAGTTTTTAAAGGAACAGTTTCAGAATAAAAAAGTAGAGAAAATTTATAACGCTATTGTCTGGGGGAAATTTTTGCCTGAAAAAATGGAAGGGATAATAAATAAACCTATAGGCAGAAGCGCCGGCGATTTTAGAAAATGGTCTGCTGAACACGGAGCGAAAGGGGAGTTGAGGGAAGCGATAACAGAATATAAAGTTATCTGCCAAGATAATGACTTTGCCTATTTGGAAGTAAAACCAAAAACAGGCAGGACACATCAAATAAGAGTTCATCTTAAATCTATTTCACACCCTGTTCTCTGTGATAAGCTTTACGGTCCAAACCCCACTTCGCTAAAGCTTCACGGGGCAAGGGGAAAATGTTTGGGTTTTGATCGCCTGGCTTTGCATGCGCTTTCAATAAAATTAGAACTTCCCAACCGTACTCACATCACAATAGAATCTCCTCTGCCTCTCGAATTCGAAAACGCCAAAAATCTTTTAAAAATAGGCAGAAACTGGTAAGATAAGGTTATGGTAGAAGAAAAAAATACAAAGTCTAAAATTGCCGAAAGGGAAGAGGAAATACTTAAGTTTTGGCAGGAAAATAAAATTTTTGAAAAATCTCTGGAAAAAGAAGCCCCAAAGGGGGAGTTTGTGTTTTATGAAGGACCACCAACGGCTAATGGCAAACCAGGCATTCACCATTTGGAAGCCAGAGCTTTTAAAGATGTCATTCCTCGTTATAAAACGATGCAAGGTTTCCATGTACGCCGAAAAGGAGGTTGGGATACCCACGGGTTGCCGGTTGAACTTCAGGTAGAAAAGGAACTTGGACTTAAATCAAAAAAAGAGATAGAGGATTATGGTGTAGCGGAGTTCAATAAAAAATGCAAAGAAAGTGTCTGGGAATATCTGGATGTTTGGAATAAATTTACCAAAAGAATGGGTTTTTGGCTGGACCAGGAAAATCCATATATCACCTACGAAAATTATTACATTGAAGCAGTCTGGAACATTTTAAAAAAAGTCCAAGAAAGAAAACTTCTTTACAAAGATTACAAAGTCGTACCATGGTGCCCTCGCTGCGGCACCGGTCTTTCCAGCCACGAATTGGCTCAAGGATACGAAGATGTGAAAGATTTGTCTGTGACTATAAAATTTAAACTCACTGGAGAAAAAAGCACTTATCTTCTCGCTTGGACGACCACACCCTGGACTCTTCCGGGGAATATCGCGCTTGCTGTGGGTGAGAAAATTGATTATGTAAGAATAAAGACGGAAGAAGAGTTTTTAATATTGGCAAAATCCCGCCTATCCATAATTAACGGAGATTACGAGATTGTTGAGGAAATGAAGGGCAAAAAACTTATCGGCCTTGGATATGAGCCGCTCTTCCCGTATTTGGAGAAAAATGCTCCAGATTCGGAAAGGGAAAAGTTGGATAAAGCTTTCAAGGTTTATGATGCAGATTTTGTGACCACAGAAGACGGAACCGGTGTTGTGCATACTGCGGTTATGTATGGGCAGGACGATTTTGTTCTTGGTAATAAAATAGGATTGCCAAAGGTCCATCTGGTGAATGATGACGGAACCTTTAAAAGCGGCATGGATTTTATGTCCGGCCGGTTTGTCAAAGAAGAGGATGAAAAAGGCAAGCCCACTTTAGCCATAGAAATAATTGAAGATTTGAAAAAGAAAGGTTTCTATTTTCACAGCGAGCCATACAAGCATTCCTACCCGTTTTGTTGGCGCTGCCACACTCCCCTCATATACTACGCCAGAGATTCCTGGTATATAAAAATGTCCAGTCTGCGCGATGAGCTCGTGAAAGAAAACGAAAAAATCAATTGGGTGCCGGCTCACATAAAGGAGGGACGTTTTGGAGAATGGCTGCGAGAAGTAAAAGATTGGGCCATTTCCCGCGAACGCTATTGGGGCACGCCACTTCCTGTCTGGCAGAATCAGGAAGGAAAAAATTTTGTCATCGGAAGCATTGACGAATTGAAAAAATATACCAAAAAATCGGGCAACAAATATTTTGTGATGAGACATGGTGAAGCCGAACTGAACATAGAGGATATCATCAACTCTGATCCCAAAAATATCTTTCATTTAACGGAAGAGGGAAAAAAGCAGATAAACATAGCTGCTCAAAATATAAAATCAAAAAAATTTGATCTTGTTTTGGTTTCTCCCTTCGCGAGGTGCAAAGAAACATCTGAGATTGTAAAAAAGACCTTAAACCTTGAGGACGAAAACATAAAGATCGAAGACGGTCTGTGGGAATTTAAGAAAGGATCAAACTTAGAAGGCAAGAAATGGCAGAGTTACTACGATTTGTTTAAAGACACTAAAGAAAAATTTGAGAAAAGCATAGACGATGGTGAAAGTCTCTCAGATCTAAAAAGAAGAATGGGTGAGTTCATGTCTGGTTTGGAGAAAAAATATTCAGGCAAGAACATCCTTATGATTGGCCACAGAGGTCCGATAGAATGCATGTTCATGGTTGCGGAGGGCGCTGATTTAAATAGGTCAATAAAAATGAAAGATGGCGGAGAATATAATATTAATTATGCTGAATTTAGAGAACTCAATTTTATTCCTTTACCCCATAACGAAAATTACGAGCTCGATTTGCATAAGCCTTTTATAGACCAAATAACTTTAGTTGACGAGAAAGGAAATGAGCTAAAGAGGATAAAAGAGGTAATAGATTGCTGGTTTGATTCTGGGGCCATGCCTTTTGCCCAAGACGGGCTAGAACCGGAAAAAGAAATGCAGTATCCAGCTGATTTTATTTCAGAAGCTGTCGATCAGACAAGAGGATGGTTCTACACGCTGCATGCCATAGGAGTACTGATGGAAAGAGGTAAGGCCTTTAAAAATGTCATATGCCTTGGCCATATTCTTGATGCAAAAGGAAAGAAAATGTCCAAATCTTTCGGTAATGTTGTAGACCCCTGGCTTATGATGAACAAATATGGGGTGGATGCTTTGCGGATGTGGATGTATACAATTAATCAGCCGGGAGATTCAAAAAATTTTGATGAAAAAACGGTTGATGAGGTTGTAAAAAAAGTTTTTAATCTTTCAGAAAATATACTTTCTTTCTATGAGCTGTATAAAGACCGGCTGCCGATTGAAGACCAAAGACCGAAAGTTGAATCTGGCAATATCCTTGATAAATGGATAATAGCTAGGTTGTATGATTTGGCAAAAGATGGAACCTTGGCCCTAGATGATTTTAATGTATTTGAAGCGGCTCGAGCCATAAGAGAGTTTATTAATGACTTTTCTACCTGGTATATTCGCCGGTCACGAGGACGATTTAAATCGGATAACTTGGAAGACAAGAATAATGCCTTAATTACTACCAAATTTGTGTTGAGTGAATTTTCAAAATACTTGGCGCCCTTCGCCCCATTTTTTGCTGAACATCTGTACAAGGGCGTTAGAAATGAAAGTGATCCCGAAAGTGTTCATCTTTGCGACTGGCCTAAAGCAGAGAAAATTGATTGGAATATTATTCAAGAAATGAGAGAGGTGAGAAAAATTGTTTCTTTGGCGCTGGAAAAAAGAATGGCAGCGGGGGTAAAAGTAAGGCAGCCGTTAAACAATTTAAAAGTCAAAAATCAAAATGTAAAGTTAGGGGAAGAATATCTGGAGCTAATTAGGGATGAGGTAAATGTCAAAGAAATAATTTTTGATGAAAAGTTGGAAACAGAGGTTGAACTTGATAAAACCGTAACCCCGGAACTTCAAAGAGAAGGCAATACGAGAGATTTTGTAAGAGCAATTCAGGAATTGAGAAAGCGAAGAAATCTGGTACCTGCCGACATGGCGGAACTTGTGGTAGAGACGGATGGAACGGGCAAAGAGTTTTTGGATTCTGTTTCTGAAGAAATAAAAAAACCTACAAATATAAGTAAAATCATTTTTGCCGATAATGACAATGAAGAGTTTTTCGTGGACGGAATGAAATTTAAAATAAAGATCGAGTAGTTTTTAATCATTTTTATGTACCATAAGCATCATACCAGAGGTATTGTTGTCTCGAGTAAAACAGAAGGGAGCGACAGCCGGCGGGTAAATATTCTTACTGAACATTTTGGTCTGATAAACGCCAAGGTTCAAGGCAGCAGGAACATCAGTTCGAGATTGCGCGGGAGTTCACAGGATTTTTCTCTGGGGGAATTTTCTTTGGTGCACGGCAAAAGCGGCTGGAAAATCGTCAGCGCCAGGCTCGATAAAAATTTGTTCGAGCTATTCAGAAATCATTCTTCCAAATTAAAAATTGTCAGCAATATTCTCAACTTAATCAAAAAACTAATAGCTGAAGAAACCCACTCGCCTCTCTTTTCTATAATTTCAAACTTCTTTAATTTTCTCATTACTGCCAGGGAAGAGGATATCGCTTTGGCGGAATGTTTAACACTCGTTCGCATCCTGCATGTCCTTGGATACATGAGATACGACCCCGAATTCACTATTCCCGTTTCTTCTTCGGAAATAAAAATAAAGGACTTAAAAACAATTGCTCCCAAACGGTCAAAGATAGTCTTCCTCATCAACGAGTCCCTCAAAGCCACTTAAGATTACGCGTGATATAATAAACGAAATGCGATATGGCGATGAAAAAAAGGAAAAATTAAATCGGCTTGAAAGAAAGCTGTATTCCAGGAATGCTCCCAATATCATTGATACTGGAAGGTCAGAACTTAAAAGTGATGAAGAAGGGGCAAAAGAAACGAAAGAAAGCTGGCAGAGCGTGGGGGAAAACAGCTTTGATGAATTAGCAAGAAAAGTATCAAATATGGCACACAAAAAGTATCACTTTATAAAGAAAATTTTCGTTTTTTCCATATTGTTTTTTGTTATTGCCTCTGGAGTAGCCACTTTTGTCTTTTGGGGTGGCGGCAATCTGGTCTCGTCAAAAAATGTGGACATAAAAGTAGTCGGACCGCTTTCGGTGGGCGGCGGACAAGAAGTTTCTTTTGATATAAACATTATAAACGGCAACAACGTGGATCTCAATTCCGCTTCTTTGCTCATAGAATATCCAGAAGGGACAAGGTCTGCGAATAATCTTTCGAAAGAGCTCAATCAGGACAGATTCACACTGGAAACAATAAAGTCGGGAGAGAGTTACAGCCAAAATATTAAAGTAGTTTTCTTCGGAGAAAAAGAAAGCCTGAAGCAACTCAAGATTTCTTTAGAGTACAGGGTAGAAAATTCAAGCGCCTTATTTTACAAGGAAAAAATACACGAAATTTCAATCAGTTCAGCCCCGGTTATAATTACCCCCACTTATCCAAAAGAGGTTAATTCGAACCAGGAGATTTCTTTTAACATAGAAGTGGCCTCTAACTCCAAAGACAGGATAAGTAATTTTTTGGTTAATATAGAATATCCATTTGGCTTCGTATTTAAAGAGGCTTCCCCTGGCGCTTCCTTCGGTAATAATGTTTGGAGATTTTCCGATTTAAATTCCGGAGAGAAAAGGACGATTTCAATCAGAGGGAACGTTATCGGTCAGGATAATGAAGAAAAAGTCTTCAAGATAAATGCCGGTACTGCAGGTGAAAATGACGAGAGGGTGATAGTAATCCCGTTCTCACAATTAACAGAATCGATTCTGGTAAAGAAGCCATTTATAGGGCTAAATGTTTTCATTGAGGGGAAAGACGGAAATTTTGCAAGTCATGGGGGTGACCAAATTTCTACAAGGCTTACAGTCAGAAATAATTTGCCGTCCAGGCTGTTTGACACTTCCGTTGAAGTTTCCTTCAGAGGCGGCGCCTTCAATGAACTGAGTGTTATGACGAACAGCGGATTTTTTCAATCGTTCAATGACACCATTTTATGGGACAAAAGATCTGTACCGGAACTTTCAGATATGGATCCCGGTTTCGAAAAAGATTTGTCTTTTCGTCTATCACCATTCCTTTATTCAAATGTAGCCAAAGGCACCAAACCGGAGATAGAAATGATTATTAAGGCTAAAGGCGAAAGAATTTTGGAATCCGGTTCGGTGGAAGAAATTTTTGCGACGGAAACAAGAAAAATTGTTCTCATAACTGATTTGTCTTTATCGTCAAAAGTGGTGAGATCTATCGGTAATATTGAAAATTCCGGACCGATACCTCCGAAAGCCGATGTGCCAACCACTTACACCATAATTTGGAGCATCAGTAACTCTTTTAACCAGGCAAGCAACGTGGAGGTCAGAGCCACTTTGCCCTCTTACATAAAGTGGACCAATTTGAAAAATCCTCAAAGCGAAATATTTTCATTTAACCAAGTGACAAATGAAGTTGTCTGGAATGTAGGCTCTGTTCTTCCAAATACCGGTTTCGATTCTTCTAAAAAAGAGATATATTTCCAGCTTGAATTTTTGCCAAGTTCCAGTCAGATAGGACAAACCCCTGTCTTGTTGGGGGAGGCTTCTCTTTCCGGCTTTGACAAAGTGGTTGGTCTGAAAATAGAATCTAAAGTGCCGGCAGTCACCACCAAATTTTTTGAAGACCCAAGTTTTAAGACAGAGTACGAAAAAGTGGTTCAATAAGAGAAAACATATAGTATGGAGTAAGTGTGATGAAGTATTATGGAAAACGAAAATAAAATGGAAAAAATAGTTTCTCTTTGCAAAAGAAGAGGCTTTGTCTTTCAGGGCTCGGAAATTTACGGCGGACTGGCAGGCACTTGGGATTATGGGCCGTACGGTTCGGAATTGGCTCACAATATAAAGGAACTGTGGTGGAAGCATTTTGTAGGGGACAGGGAAGATAATTTTGGAATCACCACGCCAACTCTTATGCCGGAAGCGGTTTGGCAAGCCAGCGGCCATCTGGAAAATTTTACGGATCCGCTGGGAAAAGAGAAATTTAATACCATGTTTAAAGTAAAAGCCGGAGCGTTAAAAGATGAAACAGTCACAGCTTACTTACGGCCGGAACTGGCTCAGGGCATGTTTGTTAATTTCAAAAATTTTTTGGACACCATGCGTCCTAAATTGCCTTTCGGCCTAGCCCAGATCGGCAGAGCCTATAGAAACGAAATAGCCCCCAGAGATTTTCTTTTTCGCGTTCGCGAGTTTGATCTTATGGAGTTTGAATATTTTATAAGAGAAAAAGATTGGCAGAAGTATTTTGAAATGTGGCGAGAGGAAATGTGGAAGTGGATTGAACTGGTCGGCATTGACAAGACTTTGGTTCACGAACACGAAATTCCTGATGGGGAAAGAGCTCATTATTCAAAGCGCACCATTGATTTTGAATTTGATTACCCGTTTGGCACCAGGGAACTTTATGGTTTAGCTTATCGCACTGACCACGATTTAAGAAAACACGCGGCGGCATCTGGTGTAGATATGTCTTATTTTGACGAAGAAAACAAAGAAAAATTTATTCCTCATGTTATTGAACCGTCGATGGGACATGGCAGAACTATGCTCGCGGTTTTACTTAGCGCTTACCGTGAAGACGAAATGAACGGAGAGAAAAGAGTCTACCTTGCTCTAAAACCAGCTCTAGCTCCCGTAAAAGTGGCTGTGTTTCCTTTGCTTAAAAACAAACCGCAACTTGTGGAAAAGGCCAGAGAAATATATCAAAAACTCAAAAAAGAATTTGGAGCGGTTGAGTTTGATGATAATGGCAACATAGGCAAAAGATACAGAAGACAGGACGAAATAGGTACTCCGTATTGCGTCACCATTGATTTTGACACTGTTGAAAAGGACCAGATGGTGACAGTTCGAAATCGCGATAACGGCAAACAGGAAAGAGTTTCGGAAAATGACCTGACTGCGCACCTCGAAGAAAAAATGTTATAGTATAAATTATGACAATTCGCCCAAGCGAAAAAATAATCCAGATAAGTTCGGGGACAATTATAAAGGCTCTTCTCATTGTGATTGGGTTAGCTGCACTCTTTTATCTGCGGGATATTATTTTGGTGGTGATTTTGGCAATTGTTATCGCTTCGGCGGTGGAACCCGGCACCCAATGGCTTCTGCGCCGGAGAGTGCCCAGAGTTCTCTCCGTTCTCCTCATATATTTTGTTGCCGTTATGTTTTTGGTGATGATGTTTTATTTCCTCTTTTTGCCGATGCTCAACCAATCTGCCACGTTTCTTTCCACCTTACCGGGATATTTGGGTGAACTTCAAGTGTGGAACCCCTTGCAAAATAACGAGTTTCTGTCATCCAGTTCGGCTATACAGGGATTCTCCAAAACTTTCTCTCTCTCTCAAATTGTCGAGCAAATCAATACCACCATATCCAGTCTATCAAACGGATTTTTCTCCACCATAAGCACGATCTTCGGAGGCATCCTGAGCTTCGTTTTGGTGATTGTGCTGTCTTTCTATTTATCCGTCGAATCAGAAGGGGTCTCCAATTTCTTGCGTATCGTTACTCCGACCAGAAATGAAAAATATGTACTGGATTTATGGAAAAGGTCTCAACGTAAAATAGGGCTTTGGATGCAGGGGCAGGTGGTGCTGGCCGTCATTGTCGCTATGCTTGTATTTTTGGGACTTACCCTATTGCGGGTTGACAACGCGCTTTTACTCGCTGTCTTAGCCGGCATTTTCGAGATTATACCCATTTTTGGCCCTATTCTCGCGGCTATTCCGGCGGTGACGTTGGCCTTGGTCACCAACGGCATGTCCTCAGCTCTTTTGGTTGTCGGTCTTTATGTAATTATTCAGCAATTTGAAAACCAGCTCATATATCCGCTGGTGGTAAGAAAAATTGTCGGGGTGCCGCCGCTCATTTCTATCCTTGCCCTTATCATCGGCTTTAAATTAGCCGGATTTGTCGGTCTTTTAATATCAGTTCCTTTGGCCACCATGCTTATAGAATTCCTGAATGATGTAGAAAAAAACAAAATCGCCGAAACTGAACGCTTGCGAAGCGCCGCCGAAAAGTAGTATTCTTTTCTTGTGCCTAAAACATTTTATATAACTACCACTTTGCCTTATGTGAATGCTGACCCGCATGTCGGTTTTGCCATGGAGATAATAAGGGCGGATGTAATTGCTCGAGCGAAAAAACTCCAGGGTTTCGAAGTATTTTTTAATACGGGTACTGACGAGCATGGAACCAAAGTTTATCAAAAGGCTCTTGAGGCAAATAAAAAACCGCAGGAATATGTTAACGAATGGGCGGAGAAATTTCGTGGACTCATAGATTTGCTCCAGATATCTCCTGATGTTCATTTCATACGGACTACGGATGAACATCATATAAAAGCGGCTCAGGAGTTTTGGAAAATATGCCACAAAAACGGCTTTATTTACAGGAAATCTTACAAAATAAAATATTGCATTGGTTGTGAGCTAGAAAAAACAGACTCAGAGCTCTTGGACGGGAAATGTTCCATTCATCCAAATCTTGAGATAGAGCTTATAGAAGAAGAGAACTATTTCTTCAAATTTTCTTCTTTTCAAAAACAATTGCTTGATTTATATAAAAGTCAGCCCAATTTTGTGGTGCCTGATTTTCGCTTGAACGAAATAAAATCATTTGTGGAGAGGGGGCTCCAGGATTTTTCCATCTCACGGCTTAAATCAAAAATGCCATGGGGCATACCGGTGCCGGATGACGAGGAACAGGTGATGTATGTATGGTTTGACGCTCTAACTAATTATATTTCCACTTTGGGATGGCCGGAGAATAAAAATAATTTTGATAAATTTTGGACAAAAGGAACGCCTACTCAGTATTGCGGCAAAGATAATTTGAGAATGCAATCAGCCATGTGGCAGGCCATGCTTCTGGCGGCAGGGTTGCCCCATTCTTATCAGGTCGTCATAAACGGGTTTTTCACAGGTGAAGGGGGAACAAAGATGTCAAAATCTCTCGGCAACGCTGTTGATCCCTATGAAGTAGTGGAAAAATATGGAGCAGAAGCCTTAAGGTATTTTGTATGTGCCGAGGTCTCTATGTTCGAAGACAGCCCTGTTTCAATGGAACTCATTAAGCAAACATACAACGCAAAACTGGCAAATGGTTTGGGTAACTTAGTGAGCAGGATAATGACTATGGCGGAAAAATATAATGTCTCTTTAATCGGTGTTGACCATGTTGATCTTGGATATCCCTTTGATGCTCCCGAGTTAGAGAAATTTGAAATAAACAAATATATGGATAGGACTTGGAAGGAAATTCAAAAATTAGATAAAACTATCCAAGAAAAAGAACCTTTCAAATTATTTAAAACAAATCATAAATTTGCTGTGGACATTGTTTCCGATCTACTTACGAATCTACATAAAATTGCAAGAATGTTAGAGCCGATTCTACCCACAACTTCAGAAAAGATACTCAATCTGCTCAAAAACCAAGAAAAACCAAAAAAACCCCTATTTCCCAGAAAAGACTAAATGAAATACATAGATATACACTGCCACTTGGATTATTTTAATGATGCCGAGAGGGAAGGAGTTTTGGCGCGGATGAAAGAGAAGGAAATTGGGACGATAACAATCGGAGCTGATTTAAAGAGATCAAAAAGGGCGATAGAAATTGCGGAAGCAAACAAGAATGTTTGGGCAACAATTGGGATACATCCAAATTATAGCGACGATGCAAAAAAACTTGAGGAACTTATCGGCAATCCAAAAGTAGTCGGGACAGGTGAGTGCGGACTGGACTACTTTCGTTTGGAAGACGAATCTGAAAAAGCAAAACAGAAAATTTTATTTGAAGAGCAAATCCAACTTACCGTAAAATATAATAAACCACTTATGCTCCATATCCGCGACGCTTATGATGATGCGCTGGATATTTTAAATGGTTATAAAAAAGAAGCGGGGGAAAAATTAAAAGGCAATGTTCATTTTTTTGCGGGAGATGTTTTAGTAGCTAAAAAATTTTTGGATTTGGGATTCACGATGTCTTTTACGGGAGTCATAACCTTTACTCAAGATTACGACGAAGTTATTAAATATATCCCCCAGAACTCAATAATGTCAGAAACAGATGCGCCATGGGTTGCTCCCGTGCCTTTCAGAGGTAAAAGAAACGAACCGGCCTATGTTATTGAGGTAATTAAAAAAATGGCAGAAATAAGGAAGGAGAATCTGGATGTTTTAAATAGTGCAATGGTTGAAAATGCCAGACGCGTCTTTAGTCTGTAATTTTTTGCTTTTTATGCCTGTTATGATAGAGTGTTGGCTATGAAAGAAAAAGAAGATATTTATGACGAGACGCAGATTTATGAAGTAGGTTTTCATATCCTACCGACTATCCCTGAAGAAAAACTTCAGGAAATAGTCTCAAAATTGCAAAGTTCAATAACCCAAAACGAAGGGGTAATTGTTTCCGAGGAATTTCCCAAAATGAGGGGCCTTTCTTATGAAATAAAAAAGAGAGTTGAAACTAAATATTTGAATTTTGATAGAGCTTATTTCGGCTGGATAAAATTTGAGACTCTTCACGCCTCAATTGACAAGATAGAAGAGGGGATAAAAGACAACCAGAGCATTTTGAGGTTTATAATAGTAAAGACCGTCAGAGAAAACACCATACACGCCATCAGATCTCCTATGATAATGAAAGGAAATAGCACGGAAGAAACAAAAACACCCATAAGCCAGCCAATAGAAAAAACAGCGGTCTCCGAAGCCGAAATTGACAAAAGCATTGATGAACTTGTTATTAATCAAACTTTATAAACTTTTAACCTTCTACTGCTATGTACATCAATAAAGCAATCATTTACGGCAACCTGACCAGGGATCCTGAGCTTAAATCTCTGCCATCAGGATCTCAAGTGTGCGAATTCGGAGTGGCTACCAACCGGGTCTGGAAGGACAAAAACGGAGCCAAGCAGGAATCGGTTGATTACCACAACATTGTGATTTTCGGCAGGCAGGCAGAGCTGGTCAAACAGTATCTCCATAAGGGCAGCGGGGTTTTTCTGGAGGGCAGAATTCAAACTAGGAGCTGGGATGCTCAAGATGGCACTAAAAGATACAGAACGGAGATAGTGGCCGATAGAATCCAGTTCGGGCCAAAAAGTGGTGGCAGTGCTGGTGGGTATCAGTCTTCACCAGAAACCCAGCCTTCGCCAAAGGCTTCGGCGGGCAAAGAAGAAGCTCCGGCAATCGAATATCCGGAAGAAGAAATTAATTCAGAAGACATTCCGTTTTAAAAAAATAAAAATTCATGACAAATAAACAAACTTGCTACTTTAAACAGAACAACATAAAGTACATTGATTATAAAGATACAGAACTTTTAAAGAAGTTTATTAATCCCCACGCCCGTATTCTTTCCAAAAAGAAAACCGGTGTTTCCACTGAATACCAAAAAAAACTCTCCCTCGCCATCAAACGCGCCCGCTTTATGGCTCTTCTTCCCTATCTTTCTAGATAAAGTATCAAAAACCCCAATAAATTTTGACTGTTCCTCCCTAAAGGGTTCCCACACAGATCAAAATTTATTGGGGTTTTTGTTTTACAATCTTGAAACGTACTCACCGTTTTCGGTGTTGACGAGGATGATGTCGCCTTCGTTTATGAAAAGAGGAGCGTTGACTGATGCGCCGGTTTCTACTTTAACAACTTTGTTGCCGCCCTGGGCGGTGTTGCCTTTCATGTTTGGCGGAGCTTCCACTACTTTGAGTTCCACTTTAATTGGCAATTTAACGCCTATTATTTTTTCATCAAAAATCATGGCTTTAGCGATGGCGTCCTTTTTCAAAAACTTAACGCCGTAGCCCATTTGTTCTTCCTTCAAAGCAAATCTCTTGGATGGGTCGCCATCTTCATGGAACCAATATTCTCCCTTTTGTTCGTAAATAAATTTTATTTCTTTGGTTTCTATATCAGCTTCTTCTGCTTTTTCTGACTGATGAAAAGAATATTCTGTCACTCTTCCGGTAATCAAATTTCTAAGTTTTGTGGCATTAACTGGCTTTCTTTGCTGTTTCCTGAAAACATGAGAACCTATAACTTCCCACGGTTCATTATCATATATAATCACTTTTCCAAGTGTTATATCGTTATATTCCAACATATTTATGAGATTATCACACAAAAAACAAAATCACAAACTTTGACTGTTCCTCCCTAAAGGGTTCCCACACAGATCAAAATTTGTGATTTTGTTTTTTTATTCTTCAGAATCTTCTTCGCCCGCAGTTTCTTTAACGGGAACAATTGAGCCGGCGTTCTCTTTTAGTTTCTCGCGAATTTTTTTAAGTATTTCTTCAGCAATTTTTTTATTGACTTTGTCTTTCAAAAATTGGCGAGTGGCGTCATAGCCGCGGCCGAGAGGGAGGTCGCCGTATTTATAGGAAGCGCCTGATTTTGAAATGATGCCCATTTTTTCTCCCAGAGCAATAATCTCTCCTTCTTTTGAAATGCCCTCGTTGTACATAAGGTCAAATTCAGTTTGTTTGAAAGGAGCCGCTACTTTGTTTTTTACTACTTTCACTCTCACTCGTCCACCCATTATCTCGTCACCTTTTTTTATTTGAGCAATCCTTCTTATATCCAACCTGACGCTTGTATAAAATTTGAGTGCCTTGCCTCCCGGAGTTGTCTCGGGATTGCCGAACATAACGCCTATCTGCATTCTTATCTGGTTTATGAATATGACCACGGTCTTTGACTTGGCTACGATGGCTGTAAGCTTGCGCAGAGCCTGAGACATAAGGCGGGCTTGCTTACCGACATGATATGCCCCCATATCTCCCTCAATTTCGTCTTTTGGCGTGAGTGCCGCTACAGAATCAATAACAATAACATCAATTTTGCCTGAACGAACCAATGAATCCACGATATCAAGGGCTTGTTCGCCGTTGTCTGGCTGGGAAATGAGCAACTCGCCTATTTTAACTCCCAGTCTCTGGGAATATTCCGGGTCCATGGCATGCTCGGCGTCTATAAAAGCGCAGATACCATTTAGTTTTTGAGCCTCAGCTATTATATGCAAGGCCAAAGTGGTTTTGCCGGAAGATTCCGGCCCGAATATTTCTATAATTCTGCCTCTTGGTACTCCACCAACGCCAAGGGCGGCATCCAATCCAATTGAGCCGGTAGGTATGGTATTTACATCCACGCGAGGTTTGTCGCCCAGCATCATTATGGAATCATCGCCAAATTTCGTTTTTATTTCTCTTATGGCGTCTTGCACTCTAGAATCACCCTCTTTTTCCGACTTTTCTTTTTTGAATGTTTTTTCCTTCTTTGCCATGTTTTTAGTCTAATTATCTCCAACTTCAAGCACCGGAGTTGTCGTGCTTTGCTTGTAATATATTTTAATAACCTTTTTAATCTCTTTTTTGAAACGATCTCTGGCTTTGATTTCAATTATATTGGAACCAGGGGAAAGCAGCAATTTTTCTTCAAATAAGCCTTGTGTATCAACGGATATGGATTTCTCGTTGAGGCTTATGAAGGTTATATTTTTTGCCCTGCCATTTACGATTATGACATTTTCTTCTGTTTCCATGTCTTTGGCGGGGCTGAATATTTCTATGGTCGGACCTATTATCAAATTTCTGGCGTTAAAAAGCCCATAAGAAACAAGCAAAAAAACTGAAAGTATAATTACAAAACGCTTTACGTTGAACCCGCTTTCAAATTTATATTGACTCATTTTCTAAATCTTTGCCTTGGTCTGTTACAAAACCGCCTTCCGATTTTATGAGGACGTCCCTTGGCTTAGCTCCCTCTCCCGGCCCGATTACTTGGTTTTCCTCCAGTATATCCATAAGTCTTGCCGCTCTGGCATAGCCGATACGCAATTTTCTTTGTAAATATGAAGTTGAAGCCTTGCCTGCTCTTATTACTGTTTCCCTGGCTTCTTCGTAGAGATCGTCCTCCGATTCGCCGCTTTTCAGAAATGATTCAAACAGGACATTTTTGGACTTATCTGCCTCCATGTCTATTTCAGTCGGTATTTCGTCCTCGGTGTTTTTTACAAGGTATTCCACAACTTTTTTAACTTCCGTTTCCGATATGAAGGGGGACTGAAGTCTTACCGGTTTGGACATCTCCCCCGAAATGTAAAGCATATCTCCGGCACCTAAAAGCTTTTCAGCTCCTGCAGAATCAAGAATAGTCCTGGAATCAAACTGAGAAGCTACCTGCAAGGCAATACGGGCTGGAATATTCGCTTTAATCAGGCCAGTGATGACATTGACACTTGGCCTCTGGGTTGAAAGTATCAAATGAATGCCTACCGCGCGGCTCATCTGAGCCAGGCGAATGACGGCTGACTCAAGTTCTCTTGGATATGCCTGCATTATATCGGCCAATTCGTCTACTACTATAACTATATAAGGCATAATTTCCGGTGCCTCTGTTTCTTTAGATGACGGATTTTTTTTGAATTTCTCCAAAGCGGGGGAGAGGATGTTTTTGTGATAAGATTCCACATCTCTTACCTTGTTTGCCTCTAAAATATCATAACGGCGCTCCATTTCTTTTGAGGCCCACTTTAAGGACAAGATAACTTTTCTGGCATCGGTAATAACCGGTGTCAACAGGTGGGGAATTTTATTATACTGAGTGAGCTCTACTCTCTTTGGATCTATCATTATAAATTTCAAATTTTCCGGCGAGTTTCGGAACAGCAGGGAATTGATAATGGCGTGTATGGTTACTGACTTGCCGCTGCCAGTGGCCCCCGCTATAAGAAGGTGGGGCATCTTGCCGATATTAGCAAAAACAGAAGCACCGGATATACTTTTGCCCAAGGCGACCATAAGGGGTTTTTCTGAATCGGTGTACTCACTCTGAGACAAAAGAGAACCAAGCCCAACCAAAGTCTTAATTGTGTTTGGTATCTCAATGCCGACCAATGATTTACCTGGAATGGGTGCTTCTATGCGTACAGGATGAGCTGCCAAAGCCAGCTCCAGATTATTCTGCAGTCCCAAAATTCGGGAAAGCTTAACTCCCTCAGCCGGTTTCAAAGCATATCGGGTAACAGATGGTCCGATAGATATTTCATCCATCTCTACAATGATGCCGAAATTTTGCAAAGTTCTTTTTATGATATTTGAATTTGCTTTTATATCTCCGACTTCCGGCCTGCCCCGGTCCCTTTCCAGGAGAGAAAGGGGAGGAGGAGTGTACGGCTTGAAAGAGATATTATTTTTGCGGATACTGAAATCGCCCGAATCTTCGGCTTGAACCGCTTTTTTGTTTGAAGATATTGCTGTCTGGGGGGAAATTTTTTCCTGATACCCGCCTTTTATTGGTTCGTTACTATCCAGTATTTTTACCTCCCTCTCCTCCGTCTCTTCTTCGCCTTCCTTCCTTCTGAATATATTGAAGACAGAAGAGAAATTTATGGCAGTATCAAATATGATTATTATTCCTATAACGACGAGGGCTCCAAGAATAACGGAAGCTGCATAGACATCAAATAATTTTACCAGCGGCCGGTGAAGAATCTCTCCGACAAAGCCGCCCTTATCCGGAAAAATCAAATCCAAAAGAGCCAGAGAAGAAAAAAAGAAAAGTCCAGCACCAATAGTACGGATAACGCCGAAAGAATGCTTAATGGACTTGGCAAAGGAAATGGACAGAAGGAGAGATAAAACGGGCAACAAGAAATAACCCAACCCGAACAATATCTTTAAGATATCATATATCCTATCACCGACGTTTCCAGCCATTCCCAGAGGAGCTAATATAAAAATAATAAAAAAGACAAAAAAGGAAACCGCAAATATCCAAGAAACCGTCTCATCTTTTAGTCTGGGCAAGCCCGAGTCCGTATTTTTGTTTTCTTTCCTGTTTTTTTTCGCCATACCTAAATAATAACACATCGGGCCTCTTAATGATTTTAAAAAGTGAATTTTACTTATAGGGAGTTGACTTCTTATAAAAGACAGAATATCCTTAGTTCATAAAGTCATAAAAGTCTCTGCTTGACTTTTTAGTCAAAAAGAGTATAATATAAGGGACATATAAAAGGTATATAAGACAACAAAGCTTAAGACAATATGTCCCATATCGATAAAATATGAATGAAATAACACAAAAAAATACTGATTTTATGGCTATTTATAACAAATCTCACAGATTAGCTGCCGCGATTTTTATGGTTTCCAATATAATGGACCAAGACGGGGAATTGAAGACAAAAATAAAAAATTTGTCTCTTGAGCTTGTTTCCATGGCCATTAACTTAAAAGACATTGATTTCCTGGGCGCCAGAAAATTAATGACAGACATTGAAAAAAAATCTTTGGAGCTTATGTCTATGATGGATATCGCCTCCGTTTCCGGTTTGATTTCCAGAATGAATGGCAATATTCTGAAGGAAGAGTTTCAGTCTTTTATTTCAGAACTTGGCAAGTTTATGGAAAGATTCGAAAATAACAAAAATGTTTCTGTTAAGAGTATATTTGCGGAATCTTCGATTCCAAATATTGGCGGTAATTTAGAAAAATTGGGTACAGCGAATAGCATCACAGCTGATAAGATATACGAAGATAATCAAAAAAATGTAATGGAAAGCAACAGTGGAAACGGGATGAAAAACGGTAACGGACACAAAAGAAAAGATTTGAGACGAAACACGATTCTGGATTTTATTAAAGGACATAATGTCGTAAGCATAAAAGACATATCGGCGAATATAACCGGCTGCAGCGAAAAAACGATTCAGAGAGAACTGGTTTCTCTCATAAATGAGGCAAAAATAAGAAAAACCGGAGAAAGAAGGTGGAGCAAATACTCCGTTGTGTAAATGTTGACCGAAATACTGGAGTATGCAATACTTATCTCACTGTCTTATCCACATGTTTGCTTTTGCAAGCACTTAGTTAAGGCGGTAAAATTCCTTTTGTCACTAAATCTGCTGTTTCTTGTCGATTAAGGAAACTGCAGGGTTTAGTTTAATCGTATTTATTAGTTTAGCAATTATTAGTTTAAGTAAGCTTTTATTTAATATAATGAAAGTTCGCTTATAGTCGTCTGACGCTTCATAAAAAATTTAAAATAAAAATGAAGTTTTGGGCGAATTCAAATTTATGAAATTAAAATCAAAATTGTTCGCGAGCGCTGTAGCTTTCACAATGGTTTTGAGTATGGTAGCAATTCCTGCCGCCGCTCAGACTACTGCTGAACTTACAGCTCAAATCAATAGCTTGTTAGCTATGATTGCCCAGCTTCAGGCACAGATTGCCGGTGGTACAACTACTACTGGTGGAACCTACGCGGGTACTTCAATGTTCGATAAAGACCTTACTATAGGTTCTACAGGTTCTAATGTTGTGGATTTACAGCGATGGCTTGTCAATAGAGAATATTTAGTTATGCCTGTTGGCGTAGCTTACGGTTACTTTGGTTCTTTGACCAAAGCGGCTATTGCTAAATTCCAGGTAGCCAAGGGAATCACTCCAGCGGTGGGATATTTTGGTCCTATCACTAGAAGTGCTCTAAATGCCATGCTCACCACTACTGGAACTGGTCCTGGCACGACAACAACCACACCTGGTTGTGGAGCAGGAGCAACATACAGTTCAACAACTGGAGCTCTTTGCACAACGACAACTACCGGTGCAACCGGTATCACTACTCCTGGAGCTGAAGGTACTATTGCCGCTGTTGAAGCAAGCGCAGGCACAGTATCAAAAGTCTACGAGGGAGATTCAATGGCTCCTCTCTTGGGTATCAAGATAACAGCTGCTGGTTCTGATATGGCCGTTCAAAGAATGAAATTTGACCTCGACCAGACAACCGCTGCAGGCACTGGTGTCTTAGGTGATACTGCTTTCTACAACAAAATATACAAGAAATTGTATATAACAGAAGGAGGCAATGTCCTCGCTTCAGTAGACCTTAATTCCTCAACAGTTGTTAAGGATGGGACTGATTACCTTGTAAGTATAACTGGCTTCAATTCAGTTGTTCCAAAAGGCAGTTCCAAGACTTACTTAATCAAAGCTGATCTCTATAGCGGTATTGACTCGGCTGATTACAGCACTGAAGTTTACCAGATTGCTGTAACTCTAGATGGTGTTAGAGCAGTTGACGGAGCTGGCATAGATGATTATGCCGGAACAACGGCTATTGCCGCTGCCCCGACTGTTTCCGCCACTCTTGCAGAGTCAGCCACCTTGACCTTGTCTCTAAACTCATCTTCACCAAAGAAGACTGATGTAATTTGCGCTGGAGGCGCAGGCGAGGATGAATGCGACTACCTTTCTCTTTTGGTCTTCGATATGAAGGCGGAGAAAGACAGTGTCTTAGTCACCGATTTGAACATTCAAGTTGATAAGACCACGGGCGCAGGGGCTGCTACCGCTTCAACTACTGTTTACCTCTATGAGGGTTCAACAGCGATTGACAGCGCAACTATTACCGGAGAAGATACTGCGGTATTCAGCGACATTGATTTCACTGTCGCCAAAGATGCCACCAGAACCTTTACGGTTAAAGCTGATATTAGAGATGCAGATAACGCCGGTCGCGCCGCCTTTACAGCGGTAGCTTCCTCGTCTGGCGTAACTGATGAAAACTCAGCAGGTGACTCAGTTGCAGACAGCGGTACAGCTACTGGTAATGCTATCGGTGTCTTAAGCATTGGTCCAGAGTTTACTCTGGTATCAAAATCCATCACTACAGATGGTGTGCCTCTAGGCAACGATGCTGTTACTGGTATGTCAACTTCTACTATCACAGCCACCTTTAACATAAAAGTTAAAGCTGTGGGAGCGCCTATAATCTTCGGCACCAGCCAAGCAACAACAACCCTGGGGGCATTTGTGTCAAGTACCACCGGCTTCACTGTTTACATAAACGGTGCTAACGGTTCTGCATATGTTGGTAGTGCCGCTACGTCAACTTCAATTACCTTCCCGTCAACCTGCACTGTGATTGCCAGCCAGAACAGCTGTACATTGGCTGAAGGTACAGAAGTTACCGTCCCGGTATCATTCCAATTGCAAGGCCGCACAAATCTGTCCGGAGTACCATTTACATCCGGTCTCTACTCAATTGGTATTGCCAGATTACAGTGGCTTGATTCAACGCTTGGAGCCCGATCTGCCACCACCTTCATGGCTGGTGAAGTTGATTGGAGGACAAATGATGTAAGCTTCCCGTAATCCTAAGAACTTAAAGAGTACTTGTGATGCTCGCAAAAACCCGCCTTCTCGGCGGGTTTTTGTTTACCCCGTAGTAGTTTTTGGCATTGTGGCATAGCCACAGCACGAAGTGCAATGCCAAAATTCACTACGGGGTTGTCCACACTTTATTTGGCTCTATAAAAAAAGAATAATGATACAATTAATTAGATTTTAGGGAAGGAATAAAAATCCTACCGGTCAGTTAAATTATTATTTAGCAGTTTTATAAGTTAATAAATTTTATGAATATAAAAAATGTTTTTCGCAAAATTCTTAATCGCGGTCCGGTCTCTGTAGTATTGTCAGTTGTTTTGGCAGTACTTTTTGTTACTGGTTTGGTAAACGCGGCGACAACTATTAGCACAAGTATTGTAACGGGTGGCTCTGTTGCCGCATCAACCACTTTGCAAGTGACTGGCGTGACGACTCTTTATGATAATCTTCAGGTTGGCAAGAAAGCTAGCACAGACGGAAATGGTGTAGTGGTAACTGCGGGGGAAACCGAGAGTACCGGCGAGGGTCTTGGGGTTTATACAGAAGTACCGAGCACCGGTGATGCGGTTGTTGGCACCGAAACCTACAGAGTATTAAAAAGCACCTGGTCAAGACTTTGGGTTAATAAGGCGCAAACAGCAGATGTTAGTTTGTTTGGAGCTGAAAATCAATTAAAAACTGCCGTAGGTTTAGGCAATGGCCAGCATTTCGGTTCCTGGAGTGTTTTTGAAGCTCCAGAGAATGTAACATTAGCGAGTCCAGGACTAAACGGCGGAGCATCAATTAGTATTTTTGGTGAGTCCGCTAAAACTTTGACCGTAGCCAGCGGAGCAACTTTATCAGGACTGATGATTGATAATTCCGCCAAAGTAGCTAATAGCGGGACTTTTGACGCCATTCACATTAAGTATACTTCTACAGGAGCGGGTAGCACTGCCACAAAATGGACAACGGGTATCACAATTACCGGCGTCACTACTGATCTTAAGTTACAGAACGACGAAACGATTGATAACGGGACAGACGGAGTAATAGATATAAACGCTACCACTACTGCCTATGGTTTTGCCACCACTACCTCTCAGGGAGTTATGATGCCGACATCTAGAACAGCTGCTCCTGTGACTTGTGGCGCTGACTATGCTGGTGGATTGATTTGGAACTCAACCAAAAAAGTTCTTTGTGTTTGTGATGCTACCACTTGGGAAGAAGCAACCTCCACCGTGGGAACCAATTGTTTCTAATTTAACCAATCCTTATAATTAATCATTATGCCTATGTATAAAAAAACAAATGGGATTCTTGCTGTGGCATTAGTCTTGGGATTGGGCATAAGCTTGGCGCCGGTTGCGGTATTTGGCGCTTACAACGACGTAACTCTAACAACCGACACTGTTATAAGTGTTGGGGGTTATAATCTCAGTGTCTCCGGTTCAAGTGCCGTTGTGGAATCCATTACAGTCAATGCTTCGAACTTTTCTTTTGTCTTGTTGCCTTACTCACTCATACAATTCACTTCAGCCGACGGAAGACTTCTGGGCGGGGTAAGCGCTTCTGGAGAAGAATTCGAACAAATTCAAACATGCGTCAGTACTACTGAT
>Ga0315273_10002173_pt1 | contig 22917 bp, 17 predicted proteins | sample YL17G02_0_MG_FD_205753 | JGI IMG/M metagenome (GOLD analysis project Ga0315273, IMG submission 205753) | Sediment microbial communities from Yellowstone Lake, YNP, Wyoming, USA - YL17G02_0 | ecosystem: Environmental > Aquatic > Freshwater > Lake > Sediment | place: USA: Wyoming | collected...
TTGCGCTGGGGATACCGTTCGAGCGGTTCGTGAACCCGGACCGCCTCTCGATGCCGGATGTGGACATGGACTTCGAGGACGCCCGGCGAGATGAGGTGATCCACTACATCAGCGACAGGTACGGTCCCGAGCACGTGGCGCAGATCATCACCTTCGGGTCCATGGGGCCGCGGCTGGCGGTGCGGGATGCGGGGCGGGCGATGAGCGTTGCCATCCCGGAGGTGGACCGGATCGCGAAGCAGATTGATGCGACGAAGCCGATCCGGGAGTCGGTGGAGAGCAACCCTGACCTGGCGCGGGAGTATGAGGAGAACGAGCAGATCCGGCGGCTGCTCGACACCGCGATGGGGATCGAGGGGCTGGCGCGGCACGCCTCCACCCATGCCGCCGGGGTGGTGATTTCCAGGGAGCCGCTGAGGAGCGTAGTGCCGCTCCAGCGCTCGACCGAGGGGGAAGGGGTCACCACCCAGTTCGACATGTCTTCGGTGGCGGAGGTCGGGCTGCTGAAGATGGACATCCTGGGGCTGCGCACGCTCACGGTGATCAAGAACGCGCTGGAGCTGATCGAGCGGGGCCGGGGCGAACGAGTGGACGTCGAGGCGATCCCCTATGACGACCAGCCGACCTTCGAGCTACTGGCGCGGGGGGAGACCGCAGGGGTGTTCCAGCTCGAGAGCAGCGGCATGCGGCAGGTGGTGATGGAGCTGAAGCCCGACCAGCTCGAGGACATCATCGCGCTGGTGGCGCTCTACCGGCCTGGCCCGATGGCGCGGATCCCGGACTACATCGGGGGAAAGCACGGGACGCGCGCCATCAGCTACCTCCACCCCGGGCTGGAGCCGATCCTAAAGGACACCCATGGTGTGATCGTCTACCAGGAGCAGGTGATGGAGATCGCCCGGCAGTTGGCTGGGTTCTCCATGGGGACGGCGGAGTCGGTGCTGTACGCGATGCGCAAGAAGGTGCACGACTCGATGGCGAAGGTGCGGGTGGAGTTCCTGGAGGGGGCAAAGAAGCACGGGGTGGAGCTGAAGGTGGCGGAACGGATCTTCGCCCAGATGGCCGAGTTCGCGGGGTACGGGTTCAACAAGGCCCATGCGGCGAGCTACGCGATCAACGCCTACCAGACGGCCTACCTGAAGACCCATTACGCGCCGGAGTTCATGGCGGCGCAGCTCACCAGCATCATGGATGACAAGGACAAAGTTGCGGCCTACGTCCAGGAATGCCGGCGGATGGGTTTCGAGGTGCTGACGCCGGACATCAACGCCAGTGGCGCCGCCTTCTCGGTGGAGGGCGGCAAGATACGGTTCGGCCTGACCGCGGTGAAGCATGTGAGCCAGGCGGCGGTTGGTCTTCTCATCGCCGAGCGGGAGGAGAACGGTCATTTCGAGGGCGTCCATGACCTGTGCAGCCGCGTCGAGCCCGGCAAGCTGAACAAGATGGCACTGGAGAGCCTGGCCCGGGCGGGCGCGTTCGGCTCAGTTCGCGGTTCCCGCGCGCAGCAGGTGGCGGCGGCTGATCACGCATTGGAATGGGGCGCCCGCAGCTACCGCGACCGCGAGGCAGGGCAAACCTCGCTCTTCGCATCAGCGAACGCGAACGGATTCGTCCAGCCCGCCTCGCCGCCGCTTCCGGCGGTCGCCGAGTTCGCCCGCGATGAGCTGCTGGCGATGGAGAAGGATCGGCTCGGGGTCTATCTCTCGGGCCACCCGCTGATGGCGGTCGAGGCGCAGTTGAGCAGAGTGACGAGCGCGAGCCTGGCAGAGGTGGTGAACGGCGGAGGCCAGGGCGATGTGATCGTGGGCGGCATCATCACCTCGGTGCGAAAGCGGATCACCCGCACGGGGAAGATGATGGCGTTCTTCACGCTGGAGGACCTGACGGCGGTGGTTGAGGCGACGGTGCTGCCGGAGGCCTACGAGAAGTGCGGTCCGCTGCTGGCGGAACAGGTGATCGTTGTCGTGCGGGGCAGGCCCGAATCGGATGATCGGTGGCGGGATGAGCGGGAGGGCGGAGGAGGCCAGCGGTTGCTGGCGGAGGGTTTGAGCCGGTTGGATGACGAGGAAGGGGTGCGCGGCCTGCGCTACGCGGCCGCAAGCCGGAATGGCAGGAGGCCGCAGAACGGCCGCAACGGGCGGGCCGACCGTGCGCAACGGCAGCCCGCGGAGGCGGTCAACGTGAGGCCGCCGGCCGCGAGACCGGCTGAGCCGGCGCCCGCGGGACGGGTCCACATACGGTTGTCGCTTGAGGGCGCGGATGACATGGTGGGGCGGCTGCGCGATCTGATCTCGGATTGCTACGGGGACACCGAGGTGCTGCTGCACATCCAGATGGGCGAGCAGGAGCGCAGGGTGCGCTTGGGGCGCGACTTCCTGGTGAGGCGGGATGAGCAGTTCACCCGGGCGGTGACCGACCTGCTGGGGGATGGCGCGGTCTGGCTGGAGTAGGTTCCAGCTCGAAACCGCGAAGGGCGCAGCGGGGCAGGAGCTTCGCTCCTGCCCTACGAAGTGAACCTGCGAGGCATTCCTATGCGTATCCTGACAACGCGAAGAAGAACGCCGGGGCAGGTGGCCGACGAGCTGTCGCAGGCGCTGCTCGCCGAGGTGGCCGAGCAGGAGAAAGTCGTCCGCGAGATCGTGGGGGCGGTGCGCGAGCGCGGGGATGAGGCGGTGATCGAGTATACCCGCCGGTTCGACTCCCCCGACATGACGGCGGACCGGCTGGCGGTGACCGAGGACGAGTTCGAGCGCGCGCGGCGGGCAGCGGGCAGCGATTTCCTCGAGGCGGTGGCGAGCGCGGTCGAGCACGTCCGCAGCTATCACGAGAAGCAGCGGCCGCAGGACTGGTTCGACCTGCGGGAGCTGGGCACGGTGCTGGGCCAGAAGTTCACGCCCATCGAGCGGGTGGGCATCCACGTCCCTGGCTTCACTGCCGCCTATCCTTCCTCGCTCATCATGACGGTCGTTCCGGGGCAGGTCGCCGGCGTTGATGAGATGACGCTGTGCACGCCGGCGGGCAGGGATGGGAGCATTCACCCGGCGACGCTGGCGACGGCCGGCTTCCTGGGCCTGAAGCGGGTCTTCAAGATCGGGGGCGCGCAGGCGATCGCGGCGATGGCTTTCGGCACTGCGACGGTGCCGAAGGTGGACAAGGTGTTCGGGCCGGGCAACATCTTCGTGATGCTGGCGAAGCGCGAGGTCTACGGGCATGTCGGGGTGGACGGGCTCTACGGTCCGTCGGAGGTCGTCATCATCGCGGACGAGACGGCGCAGCCGCGCATCATCGCCGCCGATCTGCTCGCACAGGCTGAGCACATGACCGACTCGGCGGCGATTCTGGTGACGCCGGCGCGGTCGCTGGTCGAGCCGGTGCAAAACGAGCTGGAGAAGCAGCTGCGCTTGCTCAGGAGGAAGGCGATTGCCTGGGAGGCGCTGACGAAGCACGGGGCGATCGTCATCACCAAGGACCTCGATGAGGCGTGCGTGGTGGTGAACGAGCTGGCGCCGGAGCACGTGCAGATATGCACCGATAGCCCGTTCTCGTGGCTGCCGAAGATCCGCAATGCGGGCTGCATCTGCGTTGGCTCGACCTCGCCGGTGACACTGGGCGATTACGTGATCGGTCCCTCGCACGTGTTGCCGACGGGGCGGACAGCGCGCTTCTCCTCGGGGCTGGGCACGGCCGATTTCTGCAAGCGATCGAGCATCATCTACACCTCGAAGGAAGCGGTGAAGGATCACGCCGGGACGGTGCGCGCGCTGGCCCAACTCGAAGGCCTCGATGGGCACGTCAAGGCTATGATGGCGCGGCTGCGGACGGGGTAGGGGAACGGCCTCACCGCAGAGGCGCAGAGAGCGCAGAGTGGCAGGAGCTTCGCTCCTGCCCAGCAGGCATAAGGCGGGAGGGACGGTATGCGCAAGGCCGAGATCTCACGCAAGACCAAAGAGACGGCGATCTCACTTCGGCTCAACCTCGATGGCAAGGGCGCGTGCCGGGCGAAGACGGGCGTCGGGTTCCTCGATCACATGCTCGATCTGCTGGCGCGCCACGGTGGGCTCGATCTGACGGTCACAGCAAAGGGCGATATCCACGTTGACGACCATCATCTGGTCGAGGACGTCGGCATCGTGCTCGGCCAAGCGCTCAAGCAGTCGCTCGGCAAGAAGGAGGGCATCGCGCGCTACGGCTGGGCGACGGTTCCCATGGACGAGGCGCTGGTGATGTGTGCGCTCGACCTGGGCGGCCGGCCCTACCTCGCCTATGGTTTGGAGCTTCCGGCGAAGCGGGTGAAGGGCTTCGACACGGAGCTGATCGAGGAGTTCCTTCGCGCGGTGGTGAACGCGGCGGGGATGAACCTGCACCTGCGGCAGCTCGACGGCCGCAACACCCATCACATCATCGAGGCCGCGTTCAAGGCCTTCGCCCGGGCGCTCGGGCAGGCGGTCGCGAAGTCGGGGAAGGGCGGGGTGCCTTCGACGAAGGGGGTGTTGTGATGGATCCGGGAACCTCACCCCCTTCCCCTCTCCGCGCGCGGAGAGGGGCGGCACACAGGAACGCAGCGGATTCCGACCACTCGGGGTGAGGTTAGCGAGAGAAGCCGGACACGCGATGAGCGCTGGCACAAGCCAGGAGTGTTATTGAGATGACAACCCATTCCACCACAATCCTCGCCGTCCGCCGTAACGGCCAGACCGCGGTTGGCGGCGACGGGCAGGTGACGATCGAGCATACGGTGATCAAGCAGGGGGCGCGGAAGGTGAGGCGCTTGTTCCAGGACCGAGTGGTTGCCGGCTTCGCCGGCGCGGCGGGGGACGCGATGGCGCTGTTCGAGCGGTTCGAGGGCAAGCTGGAGGAGCACGCGGGCAACCTGTTCCGGGCGGCATATGAGCTGGTGAAGGACTGGCGGACGGAGCGGTCACTGCGGCAGCTTCAGGCGCTGCTGATCATCGCCGACGAGGAGCGCCTGCTGTTGGTGTCGGGCAATGGCGATCTGATCGAACCGGATGATGGGATCGTCGCTATCGGCTCCGGCGGCCCCTATGCGCTCGCCGCCGCCCGCGCCCTCATCGCCCACACCGACCTCACTGCGGAGCAGATCGTGCGGGAGGCGCTGAGCATCACCGCGGATATCTGTATCTACACCAACCGGGAGTTGACGGTGGAGGTGGTGTAGGGCGGGCGTGCCTACGCCCGCCTACCCGTTCGGCAGGAGCGTGCTCCTGCCATTGTCGGGTTGTCCCGGGTTCAGAAATGAGTAACGGCGAGAGGCAGGAGAAGCTGGACTCCGGACCGCGAGACGCCGCCAAGGGTTTCGCATACGCCCTCCTGTTCATTGCTTGGCAGGTTGGGGCAGTCTACCTGTCGGCTCGCTGCTTTCCTGGTGGTCTGTGGGCCGGCATCCTGGTCGGTCTGGGGCCCGCAGCACTACTGCTCTGGGCTTGGCGAGACGCGATGCGCCCGCAGGCGCGCCGCCAGGGCCCGGTAGTTCGGTGGCTGGGGGCGAGCGTCAAGGTGGGGTGCGCGACTGCTCTGGCGTTCGGCTTCTGGCTCATCTCTGCGGTCGCCGTCGGGGCGACACAGAGGGAGGTTCTCAGCGCGAGGAAGGCCGCCTGTATGGCGCACATCAAAGACCTGACTCTCGCTGCGCTTACCTATGCGAACCATCATGGCGGCCGGCTTCCGGACGCGGCCTCGTGGGCAGACGAGGTAGCGCCGTACCTCAGTGAGTCAGTGGCAGGCTTCCAGTGTCCGGGCGCGAACAACCGGAGCTTCGCCTACGCGTACAATTCAGCCCTCAGTGGGATGAAGCTGGGTGACGTGAAGGAACCACAGACGACGGTGATCATCTTCGAGAGCGATGTGGGTCGCAATGGTGCTGGCGGCCCCGACCTGCTCGTTACTGTGCCGCGGCATCTGGGCGGAGATAACTACGGGTTCGTGGACGGGCACGCCACGTGGATAATGCGTCAGCTGCGGGGCATGGACGAACGCGGGAACCGGGTCTACGAGCGGGTTCCTGCTCCGGAGCACGTCCCGTCGCCACTTCGGTGGCGACCGTGAGTGGTGAGGGGCCCGGGCACGGCAGCCCTGTGTGTCCCAGTGCAGAGACTACCCGCGCAGCAGTTCCCTCAGCTCCTCTGCCGAGAGGCCTGCCTCCGCCAGTATGGCCCTTAGCGTTCCTCGGTCCAACTCGCGGTGTAGTGGTACGGTAACGCTGGGTCGGCCGGCACAGACCAGACGGGCGTGGCTTCCGCGTGTGCGCGATACCTCGTACCCGAGCCGCCCCAGTGCGGCGATCAGCTCCCGTCCCGGGATGACGGGCAGGCGTAGCATCAGGCCGCGACTTCCACCATCTCGGCGGCGAGGTCGGCCGGTGGAATCGGCTCCCCTCGCGCCCGCATGTCCTCGATGGTGAGCTCGATGGCCTCGCGAGCGTTCGCGATGGCCTCTTCGCGGGTCATTCCTTGCGTCACCACTCCAGGCAGGGAGGGGACCCGCGCCACTATCCATCCGTCTTCGCCATCTTCGAGTACGACACCGTACTGGAGTGTCATGTCCGCACCTCTGCTTCCCCCGTCGCTTATCCTACCCGCAAGAGGAGCAGGAGGCAAGCCGCCTCCGCCCCTGCTTCGCCAAGGCTACGCAGGGCTACGGCGCCCAAGGCTCCTGCCCAACGAGTTCTGCGATAGACTCAACAGGGCGCATGCCATGCGCCCCTACAGCCCGTCGGCGTTGGCCGTTGGGCGCGGGGTTCGTGAACCCCGCGATGGCGGGATTCGGTGATCCCGCCCTACAGGCTATGCCCACAACTTCCTATCCAACCCCCGGTACTGAATCGCCTCGGCCACATGGGGCAGGGCGATCTCCTCGGCGCCGTCGAGGTCGGCGATGGTGCGGGAGAGCTTGACGACGCGGTCGAAGGCGCGGGCGGAGAGGCCGAGCTGGTCAATGGCGCCGCTGAGGAAGGTTCGCACCTCCTCGGTGAGCTTGCAGAACTGCTTGAGCTCGCGCGGACGCATGTGGGCGTTGCAGAAGATGCCGTCGCCGCCGAAGCGCTGTGCCTGCACCTCCCGAGCGCGCTGAACCCGGGCGCGGACCGAGGCCGAGGGCTCGCCATTAGCTGGAGTGAGAAGCTCGTCGCGGTGCAGCCGCGGCACCTCGATGTGAATGTCCACCCGGTCCAGCAGCGGCCCGGAGATGCGCTGGAGGTAGCGGCGGATCTTCGTGATGGAGCACGTGCAGGCCCTCGTCGCATCCATGTAGTAGCCGCAGGGGCAGGGGTTGAGCGCAGCGATGAGCTGCACCCGAGCCGGGAACTCGGCGCTGGCGGCGACGCGGCTGACGTTGACGACACCGTCCTCAAGTGGCTGGCGCATCACCTCGAGCGCGTCGCGGTTGAACTCCGGCAGCTCGTCGAGGAAGAGCACGCCGTGATGGGCAAGCGAGATCTCGCCGGGCGTGGGAATGGTGCCGCCGCCGGCGAGGCCGGCGGCAGAGATCGTATGATGGGGTGAGCGGAACGGCCGGGTGGTGATGAGGCCCTTGCCGGAGGGTACCTTGCCGGAGATGCTGTAGATCTTGGTGACCTCCAGCGCCTCCTCCATGCGCAGTGCGGGCAGAATGCTCGGCAGGCGCATCGCCAGCATCGTCTTGCCCGACCCGGGCGGGCCGACCATGACGACGTTGTGCCCGCCGGCGGCGGCGACTTCGAGCGCTCGCTTGACGTGCGGCTGGCCCTTCACCTCGGAGAAATCGTTGGAGTAGACCGGCTCCTGCAGCCCCCATTCGTGGGCGGTGCAGGGAGCAGGCTGGCGGTTGGCGGGATAGGCGACGACCTCGGCCGCCTCCCAGAGGGTGCGCACCGGGTAGACGTTCAGCCCCTCGACGACGGTCGCCTCGGCGACATTGTCGGCGGGGACGATGAGTCCTGCGCACCGCGCCTGCCGCGCGGCGAGGGCGATGGGCAGCACGCCGGAGATGGACCGGACGGAGCCATCGAGCGACAGCTCACCGACCGCGATGAGCTTGTCCATGTCATCGCCGATGATCTGCTCGGTGGCGGCCAGCACGGAGAGCGCGATCGGCAGGTCAAAGGCGGGGCCTTCCTTGCGGGTGTCGGCGGGGGCGAGGTTGACGGTGACGCGGTGGGCGGGGAAGGAGAAGTTGGAGTTGCGGACAGCGGCGGCGACGCGCTCCTTCGCCTCCTTCACCGCCGCGTCGGGAAGGCCGACGATGAGCACCTCGTTCTTGCCGACGCCGACGTCCACCTGGACCTGAACCAGGTAGACGTCTATGCCGAGCACGGCGCAGCTATCAATGCGGCCGAGCACTGTAGATGCAGCCCCCTATTGACCTTCGCACAGTACGTTGGACGCGAAAGGGCTGAATCTCGCAGGCCAGAGCGTTCTGAGGGGTCTCCCGAGCAGCCGCTAACATAGCCACATGCGCGAGATTCAGCAGGGGCCGGGCCTTCTGCCCCTCGCGTGTCTAAGACAGGTTTCCGCCAGTGCCCGCCCGGTTCCTCCTTGCTTTGGTCGGGCTGACCAGGGCATGGCATACTTGCCCAGCAAGCACCAGTAAGGAGCCCGACGATGCGGACGCTACGCGCGCTGCCCCTGCTCGCCCTGATTGCGCTCTCCTGCGCCGCGCCGGCGCAGGGGAAGAGCTACTACATCGCCAGCACGGAGATCACGGCCGATGTGCGGCCCGATGGCTCGATGCACGTGCGGGAAGTGCGCACATTCGTCTTCAGCGGCGAGTTCCACGCGGTGGATCGGTTCGTGGTGCTTCCGCCGGGGACGCGGCTCGATGGCATCGCCGTGACAGAGAACGGCGCGGCCTACCGGGAGGCGCTCGGCGAGACGCCTGGCACCTGGTACACGAAGCCCGATGGAGACCGGCTTCAGATCACCTGGGCCTTCGCGGCGACCGACGAGACTCGCACCTTCGCGCTGGACTTCGACGTGATAGGCGCGGTGGCGAAGCATGCAGACTACGCCGAGCTGTACTGGCAGTTCGTCGGGAAAGAGTGGGGTGTCGAGTCGGAGAAGGCGCGGGTGACACTCAATCTTCCGCCGGGGATCGCCAAGACTGAGATCAAGGCGTGGGCGCATGGGCCGCTCTGGGGGAACGTCGAGATCGGCGATAGCCGCGTCGTCTTCGGCTGCGACCCTCTGCCTGCGAACGAGATGCTGTAGGGGAGGGTGCTCTTTCCGCCGGGCTCGATTCTGTCGAGTCCGCGCCAGGATTCGTGGACAGTGCTCCGCGAGGTGACGGAGGAGGAGGGCCGGTGGGCGACGGAGGCGAACCGGACGCGCAGGAAGGCGCAAGCCGTGGTCTTCCTTCCGCTGGTGCTCACGGGGGCCGGGGCGTTCGTCTGGTTGCTGCTCTACCTCCACTACGGACGCGAGTATGGGGAGGCGAACGCGCCGGAGTATGTGCGCGAGCCGCTTGAGGGCTGGAAGCCGAACGAGGTCGCCTACCTCTGGCGGCAGGGATCGCTCGGCCCGCAGGATATGACGGCGATGCTGATGGACCTGGTGCGGCGGGGCGCGCTGCGGTTGATCGTGAAGCAGGAAGAGCACGAGCGGCTCGGGGGACTGCTGGGCACACGCACCGAGGAGGAGCAGTACCTCGAGCGGGTGGAGGGCTACTCGGGTGAGATGACCCCGTCGGAGCGCTACTTCATCAAGGAGATGCTGTTCCACGGGCATCGTTCGGGCGGGCAGGTGTCGATGGACCAGATTCGCGAGGAGGCGAAGGAGGACCCCACCAGCGCGCGCTCTCGTTACGAGCACTGGAAGTCCATCACCACCAAGGAGTCGGAGAAGGTGCCGCTGCATGATCCCGCGAGCAAGGCGGCGATGGGCTTCGGGATGGCGCTCGGTGTGTTTATGTTCCTCTCCGTCTTCGTCCTCGGCCCGCTGCTGCAGTCGCCGACCGCGATGGTGCCGGCGTTCGTGGGGTTCGCGCTCATTCCTGGTGGCCTGGCGATACGCCGTCGGACGCGCGAGGCGGCGTTCGCGCTGCACCGGTGGCAGGCGTTCCGCCGCTATCTGACGGACTTCTCGCAGCTTAGAGAGTATCCGGCGCCGGCGGTGGTGCTCTGGGAGCAGTACCTCGTGTTCGCCATCACGCTGGGGGTTGCCGACCGGGTCATCGAGCAGTTCAAGGGGCTGCACGAGCTGATGGTGGAGAGGGGCGAGGCAACGGGCATCGTCTTCCCCAACTGGGTATCGCACAGTGGCTCGCCGTTCACGAGCATGGACTCGATCGGCAGCGCGTTCACCTCATTCAGCTCGAGCTTCGCCACCGCCACCAGTTCCTTCAGCTCCAGCTCCGGCGGAGGCGGCGGCTTTTCAGGCGGCGGGGGTGGCGGAGGTGGGGGAGGGGGCGGCGGCGCGCGGTAAGGCCAAACGCGAGAGCGCCCGGACTGGCGCGCTCTCGCCTTTGGACGGGGTCAGTTGCTCGAAGCTACAGGCCGAATGCGCGCTGGATGAACGCGGCCATCTGGTCGCGGCTGCAGCCGTACTCGGGATGGTAGAGCCCGTCGTCGTATCCCCCGCTGACGGCTCGCGCCGGATCGGCGATGTACTCGATGTGCTTGTAGGACCAGAAATCGGTCGGCACATCGGGGAAGGTCGGCGACACGGGCGGCGTGTAGCCGGCCAGGCCAGCCTCGCCCACCGGGACGGCGATCGAGCGGGCGATGAAGACAGCCATCTGGCCGCGGTCTACCGCCAGCTCCGGATGGTAGAGCTGGTCGTCGTAGCCGGCGACGACCCCTTGGTCCACCGCGTACTCGATATGCCTGAAGGCCCAGTGCTCGGTCGGCACGTCGGCGAAAGTAGCCTCAGCGGGGCCTGGCGGCACGGCCGAATCGCTCCCAGCGACCGCGCGGGCGAGGAACACCGCCATTTGATCGCGGTTCACCGGCAGCGTGGGCTGGTAGGTGGGCGGATCGCCGTCGAACCCCTGGGCGATTCCCGATGCGCTGACCGCCTCGATGGCCGACCAGTCCCAGTAGTCCATCAACACATCGGCGAAGCTGGTCACCTCGATGTCTGCGCCGGCGATGTCGCCGAACCAGCCCGCGCCACCATCCTGGGTCATCTGCCAGTCGCAGGAGTGGAGGCCGACGGCGTGCGGCGCGGTGAGATCGAAGGTGAAGGTCTTGTCATTGCCGGTGGTGATGGAGTCAGCGCCGGCCAGTGCGACGCGGCTCGTCCCCCAGTTGGTGTTGTCGGCCGGGTTCTGGGCGCCAAGCGCGAAGCCAGCGGCCGCGGTCCAGGTGGTGGACCCGGTGTTCTGCATGGTGATGCTGGCAGGCGCGATCGTATCGCGGATCATGCGAGCCGGCACATCGGCGCTGACAAGAGACGAGGCGTAGGCCGCTGCCGCCAGCGTGGTGGCGGAGGCGGTGTTGCTGGAGGCCGATGTGTTCCCCGCGGCGTCCTGCGCGGTGATATGGTACTGGTAAAGGGTCGAGGGGGAGCGCCCGGTGTCCGACCAGCTCGTCCCGGTCGGCCCCGCGACCAGAGTGCTGCCGCGATAGACGTTGTAGTGGGCGACCCCAACGTTGTCGGTGGAGGCCGACCAGGCCAGGTCAATGCGCGAGCTGCTGACGGCGGTTGCGGTGAGATTGGTGGGGGCGGAGGGCGGCGTGGTGTCGCCGGCCGGGTGCGACGAGGCGTCGCCGGGGTGGGTGTTGGCAGCGATCTCGACCCCGGTGTTGTAGCCATCGCCATCTGGGTCAAGCCCCTCCACGGCCGCGAAAGCCTCCTCAACAGTTCCGCCGCCCGACCAAGCGGTGCGGATGGACTGTCCGTAGGGGTTCCACGCGCTGGTGCTGCCAGTGTGACAGAGCTGACAACTGTAGGTAGTGCCCAGCGTAGAGGCGGGGTAGTACGCCTTCCAGTCCGAGAGCAAGCCCGATGTTGCCAGCACGGGAACAGCGGCGACCGCCAACAGCAGCGCCAACCAGCCGAGGCTGGGCACAGCCCGTCCGTCGCGTCTCGAGGCCACAGGTCTCCTCCTGTTGGCCCGCTCGCCGTCGGCTCTGCGCCGTCACCCCGTGGCCAAATCAGCGCGGATTGGTGCTAACAATCTTCCCGCTTGGGTGAGAGCGTAAACATCGGGGTATCGCCGTCTGGTCGAATGCGGACTTGCAGTCGGGAGGGGGGGGTGGGGGCCGCTCAGAATGAGGCAGCGAGGGTGACCCATGGGCGATGCGCTGGTAGCTTCGGTGCTTTCCGTTGGAATCGGCCTCTGGGTGTGGCTGTACCTGCGCTACGGCCGGGAGCCGCCAGTCGCGCCTCAGCCCGAGTACCTCGAGGATCCTCCGTACGACTGGACGCCGATCCAACTGGCCCGTGTGTGGAACTCGGAGGGGGTTGAGTACAAGGACTTCGTCGCCACGCTCCTCGACATGGCGCGCCGCGGCGTGCTCTCGCTGATGGCGGAGCCAGTCACGGTTCTGGCTGCCGAAGGCATTGCCGGGACGACCCAGGAGTACGAGTACTCCATCCTCAGAGCCGCTGGCAGCACCGGGCACCTGTCCGAGGCCGAGCGCTATCTGGTCGAGAAAGTGCTGTGCATCAAGGCCTCTGGGCGGTGGATCTCGTACAGGGATCTGCTCGTCGAGGGCGCCCGCAACTGGCCTGAACTCGAAGCGCGCTTTGGCCGGTGGGCCGACCTGGCAGAGGAAGAGCCCCTGCCTATGCCCCTACGGGATCCCCTGAGCGCTCGCATGAGCTGGCGGGGGATGGCCATCGCGCTGAGCCTGATGTTGGTCACGTACCCATTGTGCTCCCTGAAAACGGCCTACGCGGTGCTGCCTTTTGCCGCTGGCGCGATCATGATGATGCTGAGTTTCACGATCGAGCGGCGCAACCCCAACGCGGCGTTGGCGCGCGCTAAGTGGGACGCCTATCGGCGGCATCTGCTCGACCACACAACCTTGGCGAACGAGCCGCCGCACGCGGTCGAGGTATGGGGGAAGCAGGCCGTCTATGCGGCCACCCTCGGAGTGGCAACGAAGATGGTTGACGCCTTCGAATGGTCAGAGAAGCTGTACGACTGAGCCGCGGATCATCATCCTCGGAACGCGCCCTCGACCACCTCGACCTTCGTGACGCGCCCCTGCGGGGTGATATGCACCTCAACCACATCGAACCGCGTCAGCCGCTCGCGCTTTTCGCGGGTCGAGAGGTAGATGCCTGCCACGGCCGAGATGGTGCGCTGCTTGGGCGAGGTCACGCTCTCCAGCGGCCGGCCGTGCTCGTCGGAACTGCGCGCCTTGACCTCGATGAAGACGAGCACATCGCGCTGCTCGGCGATGATGTCTATCTCGCCGCGCGGGGTGCGGTAGTTGCGCTCCTTGATACGGTAGCCCTTCGAGGTGAGGAAGCGGGCCGCATGGTCCTCGCTGATGCGGCCGAGCTCTTTTCTGGTCTTCGGGCGAGCGCGCTTGAGCCAGAGCACCGCGCTAGTCCCTGAAGGGGAACAGCTCGTTGATCGGCGCGTCGCTCAGCTCCTTGAGCGCCGTCGCCAGCCGGTCCACCGCGGCTTCGACCATCCGTCGTCCCTTCTCGGCCGTCGCCTTCGTTGGATCGCCGATGCCGGCATTGAGGGTGTAGATGTGCCACGGCTTCACGAAGAAGATCGAGCGCGGATCGGAGAAGATCGGCTTGCGGGTGCGGGTCGGCTTCGCCTCATCCATCTTCGCGTGCTCGGGTGCGAGGTGGAGCACGACCGAGGTCTCCATCTCGCAGGCGTGCCCTGTCTCTTCCGTCTCCTGCACCTCGGCCTCGACGTCGGCGGAGAGCCCGAACTGCTCTGTGAACCCGACGAAGGCGTTGCTCTTCGAGGCGAGCTCGCGCAGCGATGCCTGCAAGACATGGGTGTTCCCGCCATGCCCGTTCACGAGTACGACCTTTCGCACGCCGTTGCGCTCGGCGGTCGTCACCACATCGAGCACGATATCCATGAGCGTGCGGGGCTGGAGGCTCATCGCCCAGGGGCACTTGCGGACGTTCTCGTTGCAGCTTATCGGGAGCGTGGGAAGCAGTAGGCAGCGCGCGCCGCGCTCGTTCGCGGCGGCCACGGCGCGCTCAGCGAACCGCTCGACCGCGAACACATCGGTGCCATAGGCGAGGTGGAAGGCGTGCGGCTCGGTCGAGCCGATCGGAAAGACCGCCACCTCGAACTTGCCCTCGACTACCTCGGGCATTCGCAGATGCGTCAGCCGGAACTCATCCATCGTGCCTCCAGCAGGGCCGACCCATGCAGTCCGAGCAACATCGAGGGGCCGCGCGCTTGCCGCCGTCACGGGTTCCCCAGTACACGCGGCAGGTCCTGCGTCCGGGTGTCGGGGCCGCTACCCCCTAGTATCCGGCACGACCCGCGACGCCTCGGCTACGCTGGTGATGCCTTCAGCCGCCTTTCTCAGTCCGTCGGCGGCGAGGGTGCGCATTCCGCTCCGAACCGCGGCCGCCTCGATCTCCTGGGCGGTGGCGCGGCTGGCGATGAGACGCTGGATCTCCGAGTCCACCTCCATGACCTCGTAGAGGCCAATCCGCCCTCGATAGCCGGTGTTGCGGCAATGGTCGCATCCCGCGCCGCGCAGGAATGCCGGCTTCTCTGGCAGCTCGTACCCGCCCCTCCGCGCCCGCTCCGCCAGCGAGGCGAGGAGCTTGAGGTCGGGCTCGTCCGGCTGCTTGCATTCGGGGCAGACCTTGCGGGCGAGGCGCTGTGCGGAGACGTAGATCAGAGTCTGGGCTACCATGAACGGCTCGAGTCCCATATCCAGCAGCCGCGTCGCCGCCGTCGCGGCTGTCTCGGCGTGCAACTGTGTGAGCACCAGGTGCCCGGTGATTGCGATCTGCGCCGCGATCTCCGCGCTCTCCAACGTCCGGATGTCGCCGATCATCACCACATCCGGGTCGTGTCGGAGCAACGCGCGCATCCCGGCCTCGAAGGTCAGCCCGGCCTTCTTGTTCACGGCGATCTGCGTCACGTGAGGGAAGCTGTACTCGACCGGGTCCTCGATGCTCATCGTCTTGATTTCGGAGCTGGCGATCTCCATCAGTCCCGCATACATGATGGTGGTCTTCCCCGAGCCGGTGGGGCCTGCCACGATCAGCAGTCCGCAGGGCTGGCGGAGCGCGCGCCGGTACTTCGCCAGGTCCTCCGGGTACATGCCGTGCGGCGCGTCGAGGCGAACCAAGGCGGCCGCCCGGACGAGCAGCCGCAGCGCCACGCTCTCGCCGTAGACGGCCGGTACCGTCGCTACGCGGACATCGTAATCCCGCTCCGCGATGCGGATCTCGAAGCGACCGTCGCCAGGCAGTAGCCGCTGGTCCACCGGGATGTCAGCATGTGCCTTGATGCACGCGACCAGCGCATCGTGCGCAGAGCGCGGCAGATGGGCCACCTCGTGCAGCACGCCGTCTATCCGCTGCCTGACCACACTGCCGTCGCGCGCGGCGTCAATGTGGATGTCGCTGGCAGCCGACGCCGTCGCCTCCGCAAGCATCTTGCGAAAGAGGTCGTAGATCGCTTGCTCTTCCAGGGTCCCTGGGTAGCCGAGCGCCGGGCGCTCGAAGGACACCTGTTCGGCGTCACCTCCGAGAGCTGTCTGCGCGACTGCCCGTCCTACCTCGGCGACGTTGACGGCCGCGGCGGAGGGGTGGCTCGCCTGTCCGAGCTTGTCCAGCTCCGAGCGCCGATAGCGCCACTGGCGGCCGATCTTCACACCCCGTATCCGTCCCTGCTGCTGCCAGCGGTGCATGGTTGAGCGACTCACCCCCAGAATCCCGGCCGCCTCCTCAAGCGATAGCATCTCCCTCGGCTCCGACTGCGTCGCTGCGGGTGGCTTCTTGCCTCTCATCGGTCCGCTCCTTTGTCACTCAGAACGCTCTGTGACAGATAATGCCATAAAGCCAGAGATTGTCAAGAGTTATTTTGCAGCACTATGGGACAGAATGGTCCTGAGGGCCCAGCCGCGTCGCCAGACCCGAGGAACCGACCGGCGGTAGGGACTGCATGACGATGCCGGGAACTGTGCTCGGGGGATCATGCGAGACCTGCTCTCCCGACCTCTGCTGTGCATCGCAATCGCCTTCGCTGCCGGTATCGGGGCGGAGGCCGTTCTCGCGCGTTCCGCGCTGTGGCTCGCACTGACGGCGACAGGCGCCAGCGGCCTGCTGTGGGCCGGCACGCGCCGGAGATGGGCCGGCGGGGCAATGGCGCTCGCCGCCGCGGTGCTGGCCGGTGTCGCCGCCGCACAAGCAGGAGCGACGGTGCCGGCGGCCGACGTCTCGAAGCTGCCGCGGGGCGGCCAGACGCTCGTCGGAACCGTCGCGAACGCCCCGAGCTACCGAGATGGCACTTGGCGCTTCGTCTTCGCCGCCGAGGGACACGAGCGTGGCAGACGGGTCGAGCCGGTGGCTGGGAGCGCCTTCGCGCGCTTGGTGTCGTCGACCCCGGTGCGCCGCGGCGAGCGCTGGCGGCTGACCGGAAGGCTCCGGCCTCTGCGCACGGCGGCGAACCCAGGCGGCCGCTCCGAGGCCGACCGGCTCAGTTCCCTCGGTGTCTCCTCAGTGATGACAGTGGGCTCGGCGCAAATGGCGGAGCGCGTTGGCGACGGACAGCTCGGTGCGATCGCGAGCCACGCCTTCGGTGCCCAGCAGGTGGCGCTCAAGGCGCTCGAGCGGAACGTGCGCGGGCCCTACCGTGAGACGACTGCGCTGGTGGCGTCGAGCGTGATCTTCGGGGTTCACGCGACTCCGCCGCCATCGGAGATCACCGCGGCTTTCCGCCGGGCAGGCACCATCCATCTGCTGGTGGTATCCGGCGCGATGGTCTCGATGGTGTTTGGGATGGTGTTTCTGCCGGGCGCGCTCGGCGCTGGCTGGCGTCGGGTGGCGGTAGAGCGACAATCGGGGCGGCCCGTGGACTACCGCGGTCGGGTGCGTCTCTACCCCGGTCTCTGGGCTGCGGTGATCGCGATGGTGGTGGTCAGTTACTACGCCGTCCTCACTGAGGGAGGACAAGCGGTTGTCCGGGCGGCGGTGGTGGGGGTGATGGCGGCAGTGGCGCTGGTCCTCAGGCGCGTGCCGAGCGTGGCGCGCGAACACGGCCTGAACGTAGACCGCTTCACACTGCTGGGGGCAGCGGCGCTCGCAGTCCTCATTGTCTCGCCGAAGGCGCTCTTCCAGGCAGGTTTCCAACTCTCGTTCGCGGCGGTGGCAGCGATCCTCTACCTGACGCCGAAGGCAATGCCGTTCCTGGGCTGGCTACCGAGATGGGTTGGCTACACGATCGCCGGAACGCTTGCGGCGCAGCTCGCCACTTTCCCCATTCTCGTGTGGCACTTCGGACAGGCGCCCATCGCTGGTTTCGGGGCGAACCTGCTGGCGATCCCACTCGCCTCGGTCGTGCTCGTCAGCGGCATGGCGACCTGCGGTCTGGCGGCGGTCGCGCCTTGGGCCGCGCCAGCTGCCGGATGGGTGGTAGGGGTCTCGACGCGCTGGCTGGTGTGGGTGAGCAGCGCCTTCGCCTCGCTGCCGTGGGGATCGGTGGAAGTAGCGCGGCCGAGTATCGTGTTCGTGATCGTGTGGTATGTGGGGTTGGTGGCGCTGGGCGGCGCCCTGAGCAGGAGCGGCGAGAGTGCAAGGAGCGACGGGTGAGCGATCGGATGGGAACAGCCCACGGTGACTTCCATTCGTCCGGCTCCTGCGAGATGCACCTGCTGAGGTGGCAGAAGACGATGATGCCTCTCGCCATAGTGCTTTGGCTCGGCTCCGTGTGCGCCATGGCATTCCCGGGGATAGAGGCGATGCGCGGCCCGGACGCGGCTTTCGACATCGGGAGCGCGGTCTTCCTACTCGGGATGGCAATCGCGGCAAGTGCGCTGATGCTCGGCGAACTCAGGCGTCACGTAGCCCGCGTGGAGTGGGGACCGGACGGGGTCACGATCCACTCGTTGTTGGGGCGTCCCCGCATAGTACCGTGGGCGCGTGTCGATCAACTGCAGGCTTCGCCTCCGGAGGCCGGCGTGCGGGAGTGGAGCAAAGGCCGCCCGGACGTTGCCCACCTGTTCGTGGCCCGCGACCGAAGGCCGTATATCTTGCGGACTCGGTGGGATGCACCGATGTACCAACTGGTTGGAGCTTCCGAGCAGAAAACAACGGTACTGAGGGTGATGCATCCGGAAGGGAAGCGGCTGCCGAAGTGAACCCTCTGACGGACGGTGGGGAAACGCGGATGGCAGGAGCTACCGCTCCTGCCCAACAGGGAACCGAGGCATGCGTCTGAGTAGAGAAAGAACCCTCCTCCTCGTCCTCCTCGCCGCGGTTGTCGCGGTGTGGTGGGTCGCGTGGGGGGAGATCAGCAACGACCTGCGGATCACGGTGCTGGATGTGGGGCAGGGGGATTGCATACTGGTGCAGGCGCCGGGCGGACGGACGATGCTGGTGGACGGCGGGGGGATGCCTGGACAGGAGGCGAGCGGCTACGATATCGGGCACGATGTAGTCGTGCCGGCGCTGATGGCGCGGGGGGTGTGGAAGATAGACGTGCTCATCATCACCCACCCGCACGACGATCACGTTGGCGGCCTGCCCGCGGTGCTGGAGGCGGTGCCGGTGACGATGGCGCTCGACCCGATGATCGAGTCGGACTCAGAGGCATACAAGGCGCTGAAGGCCAGCCTGAAGGAGCATCACGTAGCCATCGAGCGCGCGAGCGAGGGTGCCCGCATCAACCTCGGCCGCGGCATCTACGCCGATGTGTTGAACCCGCCGGATCCCCTGCTGTCAGGCACGGACTCGGAGGCGAACGACAACTCCGTGGTGCTGCGACTGGTTGACGGCGGTGTGAGCATCCTGCTTGCGGCTGACATCGAGGAGGCGGGAGCGCGTCAGCTCGCCAGCTACGGGAAGGCGATTCGCTCCACCATCCTCAAGGTCCCGCATCACGGGTCATCAGGCGCGGCGGTGCCCGGGTTCGTGGAGGCGGTGAAGCCGGAACTGGCGATCATCAGTGTGGGCGAGAACAACCCGTTCGGACACCCGAGCGAGGAGATGGTGCGGGAGCTTGAGCGGGTCGGGGCGAAGATCATGAGGACTGACCGGGATGGCGCGGTGACGGTGACGATCCGGCCGCCGAGGTGGAGCGCGGTCGGCTACGCGAGAACGGCAGAACGCAGATGAACACAGATAGACACAGATGGCAGGAGCCTCCGCTCCTGCCCAACAAGCGATGAGACGGGACGAGATACGAGCGAGGGTGTTGGCTTCGGTGGCCGGCGATGAGGTGATCGCCGAGCTGGCGGCGCGCGGGTCGGACCACGCGGTGGTGGAGATGGTGGTGGCGCGCGGGCTGAGCCGGGCGATGCTGGTGGGGCCGTTGATGCTCGACCAGGCACAGGCCCTGCGGCAGGCGGCGAAGGAGTCGGGCGCGTTGGCGGTGCTGGCGAAGCCGGCTGGCCGCGCCGACCCGACGCGGGCCGAAGTCATCGTTATGGGTGGGATGGATCAGCTCGCGGTGGCGGCGGCGAAGGCCGGCGGAGAGATCGGCGCTCGGATGGAGGCGGCGCGGGCAGCCTTCGCCGCGCCGGCGCAGCGGGTGCTGCGGTGCCGCGGGCGCGAGCTGGCGCTGGGTGAGAGGACGCTGGTGATGGGGATCGTGAATGTCACGCCCGATTCGTTCTCCGGCGATGGGCTTGGCAGCGATACCGAGGCCGCCATCGCCCAGGGGCTGCGCATGGTCGAGGAGGGGGCGGACCTCCTCGACATCGGAGGCGAGTCAACCAGGCCGGGCTCCGAGCCGGTGAGCGAGGACGATGAACTGCGGCGCGTGCTGCCGGTGATCGAGCGACTCGCCACTGAGGTGCATATCCCACTTTCCATTGACACCTACAAGTCGGCGGTTGCTCGTGCAGCGCTCGGAGCGGGGGCGAGCATCGTGAACGACATCAGCGGGCTGCACCATGATGAGGGCGCAGGCTTCGCGAAGCCTGCGGACCTATCGCGGGGTTCGCCCTTCGACTCCGCTCAGGGCAAGCGAACCCCGCGCCCAACTATGGCGGAGGTGATCGCCGAGGCGGGGGCGGCGGTCGTCATCATGCACATTCAAGGCACGCCCCGCGACATGCAGAAGGACCCGAAGTACGCCGATGTGATCGGGGAGATTAGCGATTACCTCGAAGAGGGCATTGCGAGCGCAGTGGCGGCCGGGCTGACGCAGGAGCAGATCGCGGTTGACCCCGGAATCGGGTTCGGCAAGACGCTGGAGCACAACCTGGAGATACTGCGGCGGCTGCGGGAGTTCCGCGCCTTGGGATGTGCGGTGATGGTGGGGGCGTCGCGCAAGTCCATGATCGGCAAGATACTCGATCTGCCCGCGGACCAGCGGGTCGAGGGGACGGCGGCGACGGTGGCGCTCGCCATTGCGGCCGGCGCGGACATCGTGCGGGTGCATGACGTGAAGGAGATGGTGCGGGTGGCGCGGGTGGCGGACGCGATCGTGCGGGTGAAGCACGAAGCACCGGAGAGTGAGTATCATTGGGGGGAAGGCAAGGCGTGAACCGCAGATTGCGCAGATTGCGGGGATTGGGCAGGAGCAAGCTCCTACCGAACGGATGGACGGCGTGAACCGCAGAGGCGCGGAGGCGCAGAGGCGTGTGTTTCTGGGGTTGGGATCGAATGTCGGTGACCGCGAGGGGAATCTGCGCGATGCAATTGCGCGCCTAAGGGCCGCGCCGGGCGTGAACTTCCTGCGACAGTCACGCGTCTATCAGACAGAGCCGATCGGCGTCACCGACCAGCCCGAGTTCCTGAACATGGTGGTCGAGGTCGAGGTGGCGGATAGGATGGGCGCGCGCGATCTGCTCACGCTGGTGAAGCAGATCGAGACCGAGGTCGGCCGGAAGCAGCGGGAGCGGTGGGGGCCGCGGGAGATTGACATTGACGTGCTGCTGTTCGGCGACGAGCATATCGTCGAGGGCGACCTGGAGGTCCCGCACCCGCGCATGTGGGAGCGAGCGTTCGTGCTGGCGCCGCTGGCCGAACTCGCGCCGGAGATGAAGACGCCGGGCGGAGAGACGGTGGCGGAGGCGGCGGCGAGGTTGGGGGGGGAGCAGGGGGCACGGCCTCTCAGCCGTGATGGCGGCGGGAATGGTTGCGCGACGCGGAAGCGATGGTGGCAGAAGGTATGGGACTGGCTGCCGTCGGCGGTCCTGATCGTCACAGCTTTGTGGTGTGTAGGCGTGCCCTGTGTATGGGGCCTAACGGGACCGTATTCGGCCACAGTAACGCAGTTTGCCTTGCTACTACTCGCGATCGCTGCGCCGATCTGGGCGATCTGCGTCCTGGCAACCGTCGTAATGCTCGTCGTGCATTGGGTCGGCGGCCGGCCTGGCGTGGGGAAGACGATCCGCAGGCTCAGGCTGCTCGCGGCCTCAGCCGCACTGTTCTGGGTATGGGGGCCGCCATTCGGGTTCTACCTCCAGGGCAAACTCAAGGAATATGGGCTCAGACGCGCGGTCACAGCGAGGGTAAGTATCGAGGAACTCCGCGGGGCGGCCGCAACGATGGTGAACGACGCCAGATGGGGCGGTGAGTGGCGGCGGCTGTCGGGACGGGACGCCGTGGCCGAGACCCCAGGAGTGCCCCAGGCCATTGCCCGTCTCGAACCCGAGAGGCTGACGATCATCCCGACAACGGGAGAGCGTATTGGCCACGTTATCCTGACGTGGAATCCGGACTGGAACGTCGAGGTAGGGCCGCCGGGGTTTCATGTTGACTCCACGGGTCACGACCGTTGGGCGGACGGCGTCTACGGGTTCATCGCCTTGGTCGAGTAGGGGAGTGACGTTTCAGGAGAACCGCTACCCATATGCCAACCTTCACCTATGAAGCCAGAGAGCAGTCGGGCAAGGTCGAGCGGGGGACTCGGGAAGCCGAGTCGGCCGAGGCGGTGGCGCGGGAGCTGAGGGCGCAGGGCTACTTCATCGTCAGCATCGAGCGGACCGCGCGACCTCGCCCACAGCAGTTCGAGCAGGTCAAGCGCCAGGTGGTCGCGCCGGTTCTCTACCCCGTCAGCTCGAAGCACCGGGCGATGTTCTACTCATCGCTGAAAGCACTGATGTCATCGGGCATGAATGTCAGCGAGGCGATGGGGTCGCTGGCGAAGCGCACACAGAACCATACTCTCAGGGCCGCGGCTGCAGAGATGGCGGAGGAGGCAGTCCGCGGGCGGCCGATGTCAGGGGTCATGCGCAGGTATCCGGCGGCGTTCCCGGCGGTGGCGCTGGCGGTGATGGAGGCAGGGGAGCAATCGGGCCTCATCGAGCTGACCGCCGACCGGCTGGCGAAGTACTACGACCGGGCGTTTGAGCTGGAGCAGATGTACCGATGGCAGACGTTCTACCCGAAGATCCTCCTTATCGCGCTGATCGTCATCCCGACGGTGCCGGTGCTGGTAATGGGCACCTTCGCCCAGTGGATCAGCCTGGTGCTGAGCAGATCGCTGCCTCTGCTGCTGGCCGCGCTTGCGCTCTGGTACGGCGGACGGCTGCTGCTGCGGGTGCCGCAGATCAAGCGAGCGTTCGATTCTATCAAGCTTGCGATTCCTTGGTTTGGGAGCCTGAGCAGGAGGATGTCCACCGCCCGCTGGGCGCGGGCGCTGGCGATGCTGCTCGCGGCGGGAGTGCCGGTGCATCGGGCGATGGTGGCGGCCGCCTCGGCCACCGGGAACGGCGCGATGGAGGAAGCTCTCGTCCGCGAGGCGGAGGGGGTGCTGCACGGGAAGACGGTGGCGGAGGCGGTGGCGGCGAGCAGGCACATCCCGGAGATGGCGCTGGACATGTTGGCGACGGCGGAGCGCGCCGGATCCGTCGAGGATGCGCTG
>Ga0315273_10002174_pt1 | contig 22909 bp, 19 predicted proteins | sample YL17G02_0_MG_FD_205753 | JGI IMG/M metagenome (GOLD analysis project Ga0315273, IMG submission 205753) | Sediment microbial communities from Yellowstone Lake, YNP, Wyoming, USA - YL17G02_0 | ecosystem: Environmental > Aquatic > Freshwater > Lake > Sediment | place: USA: Wyoming | collected...
CGCTCTGGCTGTGAGAGAGGAATCCCCGCCACTGTCGCCCGTCCGCTCGTTGGGGGGATGATCCCGGCGAGGATGCGCAGGGTCGTCGTCTTCCCGGCGCCGTTCGGCCCGAGCAGGCCGACAACCTCCCCGGGCTCGACGGAGAACGTGATCTCCTCGATCCCGGGACGCTTCCCGTAGCTCCGGGAGAGCCGATCGACTCGAATGGCCCTGTCCACGTTCTCCACTCCTCCTGTCTCATCACCCAGCACTGCGGGACGAGAGGAGGAGTGTACCGGAGAGCTGAGCCACTCGCGGAGGTCGCGGCCGCATGCCCCATTCACGCAAGTCTCTGCTCCCATCGGACAGTCGGCTCGTGGAGCCTGCGGGATCGATCTCGGGACGGGTTCATCCGCTCTCTTGTGGTGACACGGCAGTGTCCGTTGGCGAGCAAGCGTTGGGTCGCGTCCGCTTGCATGACGCGCTCGCAGCCGTGTACTGTGAGTTGCAGGAGGAGGGTCAAATGAGTACGAATCAGATACGGCTCGTAGTTACCACATTGCTCTTCTTTCTCATCTTCGCGTCGGGCTATTGGCTGAGCCATTCTGCAAAGCCATACAATGCGGCCATTCTGACGATCCACAAACTAGCCTCGCTCGCGGCGATCGCCCTCCTCGGCATCGTCGTCTACCAGACGAGCCACGTCACAAGGCTCGCCGCGATCGAATGGACGGCCGTCGTGGCTACCGGAGCGTTGTTCCTCAGTACCATGGCCACCGGCGGTCTCTTGAGCGCGAGCAAGCCCATGCCCCGAGCGATCTCGATGCTGCATCGGATCACACCGTTGCTGACGGCGCTCTCTACCGCCGTCGCCATGTACCTGTTGCTGGGACAGAGCTAGGGCAGACGTGACGGATCACAAAGCGACGCCCGGAGCCGGTCGTGGGCCATGCCAAGGAGGATATGATGGGCAGAATCGAGATCTACCAAGCAGCAGCCGAGGGACTCCTTCCAGTCGGCGACGTCCGCCACGAGCCGGGTTTTCGCAAAGCAGCTGATCTCACGGATCCGGAGACGGGTATCATGCCCCAGAATCCGACGGTTTCCGTCTCTCTCCACTGTCGCGTCAAGATCTGACCCTCCCGGCGTGCGAGCAGTTTGGCCGTGAGATCTTGTTTCGACGGGAGCCTCCCGCGACGGATGCCCTTCGCCTGGACGAGGTTGAACAACACCTCGACCAGGTTCAGCCACGAGGAGTAGGTGGGGATGAAGTGGAAGATGACCCGTTGTTTCTTCGGCTTCGCATGCCAGATTTGCACCTTCTCCGAGCGGTGGGTGATGCCGCCTCTGGCGCGACCCGCATCTGCCGATGAACAGGAGCGTCTGGCGAGGCCAGGAACTGCCGCTTGCGCGACTCCGGCGGCTTCATGATATGCTGATCAGCGGATCACCAAACCACCAAGAGGAGGAGCAGCGGACATGTGGGATCAAATCACGGAATGGGCGGTCGCGTATGCAGGGCAGGTGGTGGGGGCAATCGTCACACTGGTCGTCGGGTATCTCTTGGCCCGCGTCGCGCGGCGACTGGTGAAGGGAGCTCTCAGGCGGACCAAGACACCCGTGGAGCTCCAGACGTTCGTGGCGCGCCTGGCGTACGTGGCCATCCTCGTCTTCGCAGTCATCGCGACCTTGGCCCGCTTTGGCATCGAAACGACGTCCCTTGTTGCCGTACTTGGTGCCGTGGCCTTTGCTATCGGCTTTGCGCTCCAGGGATCCCTCTCGAACTTCGCTGCGGGGGTGCTGCTTCTCATCCTTCGGCCATTCGGGGTCGGGGACTACATCGAAGTGGCTGGGGTCTCTGGAACAGTGAAGGACATTCAGCTGTTCACAACGATCGTTTCGACGCTGGACAACATCAAGGTCTTGGTACCCAACAGCAAGATCTGCGGCGAAACCGTTCGCAACCTCACGGGCTACGAGACGCGGGTGGTCGACGTGCCGGTTGGGATTGCCTACTCCGCGTCGATCGAGAAGGCCTCCGCGGTCGCCGCGGCGGTCGCTTCGAGCGACCCACGGGTCCACAAGGAGCCAGCTCCCCAGGTCCTTGTCGGCGGACTGGACGAGTCTCGTGTCAACCTGATCGTCCGCATGTGGGCCAGCCCAGCCGACTATTGGGACGTCCTCTTCGGCACGACGCGGCGGATCAAGGAAGCCTTCGATGAACAGGGCATCGAGATTCCTTTGCCCCAGCGAGTTGTGCACATGGTGCAAGAGTAGACAGCCCGAGAACTCTTCGAAGTGACCGGGTAGTGGGATCGGGTCTCTGCCGTCGGCCAGAGTGCCTGCGGTTTGTAGCCGCCCTGGCTGTCGGCCGTTGTGGAGCCGAGGTGCCCAATTGGGGGACTCGTGTGACCGTCGCGGCGTGACCACGAGTGGAGATGCCGGTGTGCTGCCCCGCGGTCCGGAGTGCGGCCATGGCTCGGGCACAGACCGACCAGACTGCACGCATGATGGCGACCCAACGTGGGGCGGACTGTTCGGCGATCAACCGGCGAGTCCCCGAACAGGAGAGAACCTCGGGCCTGGCAGACGGGTCACGTCACAGTCTGATCTCAACGCCCGCTAGGTTCCGTAGCGCGGCCGTCGTCTCTCCACGCACGGGGAGTAGAATCACCCGGCGATGACGCCGAGGGTGAGGGATCCCGGTCTTGGGCCGTCGGCAGAGAAGGGAGGCATCAGTGTCGGAGACTGGAAAGGTGTTTTCCGCCACGTCGCGGGAGGAACTCGAAGCGATTTGGCGTTTCCGCTACGAGATATACGTCGAGGAGTTGAAGCGGAACTACCCAAGCGTCGATCACGGTCACAGGTGGCTCCGGGACGCCGAGGACGAAACCGACCACGCGGTCAACCTGTACCTGGGGCCGCTCGATCACATCGTCGGGGCAGAGCGACTTCTCATCTGGCCCGCAGGCGAGATCCCTGAGGAGTACCAGCGGCTCTTCTCCATGGAGATGTTCCCGGGCATCGAGGACGTGGCCATCGCGGAGCTGGGGCGGCTGATGGTCAGGCCCAGCGCTCGCGGCAAGAACGTCTTCCCATTGCTCGTGGATGCCATGCGCCAACAATGGGTCGCAAACGACGTCCAGTTGTGCTTTCTCTACTGCGTCCCTGGTCTCGTGAAGCACTACAAGAGGAGCCTCGGCGCCCGGCCGTACGACGGGCGCCTGATTCCTGCAGGCTCAAGCGTTGGGATTCCGATGGTCGTGGTTGTGCCTGCGGAGCGCCGTCTTGCCGTGTGTGGCGAGACGACGGGCGAACTGGCCACGAGCCATGCTGACGCGGGCAGGGCGCCCGGGTTTGACGTGTCGCGCCTTTCCCGAGTCCTCGAAGGGGACTCCGTGCCGGTCAAGCTCGATGAGGAAGCCGTGTGGGAGCACCTCAAGCGTCAATTGCTCGAAGATGAGAGAGCGACTCCGGCTTTCCTCAATGCGCTCTCGCCAGAAGCTACAAGGAAACTGACGTCTTCAGGCTTCATCCTCGATCTCTCGCCCGGTGACGTGATCGCTCGGAGTGGAACGAAGGAACGGGAGATGTACGTCGTTCTCGACGGCGTCTTCGAAGTGATCGCCCAGGACAAGAGGCTAGCGATCCTCGAGAAGGGTGACGTATTCGGAGAGATCGCCTTCTTCTGTACGACCGGAGAGAGGTGTGCATCCGTTCGCGCCGTGACGCGGGGGGAGGTTCTGGTCCTTCGCCGGAGCTTTCTTGAGGAGCTGACCCACGACGAACCAGAGGCCGGATTGCAGATTCTGACCAACATCGGCAGCGTCATGGCCGATCGAATCGTGAGCTTGAACCAAGCTCTATTGGCTGCAACGGACCCTCGTCGCTGAGCTGGACGACGTCAGGTTCAGTGCTAGCGGCCCGCAATGTCGGGAACACAGTGCTCATCCCGCGCCTCGACTCTAGTTTCGTGCGGCGACGCACGTGGCCTGTGACACGCTTAATGTGCTGGAGGAACGCACCGCTTCCGAATGGGCGTCCCGTGCGTGTGTGCTTCTGAATCGGGGAGAGACCATCCGAGGAACACCCGGGGGATCTCTTCCGGTCGGCGATGTGCACCACGAGTCCACGACTAGGAGAGGACCTCGGCCGCGGGCAGATGCATCGCGTCAAGATGTACCCCGTCCTCCCCGGGGCCTGCCCTCACACCGCGCTGCACGTCCTCTGCGGCGTCCTGGCTAGAGTCTCATATCCCTTTGAAAGCACCTCTTCATCCAGCCGGCTACAGCCGTTGCCACAGCTAGGCCCGCACTTGCAGAGAGCGCTGCGACAAGTCGCGGCGTCGACTGCCCGAGCAGAGCCATCAGGGCAAGCACGAGTGCGCCGATGCCTAGACCAGCCAGCAGAGCTCGGAGCAACTGACACGCTGTGGGCCGACAGCGCTCTCTCCAGAACCGAATCGTACCGGTCAGAAGAGCCACGGCTGGGATGCCGCCGCCCAGTACCACGGTGCTACTGCTCTGCGTGCCGCTACCGGCGACTACTGCCGCGATGAGTGCAGCGGTCGCGAGCGCGAAGAAGAGGCAGGTTCTATATGCCTCCCGCCACTGGCCGGAGCTAGATGGAGCGACCTTCTTCGAATCCCCACCCAGTCCGTCGACGCGCCCGGCCACCTGCATGACGTATCTGCCAAAGACCGGTGCCCAACGATCTTCCGAGGGAATAGCCCGCTCGATCCAACGGAGATTGGAGAGCAGGCGCTGTTGACCTGGCAGGATGTCACCTTTCGCTCGCACGGGTATGGTTAGCTGGAACGACCCCACGATGTGTCTCGAGCTGGGCTTTCGTGCCTCGGCAAGTGGAAGAGGGACACGCTGCGACTCGCTCGTCACCTGTCGAACGACAACCTTGAATACTTGCCCCTCTTCGATTCCCTCGGCAAGATCCACTGTCAGCATGCCGGGGAGGCTGCTATCCGTGAATGGGATCGGCAGGTAGGTGATGCCTCCCGTGTCGCATCGCACAGTGTGTTCGTCAATCCGCACCAGCCGGTGAGATCGGTACTTCTTCGCAGCCAGCAGCAGGACATCGCTTGCAGCGATGCCAGGCAAGTACACGGTCGCGACACTCCCGGCCGGCACGTCTCCCCAGTCGATCAGCAACTCATCGTTCTCCTGCTTCGATGTCGACGGTCGAATCTCGAACGTCTGCGGTATGCGCCGCGAGGACACGAATCCCGGATTCGCCGACGCGACAATCGCCAGGTTCCGCTGCGCGAGCTTGTCCGAGTCCGAGGGCGTGGACCCACTCTGGGCAGGCGCGGGACTGAAGGCGATCTCGGAGACAAGGCACTGGTGCTCGTTGCGGATGAGGTCTTGGATACTCTTTCTGCCGGACGGATACGGCCCATCTGCGGGCGACGGCTGGCTGGGGAATTGTGGTTGCGTTTGATTGATGTCGAGCCAGCAGCCGAAGTATCGGACGACCTCGGCACCGCCTGCATTCGGCGGAATCGTCTGTACGTTTGGCGCATCAGTCTGCACGGTCATGCTTGTCACACCGGAGTCGATGCGGGGCGAGGCGAAACAGGGTATCGCTGCCAGCTCGTTGTTCCTGATACCGAGGAGCGGAACGACTGTCGAGCCCGTCGCATGGCGCCGGTAGGTGGTGGCCTGATCGTACTCAAGCGATGTAGTGGCTGCCGGGAAGAGACGGAAGAAGACGCGCACGTCAGTTGCCGAGAGGGTGAGCGAACGATAACGGACCTTGGCTACCGCGAAGTTGTAGACCGGCGTGCCTCCCACCGTGCTCGACAGTTCGAGGCGGGAGCTCTGCTGGTCGACTGAGATATCGCCGTCGAAGGTCTGCCCGCCGGTGTTCCCGTTGTTCAGATTGGCAATGACCTGGGCAATGAAGCCGGAGGGGTTAGAGGTGAGGGGAATCCCGAACTTCGACTGCCCGGCCATGATCTGGAACACGCGAAGATCGGTGCTCAACCAGGAGATCGCGCCGTCGATCTCATAGGGATTCGGCTGCTTGATCAGATACAGGTACCCCACGTTCGACACGGACGCCGTCGGCGAGGCCATCGAAGCCTGCAACGCCACCACGATCGGCGCGCCCATGAACCCGTCTGCGCCTGCAAAGCTCACGTCGTAGACCCACGTGAGCCGCTGCCGGCGATTGAGGTGAAATGGGTACTCGAAGTTCAACTGGACTGGCGTGACCGACATCCCCGCTACCAGCGGCGCAATGTTCAGCGTTGGTACGTACTGCATGGTCGGAGCTGAGAAGCCAAGCTCGTTTGGGCTGAAACCGTCCACGACGACGTACAAGGCACTCTGGATCAAAGCGGGAGTCGACGCCTGCAGCATGGCCTCGATCTCGTCGTCGGAGAAGGTGCTCCGATCGACAATGAAGAAACACCCTCGCGTGCAGCCGTAGGGAGGAGGCCCGAGGCTACGACAGCGATCTCCCAGTTTGCGTCGGCAATCCTTCATGAAGTAGTAATCCGACGCCTGGTCAAAGCTCCATAGGGGACCCTCTCCATCCCCGTAGTGATTCCAGTCCGTCCAGGGGCCCTCGTGTAGGTGAGCGCTGGGATCGGCATCCTGCTGCTTCATCCACTCTGACAGCGATACCGGCGTGTCGCAGAGCGAGGGATCGATGACGCGCTTTTGATTCCCGCCGGGCACAGTGACCATCAGAGTGGGTGCGACGTGCCACGCCCAACTCACACTGCAGTCAGGATGGTTAGCCGTTGGCACGGCGTGAAGGTGATCGAAGTGGATCCAGACCTTCTCAGGGTCCTCGGGAGGATTCGTTGCAGTGTCCGGCCCGCCCTTCTGCATCAAGCGACACATCATATGTGCCCGGATCCAACAGCCATCGTCCGGGTACAGGAACGGAATGCAGTCGGAGGAAGGGCCGCACGGGTCGCATGACTCGGCGCCCATGTTGCCAAACACTTGTTTGGATCTTGCCTCGGACACTGGCGGATCTTCTGCAGGCGTTGTGGGGCTGCTCCCCGTCCCTCGAGTGACCCGCTCCGGCAGCCTGACGTCGATGATCTCGTGCTCGTCGCGGGTCTCAGTGATCAGTCGGTCGGATCCGTCGGCTAGCGCTGCCCACAGACTCGATTGCATCGCGGAGGAGTTCGGGTCAGATCGGAGAACGAAGTGGACAGCATGGGATGGCTGGAGTCGGATCATCAGGTCCCCGTGCTCGTCCTCATCGACTCGCTCGACTCTATAGAGTGCCGGGATGAGAAGATTCGTGATGACGCCCATCTCCTCATCGATCTCCAGGTACACGGGCCTATGCTCCTCCGCCAATTCCTCAATGATCCTCGCCCAAAGAACGGCGCGCGGGTCCGTCATGTCCAGGCGGCCCGACTCGCCGGACGTGAGCTGCACCGTCACTTTCTTGGGCAGGTCCCCTGCCGGTTTTGACGCCCACTTCTCCCTCGCGGGCGAGAGACCACGGATCCCACCAAGAACCCTCTTCTGGCCGTACATGTCCGCACCTCCGCACTTAGGCGGCTCGCCTCCTTTGACTGCACCCCCTCGTCTGGCGCGTAGCAACTGGCAGCGTGCCACCTAGCCCTCTCGCTCGCCGAACCCTTTGTCACCCTCCTATCTCTTCTTTCCGCCCCTTCCCCTGTGCTGTGTACACAGCACTTCCCGTCTGTCATCATAGCAGCCTGCGGCCACACGGACAAGGGATGGGCAGGTTGCGGCCTGCGATGATGCATGCCGGGTAGGAGGACTGAGCTGCCCCCGGTGTTCGGTCCACTCCTAGAGTTAGTCTAGCATCTCTCGACCGACGGCGACCAGCGCTTCAGGCGCAGGTGGCCAGTAGCCCAGACTGCTGTGAGGACGGGCTGTGTTGTACTCCCGTCGCCAGTTCTCGATCAGCACCTTTGCCTCTTCCACCGTGTAGAAGATCTCCCGGTTCAACAGCTCGTCGCGCAGCTTGCCGTTGAAGCTCTCGTTGTACCCGTTCTCCCACGGGCTTCCTGGTTCGATGAACAGCGTCTCAACCCCGAGATCCTCCAGCCACTCCCGCACCGCTTTGGAACAGAACTCCGGCCCGTTGTCCGAGCGGAGGTAGTCCGGTGCGCCTCTCTCCACAAACAGGTCGGCCAGTGTCTCAATCACATCATCCGAGCACAGACTCCGTCCCGGCACAATCGCCAGACACTCGCGACTGTACTCGTCGACCACCGTCAGCATGCGCAAGGCCTTCCCGTCGTGGGTGCGATCGGCCACGAAGTCGTACGCCCACACGTGATCCGTGTATTCCGGCCGCAGGCGCACGCAGGAGCCGTCGTTGAACCACAGGCGCCCTCTCTTGGGCTGCTTCTGCGGCACCTTCAACCCCTCCCGTCGCCAGATCCTCTCCACTCGTTTGTGGTTCACGTCCCATCCCGCATGCTGAAGGAGGGCGGTGACACGCCGGTAGCCGTACCGTCCGAATTGGCTGGCGCGGGAGATAACGGCAGCTGTGAGCGCGCCCTCGTCGTCCCGCACCGTTGCAGCATACCGTTGCACCGATCGATGTTGGTCAAGCACCCGACACGCTCGCCGCTCGGAAACCTGGAGCTTCTCGCAGACCAAGCGCACACAGGCACGGCGGCGTTCGGGGCTCAGAAGTTTCCCCGGGCCGCCTCCTGCAGGATCATCTTGTCCAGAGTCAGATCAGAGACCGCTTTCCGCAGCCGCGTGTTCTCCTTCTCCAGCTCACGCAGCCGCTTCACCTGGCTGACCTTCAGCCCCCCGTACTCCTTCCGCCAACGGTAGTAGGTCACCTCGTGGATCGCGATCGCCTTCACCGCGTCAGCTACCTTGGCCCCCTGGCTCAACAGAACATCCGCCTCACGCAGCTTGGCGATGATCTCTTCCGGTCGGTACCGCTTCCTCGACATCTCAGCCTCCCTTCTTCCCGATCCTAGCATGCTCCTTGGACCGGTTTTCGGGGGGCAGGTCAAGATCGTCTGAGGAACAGTCGAGGGATTCCTTCCAGTCGGTGGTATCCGCCGCGAGTCCTGGTCTTCGCGTAGCAGCGGACCCCGCGGGCTGGGAGATCGGTAGTGTGTCCCCGGAATTCCTTGGACTCGGAGATCGGCAGTCTGCCCCAGGAATCCGCAAGGATCCGGTAGACGAGTGAGCATCTTGCGGGTAGACTATGAGTTTGAGAGACGAATAGGGAGGAAGTATTGCCGATCTCGCCGAAGGATGCTGCAGACGATTGCCTTGACAGGGCGAAGCAGATGCTGTGTACTGGATGCGTGGCGGGGCCACCAGCGGATGACCTCCGACGGATGGCGCTGGTGATGGGAGTGGCCGCCCTCGACACGTACATGCACGCGCTTGTGCTCACTCACCTTTCAGCGAATCGGGCGGAACTACCCAAGCCATTGCAGCGACTTGCAGTGGACTTCAGAGAGCTGACACAACTAGCCGAGAAGGTCGTCGTGGCACAGCGGCGCGACAGAACGTCCCGGCCCTGGGTCCAGGTCAAGAACGCTCTGCACCGGAAGCTCTTGACCATGACTTTCCAAGCCTACGAGGATGTCGGTACTGCCATGGCCATGGTGGGAGTCAAGAAGGGATGGGAGATGGTCGCACGGGAGATGGGTTGCACTCCGGTAGAAATCAAGGCTGCTCTAGGGGGGCTTGTGTATCGGCGGGACCAGATAGTACACGAGGGGGATATACGGCGGCTCGTTCGGCCCCGAGCTGTCCAACGCAATCCCATCGATCCCGAGCAGGTCAAGGCCGACCTTGACTGGCTCGGCGGACTCATTGCTGCAATTGACGCGACCGCGTAGTTTCTCCGTCTTCAGTCAGCCCAGGTCCGTGAAGATCTCGAGCTTACATACGGAATCAGGAGACACAGACCTCAATTCCGCGGCTCGCTCGGAGGAGTGGTATGTGCGGCGGTGGCAACTGCGACTGGGCATGTGTCCCCGGATGGCCATACACTGAGGAAATGGCCGCGAATCCCAAGAAAGGAGTCAGAGGATGCGTAGGGCGCTCAAGGCGACGAAAACGTCGGGCAGACCTCCACGAAGAACGTCCAGGCGGCTCAGTGCGGGGAGAGAGGGAAGCAGGTTGCCCCAGTTCGTGTTCCTCTTCCTGGGACTTGCAGTCGCTCTCTTCGGCTGGTTTCTCGATCATGGAGAGGACTTCAGCTGGGTGAGATCCGTATTCGCTCGCGGCTATGACTCTGCTCTCGGTGCGTACTCAAGACTGCTGACAGATGGGTCGGTCACGAATGAAGATCGAGGGTTCTCAGGCTTTGTGAACGTGGTCTTCGGCAATGGACAGTCAGTACCTGTTGTGAGGGTTGAGTTCCTGACGTCTGGGAGTGTTCAGACTAGTCAGGGACTACAGCAGATCAGAAGTCTCCGATTTGGGCTGCAGGATGGGACCACGATCGCGAGAGCTGTCAGCGCAGACGACATCGAAAGTCTCCTTCGGGACCGATACCTCATTCGGCCGCTCCTCGGCTGGGCGCAGTTCTTGATGTCTTTCGGCCTTGCCGCCACATTCCTGACTGGGTTTATTGGCATCCTGAAACAGACCCCGAAGGGCGATCCCACATCACCTCAGCTTCCTCAATGAACACGCACTCTGGACGTGGCATCGGGGTGCCGGGATCTACCGTCGGATTCCGCCGGAGGCGGGAGCAGTCCCGGCACTGTAGACTGACCTCGACGGAGGTGCAACTCCCGGGGTCCGGAGTCGCTGGCCGCTCGACTCTGGATTGTCGCCTCGGGCGACTGGGGTCGGACCTTGACGCGACACTCTGAACCGAAATGTGAATACCCAAGCGCATCGGCCTGGGGGCGAGTCCGTCCCGTGGTCTTCTGAGAAGTGGAGCGGAGAAGAGAAGCGGCCCGACCGGGCCGTCTCGTGAATCCGTGTGGTGGAGCGGATGTGACTGATGTGAGAACCTTCGTGCTCAGCTGCCCCTGGTGATTGTGGGCATGCCATTCCACCCTGACCGGCTTTCAGCGAGGGGGGCACATCGTCGACGTGGAGCTTGAGGAAGCTCTCGAAGCCTGTCGTCGTGAAGAGGCGGTACCGTCCAAGAGAATGGGCCTGCGAGTTGCGGACTGGCTCGGGCCTTCTGGAGCACAATGCCGGAGCGCGCATTGGATAGCAGTTGCGCCTTGGCAGTGAGGAGATCTATGATGCGATCGGTCAGTGGTAGGGAGGTGGGATGAAAGCCTCAGTCGTCTTCCTGCTCTTGGTAGTTGCAGCGGGTGCGGTCGGCGCGTGGGGTGCTGAAGGGACGGGGACCTCGCCGCTCCTCGACGCACTCTCGTTCGTCCCAGCTGCCGTGGTCTCGACGATCGTCCTCTTCACGGACTGGAGCGTGCTCAAAGCCTACGTCGGGTTCGACGAGGCCTTCCGAGAGAGCGCTGAGGATGCGGAGAAGGCGCTCGCCTCAAGCCTGGGTCAGGGCCAGGCTGCCGCCTCTGCCTTCGGAGCGAACCACCCGGAGGAAGCGGCGCTCTGGGGATGGCGCAGCAGCAATCTAGAGTGGGAAGCCAACTTCCCAAACAGCACGGGAATCCCCGTCTACGTGCTGAAATTCTCTTCCGGCTTCGAGTTTGGCTCCCTCGGGCCCCTGTTCGAGCAGCGCGGCTTCACGCAGACGGAGTCGCACGGAGTGGCAGTCTACTCGCACGCGCTTGACCTCCGGGTGGAGTGGCTGGTCAAGAGTGAGCTCGCAATCCTCAACACGGCCATTGTGGCCGAGGAGGGCCTGCTCGTCCTGTCATCTTCTGCAGCTGCTCTGGACGAGGCGCTGAGCGCCTATCGACAAGAGGTTCCGACTCTGAGCGCGGACGCGGCGGCTCAGGCGGTGGCTGGCCGACTGCGGGGCGTCGCATCGGCGATCCTGTTGATCGGCCCCGGAACCTGCTGGAGCCTGTCCGCCGACCCTGCGCTCGCATCCTTCATCAACGCGAGCGACCCAGAGGGCTTGTACGCCGCGTTGAAAGCGCTCCTGACGCAGCGGGCCAACCTTCACGTTTACACCGGGTTTGGAGTGGGGTACCGCTACGACGGCAAGCTACCCATCGGGGCGTTCGTCTTTCACTTCCTCGATCCGGCCTCCGCAAGCTTGGATCTTCCTCTCCGACAAGCTTTGGCCGAGTCTGGCGCGAGCACCCAAGGAGGGCAGCTCTACTCACAGGTCGTCTTCACGGTGACTGCAGCGGACGTCGAAGGGTCGGATCTGATCCTCACCGTCCGACCCGTCGGTGATGAGCCGAGACGCCTCTTCCAGATGGTGTTCGCGCGAGACATGCTCTTCGCCCTCTGCCCATGACCGGACCGGCCACCAGTAGCCAGGACAGCTCACCGAGAAGGGGGTCAGACCTTGACGCGACAGTTGCAGCGGAAGCTGAACATCCTTGTGGATCGCGCCAGTGGCGGAGACGTCCGATGCTCTACTGTGAAGTGCGGCAGCAAAGAGTAGCTGCCTGACCGAGCCGCTGCGCGAATCCGTCTGGTGGAGCCTGGGGGACCGATCCGAGAACGCGTGTGACCGTTGCCAGGTGGTGACGTGTGGCTGCCCCGCAGCACTTGGAGCTATGACGGACTGGGGCCTGCGCGTAGTGGTTGCCGAGGCAGGGATAGTGGCTACGTAACTCACAAGCGCCGTCGCCACACGGCTTGGCCTGGCAGAGCGCATCACTGCTCTGCATCCTCTGCCGCGACGATCTGCCCCGTTGTGAGGTCCGTGAGGACGATGTTGTCGATCACGATGGCTCCCGTGGCAACGATGTTCCAGCGGACCTCGTAGTCAGAATACCCAAGAAGCGTGGCAGTCAGAGTCGCGGTGCCCGAACTGCCTGCAGGTCCGTATAGAGTCTTCGACGCCAACCACTTGCCCTCACTGCCTCCCTGCGGCGAGTAGAAGAGTGTCTCAAACCCTTTCGCATTCGGCACAAGGATGCAGTAGTCGAAAGAGACGCGGTAGGTATGCCCTCCGATGAGTTGGAGGATGGATGGGTCTGTGCGGAGGTACGGAGTGTAGCCTCCGACGCCGGAGTAGCTTCCAGAGATCGAACGCCGTCCAGCTATCACCTCGCCCGGGGCGCTTGTATACCGGCCGATCTCGGTCAAGAGAAGCCACGCAGGTTCGGGCGCGGACGAAGCGTCTGCCGCCTTCCCGGGCACGTTGCCGTCAGAGAACCAGGTTGTTGCGGAGAGCGTCCGGTGCGTATTGAGGTCGACAAGCTCGACTTGCATGGCCGGCGACGACTCTGTGCCCAGGAACAGCCGCGGGACTCTGAGCTCAAAGGCCCTGCCGTCAGCCGAGGATGCGACGTCGCACAGCCCGCGGACACTGCTCCAGGACATGCTGTCGAACAGCGTCGCCCACCAGCTCCCCGCTCCTGGTGCGACCGCAAGTGGAAACTCGGCAACACCATCGCGGTTGTCGTCAATGAGAATGTTGATCTGGAGAGGCGCCCTGACCGGAGTACTGACCTCGACTTGGACATACTGGTACATGGAATCGGACACGCTTCGCACGCACGAGAGCCTCGCTTGCGATCCCGTCGCTGCCTGGCTTCGAAAGACAGGGGCGATAGCCTGCCATTCGGACATGTCACCATCTACTGCCGCTGGGTGAGGCGCCACCTCGCCGCGGTACGCCTTCTCAATGACTTGCTGCGCAGGTTTCAGCCTCGGTGTGGCATTGAGATCCCCGACTCCGCCCCGACCGGGAAGCAGATCCCAAGCGGCCCAGCCGAATCCGTACAGAAAGGGGAACTTCCTCTCGCTGCGGAAGTACGCCTCATACCAGGTCGCTTGTTCTCCGCCGTCATAGACCGTTCCCGGGGAGCCCGTGAAGTCGAAGTCACGAACGGCGCCTTCGAAGCTCCCCATGAAACCCTCATTCATGAGCATGGGCTTGTTGAACATGAGGTTTCCGGGCTCGATCAGCGTTCGAATGCGATCGGTGATGAGAGTCTCGAGTTCCTCGACCGTCGGGCTCGCGCCAACCGGAAGGAACGCGAAGTTGCTGTTCCCGCCTATGATGTCGACAGCCTCAAACAGCGGCGCCATGTCTCGGTAGTTGTAGTACTCGGCAACCTGCAGGCTGCCAGGCAAGTGCGCCACTGGACCTGGATAGCACTCGCGGGCAGAGGCTACTACGTCTAGCATTCCCTCATTCCAGCGCTCCCAGGTCAGCCTTCCCTTGCGGATCGAGGTCGCGAGACCCATGTTGTGGAACGCAACGAACACGTCAGCCCCCGTCGCGAGTGCGATGTCGGCGTTCCAGTGGCCGATGTCTGAGAGCGAGCGGAACCACACATCGTACGACGGCGGATGGAAATCACATCGGTCCTGTCCGGGTTGTTCGTGCACTGTCGGGGTGATCAGGACGGACAGTCCCAGGCGATGGCTCTCGTCTGCCAGGTATCCAAGTTCTTCGGCGGTGAGAGTGACACCGCCCGGGCCGTACCGGTTATAGACAGCCGATGGCTCTGGCGCATCCTGTGTTTCCATGATGTAGTTCTGCCAAATGCTCACGGCGTCACAGCCAAGAGCCTTCAGCTCGAGCAGCGTGTTGTCAATGGAGAGCCGCCATGCGGCGGGAGTCCAACTCGGCATTGTCTCCCAGTTCCACGGGCCGAAGAGGACAGCTCCGCGCATGTACTCCATCTTTCTCCACGTCGACCAACGGATTGTTCGATCCAGAGCACCTTCGTCCTTGTTATACTTCCGGATGTGCTCTTCAACCGAGAGGATGCGGTTGATGTCGAGTTGCGGCGCCCACGGGACGAAGTAGTCCTTCTTGCCCTCCGGGTTGATGAGGGTCTTGTCCGTGCGGAACACGGTCACCGGGATGACTACCGAGCCCGAAGCGTTGCCGGCAGTCCCTGTCAGGGTGACCGCACCGTATCCGGTCCACGTGGCGCTTTTACCCCAGATGTACAGGATGCTGTCGCGAATCTCGGCGCCGATTCCTTCCGGATGGCTGACTTCGAGCCTCCACGTGACCGCACTTGGATCAGTACCGGAAGCGGTAGGGAAGAAGCTAAGTTCAGGGACTCCGAGCAGCGGCAGCGCGAACACTCTGGTGGGATCGCTCACGCCTTGCATGACGTAGGCACCGTGCGCGAAGAAAGCCGGATTGAGGAGTTCACCGGTCACTGCCGGGACGTCAGTCGAAATCCCGGATCCCGGCGCGTTGCCCGCGGCGGTCCCGGTCCCTCCCAAGACGCACAATGCGCAAACCAACGATCCTGACAACAAGATGGCAGCGAGCTTCTTCATCCACCAACCCTCCTTGGAGGAGATCATAGGGGAGGAACGGATGCCTGGGAAGATCTGCTGGCACCGCTTGGACTTCGCGTTGATACTCATCCGGGCGGCAAGGTCACGCGGAACTCCGCCATCGCAGGTTTGATCTCACGGTCGTCCGCGAAGAGGCCGTAGGATTGCACCTTGAGCTCGGATTCAGTGGCTGAGACGCCCGGGAACCAGTCGGCGCACCAGTAGTAGAACCCAGTGATCGCTGGCGTGTTGCTGACGAAGGCCAACATGTCGCGGACCCAGGCGGTCTGTCCCTCCGGGGAGTAGGGGTAGTCGGGCATCGGTGCGCCCCCGATCCCACGGGCGTCGCTGGCATACACTCCCTCGCAGATCACAACGGGCTTGCCGAGAGCGGCAATCGCGTTCACCACTGACAGGAGACGCCGGAACCAGCATTGCGATGAATAGTGCTCAAGGCTCCACGATGTGTCCGGGTACGGCAGGGAGATGCCTGCGTGATCGAATTCGACTCCCAAGGCGACCATCGTCTGGAAGAAGCTGATGGCAATGTCGGGGTTCACGTCGAGCGAGTTCACATGGAGGGTAATCGCAGCAACTGGCGTTGCGCGCTTCACGCCTGCGATGGCCCGTTTGAGTAATTGCGCCTGTGTGCTCCATACGCTTTGACGCATGTAGTCAAGGCTGTGCGTGAAATCAATCCCAGAGGGTACTGCTATTCGCTCTCCAGGACGGAAGTTGAGGATGCCCCACTCGATCTCGCTGCCAATCTCGTAGTCTTCGATAGCCAGCCCCCGATCGGCGAAGTACTTTGCGGTCTCGTATGCATACTCCTCCAATCTCGCGCCGGTCTCCTCTACGCTGAGCCCGCGCCAGCCGGCCGGTGCGTCCTGTACCCCTGCGTGAGCTGCCTTGTCGCTGAGATTCAGAATCAGGGAAAGCCGGAAGCCATGGCCGGCCGCCTCAGTGAGCAACCTCTCGGTGTATTCGAAACAGCTCCAGTATTCATCTCTCCAGGGCAGCGTCGGCCAGAGTTCCCAGGGAGTGTTCTTGAGGTAGGTCGAGTGGGTCATCAAGACGGGGGTGCGCAACCAGCGGATGCCGTTGTCGAACATGATTGCCAGGGGGTCGGCGGTCTTCCAGAAGCGATTCCATTCACGCAACAGGAGGTACGTATTCGTCACCGTGCCAACCTCGAGATCCTGTCGAGGGCGGTAGACGGGGTTCCACGCGAGTGTCGTGTAGTCCGTGGTGCCGGTTGTCACGAGGAAGCCGCTGAAGGCGGTGACGAAGCGATGCGAGGCGAACACGCTGACCGAGCGTATGAAGACATACGCCGGCGCCGCAGTGAACGTGGTTCGGCATAGCTGTTGCCAGCCATGGCCGATGTCGTAGGCGAAGGTCACTGCAGCTCCCGAGCGCGAAATCCTGAACCTACCGGAGGGCGCCGTGCAGGGGATCGACGCCACTGCACCCTGCCCTGGAACTGATGAGTACACCCAGAGGGTTTCGCTCGCAGCGTCCTTCCCGCGGATGATCTGGACGGAGGTCTGGTCGTCGATGTAGAGACCGAAGACTGCGCCGTCAGAGTGCGGATTCTGAGACGAAGGCGCGATTCGTGTTCCCCAACCGGTGGTGATCTCCCATGTGACTTCGATGGATAGGTCGCCGAGGAACCTATACTGGCTAAGTACCTTGGCTTCCGAGAACGCGTTGTCCGAGCTCGTGGTGAGGAGAAGGCGTCCGTTCTCCACGACGGTTGCTCCGAACCAGCTCTTGTCGGCCCACTTGCACCAATCGAGAGAGGTGCCGCCGAGCGAGTCGCACAGGGTGCACCGAGTAGGGTCCACCTGCTCGCTGCCATTGGGGAGTGCGTCCGAAGTCCCGAACCAGAGGACCGCCGCAATCAGGATACCAAGTCGCAGGACAGCGACCAGCCTCTTCATCTCCCAGCCCTCCCTGGAGGAGATTATAGGGGAGGAGAGTGGCGCGTGCAGTTGGAGTAGGGAGAGATCCCGGCGGCCGTGGAATGTTCTCTGGAAAAGCAAAGCAGACGCGTACGAGCGTGACGGGACCGGTCATCGAACAGGGCTGACCGTTGCCACATAGTACCACACACGCGGTCGAGGCCTGGGAGGGCGGGCGAGAGTGAGAGGGTGCAACGGTGCCCGCTCGCCGATGCGCTGGCAGTCAAAGGGCAACACCGGCGCCCTGCGGGCCGGATGGCCCGTGGACTCAGTGGCGGTTGCGGAAGGCGCCGCAGATTGCTTGAGAGGCAGCGCTTGACACACGTCCAGCGCAACACATAGGATGGCATGTATGGCGTGGATTCTGTGGAGACTGCGTAGATGGGTCCTGAATTGGCGCGGAACGCGGCATCAGACCATCAGGCTGGGTCAGCGTCTGATCATCTGGCTGATTGCTGCTATTCTCGTTGCGGTTCTGCCGAGCGCTCTGCCCATGGCGACCCAGCATCTCGGTCTGGCTGTGCTGTTCTTCCCGGCTTCGGGCGCATTCCTCCTGGGCCTGGGAGCGGCCATCAACTACGCACATCTCCGCGCTCGCGTCAAGGGGAGGATCAGAACGCCAGGCAGCATGAGCAGAAGGCGGAGGGTTGGCCTGGGCGTTGCGGCTGTACTGAGCGTCTTCCTGTTGATCGGCACCGGGGTGTCAACACTGAGTGCGTACACCTTCTGGCAGGTGATTCACAGCGAGAGGCTGAGTGTGTCTTGCGGGCCCGTCTACGCGGATGTCAAGGAAGATGCGTTCAAGGACCGCGAGTGGTGGGATCCCAGCGTCACGGTCGGGAGCTTCGGAGAGATTCAGAGTGCCAGTGGGGAACTAGCTGCAGATGTTCTCATCGTCACGGCGAATCACGACGAGTGGGCGCAGGTGGCTCGTGTAATGGTAGAGGCCCCTGCTTCCAACGTGCGGAGTGGGGACTTCGTCTTCACGCTTGGCAGCTTCGGTGGCTGCACCGCAGCACTCGTGCAGTGCAGCCAGGGATCGGGCGGGCAGACCGCGTCGCAGATAGCAGTACTGGATGGAATCGCTCTCGCACAGCCCAAACTCGTCCTGTGCCTTGGGGGCGCCTTTGGCGCAAGCCGCCAGAGCCAGGCACCGGGGGACGTCCTAGTCTCGTCGTGCGTGGTTCCCTATGAGCACCAGAAGGTGTGCTGCGATGGACTTGTCTGGGAGTGGCGCGGAAGCGATCTGCCTGCTAGGACCGGGGTTGTCGCCCTCTTCGATTCTCCGCCGGGCTGGGACTTCGAAGGCCTCCCAGGCAAGAGGGTTTTGCACTACACGGGGCCAGTAGTCAGCGGAGAGAAGCTAGTGAACAGCGCTCAGCTGAAGTGCGTCATCCTTCAGTCATGCTGTCCAGATGCGATAGGGGGAGAGATGGAGGGCGTCGGTGTTGCGGTGGTGGCCAACCATGCCGGGATCCCGTGGGTTGTGGTCAAGGGCGTCATGGACTGGGGGGATGGCCTCAAGAATGACGCGTTCAAGCAACTGGCATCAGCCGCTGCGGTCAGCTATGCCCTACGCGCGCTGGACGGCGCACAAGCGCCGGCTGCCCTAGCGGCAATCGCCGTGAGCCCATCGACTGCATCGTGCTCGTGTAGCCGCTAGTACCTCTGGCGCCGCCGATGGGTGACCCTGGTCCCGACAAGGAAGAGGCAGGGCACCGAACTTGTGGAGCCTAGGGGAGTCGAACCCCTGACCTCTTGCATGCCATGCAAGCGCTCTCCCAACTGAGCTAAGGCCCCGATTGTGGTTCAGTTCTTACCCGATCGGCCCTTGGCTTTCAAGCCGGAGCCGTTGTCGGGAAGGTCGCGGAGGTAGTTTGCGATCAAGTGCTCGAGGACGAGGTGGGCGTCCTCGACGCGTCCGTAGTGGCTCTCCGGGAAGAGGAGGACGTGGTCGGCGAGGTCCTTCGCCTTTCCTCCGGTGAACCCGAGGAAGGCGATCACGACGAGTCCCATCTCGCGGGCGCGGGCCATTGTGTGGAGGATGTTGGGGGAGTTCCCGCTCCCGGTGATGGCGACGAGGACGTCGCCCTTCTCTGCGAGGGGCTCGAGTTGCCGCGTGAAGATCGCTTCGTATCCTTCGTCGTTCCCCCAGGCGGTGAGGAGCGGGACATTGTCTGTGAGGCCGATCGCTCGGTAGGGGAGGGACTTGCCGCTCGAGGCGAGCTTCTGGAGGTCGTTGGCCATGTGGGAGGCGGTGGCGGCGCTTCCGCCGTTTCCGATGAGGAAGATCCGTCGGCCCTGGAGGCGCGCCGCCTCCAGGGTCTCAACGACCCCTTCGATCGCCCGAGGGTCGATCTTGTAGAGTCCCGCGGCCAGGCGGTCGATGTAGTCCTTGATGTAGTTCTGCATCACTCCTCCACGTAGATGATCCGGCTTCCCTGCCCCTCGAAGGTGAACTCCACCTCGCGCAGGCCGATCTCGGCCATGCGGCCGCGCAGGGCTCTCTGCCTCTCGGGCTCGCAGTAGAGGAGGAGAAAGCCGCCTCCTCCCGCGCCCAGGAGCTTTCCGCCGATCGCCCCAGCGGCGCGCGCCTCCTCGTACCAGCGATCGATCTGCGGGTCGCTGATCCCGGAGACGATCTCGCGCTTGACAAGCCACGCCCGGTGAAGGATGTCGCCCACGGCCGCCGGCTCGTCGTGGCAGAGCGCATTGCGGAGCTCCTCGGCGAGCTCGACGAGGGAGGAGAGGTAGTTGTCCGCGTCGCCCTTCTCGGTCTTCGTCTTCTGCTCGGAGAGGATCTGTTCGCTCTTGCGGGTGAGGCCGGTGTAGAAGAGGAGGAGACAGTCCTTGAGGTGGCGGCGGGTGGCGGAGGCGCAGACGATCGGCTCGATCACGACCGAGTCGTCCTTGTTGAAGCGGATGTAGTTAAGCCCGCCGAACGCGGCGGCGTACTGGTCTTGCTTTCCGATCGGCTTCCCCAAGGAATCGATCTCGATCTCGCAGGCCTCCTCGGCCAGGCGCTCCGCGCCGGCGAAGCGTTGGGCGTAGGCGTGCAGGGCGTGCAGGAGGCCCACGGTCAGGGTGGAGGAGGATCCCAGGCCCGTCCCGGCTGGGATGTCGGCGATGGTCGAGATCTCCACGCCGCGGTCGATCCCCACCTTACGCAGGGCGGCACGCACGATGTCGTGCTGGAGGTCATCCGGCCGGTCTACGATCTCGGTCCGGGTGTAGGAGATGCGGATCGTGTCGTCGAAGCGCTTGTTCACGGTGACGTACATGTACTTGGAGATGGCGGTGGAGACGACGGCTCCGCCGTGCCGGCGGTAGTACGAGGGGAGATCGGATCCTCCTCCGGCGAAGCTGACGCGGAATGGCGTGCGGGTGATGATCACGCGGTCCTCCTTTGGGCCTTCTCGTAGCGTTCCGGGGTTCCGATGTCCGGCAGTTCCTTCTCCGTCACGTACCCGTAGAGTCTCTCGCTGCCCTCTAGGGCGGCCGGGAAGAGGTCGCGGACGAAGTCGGCCTCTCCCGTCTCCGTGAGGTAACGCAGGATCGCGGGCTCGAGCAGATACACCGCCGCGTTTCCCAGGTTCCCGTGCTCGAGGCTTCCCGGCGCGTGATGGAGCGCGGTCACGCGGCCATCCTGCGCGATCTCGACGACGTCGGAGTCTTGCGGCCGGTCGGTCTTCTGCAGGACGAGCGTCCCGATTCCTCCCTTGGCGCGATGATAGGCCCGCAAGGCGTCGAGATCTAGCGCCGTGGGGAGGACGTCGCCGTAGACCACGATGAATGGCTGCGTAAGTCTGTCGCGGAACGCGTAGAGCGCCCCGGCTGTCCCCAGGAGCTCCTTCTCAAACGAGTAGGTGACGTGCACGCCGCGGGCGAGCCCGGTCCCCAGATACGCGGGGATCGCGTCTGGGAGGTGGTGCAGGTTGATGAAGAGGTCGGTCACCCGGCTGCGCCGCAGCCACTCGATCGTCCAGTCAAGGAGGGGCTTGCCGCGGATCAAGAGGAGCGGTTTGGGGGTGGAGAGGGTCAGGGGCCGCAGCCGCTCGCCCTCGCCGGCGCATAGGACTACGCCCTGCACGGCTCGCCCTCCGTCACGATGAGCGAAACCGCGGCCGAGAGATCCGCCACGACGAGGTCGGGCTTGACCTCGAAGCGGCCATCTTCACCGCCAAATCCGGTCTTCACCAGGATCGTCCGGCAACCGGCGCGCTTCCCGGCGAGGACGTCGGTCGTCATGTCCCCGACGAGGTAGGAGCGGCGGAGGTCGATCCCGAGTTCCCGGGCCGCCTGGTCGAGCATCCCGGTCCCGGGCTTGCGGCAGTCGCAGTCCTGGGCAAACTGTGGGACGGTGGCCGCGGGGTGGTGCAGGCAGGTGTAGATCGCGTCGAGGCGAGCGCCACGCGCCCCAAGCTCCTCCTTGAGGCGGACGTGAATCAAGTCGAGGTCGGCCGGGGTGAGGTAGCCCTTGGCCACTCCGGCTTGATTGGTCACGAGGACGACCAGGAACTCCGTCTTGTTGAGACAGGCGATCGCCTCGGCGGCCCCGGGAACCAGGACGAGATCCTCGGGCCGATGGACGTATCCCGCGACCTGCTCGACGATCACCCCGTCGCGGTCGAGGAAGACGGCGCGTGACTTTGCCATCCCTACCTCACGACGATGCTGACCATCTTCTCGGGGATGGCGATCACCTTGACGAGTTCCTTTCCTGCCATGCGTGCGGCGATGTCGGCGTGCGCCAGGGCGGCCTCCTCGAGGAGCGCGGGGTCGCGAGCGACCTCCGCCGGGACCGCGATTCGCGCGCGGACCTTGCCGTTCAGCTGGACCGGGATCTCGAGGGTCTCCTCGGCGAGAGCATCCGCGCGGAAGGAGGGCCAGGCCTGTTCGAGCACGGCGTCCTCGTGGCCGATCCGGCGCCACAACTCCTCGGCCACAAACGGCGCAAGCGGCGAGAGCAGCAGGACCAGGCCGTCGATCGTCTGGCGAAGGAGGGCCGGGTCGGCGGCCGGGCCTTCCGCGTAGGGGACGAGGTCGTTGACGAGCTCCATGATCGCCGCGACGGCGGTGTTGAAGCTGAATCGGTTCTCCAGGTCCTCGGTGACCTTCTTGGCGGTCTGGTGATAGCGGCGCCACAGGGCACGTCCCGCCTCATCGAGGCGGTCCACGTCGAGCGGCGAGCCGATCGGCGCGAGGGCATCGACGTGCCCGACGACGAGGCAAAAGACGCGGTTGAGGAAGCGGAACGAGCCGCGGATGCCCTCCTCGGACCACTCGATGTCGCGATCGGGCGGGCCCATGAACAGGGTGTAGACGCGCTCTGCGTCTGCGCCGTAGCGGTCAATGATGTCCACGGGATCGACCGTGTTCTTCTTCGACTTCGACATCTTGAGGGTCGCGACGGCGAGGGCGGCGCCGCACTTGGGGCAGGCGTCGTCCTTCGCGACGTCGCTGGGGTGAATCCACCCGTGCTTCGGACAGCGGTACGCCGGGTGGCAGATCATCCCCTGGGTGAACAGCCGCGCGAACGGCTCTTGGAATCCGACGTAGCCCATGTCGTGGAGCGCCTTGGTCACGAAGCGCGAGTAGAGGAGGTGCAGGATGGCGTGCTCGACACCGCCGACGTACTGGTCGACGGGGAGCCAG
>Ga0315273_10002175_pt1 | contig 22909 bp, 23 predicted proteins | sample YL17G02_0_MG_FD_205753 | JGI IMG/M metagenome (GOLD analysis project Ga0315273, IMG submission 205753) | Sediment microbial communities from Yellowstone Lake, YNP, Wyoming, USA - YL17G02_0 | ecosystem: Environmental > Aquatic > Freshwater > Lake > Sediment | place: USA: Wyoming | collected...
CCATTTTTAACAGAAAAATTCGGCTTCATCCCTCTCTTCCAGGGTCCGCCTATCGGAATAGGAATGCTCTCTGCAGGAATAATACTGGCGTTGATGATCTTACCTTTTATAAGCTCCGTGATGCGGGACGTTTTCAAGATGGTTCCCCCGGTTTTGAAAGAATCAGCCTACGGCATGGGTTCCACAACCTGGGAGGTTACAAAAAAAGTGACTATCCGTTACGGGATAAAAGGCTTGATCGGCGCATGTTTCCTGGGCTTGGGAAGAGCGATAGGCGAGACGATGGCCGTTACATTCGTGATAGGCAACAAGCACTCGATATCTCTTTCATTATTCGATCCCGGTAATACGATCGCGTCAACGCTGGCAAACGAATTCGCCGAGGCATCGGAACCGTTATACCTCAGTTCATTGATTCACCTCGGTCTGGTTTTGTTTTTTATGACGCTTGTTGTGCAGGTTTGCGCTCAGCTGTGGTTGAAAAACGTCCAGAGAAAAATGGGAGGAGGATTGTGAATCCGAAACCGGCCACAAAAAGAAAAATTGTGGATAAAACAGTTAAAATGGTTTCCGGCCTCGGCGCATTCATCGGAATTTTCTTTCTTGTCTGGATATTATACATAGTCATACAAAAAGGGGCATCCTCCATCAATTGGGATTTTTTTACAAAGCTTCCGGCGCCTCCGGGCGTGACGGGCGGGGGTATCTCGAACGCTATTGTGGGGACTTTTCTGATGACCCTGTTAGCCTCGCTTGCCGGCATTCCCATCGGTCTTTTAGCGGGCGTCTATCTCTCGGAATTCGGCCGCCATGGCAGGTTCGGCGAATTGGTAAGGTTTGCTGCTAACGCCCTTATGGGCATCCCTTCGATCATCATCGGTTTATTCGTTTATGCGCTTATTGTTCTCCCAATGCGGCATTTCTCAGGTTGGGCGGGAGCTGCAGCGCTTGCAATTATTATGATTCCCGTTGTCGCCCGCACTACGGAAGATATGCTTTCCCTCGTCCCCAACTCTTTGAGGGAGGCGGTTTTAGCGCTCGGCGCGCCAAGATGGAAGATGACGCTTGGTGTCATCTTCAGAGCCGCCAAGACCGGCTTGATCACGGGCGCTCTTTTAGCAATCGCAAGGGTAAGCGGCGAAACGGCGCCATTGCTTTTTACATCTCTCAACAATGTCTATTGGACGAAGTCTCTCAACGAACCCACCGGCAATCTAACCGTAACGATTTTTAACTTTGCGATGTCCCCTTATGAGGATTGGAACCGGACCGCGTGGGGGGCTTCATTACTTATCACTTTTGCGGTTCTTTTTCTCACATTGGTCGCCAGAATCATTTTCAGGGAGGTCAAACAAAGATGAAACTTGATAGCGAAATGAGGAGCAGGAATGACGCGGAATTGCTCCCAAAAACTGAATCTCCTTCTGATCGGGATTTCAAATCGGTAAACGGAATCGGGTGGGAACCGAAGATCGCAGTCAGAAACCTCAATTTTCATTATGGAAAGAAACAGGCTTTATTCGAGAACAATCTTGATATTGCGCCGAATAAAGTAACAGCGATAATCGGTCCTTCCGGCTGCGGGAAGTCCACTCATATACGCGTTTATAACCGGATTTACTCGATGTATCGCGACCAGAAGGCGGATGGGAAAGTGATTCTTGACGGGAAGAATATCCTCGATCCTGACTCGGATTTAATCGAGCTGAGGAAGAAAATCGGAATGATCTTCCAGAAGCCGACTCCTTTCCCGATGAGTATATTCGATAATGTCGCATACGGTCTTCGGCTTCATTTCGAGGCGAACAAATCCGAATTATCCGATAGGGTGGAGGAGGCTTTGAGAAGCGCCGCGCTTTGGGATGAGGTTAAGGACATCCTGAACAAACCGGGCACGGAACTTTCCGGCGGGCAGCAGCAGAGGCTATGCATAGCGCGCGCAATCGCCGTCGAACCGGAAATATTGTTGATGGATGAACCAACTTCCGCTATAGATCCGCTTGCCACATCAAAAATCGAAGACCTTGTCGGAATTTTGAAAGCAAGATATACTATCGTCATTGTCACCCACAATATGCAGCAGGCAGCGAGAATATCAGATTATACGGCGTTCTTTTACGAAGGGCGCATTATCGAATTCGGAAAGACAAAAAAGATTTTTACCAAACCTGACAATAAGCAGACCGAAGATTATATTACCGGAAGGTTCGGTTAGAACAGAAGAGGAGGAGAAGATGTCTGTGTTGATGGAACGTGAAATAGACAAGCTTAAAAAGAAAATAATGTCTATAGGGACACTTGTGGAAGAAAATGTCCGCCGTTCGATACAAACGATCAAGAATATGGATAAAAAGGTCGTGGATGAGGTCAATGAGATTGATGACAAGATTGATCAATGGGAGGTGGAGATCGAAGAGGAGTGTCTCAAGATACTTGCTCTCCATCAGCCGGTTGCTATAGACCTGCGTTTTATCATTGCCGTCCTTAAGATTAATAATGACCTGGAGCGGGTCGGGGACCATGCTGTAAACATCGTGAATCAAAGCCTGGCTCTGCATCACAAGCATTCCGGCAGCATAGATTTTAATTTCGTAGAGATGGCGGAAAAAGTGCAAATGATGTTGAAGAACAGTCTCGATGCCCTGGTGAATCTTGATGCCGAACTTGCTCATAAGGTTAGAATTGCCGATGATGAGGTGGACGATCTTCACAGGCAGATGTATGTGAAGGTGGAAGAATCAATTAAATCTGACCGGGAATCCACCGGCTATATGATGAATATGCTGCAGATTTCAAGAAACCTCGAAAGGATAGCCGATCTTTCCACTAATATTGCAGAGGATGTTATTTATATGATACAGGGTGAAATAATCAGGCACAGCCCGGATCTGACTTCAGGCGATATTAAAATGAAATAAAGTTGATTCGAGTGCTGTCATATAATGCGATCAATGCGGCGTTTCTACATTTTTAAAGATAAAATACGATTTTACTGAATATGTATTAAAAAGCGGTGCTGTCGTCCGCGTTGCCGAGAAACCTGATAAAGACGTCTTTACAGTTTTTGCACAAGATAATTTTTAATTCTTTATAAACGTCTTCTTCAGCAGAGAGAGCGTGTTCGTTTTCGAGTTTTGAAAGAAGCTCGCGATACCTTTCAGGATCCGGCGATTCGACGATCGTGCCGTCGAATCCTGAAAAAATTTTCAATTCCAGGCGATAAAAGAGCGCCCCTTCCTCGATCTTTCTGCCGCATTTGAAGCACACGAGGGATTCGATCATATCCCTGTTCAACCGCCAAGTTTCTGCTTGATCAATTCCGATATTTCTTTCCCATCCACCTGGCCCTGATAACGAGTCATCATTTCCTTCATCACCTTGCCGAAGTCCTTGCCGCCGGCAGCGCCGGTTTCCTTGATTATATCTTCGATCCCCTTGATGATTTCTTCTTTTGACAGAGCCTTAGGCAGATATACGTTGAGTATCTCCACTTCTTTTGTCTCTTTCTGAACCAGGTCTTCACGGCCGCCTCTTTTGAATTCTTCGATGGAGTCCTTCCTCGATTTGATGGATTTGCTTACGACGCCCAGTATTTCCTGCCCGGTCAGCGCTCCTCTCTTGTCTATCTCTTTCTTATGAATATCGGAAAGAAGCATCCTGAGCGTGATAACTTTGAGTTTATCTCCGCCTTTCATGGCGGTCTTCACATCCTCTTTTATTTTTTCCAACATCTGAAACCTCCACATACACGACGAAAAGAATCTTAATGAGAATTATATTAGTTTACAGCTGCAATGGTGTCAATCTGCCGGAACTTTCTTGTTGTCCTATGATGACAAAAGAAAAAAAATTGCTATAATTATTGGAGAAATTATTATTGTTTAAAGAGGTTATAATATGTCTGGACATTCAAAATGGAGCACGATAAAGCGTAAAAAAGGAGCGCTGGATCAGAAGCGCAGCAAGGTCTTCGGAAAATTAATCCGTGAAATAAGCGTCGCCGCCCGTCTGGGCGGTCCTGATCCGGAATCGAACGCCCGCCTTCGGGCGGCTGTGGCAACTGCCAGAACGGAAAATATGCCTATGGAAAACATCAAGCGGGCGATAGAAAAGGTTACAGGCTCCGGAGCTGCCGAGGACTACGTTGAAGTGGTTTATGAAGCTTATGGCCCCAGCGGCGCCGCGATCCTGATTGATGTTATGACCGACAACAAAAACCGGACGGCGGGGGAGATTCGGCATATTTTCACCAGGCACGGCGGCAACCTCGGCTCTTCGAATTGCGTAGCATGGATGTTTGAGCGTAAGGCTTACATCACTGTGGACAAGAGCCTCGCCACGGAGGATAAATTGATGGAGATCGGCCTTGAAGCCGGCGCGGATGACATCAAGGATGGAGATGACGTCTGGGAAATATATAGCGCTCCGGAAAAATTCGATGCAATAATTCAAGCCCTGGAAAAGGCAAAAATCAATACCGTTGAAGCGAAAATCGCAAAGGTGCCGGAAAACACAACGACACTAAGTGAAAAAGAAGCGGATAAACTTATGAACCTTCTGGATGCGCTGGAAGACCTGGACGATGTCCAGAATGTCTGGTCGAACTTCGATATCGCGGAATAAACCTCATAAAATTATCCAAGATATTATGACTGCTTTATCATGCGTATAATCGGAATTGATCCCGGTATAAATAAAACCGGCTACGGGATAATTGATTATCACGCAAATAACTTCAAGACGGTCGAATACGGCTGTATAGTTCCTTTGAATTCCACGACCTTCCAGGAAAAGATGCTGTCAATTTGCAAACAGGTTGAAAAGATATTGATAGCCCATAATCCTAACATCGCTGTCGTTGAGGATATCTTTTATGCTGTCAATCCGCAAACGGCGCTGAAGCTTGGGCATATCAGGGGCGCGCTCATGATGACAATTTCCAATCAGAACATCGCCCTTGCAGAGCTCACCCCGCTCGAAATAAAAAAAGGAATGACTGGATATGGGCGGGCGGAGAAGAACCAGGTAGCGGAGATGGTGAGAATCGTTCTCGGGCTTGCCGAAACCCCAGTTCCATCAGATACAACGGATGCTCTTGCCGCAGCTATCGTCTATGCCATCAAAGGGGATTTCAATCGCGCTGTATCTGAACAAATTCTAAAGAAGAATAAAAATTGAAGAGCAGACAATTATCCAAAGATTTAATCCTTCCGATCCTTTTATTCGTTTCTCTATCCTTTCTCGCAAATTGTTTGTTTTATTTTACTGGCGGGGAATTGATAAAGGATATCAAGGACTCCGAGTTCTGGACTCATAATATTAAGAATGGAAAGTTTTCTCATTCTGATGGTTCTTTATATTTTGATAATCTCGATAGAAACCGCGAATACCAATTAGAAGCCAGATTGAAAACCTATCGGGATATTACCTTCAGTGGGCTTGAGCTCGACGGAAAACCAACTGTTTTCAATATCTCATCCAGAAGTATTCTACATAAAACTGGGGTATTGGCTAATATTTACTTGATCTCGGCAAAGATAGGAAGGTCGGATACCAGACGGGCGGTTCTCACTTTCAATTTAGCTGTTCCAGGGGGGAAGCGCTATTCATATATTATTAAAAATACTAATCTTGTATCCGCCCGGTTGTCGGTGTCTGATAATTTCGGAGAAATAAAGCGTATTGTCAGTGCGTCAGCATTGCCGATATTAATCGGCACTTTGATTTTTTTCTTCATCAGATATCGTGTTCCGAAAAAGATTATTGCTGTCTTATCGGGAGGCGGTGGTCTGTTAGTAACTGTATTTTTCCTGAATGTATACGATTTCAGGTATGTAAATGTTTTAGTAACCCGGAGGTGGGGGCTTTATATATTCTTTTTCGCATTGTTCTCGAGCATCATCATCAGTGCCTATATTATGTACGTTTCAAGTAGAGGTAGAGACAAGGAACCGCTTGATAAGATTATAAAAAACAAAAGAGTGAAAGATATCCTAACAAAGTTATCCGTCTTTCTTAAAAACTGTAATAGGACAGACTGGTACCTGATTATTTCTCTGGGCGTGCTGCTGCTTTTGATATCGGCCTATACATTTTCGAACGATTTTTATATTGATGATTACCTCTGGTTAAGGAATTACACAGGCGCCGGGCTTGCTTCAACTTTCATCGGCCCGGTTGATACGACCGGTTGTCTTCCGAAATATTACAGGCCTCTTCCGCTTCTTTTCTTTCAGGGGCAATATAAGGTTTTCGGAGAGACCTATGCTTTATATTATTTGATAAGGTATCTTCACCTCTATCTGAATTGTCTCCTTGTATATTTTATCGTTAAAAAAGTGACTGGCGACTCGTTCCCGGCATTTTGCTCCGGGTTATGGGTAGCGGCAAGCATCTTTTCTTTCTCGGCGTCAGCCTGGTTATCTTCTCTCTTCGATGTAATGATGATCTCTTTCGCATTGATATCGGTCTTGATCCTCACTGGTTTCAAATCCCGGCGCGATTTGTTCTGGGTGTTTGTCTGTCTTACGGCATCACTTATGACGAAAGAAAGTTCTGTTATGCTTCCCCTCGTTCTTATATCCGCCGGATTTCTTTTTTGTGTCGATAGAATAAAAAGAATGATTGGATTCTATTTTGCGGTTATGGCGATAACAGGCGCATATCTTTTGCTTCGAATCTGGTTTTGGGGAGGGCTGGGCGGGATGGAGGATCAGTATGATTTCTACTCAATTTCCAATATCCCGGTTATGCTGACGAGATTGGGCGAGATTTTTGGGTCAATTTTCATTTCGCCCGGAACAAGTTTTTACGCTGTGGAAAATATTGCTGGCTGGATCATTAGGTCTCTATTCATTGCGCTGTTAATATTCGGGGTGATATTTTTTATTATCGGAAAAAAGCATTTCAAGCTTTCGCCGGATATCAGGCTCGTGATTTTCGGTTTTTTATGGATCATATTTTTATCTCTGCCCATTTTGTTTCCGTTCACATTGATCAGGCTGGGATATATACTAATCCCGGGAGCGGCTTTTGCTTTGGGCGGAGCCATCAGCATAATATCTAAAAACCTCCAAAAAAAGAGAGTTTTTTATTTTCTTTTATTATTTCTCGCTCTTGTTTTATCCCAGCAGGCTGTTTCGCAATTGAGAATCGGCTACGAGAAATACGGCAGAGGGGCATATTTCAGGGATGCGAAAAGCAAATCGCTTTTTAAGGAATGGGAGAAAAAACTGCCTGAGGATGCAAGGAAACGATGGCTCGCAAAGATAGAAGAGACTAAATAGGAGAATTATATCTAATAATACCTTTTTTGAGCCGATTGCTGTAAAATTATACTGAGCATCTTTTTAGGAGTTACTATGGCAAATTTTGAACTTATAAAACAATTGTCGCGCAAAAGCGATTCGAAGATTTTATATATTGTAATTGATGGACTGGGAGACTTGCCCCATCCTGACCATGGAAACAGATCGCCGCTTGAGAGCGCTCAAATCCCGAATCTGGACAACCTCGCCGCGAAGGGGAGCTGCGGCCTGACTGTCCCTGTAGCGCTGGGAATCACGCCAGGCTCGGGGCCCGCGCATCTTTCGCTTTTCGGATATGATCCGCTGGAGTATGAAATCGGAAGGGGTGTGCTCTCCGCGCTTGGCATAGGGGTGGAACTAAGGGAATCTGACGTCGCCGCCCGTGTAAATTTCTGCACTGTGGACAAAGACGGTAACGTTACGGATAGAAGGGCAGGGAGGATACCCACCGAGGTCTGCGCAGAGAGATGCTCGGAATTGTCCCGGATAGAAATACCTGGCGTGGAGATGCTGATAGGTCCGGAAATGGAATACCGTGCTTCGCTTGTTCTGAGAGGAGAGGGATTGGGCGGAAGAGTGAGCGACACAGACCCGCAAACACTGGAAGTGAAGCCGCTTCAGGCAAAGGGTTTGGATTCGGAGTCCGGGAGAACTGCAGCGATTGTCAATAAGCTGACGGAAAAGGCCGGCAAGGCACTTGGTGATTATGATAAAGCGAATATGATCCTGCTACGGGGATTCGATCAATACAGGAAGCTGCCTTCGATGCAAGATGTTTATAAACTCAACCCGGCATGTATCGCAACATATCCGATGTACAAGGGTGTCACGAGGTTGTTAGGGATGACGGTTTTGGATGCCGGGGAAACAATTGAAAGTGAATTCGAAACATTGAAAAAAAGATTTAATGATTTCGACTTTTTTTATTTGCATATTAAAAAGACCGACAGCGCCGGTGAAGACGGGGATTTTATAAAAAAAGTCCATGTCCTGGAAGAATTCGATAAAAACCTCGGCTCGCTTGAAGGATTGAATTTTTCAACGGTCGTTGTGTGCGGCGATCATTCTACGCCGTGCGTGATGAAATCCCACAGCTGGCATCCCGTTCCCTTCATTTTATCTTCGTCCAATGAACGGCCCGACGATGTCCGCCGTTTCACGGAGAGGGAATGCGTGAAGGGAGCATTCGGAACGTTTCCCGCCAAAGAAGCGATGACTCTCGCGCTTGCCGCCGCGGGTAAATTGAACAAATTCGGCGCATAAAAATTATTCAGTGTGAATAACTACCCCAGCTTCCAGCAAAGCGGTATTTATTAATGTTCCGATAAATTACCGAATAACTACCGAATCCATAGTCCTGGCTGTTTTTATGAATTGTTTTATATCGTTAAAATTGAAATACAACCGGCAGTATATTCCGTTTTGGTGAAGTTTTATGCTGATCATATTGTAATTCATTCCAGGGTCTCTCAGATGACGGATATCAGACATATGAGTTATGATTTGATAAAGATATTTAGCTGCCGAAATATAAACGATATAGCTTGATTCCGTATATGCTTTTTCCTTGATGAATTTATATGGAGCGGTATCCACAAGCATTGGGGCTTCCTTTCCACCTAACTGGAGAAGGAAATCGTTTATGAATTTACCGGTCGGGTCATTGCCTACAAAGATCTCGATGCCCTTGAATTCAGCCAGCTCGAACGGATAAAATGACGGCACCATCATCTTTACCTGCCCGTTGGGTTCCATTTTTTGCATAATTTTATTAATAAAGCTTTTTTCATTCGGCAAAAAGTTAAGCTTGTATTGCCGTATCTGAATTCCATTGAAACTCCGAATTTTACCGGTCACGAAACGCAATTTAATGGGAAGCAGAAATGACAAGCTGTCCCAGAAATTATTAAGATTATTGAATTTCTGCTCTCTTTCTTTGAACAGGTCTTTTTCCGGATTTCTCAGGTTAATATTCAGCGGTAGATATGGGGAATTTTTAATATCGCATGGATACATCGCGAAGATTTCGCGTTCATCGGTTTGCATTGAGGACTCGGAAGCGGAGTTTTTTGAATTCAACTGTTTAAATATGCCTGCAAAACTGTTTTTAAGAGTTTCATTCATCCATTTACTAAAACCTGCGCTGGAATTATCCGAGCTTATCATAATAGCCCCATCAGGCAGGTTCTTGATGAGCATATTCTCGCTTGGTTTTTCCGAAAAAATCTTCTGAGTGCTTTCGGACAACACTAATCGGAAATCACTATCAACATTCACCCCTTCTTTGTCGAAAACAACCGCCGCGAAAATTGAATCCTGGCTCTTGAAAAATTTGATCATTATATCAAGCAAATTCCCCAAAGCATCGGCGAAAACCTGGCTCTTCGCAGCTAATTCCTTGTCCTTTATCGAAAAGGAAATCTGTTGAGATATAGAAGGCTTAGCGAATGCCATCAGGTTGGCTACGTATGATCCAATTTTTTTGGAGTTTATATAAATGTGCGCCGAGGCATTGGAATACTTCTTCTTGAATTCTTCATACATACGGTTATCACCGATCTTGCTTGATTCTTCCTTGAATACCTTTTTGAGTATATATTCATTTTCGAATAAAAATGCAGTGGCATTTTTAATATAAAGGATTTTACAGAAAGCCGCGTCGCTCCTCGAGGTTAATTTGTAGTATTCCATTCCTTCAAGAACATGCTCGGTTAAATCATAATTCTTTTTTAGAAAATCCTTAAATATCGCCTCGTTATCGAGGCAGACAAATTTGAGTGTAGCGGACGGCGAAGGATCCAGCACAGCTATACCTACAGGAGACAACGGACAAAGGCCGACGATAGCCTTTAATTCTTCTGAGTTTTTAATGGGTTCGGTTACTTTCAAACCGAGATTATCCAGCAGCGTGTTGTAGGGCGTGGAATCTTTATAGCCCAAAAAATCGGCTTTGAGTTTTATTTGACCGGCAAATTCCTCTAATGAATTAATCGTCAAAAAGAAGATAGGATCTTCCGGGATCACAGATAGAGCGTAGAAGTTTTCAATTTCTTTCTTTTGAGTGAACTTGACAATCAGTATGGCAGCCACAAATGCGACCGCGAAGACCAGTAAATAAGCCGTAATCTTGCTTTTCATAATAGCCTCTCCGATAGTTAATATTCAATCTTTCAATATTTTATAACGAATTTTAAAGGAATTTGTTCATTAATTTCATTCTGAACTAACGTAGGCTGTAGCGGCAGCCGCAATAATTCTGACGGTACATATTCATCTCCTGGCTCATCTCACAGCTCTCTTTGAAGCCGTCGTCTTTTTTAAAATTCTTCCCAAGAAATTGTACACCTGATTCGCTTTCAATTTCAATGCCGATTTTGTTGATCGTGTCTGCGCTTTTATGCGGGGATAACGTCAGGGTAGTCGAGAAAAAATTGATTCCGAGTCTTTTTGCCATCCCGGCGGTTTCACGCAGCCGGAAACGATAACATATCACGCACCTTGCTCCTCCTTCTGGTTCATTCTGAAATGCCTTGACTGCTTCCTCCCAGACATCGTTATCATATGTTCCAGAATAGGAGAGAATTCCCAATCCATTGAGATAGTCTTCAAATTCTTTTTTCCGGAATAGATATTCGGATTGCGGATAGATATTAGGGTTGTAAAAAAAACCGGCGACAGAGTAGTCCGGCATCAGGCGTTTGACCGGCACGGTTCCGCATGGGGCGCAGCAAATATGAAGCAAAAGGCTTTTTTCAGTCATATTATTATTCGGTTTTTGCATAATTCTGATATGAAATATATAGCTTTCGAAACGATTTCTTCATTGGAAGCTGAACCATCGGACAATATAAGCGAAAAAGCAATTTCTGGATTATCGGCGGGATAAAAACCGATTAAAATCCAGGTAAATGGAGCCGCAACGCCACCGGAATATGTATAAACCGCGCCGAATCGGGGATTATTCACATCCATTTTAGAATCAGCCGCCATCTTCCTGCCGATCTCTAACATGGCGGTTTTTATCGGATTCATAGTGGACTCCTCGGTTGCGACGTTCAGAATCCTGCTGTCTTCTTTAAAGTAGCTGTTCCCATCAATGTTCCGTTTATCTAATACCAATCTCGGGCGATAAATCGTGCCGTTCGAGGCTATTGATGATGCAATCATGGCGAGATGAAGCGGCGTCGTCCAGATGCGATGATATCCTTTCGTGAAAAGGGCAAGTGAGGCGGGATCGTTTCCGATCTCGGCGGAAGCGACATTAACCTTTTTTCCCCCGATCTCGAAGGGTCTGTCGAACCATAATCTTTTTGCGGCATCACAGAGCCTCTCTTTTCCGATTTTGATCGCAGATTCGCTGAAAGCCGCGTTGCATTCATATATGATGGCATCTTGGATTCCTCTGACAGGCTCGGTTGTATGACTGCTGTATATAGTGATATCGCCGTATTTTTTCTCGGAAGGACACTCCATAGGGAATGAAATAATATCCGCCTTCATTTCTCCGGTGGCAATCGCCGTGACAATATTGATAAGAAAACCAGGCTGCAATCTCTTAAGATAGAATTCCTTTTCAAGGCAATTTTCAGCTGCTGCGATTGCAAGAATATCTCCGGATCCGGGAGATACTGCGATAAGTATCCCGGATTGGTCTTGCAGAGTATTTTCGGCAATGTGTTGAATCCGGTTGTCAATTGTAAGGATGACCGAGTTGTATAAATCTTTTTCGTGGATTTGGATCAATGGGATTATAAATGCAAGGTAATCGGACGAGCCGCCGTTCACATCCGTATTGGAAAATGACTTTGCGATCCTGCCGCCGTTTCTGTCTCTTATCGAATAAAACGAATCATCGGCAACCTTTTCAAGAAGCGTCAGTTTTTCCTCCGCTTTGATATGATACCTGCTGTCGTTGTTCAGCGTGAGAAACAGATCCGCGGCTTCTTCGTATCTGCCCAGAGCGGTGGCGGCGATTCCGCCGTAATAATATGCATCAGGGACGGGATTGAACTGAATCAGATTACTGCTGTAATCATAAGCGGTTTTATACCTGGAGTCCCTTATAAGCTGCTCCAGCAGCTTCGCGTGATCATAATAGTCAAGCGCATTCCGGTCTGATGTTACGAATGCTCCAGAGTAATCCTTTGAAGCACCGCTGAGAATTTTAAGTATCGCAAGCCCGGTATGCGTTTTGTGTTGAAACAATCCGGTTGATGAAACGGCAAGGAAGTGGTTGAAAGCTTTATCCAGACTTCCCTCGTAGAGTTCATTTCTGCCAGACGTGAGATGAAAAAAAGCATACGAAATCCACACAGCGGCAACCGTCAGGAACAATATAGCGATGAGTAAGACAGCAAATCTTTTGGATATAATCAGTTTTATTTTCTTTGTGCGACGCAATCGTTTCAGGTCGAGCGTTGTCAAGTCTGAACTATCCGAATATCACTTGGACTTGCATGAAGAGGTTCAAACCGAGTTCACGATAAGCGGCTTTCTTGTATACAGCAATTTCGAGGTTGTCCGTGCTGCCGAAGACAACGCCGATCTTCTTGTCGTTCAGGGCAAAATAGGACGGACTGATATCGTTGATAACTTGATTTCCGATTTTTACCGATATCTTGTTCGTGCCGAGTTTTTGGGACAGCGTTGTATAGATTTCCTTGCTCAGGTTTGTGATGGCATTGCCGAATGAATCAATGTGCATTATTGTGCAGGTGACCACATTTCCCTGAACGACTGGCTGCGGAAGGTTCAACCTTGTGAAATTTTCAAGTTTCGGTCCCACTTCCTCTGCATTTGTCCCGCGCGCAAGCCAGGCGGCGGCGGGAGCGAATATATCCCTGCCATGGAACGTAGGGCTGATCTGGGTCCTGAAATAATGAGATTCGACAAGATGATAGACACTGAAACCTGATTCTTTGCAGTCTTCGTAGATATAGCTGAAAACGCCGTTATCGGGACCCACAAAAAAATGTTGTGCTGTCGTCACGACGATAGGTTTCCGGTCCCCTCCGACTTCCGGATCAACAACCACAAGATGAACCGTCTGCACTGGGAAGTAGTAGTAGATGTTACGTAAAACGAATGCAGCCTCATAGATATTATAAGGCGTTATATTATGAGTAACGTCAACTATATTAATTTCTGGGATGATTCTATAGATGATGGCTTTCATCGCCGCCACGTAATGGCTGCGTATGCCGAAATCGCTGATCATCGTGATAATCGGAGTCTTTGCCACTGCTAATTCACTTACTATGATATCAGTATATATTTCATTCGCATAAGGGTCAAGCTAAATTTGGTTCTATTAATTAGTCTGAAACAGCATCACACACTTCTTTATGCAGGTGCAATGAATTAATTCTATTCGAGAGTTTTTTCCACAGCGGCCATTATCATTTCGTCCTCCGGTTTCTCGTGCGGATCGAAGCGGGCGATGATTTTACCGGTCTTGTCAATCAGGAACTTGTCGAAATTCCATCTGATCTCGCCGGAGAATTCCGGATTTGTGGCTTTTTCGGTGAGGAAAACATATAGAGGATGTTTATCCGCTCCCGCGACCGATATTTTCGCAAACATCGGAAAGGTAACTCCATAGTTTGATTTGCAGAATTGCATGATCTCGGCATTCGTGCCGGGCTCCTGATTTCGAAAATTGTTAGCGGGAAAACCCAGAACCACGAAGCCGCGATCTTTGAATTTATTATGTAGCTTTTCTAACCCTGCATACTGAGGGGTGAAGCCGCATTTGCTCGCGACGTTTGTGATTAGCAGAACCTTCCCTTTATAAATTTCCAGCTTGACCGGGTTTCCTTCGATATCAATTACTTCAAAATTATAGATTGTTTTCACGGCAGCCTTCGGTTCCCTATTCATCGCGGAACCCACGATGAAGAGAGAAAGACTAATGATAGCAGGAAACAGAATATTTTTCATTTTCGAATTCTTTCAATTATTAACTTCTCCTGTTCTTACGAAACTGCGTAGAACATATTTCTGATCGAAGACAGGAAACTGATAGGTCCGGCAGGGAAGGCTATTGCGCCGGAAGGGAATCGGGCAGAGTTTCTATAAAAGCCTTGATCTCGTCCCTCACCCTTCTGTAATGACCCATCTTCTCTTCAACCGTCTTGCTGTCTTTTGCGAGGAACGGCGGGTCTTCGAAGCCGAAGTGGACGATCTTCGCCTTGCCGGGAAAGACGGGGCAATTTTCGTGCGCATGGCCGCAGACGGTGATTACATAATCGAAAGCAATGTCTTGAAACTCAGTGACGGCTTTCGAGTATTGATGGGATATATCCACTCCAATCTCCGCCATCGCTTTAACGGCATATTTATCCAGTCCTTTCGGCTCGATACCCGCGGAATGAGCTTCGATTTCGCCGCCCTTCAACGCATTTGCCCATCCCTCCGCCATCTGGCTGCGGCATGAATTGCCCGTGCATAAAAACAATATCCGCAATTTATTTTTAATAATCATATTGTCGCGTATCCGCTTTTACTTCTCTTATTTATTCCGATTATATTAGCTTATCCACTAATATACGACAATGAAAGAAAAGAAATCCTGCAATTGCTGAATGTCAGAGACAGGTATCGGGACGATTATAGGTATATTCAACAGTAAAAAAGGAATTAACAGCTTTGTTTTCAGCCAAATAAAAAAACCGCCCTCGATGAGGACGGTTTGAATCCGAGTGTTGGAACAGGTTCTACTTGTCGGTCTTTTCGTGGGTCTCGGAGCCTTTGCATCCAGAGTGATGTTCCTCTTTGCAGCCTTTGCCTTTGTCGCCGGCTTTGCAATCATGCTTCTTCATATCCTTGCCTTTGCAATCGGAACCGCAGGAGGCTTTATGCTCTTTCCAGAGCTTGAGCTGCTCGGGAGTGAGAAGGGCTTTCACTTTCAGCATATGATCCACAGCTGCTTTTTTGCCGTTGATCCACAGTTTCGCCTGTTCATCGATCTTCTTATCTATTGTGGCGATATCGGGATTATCTGAATTGACCATTTCCTTTATGGAAGCGCACATCTTGGACATCTCTTCGCGCTGCTTTGCCTTTTGTTCCATAAAGGCTTTTTTCATGGCAGTGATTTCATCTTTTTGCTTGTCCGTGAGGTTCAGCTTTGAAAAACAATCGCAAAGCATGGTCTTTTCGGCGTCCTTTTTGCAGCCCGATTTCTCAGGGTGGTTTCCTGCGTAGGCAGCTAAAGCTGCCGATAGGGCAACAGCCGCAATCAACAGTAGTTTGATGGTTTTCCTCATAGATACTCCTTCATTTGGTTTTGTTTTCAGTATTGTCAGTTTTATCGTTTCCGATAAACCTTTTAAGACTGTTTTTATGTGTTGACAGTTTATATATCAAGCGATTCATTAAAGAATTAAACTCCTCTTTCCCTAATATTTTTCTCAGGGAGATAAGATGCCTGACATTATCCATTTCAAGCTTGGCATTCATAACGTTGAATTTGGCAATAATACTTTCAAATTCTTTTTCATTGCTTGCTCCGCCTTTAATTTTTTCAAGCATTTCTTTACGAAGCAGATACATTTTTTCCATGTTATCTTGTATTTTTTTGCTATGTTCATGATGGAGTTTGTAGAATTCCGGATTCTCTTTGCATAACTTTCCTATACCAAGAAAGTCCTTCTCTCGATGATGCCTGTTTTCTTCTCCTTTGGCTTCAGAAGGCGGACATTTAAAATCTTCCTCTGCCGATGAATCGAGGCTGTTGTTAATGTTCGGGCTGATCGCTCTTTTGATGATAAAACCGCCTATGAAGGCGAGATTGAGGATTATCGAGCAGACCAAAGCCAGTCTCAGTATCTTCGAGTTCGGTTCATTTTTCATTCTGCGCCTCCTCCAGGACTGCGAAGTAGATATCACCGAGATTGTCCGGGTAGGCAGGGGAGGTATTCAGCGCATAGACATCTGTCTCTGTCGTACTGCTATTTTCGCGAGAGCCGTTGGCTGTCTGGATTCCGAGCCAGAGTCCGAATATTAAAACAGCAGTGATAGCCGTGAACTTCAAGGCGTATGACAGAAGAGGCAAAACTGCCTTTTTCTTCTTGCGGGATTCGATGGATTTGACGATGGCGGTCTTGAAGCCGTCCGGAACGCCCGCCTTCGAATTGTCGAGAATAAGCCACTCGATGTTCCGTTCGAGATTGTACGCACCGGCGCAGGATTTGCATCCCTTGATGTGAGCGAGCGCTTCAGCGGAAACCACTGTCCCGCTTACGTTTATTTCTCTTTGTGTATGCTTGCAATTCATTTCTTTTCCCTATGTATTAAAACAGGTTAAAGATGATAATCCCTCATCTATCTCTTAACTTTTCTCAACCAGGCCTCTCAGCCGCTTCCTTGCGCGCGTCAACAGCGCCTCGACCGATTTAACCGAGACGTTTAAAATAGCGGCAATTTCACCGACCTTTCTTTCCTCCATAATCTGCATTATCAGGACGATCCGCTCCCGCTTCGGAAGTTCATTCAGCAGCTTGTTCAATTTTTGAAGATTGATGCCGCTATCAGAGGCATCTTCGCCCGACGGATGGCGTTCGATGTTTTCATCAATCTCTGCGGCTGAAAAGGATGGGTTTTTTACCGCTTTTGTCCTGTAATTGATGGATGTATTTATGGCAAGACGCAGGAACCAGGCATTGAAATCGGTCCCTCTTTCATAGAGCTTCGCTTTCGAATAGGCCCTGAAAAAGATCTCCTGGCTGAGATCGAACGCTTCATCGCGATTTCCGGTGAATCTGTACGCAATTGTAAATATCTTGTTCTGAAAAAGAGAGATCAGCTCTTCCAACGCCTCCTCGCGTCCTTCATTCAACCTCTCGCCGACGATATTTGCCCTTGCCTTGAAATCTTCCAAACCCCTTCCTCCGGTTTTTCATTTGGAACAGGTCTAACCTTTTATGTTATCTTACAAGCCGAAAAATGAAAAGACACTGCATTAATTGTTTGGCAGCTGGCACAGTTTTTGAAAAAGATACTTTCAACGAGGATATTGACCGGGAGAGATACTTTTGATATATTTCAATGGAAGGGCCCATAGCTCAGCTGGTAGAGCACTCGGCTCATAACCGAATGGTCCTAGGTTCGATCCCTAGTGGGCCCACCAAGTTTTTAAGGATATATATTTATGGGAAAACAAAGTCTTGAAATCTGAAAGTTTCATTAATACTGGTATATCACAGGGATGCGGATTGCATCCTTTTTTTTTTATTTTGAAAGAGAGTTGTAGATGAAAAAGGTACTGGAGATTCTTGTCAAGCTGCAAGGCGAATTGAACGATGAACGGAAACTGAGAAAGCAAATCGAATCTGTGCCGGAGAGAATCAACACGATGATGGAGCAGTTAAACGCCTTCGAGAACGCATTAAAAGCTGCGGAGGAAAACCACAAATCGGCCACGGGACAGCGGATGAAACTTGAGCTGGAATTGAAACTTATGGAATCCAAAAAAGCCAAGTTCCAGGATCAATTGATGACCGTCAAGGATAACGTCCAGTACAAAGCCGCGCTGAACGAGATAAGTTTTTTGGGCAATGAAATCGGGACAATAGAGGAGAAGATTTTGGTTCTTATGGATGAAGAAGACAAGCTAATCAATGCAAGAAAAGCCACCCAGAAGGAGCTTGCGGAAAATAAATCCCGGATAGAAAAAGAACAGCAGGATTTGAGCCGGCAGAAATCGAATTGGGAGGCGGAGCTGATTAAAATCCACGGGAATCAGGATGAATTACGCAAACAGGTGGAATCCGATCTTCTTGCGAAATTCGATACGATCTCCGGTAAAAAGGAAGGCATCGGCATCGCCGGCATCTCACATAGCGGAATCTGTGGAGGATGCCGTTATAAAATCCGCCCCCAGGTTTTCGCCGAGGTAATTACCGATAACGAGATTCAGCACTGCGATAATTGCGATCGTATCCTATATTACATCCCGCCGGAAGTTGAAGCAGAGGAAAAGAAAAAGGATTGAGGCCTTTGAAGAGCCATGGCTTTTTATCATTATGAGGAAAGCCATCGAAAGGAATTTATCGAAGAATCTGAACAGATTCTCTCAGAGGTCCTATGAATATATGCATCATGGCTGTAAATTTGGTCGTTCTTAAAAGTACTTGATTAATTATTCCTTGCTTCGTCGGCTCCAATATCCCACCCTGTTCGTTGGGGGCGCGAGTCTCCCTCGAAGTCGTTCGTCAAGTTTACCGGCGTTCCATTGTCTATCGCCGGGGAGTTATTGATAAGATGCGGGTCGAAGCTCGCTATGCCTGTTATCACCTGCAAGGGCTGGAATGACATTGAATGAAGGTCATGCCCAAGGCTCTTCCATTCGTCCAGTGTGTAGTAAATTTCAGAATCCTCGTTCTCCGCGATTCCCGGATAATCCGATGTGTAAAAGATGTTATAATCGGCCGTGATGGCTGAAAAAGTCGTTTGGTCGAGTTCCATCCCACCCTTTGCTCCGCCGAAAATCAGGTTGTTCAAGACCGTCGCATCAACGCTTCCGTTTTTCAGGGAAATGCACCATCTTCCCTGGCCGGACCGGAAATAAAATGTGTTATTGATTATCGTGAGATTTTTGCATCCCCAGGAATCTCCCTGTTCATCATCCCAAGCGGCGATTCCTCCAGCGTAATTATTAAAGATGACATTGTTCGATATTACGGAATCCCTAACAGAGGCGAGGTTGATCGCTGCTCCTCCGAGCTTGCCGTTTTCGTAACATATGTTGGACTCTATCACGCAGTTGGAGCTGATGCCGTCGCCATCCATGCTTGGGTCGGCGTTTATCTGAATGCCGGACGCCGCGTTGTCGTGGCACCTGTTTCGCCTTATCTCCACATTATCCGAACTGTTGCTGATATATATGCCGTGCTCTTCCCTGGAGCCATAAGCCTCGCAGTCTTCGATTGTCGTATAATCCGAAAAATCGGTGAATATACCCCACTTGACGTTATCCGCCAGCCTGCAGTTTTTAATAGCGATGTGATCCGAATAACTCAACCGGATGCCAGCCCTGACCGCGTTTTTAATTGTAATGTTTTCAAAAGAAATGTGATCGGCTTCCTCGACGAAAAAGCAATCCCGCTCATCAGACGACCCATCAATTACTGTTGTTGAAACGTTTGTTCCGATGAATTTGATCGTGTTCCCTTGTGCGCCAGAGCGGGTAAGCTTTAATCCTTTGTTATAAGTACCGGGTAAGATCATTATTGTATCGCCAGCGTTGACAAGGTCCGCGGCATGTTGAAGCGTCTTCCAGGGTTGAGCGGCGGTGCCGGGATTTGAATCGTTGCCGGAAGGGGAGACATAATATGTATTGCCGCTTGGAATAACGCCAGAAACCGTGATCACGGCTGAAGCAGTCGAAGTCCCTCCGTGTCCGTCATCAACCGTCAGTGTCGCCGTATAAGCGCCCTGATTAATATATGTATGCGATGTTTCGATCCCGCTGCCCGATGCGCCGTCCCCGAAATTCCAGCTATAAACAAGCGCATCGCCGTCCGGGTCTGAAGAAGCGGACGCGTTGAAATTGACGCTTAAAGGCGCTGTCCCGCTTTGCGGAGTTGCGCTCATCACGGCAGACGGGGCGTGGTTCCCATCCGATTGATCATCACAAGAGACGATAAAAACTGCAACGATACAGATAAATGATAAAAAAATAGCCTTTTTCATCTGCGGGTCTCCTTCTGATAACATAATAAGTTTTGACGGATAATACAAGCAGCGTAACCGGCATGTCGACAATTCATTCCCGTCCGCAGATTTTAAAGCAGATTCAACAGACGGTTGCCTAAAAAAAGAGGTAATACTCGGGGAGACTTCGTAAGACTGCCCGGCTAAATAAAAAAGACCTTCATACCCGGGGATTCTTCGAAGGGCTGCGACGGGGAATCTTCATTATAGTTTGTATTATAATATCTGGATAGTATAATAATACTGACTATGTCTATGGATAAGAAGAAGTATTTCATCTACATTATGACGAATGCTAATAAGAGTGTTTTATATATAGGGGTTACGAGCAATCTCCCAAAAAGAATATATGAACACAAACGAGGGATAGATGAAAAATCATTTACGAGAAAATACAATCTGAACAAACTCGTTTATTATGAAGTATTCGAAAACCCCAGGCAGGCGATAGCCAGAGAAAAACAACTTAAGAAATGGAAGCGGGAGTGGAAGGAAGCATTAATTGAGAAGTAGAATCACTATTGGAAGGATTTATCGGAAGAATTGGAAAGACCTATAATGAAGATTTACAGAAATGCTTCGCATTTTATAGAATCCTTCGGATTTCCCGTCGCCGCCCTCCGAAGCAGCCCGGAGAATGACACTTTTTCCCTCGGTCGTCTCACCTTCGAAGTATCCCAGAGAGGACGGTATTTTTTTGGTGGGAGCGGGCCACGCTTCGCGATCTTGATTTGCGGGAGCCGGTAACATCCGGCGATCAACAGTGGTTCAAGCACGGAGACTTGAATCGGCCGGAAAGATCTCAAATGAAGATGCCCGGCGGTAGCCCGATGAAGTAACACCGGGCATGACAGTCATGTTAATGAAGATTTACAGAAATGCTTCGCATTTTATAGAATCCTTCGGATTTCCCGTCGCTGCCCTTCGAAGTATCCCGGAGAATGACTTTTTTATAATTGCGACACAGCCTGCTTTAGGGCACCTGCTCGCGGTTTGCAATAATTTATGAAGAGTTAAACCAGCGTCAAAAATTATATGGGAGCATATGCAAGACATATGCTCCCGCATAATGCTTGACTCAGAATGAGGATTTATTACCTTCAATCCGAGCTGTTCGATCTTGATTCAGGTAACACATCAGGCATCGGCTTTCTTAAGCGACAGGACTGTCTTTCTTGCGGGGCACATCATATAATCTCTGAAGGAATAAGGTTAAATATCTGTTGCGTATTATAGAAATAGCTAAACAAAACGACGAAGAAATATGAATTTCAAGGACATCCTGGTCAAGATACCGCTCTTTGGCGGACTGAAAGAAGAGATATACGAACAACTTGCAGCAATTGCGAGGCGGACTGCGCATAAAAAAGGGGGGATTATCCTCGGAGAGGATGAAAAATCCGGCAATATTTATATTATCGCAAAGGGAGAGGTAAAGACCACCGCCGCGTCGAAGGACGGCAGGGAGCATGTCCTCTCGATTCATAAAAAGAACGATTTTTTCAATGAAGGTTCTCTCATTGGAGACAAAGGCCAGCCAATCAATGCGGTTGCTATCCGTGACACGGAATTATTGGTTTTCCATCGAGCGGATTTCATCAACTTTCTGACTAAAAATCCGATCGTCTATGAAAAATTGATCGAGCAGTTGATATTCCGCTTGCAGAAAGCGGCGAGACAGGAGAGCAGCCTCGCGCTTTTCGATGTTTCAGGGAGGGTGGCGAGGTTTCTGATGGACCTGGCGATGGAAGAGGGGGAGAAAACAACCGGAGGGGAGATAATCATTACAAGGCCGACCCAGCAGGAAATCGCTCTTAGGATCGGCACTACGAGGGAATCGGTGAGCCGGGCGCTGAAAGAAATGGAATCCAACGGCCTCATAAAGATAATCGGGAAGCGAATAATTATCTTGGAACAGGACGCGGGTTATCAGGCATAGCAGTGGAGTCCGAATGATAATTCTTTAAGCCATAGAAGATTTTTCGCCTGCTGCATCCCCTCGAAGCATGCGCCGGAAAAAACCATAGTTTGTTGTCATTCTAAAGAAAGCCCAAAGGGAAACTATTGAAGAACCTAAATAGATCTTTCCGGGGCTTCTCATGAATGTTTGCGTCAAGATGACAAATTTGCAGGTTTTAAAAAGTTCTTGCTTCCGTGAATTCACCGCGCGGCAATTATTCCCCGAACTCATCCTTGAGCGGTCTCCCCATAAGCAGCTTCACCGCTTCACGGACGGGTTTCGATTCATATAATACTCCGTATAACGCTTCTACAATAGGCATATCGGTTTTTGTTTTCCTAGCAAGCTTGAACGCGGCGAGGGTTGTGCGGATCCCTTCCGCCACGGTTAATGTCGTGGACTTGATGTCTTCAAGGCTTTCTCCGCGCGCGAGACGCATTCCGAGCGTCCTGTTTCTACTGAGGGAGCCGGTCGCGGTCAGGATAAGGTCGCCGACGCCGGCGAGGCCGGAGAGGGTTTTCGGATCCGCGCCGAGCTTTACAGCCAAACGGGTCATCTCGGCATTTCCCCTGGAAATCAAGGCTGCCTGGGTATTCAATCCGAGGTCCAGGCCGGCGATGATGCCGCTTGCGATCGCGAAGATGTTTTTAAGCGCTCCGCCAAGCTGAACGCCGATTATATCGCTGTTGAGATAGAGCCGGAAATAATCCGTAGAAAGCAGCTTTCTCGCATCGCCCGCAAGATTTTTATCATTAGATGCAATGACCGCAGCTGTGGGTTTTCCGGCTGCAACCTCCTCGGCAAATGTCGGACCTGACAATACGGCAAATCGCTCCCCTTCGGGTTGTTTTCTGACGTCCGCCGTCACCTGGCTTATGAGCATCAGGGAATCGTCCTCTATTCCTTTCACGGCGCTTATTACCGGCAC
>Ga0315273_10002176_pt1 | contig 22907 bp, 22 predicted proteins | sample YL17G02_0_MG_FD_205753 | JGI IMG/M metagenome (GOLD analysis project Ga0315273, IMG submission 205753) | Sediment microbial communities from Yellowstone Lake, YNP, Wyoming, USA - YL17G02_0 | ecosystem: Environmental > Aquatic > Freshwater > Lake > Sediment | place: USA: Wyoming | collected...
CCGCATCAACCGGACCGTCGCGCTCCCGCAGGCGGGGGCGCCGGAGCAGTTCACCACGCGCAACCTGATCGTGTACCTGTCCCGGAAGCACGCCCTGAGCCAGAAGGCCACCCGGCTGCTCCTGGAGGACTACCACCTGCTCCTGGAGTCCGGCCTGCTGCTCGGCGGGCGGGTTCGCCTGGGGAGGATTGGCGCCATGCGCCTGAGGACCCTCCCTGCCCGCAAGGCCCGCGTGGGCGTGAACCCGGCCACCGGCGAGCGGATCACGATCCGGGCTCGCCCGGAACAGCCAGCGCCCCGCTTCTCGTTCAGCCGCCTGGTGAAGGAGCGCGCCCGGCTGGCGCCGCCGGTGCCGCCGGTGCGGCCGGAACCGCCCGTGCCGGCGCCATAAGCGCGGTGTAACCCGCGATTGCGGCAAATTGCCTTTCCCCCGAAATTTCGCTACGGTAAGCCAATGAAGAACTCCCACGCCGCGCTGCTCGAATACGTAAAAGCCAATATGCCGCGCTTCCGGCGCGAGCTGGACGGGCTGCTCGCCATTCCCTCGGTCTCCACCGAAATTGCCCGCCGCCACGATGTGGGGCGCGCCGCCGAGTGGACGGCCGATGCGCTGCGCGCGCTGGGCTGCACGCGGGTGGAGAGCTTCGCCACGCCCGGGGCGCCCCTGGTCTATGGGGAGATCCCCCCCGCGGGAAAGACCGCCCGTACGGTGCTGATATACGGGCACTACGACGTGCAGCCGGTGGACCCGCTGGAGCTGTGGCAGAGCGAGCCTTTCCGACCCACCGTCCGGGGCGAAGAGCTGTTCGCCCGCGGCGCCTCGGACATGAAGGGGCAGATCGTCGCCGCCCTCAAGGCGGTGGAGGCGGTGCTGCGCACCGGGGGGGCCCGGCCCGCCTTCAAGTTCCTTTTCGAGGGGGAGGAGGAGATCGGCTCCACCCACCTGCCGGAGTTCATCCGCACGCACCGGGACCTCCTGGCCTGCGACCTGTGCCTGAACCCCGACGCCGGGATGATCTCCCCCGTACTGCCGACCATCACCTACGGCTTGCGCGGCCTGGCCTACTTCGAGCTGCGCCTGCGCGGCCCTGCGCGCGACCTGCACTCCGGGATGTACGGCGGGGTGGTGCACAACCCGGCCCAGGTCCTCTGCGAGCTCCTGGCCGCCATGCACGAGCCCTCCGGGCGGGTGGCACTGCCAGGCTTCTACGACGCCGTGCGGGCCCTGGACCCCGAGGAGCGGCGCGAGCTGGCCCGCCTGCCGATGGATGCCGGGTTTTACCTCCAGGCCACCGGGGCCCCCGCCCTGTGGACGGGCGAGGAGGGCTACACGCCCTTCGAGCGGGTCGGCGCCCGCCCCACCCTGGAGGTGAACGGCCTGTTTTCCGGCTTCACGGGGGAGGGCTCCAAGACGGTGCTCCCCGCGGAGGCCATGGCCAAGATCTCCATGCGCCTGGTGCCCGACCAGACCCCAGAGCTGGCCACCTCCCAGCTGGAGGCGTTCCTGCGCGAGAGGGCGCCGGCCACCGTCGGCTGGGAGCTCAAGCGCCTGGCCGGGGGCCCGCCTTCGATCAGCGCCCGGGAGTCCGCCGGCGTGCGCGCCCTGAGCCGGGCGCTGGGCGAGGTGTGGGGCGAGCGGCCGGTGTTCCGGCGCGAGGGCGGGAGCATTCCCGTGGTGGCCTATCTGCAGGAACACCTCGGCGTGGAGTCGCTGTTGACCGGCTTCTCCCTGCCGGACGACAACGCCCACTCCCCGAACGAGAGGCTGCACCTGCCGACCTGGGAAAAGGGCATCGCCGCGCTGGCGCTGTTCTTCGCCTACCTGGCTGAATGAAAAAGGCGGGTCCTGAGGCCCGCCTGGTTTTTTCGGAGAAAGATCTACCTCTTGCGCTTCTTATGCCGGCGCTGCTGCACGCGGACGTAGGCGCCGTCGGCCGCGGGGACCGGTGCCCCGCCTTGCTGCGGCGCCGGGGCGGGCAAGGCCTGGGCTGCCGCGCGGGCCGCGGGCTCGTCGAACTCGACCGCCGTTTCCCCTTCTGATGTTGCCGCCACCGGCTCGCCCGGCGCTTCGGGGAGGGAAGGCTCGGCCGCCTCCTCGCGCCGGTGCTCGGGCGCCGGGGAAGCTCCGCTGCCGACACCGCGCCCGTACTTGGCCAGGTCCCTGGAACGCCGCCGCCTGTCGTTGGCGCGGCTCCACATGTAGACGATGGGCGAAGCTATGAAGATCGTAGAGTAGGCGCCCTCGAAGATGCCCACCAGCATCAGCAGCGCGAAGTTCTTGATGTCACCCTTGCCGACGAGGTACAGGGCGATGATCGACAGGAACACGGTAAGCGAGGTCAGGATGGTGCGGCCCATGGTCTGGGTGATCGAGGTGTTCAGGATCGTGGCCAGGTCGGCGTCGCGCATGAGCCCCCGGTTCTCGCGCACCCGGTCGAAGATGACGATCGTGTCGTTGATCGAGTAGCCGATGATCGTCAGCACCGCGGCCACGGTCGTGGTGGTGAACTCGATGCGGAACACCGCGTTGACGGCCAGCATGAACAGCGCGTCGTGCAGCAGGCACAGCACTGCGGCCATCCCGTAGATGAACCTGAAGCGGAAAGCCGCGTAGATCAGGATCAGGATGACGGCCACCAGCATGATCCAGATCGTCTGGGCGGCCAGCTCCTGGGAGTAGCGCGGCCCCACGAAGTCGCTGGCCTGGATGGCGACGCTGCCCATCCCGAAGGCCGTCTCCAGAAGCTGCAGGATGCGCGTCTCGGTGCGGGTCTGGAAGTCGCTGTCCGCCCGGTCGGCCATGACCTTGACCACGAACTCCTGCTCGCCGGGGTTGCCCACCGCCTGCAGGTCGTAGCGTCCCAGGCCAGCCAGCGCCTGGCGCACCTCGGCGATCGCCACCTGCCGGGAGGCCGGGTCGATCCGGAACTGCTGGTTCAAACCGGCCGTGAAGTCGATGCTCAGGTTGAAGCCGCCGTTGACGACGAAGCCCACCACGCCGGCCGAGATCATGGCAAGGGAAATGGCGATGAAGATCCAGCGGGCACCGATGAAATTGATCGCTTTCTTCATGCCGCCAGCCTCCGCCAGCCGAGGCTGAGCCTGCTAATGCGCAGCACGTCCGTACTGAAGTCGTAGATCAGGCGCGACACGAACAGGGCCGTGAACATGGAGGATACCACCCCCACGGCCAAGGTCACCGCGAAGCCCTGGATCGGGCCCTTGCCGAACTGGGACAGCACGATGGCGGCGATGAAGGTGGTGATGTTGGAGTCCGCAATGGCCCAGAAGGCCTTCGAGAAGCCCGCCTTGACCGCGGCCTTGGCCGACTTGCCGACGCGGTACTCCTCCTTCATGCGCTCGAAGATCAGCACGTTGGCGTCCACGGCCATGCCGATGGTGAGCACCATGCCGGTGATCGCCGGCAGGGTCAGCGTGAAGTTGAACACGGAGAGCACCGCGAACATGAAGTAGGCGTTGAGCACCAGGGCGATGATGGCGTTGACCCCCGCGCCCAGGTAGTACAGGAGCATGAACAGTATGACCGCGGCGAAGCCGATCGCCGCGGCCTGCAGCCCCACCCGAATGGCGTCCTCGCCCAGCGTCGCGCCCACCGCCTGGAAGTTGACGACCTCCAGGGGCACGGGCAGCGCGCCGGTGCGCAGGACCAGGGCCAGGTCGCTGGCTTCCTCCTGGTCGAAGCCGGTGACCCGCACCGACTCACGGATCGGCTCGGCGATCCGGGCCTGGGCCTTGACCTTGTCGCCCAGCACGACGGCCAGGGTTTTGTCCACGTTGTCGCTGGTCAGCTTGTAGAAGATCTCGCCCCCCTCGCCGGTGAGGATGAAGATGACGTTGGGCTTACCCGTGATCTGGTCGGGGGTGACGCGGGCGTCGCGGATGTAGTTGCCCGAGAGCCCGGCCTGAGTCTTGAGCACGGTGTGGCCGCGCAGCTGGTCCATGCCGTAGGAATCCTTGATGTAGACCCCGCGCAGGATGGTGCCGGCCGGCAGGACCGGCGGCTGCACCACATTGCCCTCCGCGTCCAGGAAGTCCCCCGGGTTCTCCGCCTGGTACTGGCGGAAAATCCCCAGGCCTTCCTCGTCCACGATGTAGAAGTTCAGCACGCCCCGGCCCTGGATGAACTTGCCCATCCGCTCCCGGTCCGCCTCACCCGGCAGCTCCACCAGGATCAGGTCCTCGCCCTGGCGGCGGATCTGGGGCTCGCTCACGCCGAACTGGTCGATGCGGTTATTCAGGACCTCCAGGGCCCTCTTGACCGCATCGTCGCGCTCCGCGGCGCTCAGGGACTTCCCGGCGGTCTGCTCCAGTTCCTCGGTCTTGGCCCGCAGCAGGACGCGCATTCCGCCCCGCAGGTCCAAGCCCAGCTGCATGCTGCGCTCCCGCAGCTCCTTGGCGGCGAGGATCTCGTCCCGGAAGTGGCTTTCCAAAGCCACCTGCAGCTCCTGGCGCCCCGCGAAGCCGCGGAAGGTGTCCTGGAGCGTCCAGAGCCGCGGGACAGGGCGCGCTTCCGCCTCGTAGCGCAGCCTGGCCGCTATGGTAAGGAACTGGTAGGGCTTGGGCAGCGGGTCGGTCACAGGGGCGGCGGTGAGCTCGGCCAGCACGCCGCGCGCCTTGCGCTCGGCGTACACCTTGATCTGGGGCCGGGAGCCCGTGGCCAGCTCCTTCACCTCGGGGGACAGCAGGAAATACCACTGCAGGCTGGGGTAAAGAAAGGCGAAGGCGACCCCGAGCAGGATCACGATCAGCAACAACCGGAAGCGTTTGGACATCACTTACTCCGCTATGGGAATTTGACGGGAAAAGACGGCAGGCGCGGCCGAGCCGGCTACAGCTATTCCTTCTTCTCCTCGGTGGCCTCGGTGGCCTCTTCCTCCCGGCGCTCCAGCACCGTGCTGATGGCGCTCTTGTTGAACTCGATCTTGACGTTGTCGTCGACCTTGAGCACCACGGTGCTTTCCTTCACGGCCTGCACCGTGCCGCGGATCCCGCCGACGGTGGCCACCCGGTCGCCCTTGCGGACGTTGGCCAGCATGCTCTGGGTGTCCTTCTGCTTCTTGCGCTGCGGGCGGATGATTAGGAAGTAGAAGATCACGATGATCAGGGCGAAGGTCGCCAGCATCGTAATCATGCTGCTACCCCCGGCGGGCTGGCCGCCCTGTCCGGCGGGCTGACCGAGGAGCAGAGGCAGATTCGTGAAAAAGTTAGGCATTTGGATTCATCCTTTATCGAGTAAAGATTTCAGCAAAAGTATCACGGAAATCATCCGAGCGTCAAGGATCCGCCGATCAGCTGATGACCAGCACGCGCGTGATGCCCTGGGGCACCTCGAACACCCCGAACATCCGCTTCAGCTCCTCCGCCTGGCCAAGCTTGTGCTCCGCGCGGGTGTTGTACAGCTCCAGGATCTTTTGCAGCCTGGGGTCCTCGCCCGCGGCGGCCCCTTCGAAGACGGCCGAGCAGAGGGCCTGCTTGAAAAACCCCTTCTCCGCCAGCTCCTCGGTGCCGAGCGAGCCAAAACGCAGTTTCAGGCCACCGTCCACCACCGCGGTGCTCCCGTCATAGCCGATCGTGAATACGAAGTCCTTCCGGCTGATCACCGCTGCCTCCCTCCCCGATGGCCCGCCGCGGCCAAACAGTGTATGTTATTATTCGGATGTTCTATTACGACCCGCAGAAAGTATCCGAATTTCTGGACAATGTTGCAAGGGGTTTCATCACCAGTCCCTTGCAGTACGCGCTGTTCGCCGGCGTGCTCCTGCTGCTCGCGGCCTGTCTGCTCACCGCCTACCGGGTGCAGCGCGCAAAGGCGCGCCGCCTGGAGGCCCGGTTGGCGCTGGAACGCTACGAGCGCCTGGTCCTCAAGCTCGGGCTCACCGCGGCCGAGTTGGAGCTCGTGGGGCGCCTGGCCGGGCCCCGCGGCGACCCGAAGAGCAGGCTCCACTTGCTTTCCAGCTCCTCCGCCTTCAACCGCGCGGCCGGCCGGCTGGGCGAGCGCGAAGCGGCCTCACCCGGGGAGGCCTCTCTCGCCGAGCTGCGCCTGAAGCTCGGCATCCAGGCGCGGAACCCCGAAAGGGTACCCGCCGCCTCCAGCGAGCTGCCGCAGGGCCTCCCGGTCCTGCTCACCTGGTCCTCCGCCCGGGGCGAGCGCCGCCTGCTGGCGGAGGTGAGCGCCCAGGAAGCCGGCGCCCTGGTCCTGGCGCCGCGCGAGGGCTCCGACCCGCCCCCCGCCGGCGACCCGCTTACCGTGTTGTTCCAGAACCGCGCGGGGCTTTTCTCCTTCGCCACCCGCGTGCTCGCTATTAAGGGGGGCTTCCTGCGCCTGGAGCACGTCGAGCGGCTGCGGCGCACCCAGCGCCGCCGGTACTACCGCCGCAGGCTGCAGCTGCCCGTGGAGGTGCAGGCCCGGGAGGGGGAGCCGCCCCTGGGCAGCCAGCTCCTGGACCTGGGGGGCGAAGGCGCGAGCCTGCAGAACCCGCAGAAGAGGGTTTCCGCGGGGGACCTGATCGAGCTGCGCTTCCGGGTGGGGGGCGAGTCCTTCGTGCTGGCCGCGGAGGTCCTGCGCTTGTCCCGCGACGCCCAGGTGTTGCACGTCCGCTTCCCCGGACTGCGCGAGTCCGTGCGCGACCGCCTGCTGGGGGTTCTGTTCCAGAGCCTGGGGGAAGCGGCCCGATGACCGCCATCGGGCTGCTGCTGAGCTGCTCGGCTCCCGAGGAAAAACAGTTCGCGGGCGTGCGCAGCCTGATGGCCCGACTCGCCGCCGAATCCCGGGGCGCTCTCTACGCGGAGTGGCGGGGGCAGGCGCTGGACTTCAGGAGGCGCCGGCGGCTCGCCCTGGCCCTGGTGTCCGGACACGGTTCGCGGGACGAGGCCGCCTTCCTGGGCCCTGCGGGAGAGCGCTCCTTGACCCCCGGACTGCTGCACCTGCCGGCGCAGGCGAAGCTGTACCTGCTGGGCTGTTACCAGGGAAAACCGGACCTGCGCCGTGCCTGGGCCGCGGGCACGGGGATCGCCGAGCAGCGGGTGCAGGGACACGACGGTGAAACGGAATCCGCCTTGAGCACCTGCCTGCTGCTGCACCTGCTGGAGGACGGCCTGGAGGCCGTCGACGGCTGGTTTACGGCGTGGCGGCGCTGCAACGCGGATCTGGAAAAACACTTCCCCCTCCTGCGCGCCGCGTATGCGGAAAGCGCGGGGGACCCCCTGCTCGTGTGGGAAAAGGTGCGCGAACTGCCGGCGCTCCGTCCTCACCAGGAATTCGTCGGCGCCGCTCTCCGGCACCCGGAGTATCTGGCCGGTTTGGCCTGACCGGCCGCCTTATCGCACCCTACCGGCGTCCCATGCCCGGGTGCTTGGGCGCGATCTTGAAGTGCTCCTCCAGGCGGATGATGTCCCGTCCCTGCATCGGCACCGAGCGCTGCGGCCGCAGCTTGCGCAGCCGTTTCTGGTCGTCCAGCTTCCCGAACCTTCCGCCCTTGCTCATCGGTTGCCTCCTAAGCTGTGCTCCACGGTTGTGTCGAACAGCCAGCATTGGCTGAGCGCGAACACGGCGATGCCGACCAGGATGGCGAAAACCAGCTTTTTCATGTCTTTGCCCTCCTCAACCCAGTATAGCCCAGACAAACCCGGAATCCCAGCGCACTAAAAAAGCCCCCGGGGCTTAGCACCCGGGGGCCTGCGGTCTCCTCGAAAGTTCGAACCCTAGTACCCGCCCATGCCGCCCATGCCGCCCATGCCGCCGCCCGGAGGCCCGCCCGCCATCTTCTCTTCCTTTTCGGGAAGGTCGGTCACGGTGCACTCGGTGGTCAGCAGCATCCCCGCGATGGAGGCGGCGTTCTGGAGCGCCGAGCGGGTGACCTTGGCCGGGTCAATGATCCCGGCCTTGAACATGTCCACCCACTCCATCTTGGAGGCGTCGAAGCCGAAGCCCTTCTTCTCGCCCTTGGCCCTGTCCACCACGACGGCCCCGTCCATGCCGGCGTTTTCGGCGATCTGCCGCATAGGCTCCTCCAGGGAGCGCTTGACGATCTTGAAACCGACCTGCTCGTCGGGGCTGAGGGAGGAAACGTCCTCCTTGTCGAGAGCCTTCACCGACTGGACCAGGGTCACCCCGCCGCCGGCGATGACTCCCTCCTCGATGGCCGCCCGGGTGGCCGAAAGGGCGTCCTCGACGCGGTGCTTCTTCTCCTTGAGCTCGACCTCGGTGGCCGCGCCCACGTTGATCACCGCCACGCCCCCGGCCAGCTTGGCAAGGCGCTCCTGCAGCTTCTCCTTGTCGTAGTCGGAGGTGGTCTCCTCGATCTGGACCTTGATCTGGGCGATGCGGTCCTTGATGTCCTTAGGCTTGCCGCTGCCCTCGATGATCGTGGTGTTCTCCTTGTCGACCTTCACGTTCTTGGCGCGGCCCAGCTGGCTCATCTCAGCGTTCTCCAGCTTCAGGCCTAGCTCCTCGGAGATGACCTGCCCGCCGGTCAGGGTGGCGATATCCTCCAGCATGGCCTTGCGCCGGTCCCCGAAGCCGGGGGCCTTCACGGCGCAGGCGCTCAGGGTGCCGCGCAGGTTGTTCACCACCAGGGTGGCCAGGGCTTCGCCCTCCACGTCCTCGGCGATCAGCAGCAGGGGCTTGCCGGACTGGGCGATCTTCTCCAGCACGGGCAGCAGGTCCTTCATGCTGGAGATCTTCTTGTCGTGGATCACGATGTAGGGGTCCTCGAGAACCGTGGTCATGGTCTCGCGGTTGTTCACGAAGTAGGCGGAGAGGTAGCCGCGGTCGAACTGCATGCCCTCCACGACCTCCAGGTGGGTTTCCATGGACTTGGATTCCTCGACGGTGATGACCCCGTCCTTGCCCACCTTCTCCATGGCGTCGGCGATGAGGTTGCCGATCTCCATGTCGTTGTTCGCGGAGATGGCCGCCACCTGGGCGATCTCTTCCTTCTCCTTGATGTCCTTGGCGCCCTTCTTGATGTCCGCCACGGCCACTTCCACCGCCTTGGCGATGCCGCGCTTGATCTCCATCGGGTTGATCCCGGCGGCGACGGACTTCAGGCCTTCTTTGATCATCGAGTAGGCGAGCACAGTAGCCGTCGTGGTGCCGTCGCCGGCCACGTCGTTGGTCTTGGTGGCCACTTCCTTCAGGAGCTGGGCGCCCATGTTCTCGAAGGGGTCCTCCAGCTCGATCTCCTTGGCGATGGTGACCCCGTCGTTGGTCACGGTGGGAGCTCCGAACTTCTTGTCCAGGACCACGTTCCGGCCCTTGGGGCCGAGGGTGACCTTGACCGCGGTGGACATCTTGTCCACCCCGCGCAGCAGCGCCCTGCGCGCAGTTTCGTTGAATTGTAATTGCTTTGCCATCTCCTTAACCCTTTCCTTTTAGAATGCGTATAAAAATTGTTGCTGAACAGGTACAGGCCTGCGGCCCAAAATTAAGATAATGATTTTGGGGGGGAACAGCAAGTGAAAACAGGCTTTTTTTTTGCGGGCCCTTCTGCTACAAAGGGGTGATGCCCCGAACCAAGCCCCTGCGGCTCCTGCTCGGCCTGCGCCTGCGCGATCCGGCCTCGGCAGCCGCGCTGCGGTCGGCCGACGCGTTCCTGGAGGAAGCGGCCTCGCTGGAAACCGGCTTTCGCCTGCCGCTCGCCTGGAACCTACCCCTGTCGCCGCTGGAGGACAACAAGAGCCGCGCGGCCACGGACCTGGCCACCGAGATCAAGTCCCGGGTCCGCGCGCGCTCGGACGCAATACTATTGATGGGCTACAGCGGGACGCCCCATCCCCTGCTCGCCGCCGAGGAGCTGACTAAAGAGCTCAGCTGGTGCCGACGCAACCCCTGGGGGCCCGGGGCCCGCGGGCTGCTCGGCCAGGAGCCGCAGCACCTGCTGCCCGTCGCCGCCGACCTGCTGCGCGAGGAGCTGGAGGGGGTGTACGCCCGCCACGGCTTCCTATCGGTAGGCCTCCCCGAGCCGCTGGAACAAGCCCTGACCCGCCTGGGCCCCGGCCGGGACTCCTACCGGTTTGCGGGCGCGCGCCGCCCCGGGAGGGCCGTCCTGTACCCTGCCTGGGTCCTGCCACCCGGCGCAAAGCCGCGGGCCATCCTGGCTGCGGCGGGAATCGCCGGCCGGCACCCGCTGTTCCTCCTCCTGGAGCCCGGCGAAGGGCCCCTGCTCGGCCCCCTGCTGCAGGCCCTCGGCACCCGCTTCGAGCCGCAGCTCCTGACCCTGGAGGAGGCGCTCGCCGGGGAGGCGCCGGAAGCCACCGACCCTCCTGCCGCGGATCCCCTTCCCCTGCTAGCCCCCGCCGCCCTGGAGTCCGCCTCCCGGGCCGAAGCCCTGCGCGCCCGCGCCCGCCGCAGGACGGACGCGGACATCCGCGCCGTGCTGGAAGCGCTGGGCAGCTCGGCAGCCCGCCCCCGGGCCGCGGCGCGCCTGCGGGAGGCCCAGCGGCGCCGGGCGGGCGAGGAGCCGACCCTGGTCGCGGCCATGGGCGGCCTGGTCGCCCTGGAAGGGGCCGGTTTCGCCGCCACTTTCGCCGACGGCCGCTTTTCGGGCCTCCGGCGGGAGGGTCGCCAGCTGCTATGCGGACAACCCGCCGACTCCTACCTGGTGGCCGGGGGCCGGCGCCTGCGCCTGACTACCGAGAGCGCCTTTTCCTTCGAGCAGGGGCAGGACAGCGGGCTGCGCACCGTGCTCAAGACGGGCCTGTCCGGCGGCGAGGTCCAGCTGGTGATGCACGCCTGCTTCCGCGAAGGCCGGGAGGAGCTGGAGCTGGGTTTCACCGTGAGCTTTCCCGAGCTGCCTCCGGGGCTGCGCCTGGAGGCGGTGGTGCCCCTGGAGCTTGCGGTATTTGCCCTGGCCCACGGGGAGCGGGCGAAAATTACGGCAGAGTTGGCTGGCGGCGGAGGCTTCTCGGCCACCCTCGCCGCAGGGGAAGGCGAAAGGCTGTTCACCGGCTCCCGCCTGCTGCTGGAGAGAGCCGGCGGCGGGCCTGGCCTGGTCTTCTCCCCCGGCGCCCCCTCCGGAGTGCTCGTCCTGCCGGTGCGCGTGGCCCGTTCCCGAAGGGGCTGGCACCTGCTGGCCAGCCCTTTCGGGGCGCACGTCCCGGCGCCCGCCGGGCTGTACAGCGGCCGCACCCTGGCCTTCTCGCTACGCCTCGGCCTGGAAGGATAGCTCTCCGCTGTACACGGGGAGGACCCTGCCCCCGGCCTCCAGCAGCAGTGCGCCGTCCTCCGCCACGCCGCGCACCGTCCCGCGCTCCATCCCCCCGGAGGGGCCGGTGAGCAGCGCCTCCCGCCCCAGACCGTACAGCCTGCGCTCGAGCCGGGCGCGCCAACCTTCATCGCGCAGGGTGGCATGGAGGGCGGCCAGGATATCCGCCAGCAGCTCGGGGAGCGCCACCTGGCTGCCGAGCAGCTCGGCCAGGGAACAGGCCCTGCCGGCGAGTTCCGGCGGGAAAGCGCGCTGGTTGCAGTTCACGCCCATGCCCACGAGCACGCGCGCGGGCTCCGGGGGCCGGGTGCGGGCCTCGCACAGGATGCCGGCCAGCTTCCGGCCCCGGTACAGCAGGTCGTTGGGCCACTTCACCTCGGTAGCCAGGCCGAAGCGGTCCTCCAGCGCCTGCGCCAGGGCCAGGCCCGCCAGCACGGGCAGGCGCTGCGGCGGGAAGGCGGGCTCCAGGTCCAGAAGCAGGGTGAACAGCAGGCTGCTGCCCGCTTCCGCGGCCCAGGACCGCTCGGGGTACCGCCCGCGCCCGCGCTCCTGGAACCCGGCGACGACGACCGTCCCTCCGGGGTACCCCGCTTCGCCCAGCCGCTGGGCGTCCTCCATGGTGGAGCCTGTGGAATCCAGGTAGAAAACCGGCGCGGACCAGGGGTTGGGGACTGGCCAGCGGGTCACGGCAGGATCACCCCCCCGCCCAGCACCAGCTCGCCCCGGTAGAACACGGCCGACTGCCCCGGCGTGACCACCTGCGCCCGGCGGAGTGTGACCCGGCAGCGCCCCGGTGACTCGCCGCCGTAGCGGGCTTCCGCGCCGCCGTAGCGGGCTTCCGCGCCGCCGTAGCGGGCTTCCGCGCCGCCGTAGCGGGCTTCCGCGCCGCCGTAGCGGGCTTCCGCCCCGGGCTCCACGGTGCAGGGTGCTTCCCGGCTGCGGTAGCGCAGCTTGACCGCGCACTCCAGTGCCCGGCCCGGCGGCTCCCCGAACCAGTTCAGGCCTTCCACCGCAAAACTCGAACGCTCGGCCTGCTCGCGCCTCGCCACGACCAGCCGGTTGGCCTCCGGCTGGATGCGCGCCACGTACCAGGGGCCGTTGCCCAGGCCCAGGCCGCTCCTCTGCCCCACCGTGTACCTCAAGACCCCCCGGTGCCGGCCCAGCAGGCGGCCGGAGAGGTCCACGATGTCGCCGGGACCGGCCAGATCCTCCCGGCCGGTGCGGGCGCGGAGAAACTCCGCGTAGTCCCCTTCCACGAAGCAGGCGTCCTGGCTCTCCTTCACGCGGGCGGATTGCAGCCCGGCCGCCTCGGCCTCCCGCACCACCTCGGCCTTCAGGCTCTCGCCCAGGGGCAGGACCAGGCGCGGCAGCACGTCCGCCGGCACCTGGTGCAGCATGTAGCTCTGCTCCTTGACCGGGTCCCGGCCCTTGGCCAGGAACCAGCCGTCGGCCGTGCGCACGGTACGGGCGTAATGCCCGGTGGCCAGCTCCAGCTCCTCGCCCTCCGCCAGGAGCCCCAGGCCGGTGAGCCGGGAAGCCAGGGCCGCGAAGAAGGCCCCGAAGCGCACGAAACGGTTGCAGCGCACGCAGGGGTTGGGGGTCCGCCCCGCCAGGTAGGTCTCCACGAAGTCGTCCACCACCCGGCGGCGGAACTCCTCCTCTAGGTCGACCTGGAGGTAGGGGATGCCCAGGCGGCGGCAGACCTCCTCCGCCCGGCTTAAGACCTCGACGGAACAGCAGCGCGACCCGGGCCAGATGAGATGCGTGGCGCCCACCAAACGCCTGCGGCCGTCGTTCAACCGCAGGGCGGCGACGCTGGAGTCCACGCCCCCGCTCAAGGCCACGGCCAGCAACATGGGCCCACTGTACCGGAAATACCCTCCCTTGCCAGCACCCCGGCGGCGGTGTAGTGTTAGCGGGCCATGAAGGAGATCTTCTCCAAGATCAAGATCATCCCGATCTCGAAGATCCTGCTTCACGAAGGCGTGGTCTCGGACTGGACGCAGAAGCTGTCCGCGCACATCGAACACGACGGGGTGGTCAAGAACCCGATCATCGTGACCCAGTACCAGGGGCGCTGCATCGCCCTGGACGGCATGCACCGGGTCACGGCGCTGAAGGCGTTGGGCTGCCGCGACATCGTGGTCTACGAGGTGGACTACGACGACCCCTCCATCGGCCTGTTCGGCTGGGACGCCCTGATCCTGGACCGCTGCCCTCTGCCTGAGATCCTGCAGGGCTTCGCCGTGCGGGAGGGGCTGGAGCTGGCCAGGCACCGCGACTACGCCGAGGCCGTGAAGAACATCCAGCGGCACCGCTCCTGCTTCGGCATCCTGACCCGCGAGGAGGAGGTCTACGAGCTGCGGATCATCGAGGAGAGCCACACCCTGGACACCCTGATCCGGGCGCTGAAGGACTTCGAGGCCGAGCTGGACCGCCGCAGCCTGCGCCTGGTGTACATCGCCGACGAGCAGTCCTCGAGGACCTTCCGCCAGCACGAGAACGCCTTCAGCCTGTTCAAGCGCCCCTTCTTCACCAAGGAGGAGGTGGTGAAGCGCACGATCGAAGGCCAGATCCTGCCGCGGAAGAGCACCCGGCACCTGTTCCCCCTGCGGCCGCTGCGCATCGACATCGACTTTATATTATTGAAGGAAGACATCGACCTGGAGACCAAGAACAAGCTGCTCCAGGCCCGCCTGAACTGGTGCCTGGAGAACAACATGGTGCGGTACTACCCCGAGTCCGTGCTGGTGCTCGACGACTGAATGCGCAGGGGAGCGTTCGTGCAGTGCGCCCTGGTCGCGCTGCTGAGCCTGGCCGCGGCCGCGCTGCCGGCGCTCGGCGGCGAGGACCTGCTGTTCCAGTGGGACCCACGGCTCTGGGGCGGGGACGTCGCCCTGGGGTGGAAGGGCTGGGACATCGTGCCCGGGGTGGACACGATCCTCTGGGCCTCGGCAGGCGGCGCTTGCCAGAACAACCTGTACTTCGGCGCCGCCGATGACACGGTGGTGCCCGCCCGCCCCGACCATGACACGATCGCCTACGTTAACCTCAACGCCGACTGGCGTTTCGGGGCGGCGCAAGGCATCGTGTTCAATCCCGCGCAGAACAGGAACCTGGTGGAGTTCCTGGTGTTCTACCGGGGCAAGATCCAACACTACAACTACGACAACGGTGTGCTGGACCCGCTGCCCGAGCGCAACGGTTTGCTCCAGCACTCGCTGTTCACGGGCCTGCTGTTCGACAACACCACCAGGGACAAGGCCTCCCTGAACCGGTGGGGGATCTACAGCGTGCTGAGCGCGGAGCTCGCCCCCGCCTGGCTCGGCAACGAGGTGCTAGGGTTGAGCGACTACTGGCGGCTGTCCTTTATCGTGACCGGCTACCTGCCCGTGCTGGACTCCCCGGTGGTCAGCATCTACCTGGCCGACCGGGTGCTGTTCGACCGGATCTTCGGGAACGAAGTGCCTGTCACCACCCTGGGCTCGATCGGCGCCCTGACCGAGGTGCCCTTCGTCTCCGACTCGCTGCAGGCCCTGGGCGACGCCCTGCGAGGCGTGGCCGACAACCGCTACGACGGGTATATCAAGCTGGTCAACAACTTCGACGTGCGCCTGCACTTTCCAGCCTGGACCCTGTTCAAGCTGGCCACCCCCATGGCGGTCGTCTACTTCGACGCCGGCGTGTACGACCGGATGACCCGCAAACTGCGGTTCGACCCGGTGTACTGCGCCGCCGGGCTGGGCGTGGGGCTGTACGCCCTGGGCTTCGACTTCATCCTGTACGGCACCTGGTTCCTGAACGAGCAGGACCTGTACTACAGCCTGGGCCTGGGGGCGCACTTCTAGGCCCTGGCGCGGCTGTACCGCTCGATTGACGACCCGGCCGCGGGTGTTCTATCGTAAGCGCATACTACAAGGAGGTTCTACATGTCCAAGAAGCTGTTGCTCGTGCTGTTGACGCTGCTGCTGGCCGCGGGGCTGGCCGTGGCGCAGAAAAAGCCGCTGGGTTCCGAGGACAACCCGATCGTGTGGGCGTTCGTGCCGTCCGGGGAAATGGAGAGGGTGTCCGCCGGCGCCCAAAAGGTCGCCGACCTGCTGCACGACCGCACCGGGCTGTACTTCAAGACCCTGGTCGCCACCGAGTACGCCGGGGTCATCGAGGCACTGCGCTCCGACCCGCCGTCGGCGCACATGACCTCGCTGGCCACCTTCGCCTACATCATGGCCGCCGACATGGGCGTATCCCAGGCCGCCCTGATATCGGTGCGCAACAACTCCCCGTTCTACAAAGGCCAGATCATCGTCCGCGCCGGCAGGGGCATCACCAAGCTGGCCGACCTGAAGGGCAAGACCTTCGCCCGGGTGGACCCGCTGTCCACCAGCGGCTGGATCATCCCCATGCTGACCATGAAGGCCGCCGGCATCGTTGCGGAACGCGACCTGAAGCAGATCGTGGACGCCGGCAGCCACGACGCGGTGGTGGCCGCCGTGTACAACGGCGACGTGGATGCCGGGGCCTGCTACGAGGACGCCCGCACCCGCATCGAGAAGGACAAGCCCGACGTCATGGAGAAGGTCGTGGTGCTGCAGGTCTCCGCCCCCATCCCCAACGACGGCGTGCAGTTCCACCCCTCGCTGCCCAAGGACCTGCGCGACAAGATCGTGAAGGCCATCCTGGACATGGCCAAGACCGAGATCGGCAAGAAGGCCATCAACGTCGCCTACCAGTGGACCAGCCTGACGCCGAAGGACGACACCTTCTACGACCCCTTCCGCCAGGTGCTGCAGGCCGCGGGCTTGAACGCCGCGGATCTGCTGAAGAAGTAGCCTTGGAGAGAGGGGGACCGCCGGTCCCCCTCTGTTTCATGCTCGAGGTCCAGAACCTTACCAAAATCTACCCCGACGGCACGGTCGCGCTGCGCGAGGTGAGCTTCACCGTGGAGCCGGGCGAGTTCCTGGTGATCATCGGCTTGAGCGGCTCCGGCAAGTCCACGCTCCTGCGCTGCATCAACCGTCTGATCGACCCCACGGAGGGCACGATCCGCTGGGACGGGGCGGACATCACCGCGGCGGAGCCGGACGGGCTGCGCCGCATCCGCCGGCAGATCGGCATGATCTTCCAGCAGTTCAACCTGGTGCGCCGCGCCAGCGTGCTGACCAACGTGCTGGCCGGGCGCCTCGGCTACGTGAACCCCCTGTCCTCCCTGGCGTACAGCTTCCCGGCCGCGGACCGCGAACTGGCCTGGAAGGCCCTGGAGCGGGTAGGGCTGACCGAGCAGGCGGCCAAGCAGGCGCGCGAGCTGTCCGGCGGGCAGCAGCAGAGGGTGGGCATCGCCCGAGCGTTGATGCAAACCCCGCGCATGATCCTGGCCGACGAGCCGGTGGCCAGCCTGGACCCAGTGCTGGCCCACTCGATCCTCGGCTACCTGGAGGAGCTCAACCGCCAGGACGGCATCACCGTGCTGTGCAGCCTGCACTACCTGGACCTGGTGCAGCGCTACGCCACGCGCGTGATCGGCCTGCGCGAGGGGCGCCTGGTGTACCGCGGCACCAAGGAGGACATCCGCCGGATGACCGACGCGCAATTCAAGGAGATCTACGGCGAAGAGGCCGTCCGGACCAGCGCCGGGCTGCGGGACGAGGGGGCCTGAGGGTGGCCGGCAGGAAGAACAGCGGCGCGCGCCGGGAGCTGCCTCCCCCTCTGGTCCGGCCGGCGGTGGCCGCCGTCACCTCCCTCCTCGTGCCCGGCCTGGGCCAGATCCTGGACCGCCTGGTCCAGCGCGGGCTGCTCCTGTTCGGCTCCGTGGTCACCATCGTGCTCATGCTCGGCTGGCGGGTGGCCCTGCTCGCCCACCGCGAGCCCACGGCCTGGGACATGCTGCGCAAGGCCGTGGCCCGGCGGCCGTTCTTCATCGGCCTGATCCTGGCCTGCCTGGCCGGGCTGTGGGCCTGGATCGCCGCGGACGCGGCCCGCCTGGCGCGGCCAGCCCCTTCCGTCGTCGGCCGGGAGCGTCGGGGCGGCTTCGGCGTGTTCGTGCTGGTGCTGTTCACCTTCTTCGCCCTGGGCTGGCAGGTGAGCCAGGTGGACCTGGCGCGCATGGTCACCGAGTTCCCCAAGGCGTTGACGCCCCTGGGGCGGGTCGTGTGGCCCTGGCAGGCGGCGGTGGTGAGGGAAAAGATCGACCGGCAGGCCATGGCCGAAATCGAGGCCCCCTGCACGGGCAACCCGCCCCCCGTGCCCGTGGAGAAGCCGGGCCAGCCCTACCTGGCCGCCGACCCCACCTGCGGCGAGCTGTCCCGGATGGACGAGAACAACGACCTGGTCAAGGGCACGACCGTGACCCTGACCGGCCGAGGATTTGCCCCCGACAGCGAGGTGGGCATCTTCTGGGCCGATCCCCTGGGCAACGAGTTCCAGATCCGCCAGGAGGGCAAATACCTCACGGTGCGCGCGGACGCCAAGGGGGCCTTCACCCACGACATCGTGATGCCCTACCGCCTTTTCCCCGGCAACCCGGGGGAGAGCTCGCGCCACCAGGTGCTGGCCCGCCAGACCGCGTCGCTGGGCAGGCTGAAGGCGAGCGAGCCTCTGCTGCTGACCATCGAGCGCATGGTGGAAACGATCTTCATGGGCATGATGGCCACCCTGTTCGGGATCATTTTCGCCATCCCGGTGAGCTTCCTGGCCGCCCGCAACCTCATGTCTGGCACCTGGGTCACCGTGGGCATCTACTACGCGGTGCGCACGATCATGAACATCATCCGGGCCATCGAGCCGCTGATCTGGGCGCTGATCGCGGTGGTCTGGGTGGGGCTAGGCCCGTTCGCGGGTATCATCGCCCTGACCGTGCACTCCGTCGCCTCCCTGGGAAAGCTGTACTCCGAGGCCATCGAGGGAATCGACCCGGGGCCGATAGAGGCGGTGGAAGCCACCGGGGCCACGCGCCTGCAGACGATCATGTTCGCGGTAGTCCCTCAGATGATCGCCCCCTTCGTGAGCTTCTCGATTTACCGCTGGGACATCAACGTGCGCATGTCCACGGTCATCGGCCTGGTGGGCGGCGGCGGCATCGGCTTCCTGCTGGTGCAGTACATCCGCCTGCTGGACTACCGGGCGGCCGGCATAGCGGTCTGGTTCATCGCCGTGACCGTGGCCGTGCTGGACTACGTGAGCGCGGAAATCCGCGCCCGGTTCGTGTAGCCCACGGCAGGCACCCCTTTTTCACGCCTCTTTGACCAGATTATATTACCTTTGGGTATGCGCAAGGTCCCAATGGGATTTCGGAACGTGGCGATCCTGGCGGCCTGTCAGGCACTAGGGCTATCAGGCGCCTCGCTGATCCTGCTTACAGGAGGGATCCTCGGCTCGAGCCTGACCCCGCAAAAAACCCTGGCAACACTCCCGGTTACCCTGATGGTCGTCGGCGTCGCCCTGTTTTCGATCCCGGCGGCCATGCTCATGAAACGGGTCGGGCGGAAGCGCGGATTCATCCTCGCTTCCATAATCGCAGCAGCGGCTTCGCTCGCCGCCGCCTATGGCATCCAGTCGAAAAACTTCTGGCTATACAGTACCGCGCTGCTGTTCATCGGCGGCAACCTGGCTTTCATGCAGCAATACCGCTTCGCAGCTGCGGAAAGTGTAGAAAGCCGGTATGTGGGCAAGGCCATCTCCTTCGTGCTCGTGGGGGGCATCCTGGCCGGGTACCTGGGCCCCCGGCTTGGCACGCTGGCCAGGGACTGGTTCTCCTCCGCGGCCTTCACCGGATCCTACCTGCTGCTTGCCTGCCTGTACGGCGCGGCCACCATTCTGTTGACCTTCAGCCGGGAGGTGACCGTCACGCGAGCGGAAACCGAGGGGAGCGAACGCGGCCTGCGGCGCGTGGTTTCCCAGCCGGCCTATCTGGTGGCGCTCATGGCCGGAACCGTCGCCTACGGGGTGATGGGTTTCATCATGACCGCCACGCCGATCAGCATGCACGTCATGGATGGCTTTGACGTGGCACACACTGCCTCCGTGATCCAGGCGCACGTCATGGCGATGTACGTGCCTTCGCTGTTCTCGGGTTTCATCGTGGACCGCTTCGGCCCCAAAAACCTGACGATCATAGGCACCCTGAGCATGGGCGCGGCGGTGGCGGTCAACCTGTTGAGCGCGGGGTTCACCAGTTACCTGGTCGCGCTGATAGCCCTGGGCCTGGGCTGGAATTTCCTGTTCGTCGGCGGATCGTTTCTGCTTTCCCAGTCTTACTACCCTCGGGAAAGGTTCAAGGCGCAGGCCGTGAATGAGTTCTCGATTTTTGCGGTCCAGGCCATCGCCACGCTGTCAGCCGGAACCGTCATCGGGCTGGCGGGTTGGCGGGTCGTGAACTTCATCGCACTTCCCGTCCTGCTGCCTGCGCTCGTGGTGCTGTTGGTTTTCAAACCGCCGGCACCCGTCAAGCGCGCTCGCTGATCAGCACCGACTGTCCGGTAACCAGGGGTCATGATGCGCCGAAGATGAGGCTGCGCACAACGACTACGACCAGGTTTGTGAGAAAGCCCACTATCAGCCCCGCCAGAGCCACGTAGATCATGAGACCCATCATATCGAGCGTTTTCTTCACTCTTTTACCCCCTTGAACATCGCCTTCCGCGATCAGAACCTCATTGTCATCGGTATGGTAAGTACCCAGATGTAGAATCCTGACATGCCGACCAGGAGTCCCAGCATTGGCATCCTGACTTGGAACGCTTTGCGCCGATCTTCGTACATGTTCGAGGTCAGCCGGTAGAGACAGTAGCCCGTGCTCAACAGCCCGAGGCCGACGGTAACGAACTGGGCGATCCGGATCAGGTTTGACGAAAGAATGACCACCGAGGCGCCGGCTGTTCCGAACAGATTCCATCCCAAACCCAGCGGGTCGGAAAGATTGGCGATGATCACCGCTCCTTCCTGGAATATATGGAAATAGTTGTGGGCAAGGTGCAGGCTCATGCCGAGCGGAATGAAGGTCACGGCGAGCCAGGATAACAGGCGCTGGTAACCATACTCGGTATCGCCGCCACTGCGCCGGGCGAGCCACGAGAATGCACCGAAGACCCCCACGGAAGCCAGGCCCATCATCAGCAGCAATACGGTGCGCACGATCGTCTGCGGGATACCCAAGCTCTGCACGAAGCTGGCCTGGATGCCGGAAAACAGCGGGGTCATTTCGAGATTGTGAAACGGAATGACACCCAGCAGGACTATCACGATGATCGACAATGACAGGCTGACATCCCGGGTGCGCAGGAAGCCCCAACCTTTGGCGAAGGTGTCCTGGAACGGCCTACGAATGTTGACTGCGATATTGTCGTTGGGACAGGTCTTGGCGCATTCGGTGCAGAGCACACAGTGCGTGTTGCGGTCCGTGGAGTATGGGAAGATCATCATCGGGCACCCGTAGCCCTTCTCGTTCCCGTTGATGCAGTCCCGCGTCTTGCACTTTTGACAGACCTCGGGGTCCCTGTTGCGAAGTTCGATGGGCGCCACAAACGAGTATGGGGCGATCACGGCACCGATCGGACAGAAGTATTTGCAGAAGCTCCGCTTTTCGAAAACCAGGGAAATCACGATCGCGAAGGCAAAAAGGCCCAGGGCCAGGTACACGGTGGTTTCAGGCCGGAAGGCCAGATGGAAGGTGCTGTCCGCCCAGTGGAGAACGAGAAACAAGGTGAGCATGAGCCCGAAGTTCCGCAAGAATTTCGGAACTTTGAGGTTCAGGCTCAGCGTGCGTTTCCCCTTCCGCCAGAAGGCGAGCCGCTGCAGCCATTCGCCGGGAGCGATCCAGGGGCATACCAGGCACCAACTTCTTCCAGCCACGAGCATCGTGACGGGAATGAGTGTCCACCAGATGAGCCACGTGAAGGTAGACGCCAGATTATCACGCCCCACCGGGGTTCCGAAGAGCCCGGCATAGGCAATGGCAAGGAAGAAAAGCAGACCGGCAAACTGGAGCGTGAACTGAAGCCCCCTCCACTTCAGCAACCGTTTGAACCAGCCTATCTCCATCAGATTCTTGTAGACGCCCTCTGTCCTCTCGGTCAAATCCATTTGTCACCACTCCTTCTTCACCGTCTTGATCACCGCCACTGACCCCGCGACGAGCGCAATGATCAGCCCGAGTCCGTACACGAACCACCAGGCGATCGGCTGCGAGCGAACGCCGACCATGAACTCCGTGTTCTCTTCCCCTATCCGGAACGCGACGTGATAGACACCGCTCTCCGGAAAAGTCAAGGTGGCGAGGTAAGACCCAGGGGCCTTCTGGTCCGCCGAAACCTGCACGAGTTCCTGCTGCGCCTGCCCCTCCGACTCCATGGAGGCCATCTCGCCCCCCTGACCGGCTGGTTCCGCTCGCTGTTCAGAGGCTTTCGGTTCGGATCCATGTCCGTCCTCGGCATGATCAGCTTCACCTTCGATCTTGACGACTTCAACCGTTGCCACCTGCGGAGCCTCGCTCGCATCGCCGCCGGCCACGCTGAAAGCGAACGTGGCTTCTTCCCCGGCGACAGGAAACCGTGGGTTCGCCGAGAAGGACACTTCGTATCGAGCGGACTTCTGATGCCCCATGGCGTCGTCGGCCGCAGCCAAGGCTGGTCGAATTGCACTGAGCACAATAATGAAGACTATGACGAAATACCTCATGCGCAACCTCCCGGTGTCATAGGATTGACCGGCATGCGCGCTCAGTGACGCGAACGGAAGACGAACAAACTCTGGATCACCGAGCCCGCCCCAATCATGACTTGGAACACTACTGCAGTTCCGTGAAGGATTTGTGAAGAACAGCCTGGAAAATGTGAGCCTGGGGGGCCTCGGCCGCCGAACCCGGGTCAGCGAACGTTACTTCTGCTGCGCGTGGCCCTCGGTTGGGCACTGGTGGTGGAGGTATTCAACGGAAGCTACCGTAAACCAACTGGTGAGGAATATCGATGGAAACATCTGTGGCGCCAAAGATTCTGCCAATCTTCGCTAGGTGCCGCAAGATCATGCGGATCTCCTCCGGCGAGCCACATCGGCTTAAGGTCAAAGGGTCGACCCTGTACACCTGGGCAATGAGCATGGCCTACCCTAGCGGGCATCTGCGACTAGTCCCATTTTCCGCAGGTTCAAGTGTCTGAGAGGTCGGTCTGTTGATCCAGTGTGGGGTCTTCGAGGCCGTCGCTGACAAAGGGCAGAATCTGCCCGGCTACTGACGGTAGTCCCAAGATTCTCAGAGTCTCCTCTTGACGAGGCAGGAGGCGATTGAGCATGACTTCGATCGAACCTTTCTGGTACCGAAATGCCAGGGGACAGTGGGCAAAGCGGCGCAGGAGGGTTTCCCCGGTGGTCCTGCATTCTCCACCCTTGCCGACGCGGTAACATCTCTGCACCAGGTAGAAGCACATCAGTGCCAGGAATTGAACGAAGACGAGGCTTTCCAATCGTTTGATCTTCTTGAGAAACAGTGGTCTCAGACGAATGGGCGCCTTCCACTGATGGTGTGAGGTCTCGATATGGTGCTGTTCTTTGAAGGAGGTGAAAACCTCATCTGTGGAATGGCTCGCGGGGGGAAGGTTCGTCATCATCGCATAGACTCCATCGTATTGGGCATCTTCTTCGGCTTTTGCTGCATCGTAACGGTAGGAAAACTTCAGCGTGGGTCTGGCGTGGCCTCGT
>Ga0315273_10002177_pt1 | contig 22907 bp, 24 predicted proteins | sample YL17G02_0_MG_FD_205753 | JGI IMG/M metagenome (GOLD analysis project Ga0315273, IMG submission 205753) | Sediment microbial communities from Yellowstone Lake, YNP, Wyoming, USA - YL17G02_0 | ecosystem: Environmental > Aquatic > Freshwater > Lake > Sediment | place: USA: Wyoming | collected...
CGCTCGCCGGGGCCGCGAAGAAGGTCTCGGCGACCTACCACCTGCCGTTCCTGGCCCACGCCACCATGGAGCCCATGAACTGCGTGGCCCGGGTCGACGCCGAGGGGGCCGAGATCTGGGCCCCCACCCAGGCGCCGCTGTGGGCTCGGGGGGACGTGGCCAAGGCCCTCGGCCTGCCCGAGGAGAAGGTGGTCGTGCACGTCACCTTCCTGGGCGGCGGCTTCGGACGGCGAGCCTTCCCCGACTTCGTCGTCGAGGCCGCGCAGGTCGCGAAGGCGGCCGGAGCGCCGATTCAGGTGAGCTGGACCCGCGAGGACGACTTCCAGGGCGACTTCTTCCGCCCCTTCGGCCAGAACGAGTTGCGCGCCGGGATCGACGCGAAGGGGAACCTGGTGGCCTGGCACCACCTGGTGCGGAGCCCATCCATCTCCCGGCACAACTTCGGCAGCGCCGGCAAGCCCGGCCACCCGGACGTCGTCGAGGGTGCGGTCACCGTCCCCTACCGGGCCGGCGCCATCCGCATCGACAGCGCCGTGCCGGACGTCGGCGTTCGCCTCGGCTGGTGGCGGTCGGTTTACGCCTCGCAGAACGCCTTCGCCGAGGAGTGCTTCCTTGACGAGGTGGCGGCCGCTGCGGGCGAGGATCCGCTGGCCTTCCGGCTGGCCCTCCTTCCTCCGGAGCACCCGCTTCGCGCGGTCCTCACGCTCGCCGGCGAGAAGGCCGGCTGGGGAAAGAAGCTCCCGCAGGGCGTGGCGCTCGGGATCGCTTGCCACTCGTCGTTCGGGAGCCATGTGGCCGAGGTGGCGGAGGTCTCGCTGCAGAAGGGGGCGGTTCGGGTGCGCCGGGTCGTCTGCGCGGTCTCCTGTGGGACAGCGCTCAACCCCGACAGCGTCGCCCACCAGATGGAGGGCTCGGTCGTGTATGGCCTCTCCGCGGCGCTGCGCGGCGAGATCACCTTCGCGAAGGGCGCCGCGATCCAGGACAACTTTCACGTGTACGAGCCGCTGCGGATCTCCGAGATGCCCAAGGTGGAGACCTTCATCCTGCCCAGCACCGCCGCGCCGGGCGGGATCGGAGAGCCCGGACTCCCGCCCATCGCCCCGGCGGCGGCGAACGCGCTCTTCGCGCTCACCGGAAAGCGGCTGCGCCGCCTGCCGTTCCACCTAGGGTAGCGGCAGCGGGTCGTCCTTCCGGTAAGCCGTCCCGGTGAAGAGGGCGACCAGTTCGCCCCCCTCGCCGGTGACGCGCACGGTGCAGGTCGAGAGGCGGCGCGAGCCCGATTCCTCGCGCGCCTCGGCGAGGAGAAAGCCTTCGCGCGCGGCCCGGAGGAAGGTGACGTGAGCCTCGATGGCCAGCGCCACGTTCCCGCGGGAGCTGGACGCGGCGGCGAAGGCGAAGTCGGCAAGCGTGAAGACGGCGCCGCCCTGGACCACGCCGGCGGCGTTCAGGTGCTCACCGCTCACGGTGAGACGAGCCAGCGCCCTCCCCTCCTCTACCTCCAGGAGCTCGATACCGTTCCGGGCGGCGAAGAGGTCCCCTCCGAAAAACGTGCGCAGGTCGGACATGGGGCGATCCTACCCGGTCGCGGCCACCTCGAGGTTGCGAAGCGGCACGCCACGAATATGGGACTGCGGCCCGGCCCGGGAGGGGCCGGAACGCGAGGTGTCCCATGGCGAAGAAGAAGGTCGAGGCGGTTCCGAAAGCCTATGGCTCCCTCACCCCGGGACTGGCCATCCGGGGGGCGGCGGCCGCCATCGCCTTCTACAAGAAGGCGTTCGGCGCGAAGGAGCTCTCCCGCATGCCTGGACCGGACGGGAAGCTCATGCACGCCGAGCTGAAGATCGGCGACCGGATCCTCTTCCTCGGGGACGAGTCGCCGGAGATGGGCGCTCCCTCTCCCCAGACGCTGGGAGGCTCCCCGGTCTCCCTCATGCACTACGTGAAGGACGTGGACGCGGTCTTCGCGCGGGCCGTCGCCGCGGGCGCGAAGCCGCTCATGCCGCCCGCCGGCATGTTCTGGGGCGACCGGTGCGGACAGGTCGTGGATCCCTTCGGCCACCGGTGGTGGCTCGCCACCCACAAGGCCGACCTGACGCCGGGCCAGATGAAGAAGGCCATGGACGAGTGGATGGCGTCGCAGGCGGCTCCAAAGGGATGAGCGCCGGGAGGGTGGCGGCGTGAAGGAGGTCGATCGGCAGGCGCTGGCCCGGGCACGGAAGGTGCTCGAGAAGCCCGGGCTCGCCATCCGGCTCACCGACCTCGTCGGACGGCCGGTGGAGATGGCGGTGGCGGCGCTGCCTGCCGCCGCGTCCCGCCAGATCCATCGAGCCACGGGGGCGGCGCTCGACCATGCGCTCTCGGTGGCGCTCCGCACCATGGACGCCGATCCCGATCCCCCCGCCAACTGGTTTCACCGGCTGGCCGCCGGCGCCGCCGGTGCGGGAGGAGGCGCCTTCGGCCTGGCGGGACTGGCGGTGGAACTTCCGATCTCGACCACGCTCATGCTCCGGGCCATCGCCGACCATGCCCGGGCCCAGGGGGAGGATCTCTCCCGGCCGGAGCCGCGTCTGCAGTGCCTGGCGGTCTTCGCCTACGGATCGCCGCGCGCCGCCGACGACGCCGCGGAGGCCGGCTACTTCGCGATGCGCGCCGCGCTGGCCCGCTCGATCTCGGAGGCCGCCGAGTGGGTGGCGACGAAGGGGATCTCGCGCGCCGCCGCAGACCGGAGCGCCCCGGCGCTGGCTCGCCTGCTCGCCACCGTGGCCCGGCGATTCGGGGTTGCCGTGTCGGAGAAGGCGGTCGCCCAGCTCGTGCCCCTCATCGGGGCCGCCGGCGGCGCCGCGGTGAACCTGGCCTTCATGAGCCACTACCAGCGCACGGCCTGGGGACACTTCACGGTGAGGCGACTGGAGCGGGCCTACGGCGAGGGCGCGGTCCGGGCCGCCTGGGGCCCGCTGGGTTGGGCGAGGCCGCGCCTCACCTCGCGTCGCTGAACTTCATCGAGGCATGTGTTCCGTCGCAGAAGGGCCTGTTCCCGGATTCGCCGCAGCGGCACAGGGTCTGGCGGTTGCGGACCTCGTAGGCCTTCCCGTCGGCGCCGACCACCTCGACCCCACCCCATACGGCGATGCCTCCGCTGCACTCCTGGGCCGGGTCCTGGACGAGTCCGAGCTGTGGCGGGAGCGTCGGCTCGTGGGGCTTGCCGGTGGCCTTGTCCCAGGCGACGAGGCGTCCCGCCGGACAGGCCCCCGATTCCTGCTCCGTGTGTCGGCGCGCCTCGGGCTCGTCCGACTGCTGGACCAGGTTCCACACCTTTCCATGCGGATCGCAGAAGCGGGCGAAGGCGCAAAGCGACTCTGCGTCCGTCAGGCGCAGCGCCGGGCCGTCGATCACCTCTGCCTGCTCGAGATAGGGCTTCCGGCTGGCGGTCTCGGTCCCGTCGAAGCCAACCTTCGCGTGGGTCCCGTCGCAAAAGGGCTTCTTCGCCGACCTCCCGCAGCGGCAGAGCGCGTACCGCTCCTGGGCCGGGAAGGTCTCCCCCTTCTCCCAGCGCACCGACTCTCCCAGCGCGTTCACGCCGATGGTGAGCCGCACCAGCGGCAGCGAGCCACCCACAAGATACGGGCCGTTCTTCGAGATCTTCACGCCCCTCGGTATCTTCGCCATGGTGACCTCCGTTACGGGTCTTGCGCGCCCCGCTCCCTTCCTTTAACGGTGGATGAATGAAAGGGAAGAAATCGCTCCTCCAGCTGTCCCGCTTCCTCGATCCGTACCGGATCACCCGCGGCAAGGGATTCCGGCTGCGCGACCACGACCCGCAGAACACCGGCGGCCTCGGCTCCGAGGACAAGCCCGAGGCGAAGCGCATGCTGGCCGAGGGGGTGGAGCGGCTGGCCGAGCTCCAGGAGAAGCTCTACGCCAGCGACCAGTGGGGAGCGCTGCTCGTCTTCCAGGCCATGGACGCCGCCGGCAAGGACGGCACCATCAAGCACGTGCTGTCCGGGGTGAATCCGCAGGGCTGCCAGGTCACGTCGTTCAAGCAACCGTCCACCGAGGAGCTGGACCACGACTTCCTCTGGCGAACCCAGCGCGTCGCCCCAGAGCGAGGACGGCTCGGCATCTTCAACCGTTCGTACTACGAGGAGGTCCTCGTGGTGCGGGTCCATCCACAGATCCTGGCCCGACAGCGGATCCCACCCCGGCTGGTGGGGAGGCGGATCTGGGAGGAGCGTCTCGAGGACATTGCCGCCTACGAGCGGTACCTCGCGCGCAACGGCTTCCTCATCCTCAAGTTCTTCCTCCACGTCTCGCGCAAGGAGCAGAAGCGCCGGTTCCTCGAGCGGCTCGACGAACCGGAGAAGCACTGGAAGTTCTCCTCCGCCGACGTGCGCGAGCGCGCCCACTGGTCGAGCTACATGAAGGCTTACGAGGAAGCCATCCAGGCCACCGCCGCGAAGCACGCCCCCTGGTACGTGGTGCCGGCCGACAACAAGTGGTTCACCCGGCTGGTCGTCGCCGCGGCCGTCGTGGAGGCGATCGAGGCGCTCGATCTCGAGTTCCCCCGGGTGAGCGACGCCCAGCGGGAGGAGCTGGCGCTGGCCCGCGTCCAGCTGGCCAAGGAGTAGCTTCGGCGAGCCGCCGCCCGTCTGGTAGCATGACCGCCATGTCCCTCACCCTCCATGACGTCAGCCACGAGGTTCGCGAGACCCAGTACGCGGTGCGCGGCGCCATCGTGGCTCGCGCCGGCGAGCTGGAGCGGCAGGGACGCCCGATCATCTATTGCAACATCGGCAACCCCCAGTCGCTGGGGCAGAAGCCCTTCACCTTCGTGCGGCAGGTGCTGGCGCTCTGCGAGTATCCGGCGCTGCTCGAGGGGCCGGCGGCGGCGGTCTTTCCGGAGGACACCCGGGCGGCGGCGCGACTCGTCCTGCGCGAGAGCGGGCACGGCCTGGGCGCATACACCGAGAGCAAGGGCTGGCCCTTCGTACGGCAGGCGGTGGCCGACTTCGTCCGCCAGCGGGACCACATCCCGGCCGACGCCGAGCACGTCTTCCTCACCGACGGCGCGAGCAAGGGGGTGCAGGCGGTGCTGCGCCTGCTCGTCGACGGGCCGTCCGACGGGGTGATGATCCCCATCCCGCAGTACCCGCTCTACTCGGCCTCCATCACGCTGCTGGGCGGCGGGCAGGTTCCCTACTTCCTCGACGAGGCCAAGGACTGGAGCCTCTCCCGCCAGGCGCTCGACAGCGCCCACGCCGAGGCCGCGGCCAAGGGGATCCGGGTCCGGGCCATCGCGGTCATCAACCCGGGGAACCCGACCGGCTCGGTGCTCGACGAGGCCAACGTGGCCATGGTGCTCGACTTCGCGCACACCCATCGACTCTCGGTCCTGGCCGACGAGGTCTACCAGGAGAACGTCTACCGGCCGGGCGACCGCTTCGTCTCCTTCGCCAGCGTGCTGGTCCGGCGCGGCATCTTCGACGTCCCCCTCTTCAGTTTTCACTCCGTGTCAAAAGGGTTCTTCGGCGAGTGCGGCCACCGCGGCGGATATCTGGAGTGCCGGAACGTCCCGCCCGACGTCATGGCGGAGGTGGAGAAGCTCCAGTCGGTGGCCCTGTGCGCCAACTCGGCCGGGCAGCTGGTCACCTGGATGATGGTCCGGCCGCCGCGCCCCGGAGAGCCCTCCTTCGACCTCTTCGACCGGGAGCGGCGCGGAATCCTGGAATCGCTGAAGCTGAGGGCCGCGCTGCTGGAGAAGGGGTTGAACGCGATCCCCGGCATCCATTGCAACGCGCTGACCGGCGCCATGTACGCCTTCCCGCGGATCGCGCTCCCACCCGGAACGACCGACGCCGAGTACTGCCTGGCGCTCCTCGAGGCGACCGGCATCTGCGTGGTCCCGGGGTCGGGCTTCGGCCAACTCCCCGGAACCTGGCATTTCCGGACCACCATCCTGCCGCCGGTCGAGGAGATCGAAACGGTGGTGCGCAAGCTGGGCGAGTTCCACTCCGCCTTCGTCCGGGCGCGGGGCGGCTGACCGGCGTCTCAGTGGGGGTGAGCGTCCTGCCCCGGGCGCTCCCGCAACTCGCGCGCCGACATCGCGTAGTCGGCGAACCCGGCGAAGTCGAGCATGATGCAGGGCTCGGTGCCCACCGTCCAGGCGTCGTGGCCCGGCGGGATGGTCACGTAGTCTCCCGGGGCGATCTCCGCCTCCTGGCCGTCGTCCATGACGACCCGCATGCGCCCGGAGAGGACGTATCCAGAGTGGGCCGCCTCGCAGCTCGCCGTCTGGGCGATGGGCTTCACGTGCTTCGACCAGCGCCAGCCGGCCTCGAAGATCCCGCGGCCGACGACGCCGTCGCCGATGCGAAGGACCTCCAGCCGCCCCTTGTCCACGAACGGGCGGGTCTCGTCGGGCGCGGAGAATCGCTGGATCTTCATTCGGGTCATGGCGTGCCTCCTGGCCGGTCCCTTCCCACGTCCGGCCACCTGAACCCTGCGCCCATGGCCGGGAGAGGATCAAGCGACGGCCGGGCTCTTGCGGGTTGCCTCCTCGGACCAGCAAGCAAACATTCGTTCGGGCGCGTCGATCCGCCGCTTTACCGGGACGGGTATGCTGCGCCACCTCCGGATGCCGAACGCGTGATCGCCCTCTACCTCTCCGGCCACGGCTACGGCCACATGACCCGCGCCTGCGAGGTGCTCGCCGCGGTGAGGCGGCAGGCGCCTGACGTTTCGCTCGCCGTGGTCGGGTCGGTCCCGGAGCGGCTGGTGCGGCGCGCCATCCCCGGACCTCTGCTCTTCCGGGGCGTTCCCTGCGACGTGGGGCTCGTCCAGCGCGATGCGCTCCACATCGACGAGCCGGCCACCGCCGCGCACTGCCGGGACTTCGAGGCCACGTGGGAGGCGCGGACCGCGGCCGAGGCCTCCTTCCTGCGCGAGGCCGGGGCCCGGCTGGTGGTGGGCGACATCCCTCCGCTCTGCTTCGCCGCCGCGGCACGGGCCGGCCTGCCGTCGGTCGCGCTCGGCAACTTCTCCTGGGACTGGATCTACCGCCACCTGTCGGTCCGCGAGCCTGCGCTCGCAGCCTCGGCCGACAGCGCCGCACTCGCCTACAGGCAGGCCTCGCTGCTTCTCGAACTTCCCTTTGCCGGGGACCTCTCCGTGTTCCCTCATCGTGAACAAGTGGGCCTGGTGGCCCGGCGACCCCGGGTGGCGCGGGAGGAGGCTCGGCGGCGCCTCGGTCTCGGCGGGCGCCCCGCGGTGCTTCTCTCCTTCGGCGGCCTGGGGTTGCCGGCGATGGAGCGGGGCGGAACAAGGGAATCCAGGGAGTTCCGCTGGCTGCGCCCCACCGACGTGGACGATCGACTGGAGGCGCTCGACCTCACCTACCCCGACGTGGTGCACGCGGTCGACGTGGTGGTGACCAAGCCCGGGTACGGCATCGTCACCGACGCCATCGCGGCGCGGACGCGCGTCGTCTACACCGAGCGCGGCGACTTCCCCGAGTACCCGATCCTGGTGGAGGGCATGACGCGCCACCTGGCCTGCGTCCACGTCTCGAACGCCGATCTGCTGGCGGGTCGGATCGAGGATCCGGTGCGCCGCGCACTGGCGATGCCGGTGCCACCGGCCCCGGACCTGGACGGCGCGACTCGGGCCGCTCGGAGGCTGCTCGAGATCCACCGAGGCGAAGTGGCACGTCGCGGCCCGGGCGGATAGACCCGGGCATGCCCGTCATCCTGGCCGTCCGCGATCTCGTCTTCCGCTCCAAGATCCTCGCCGCAGCCGAGCGGCTCGGCGCCGACGTGAAGATCGCGCCTCGTGGCACCCCGCTCGAGCAGGCAGCCCGAGAGCTCGGGCCGGGCATTCTCATCCTCGACCTCGGGGAACCGGGCGTGGTCGAGCAGGTGCCGGCCGCGAAGGGCGCCGGGGCCACGCGCGTGGTGGGCTTCCTCGGCCACTTGCAGACCGATCTCATGGAAGCGTCCCACCGGGCCGGCGTGGACGAGGTGCTCACCCGCGGCCAGTTCGTGCAGCGGCTCGACGACATCCTGCGCGGCGGTGGATGAGGGTTTCTTGGGGGCGCAGCCGCGTCCAGGACCTGCCGCGAAGGTCCGCGGATCGGACGTCGCGCAGCGAAGGCCCCTCTCGATGCGCCGGGCGGCCGCCGGCGAGCGCAGCGGGTTCCTGGCGACGTTCGAAGTGGGTCTGCGCGAAAACGCGCCAGGAGGCGATTGCGTGCGCTTGGCGAGGGGGTGAAATCACGTGAGAAGATTCGTGCATGAACCAAGCACGCGAATCGTCCCGACGTCTCGCCGTTCTCCTCCGCTGCGAGCAGGGCGCCATGGCCGACTTCCTGGTGGCGCTCGCCGACTTCGATCGGGAGCGGCTCTGGGTGCAGCTCGGCCACGCCAGCGTCTTCTACTACCTGCACCGCGATCTGAAATTGTCGAAGGGAGCGGCTCACTACCGGAAGGTGGCGGCGCGGCTCATCCAGAAGTTCCCAGAGTTGGTGACGCCTTTTCGGGAAGGCAAGTTGTGCATCACCACCGTGGTCGAGCTGGCCAGGGTCATCACGCCGGAGAACAGCGCAGAGGTCCTGCCGAGGTTCTTCTACCTGTCGAAGCAGGAGGCGAAGGCGGTCGCGGTGGAGATCTGCCCGGCGGCGGTGGATCCGAGGCGGGAAGTGGTCACGAAGGCGGTGACGGAGGTACCTCGCGCGCCACCGTTTCACCTAGGTGAAACGCCTCCTCCCACACCGCCGCGGTGAAGCGCACGGTGTGGTCACGCGACGAGGGAAAGTGCGCGTGGCCGCTCGATTCCGGAGGCACCTGCGGCTCGACCCTGCGCCTCGAGATCGACCACGTCGTCCCGCGCGGAAAGGGCGGCGCCTCCACGGTCGATGGGCGCAGATTGCTTTGCGCCGCTCACAATCAGCTTGCCGCACGCCAGGTTTACGGCGACGAATGGATGGACAGATTCACCATTGGTGACACTGGCAAGGTCCCGGTCGCCCGGGAAGCGGAAACGACGGCCTGGGCCACGAACTGCCGCATGCCCTCGTCATGGGCGATCCACGTCGACCGCCTCCACCCACATCTGCTCGCAGGCCCCCGATCCGATGTCGTCCCGGCTCAGGCTGGTGCGCGACTGGAACGCGGTTCGCCCGGACCGGTCCTGGATCAGCACGTCCACGGGCAGGACGAAGTCCCACTCGTCGAGCAGCGCGCGGCTCGTGTCGACGGCGTAGCCGGTGATGCGGCAGGTGGCGCGCGGCGTGAGCGTCACTCGATGCCCCCTGGCCTCGAGTCGGCGGCGGCGAGGGCCGGGCGCCGCACGGTCAACCGATCCGGAGTTGCATGCAGGCGGCCGTGGCCGGACAGAGCGAGCCGACCTGGGCGCCGTCCCGGATCGAGGCGGGCAAGTCCTCGCGCGGGAAATCCTCGAACCCGGACCGGGCTGCCCTGTCCCTAGCGGTGCTGGTGAGGATAAACAGGCGCCGGACGCCGAGGGCGCGGGCCTCCTCCACGGCCCGGTCGTGCAGCGCCGCGCCGAGACCTCGCCCCCGGCAGGCCGGCGCCACGGCAAAGGAGCGCAGGAGGGCGTCCTGCCCATGCACCTCGAGCCCGATGCAGCCCGCCAGCTCCGACCCGCTGCGCCTGATCAGGAAGACCTGTCCCGCCTCCCAGACGTCCTCGTCCCGCAGGTCGCAGGCCCGGAGCAGTGCTCGGATCTCCGGCAGGTCGCCGGCAACCGCCCGCCCGATGTCCATGCGCCATCCTACCCCGACCGCGATGGCCGCCGCGCCCCGTTGCAGGTTACCCTCCCGCCGTGCACCTCGACACGTTCGGCTGGCTGGTCCTCCTCGAGATCGCCCTCTCCGTCCCCACGCTGCTCTCGCTCGTCTTCATCCCCGCCCCCTACGGCCGCCACGAGCGGAAGGGCTGGGGGCCGACCGTGCCGGCGCGCATCGGCTGGATCGTCATGGAGAGCCCGGCGGTCTGGTTCTTCGCCTGGGTTTACTTCCTGGGCGAGAACGCGCTTCGCCCGGTGCCGCTCGTGCTGTTCGCCCTCTGGCAGCTTCACTATCTGTACAGGGCGTTCCTCTTCCCCTTCCTCATCCGGAGCCACGGGCGCCGCATGCCGCTCCTGGTCGCCGCCATGGCCTTCCTCTTCAACCTGCTCAACAACTGGGTGAATGCGCGGTGGATCTCGGCGTTCGGCGACTACCCTGCCGACTGGCTCTCCTCCACCCCGTTCCTGGTGGGATGCGCGCTCTTCCTGGGCGGCTTCACCCTCCACGTCACCTCCGACCGGGCGCTGCGGAACCTGCGCGCGCCTGGCGAGGCCTGCTACAAGATCCCGCGTGGCGGCGCCTTCGAACTCGTCGCCGCTCCCAACTACCTGGGCGAGATGATCGAGTGGACGGGCTGGGCCATCGCCGCCTGGTCGCCGGCCGGACTGGCCTTCGCCCTCTACACCTTCGCCAACCTGGCCCCGCGCGCCGTCTCCCACCACCGCTGGTACCGGGAGCGCTTCCCCGGCTACCCGGCCGGCCGCAAGGCCCTCATCCCGTACCTCTTCTAGGTGGACTCTCCGTGAAGATCCTTCTCACCGGCCCCTTCGGCAACATCGGCTCCCACGCCATCCCCGAGTTGCTTCGCGAGGGGCACCAGATCCGCGCCTTCGACCTCGACACGCCGGCCGCGCGCAAGGTGGCCCGGGAGCTGGGCAAGAAGGTGGATCCGGTCTGGGGCGACGTCCGGGACGCCCGCGCCGTCTCCCGAGCCGTGGAGGAGATGGACGCCGTCCTGCACCTGGCCGCGCTCATCCCGCCGGAGGCCGACGAGGACACGGCCTTGACACACGCCGTGAACGTCGAGGGAACCGCCAACGTGGTGCGCGCCTGCCAGGGACGCTCGCGCAAGCCGAAGCTCCTCTTCACCTCCACCTTCGACGTCCACGGACACACCCTCGGCAAGCCGCCCCCGCGCCGGGTCGAGGATCCGATGGTCGCGACCGACCCGTACACCGAGAGCAAGATCGCCGCCGAGACGCTGGTCCGTGAATCGGGGCTGGAGTGGTGCATCTTCCGGCTCACCGACGTCCCGGTCATCGGCCTGCGCGACCCGCACCCCATCATGTTCGAGATCGGCCTCGACAACCGCATCGAGGCCCTCCACGCCGACGACGCCGCCACCGCGCTGGCCCGGGCGCTGCGAACGCCCGCGGTCTGGGGGCGCACCCTCTTCGTGGGCGGCGGGCCGTCCTGCCAGCTCACCTACCGCGACTACCTGACCCGGATGCTCCGGGCCATGGGGATGGACATGCTGCCCGAGGAGGCCTTCAGCGACGCCGAGTACGCCACCGACTGGGTGGACAGCGAGGAATCGCAGGGCCTGCTCCGCTACCAGAGGCGCACCTTCGACGACATCACCGCCGACATCGCGAGCTGCCTGGGGTGGAAGAAGACCTTCCTCCCCGTGGCCACGCCGCTGGTGCGCAAGAAGATGCTCGAGATGTCGCCCTACTGGCGGCAGCGGCAGCGGTAGTCGCGCGCTAGTCGCCGGCGGCGGCGATGCGCGGCTTGGCGTGGCGACGGGGCAGCGCCTTGGCCGGACGCGCTCCCGGGCCGGCCGGGATGGCGTCGTCGGGAACGGCTGGCGTGCAGAGGCGCGTGACCGTCGGCCCGATGAGCCCCATGGCCACCGAGGCGAGCTTGCGGACCGGGTTCCTCGAGGCCTCTCCGGTGGGGAGCGGCTGGCTCCAGGCCTTCGAGAGCAGCTCCATGTAGATGCCGAGGGTCTGGCCGGCGGTGGCGAAGTCCAGGGCGGAGAGGATCTCGTCGGCCAGGCCGAAGGGCATGGAGAGCGGGAGCGGGCCCCGGGCGTACTCGACCGCCCAGACGCCATCGGTGAAATTCATGGCGCGGGCCTGGCCGGGCCCCACCCAGATGCGGTCGCCGGGCTTGTAGATGCGCTTCTCGAACTGCCCCTCGGCGTAGTACCAGGTCTCGCCGTCGATGACCGTGTCCCAGAAGCCCACGGCGTGGCGCCCGGAGTGCCCCTCCGACCCGATGGGGGTGCCCCAGATCATCAAGTATTCCATGGTGGACGCGAAGTAGAGCTTCATCTGGATCATCGCCCCGCCCGCAATGCTGTAGATCCAGGGGTGCGAGCGGTCGATTCGCCCCGGATACGCGTCTTCCATCGCGTCGGCGATGGCGTCGAACATCTCGGGCTTGGGCTTGCCGATCCCCTGCATCGCGCACTCGTGGATGACGTCGGCGTCGAAGATGTAGTCCATGGGCAGGGAGATTACACCACCACGACGCAGTGTGTCGAAGCCTCCGAAATTTCCAGTAAAATCGGTTATTTGCTGGAGGCACACCCGGGCCGCACGGGTGGAAGCCCCTACTTGAGCGGAACAAGATCTGTGGGCACGGGCTGCGTCCTCCAACGCTCGTGCATCCAGACCCAGTCGGCCGGGAACCTCCGGATGGCGTCCTCCAGCACCGCCTGGCAGGCGGCGGTGATGCGGATGACCTCCGCCTCCCGGTCGGGCGGGTCGGGGTCGTACGGAATCTCGGTGAGCTCCAGTTGCAGGCCGTCGCCGGCGTTCAGGCCCCTCCTGTGGCAGGTCCCGATGAGAATGGGCGAGCCGAAGCGAAGGGCCAGGTCGGCCGCGGCCCGGGCGCTGTGGGCCAGCCGCCCGAAGAACGGGACGAAGACGCCCTGGATGTCGGTGTCCTGGTCCACCAGCATGCCGAGCCCGCCGCCGCCCTTCAGGACCTTGATGATGGCGCGCCCGATCGAGGCGTCCTCCCGCCACAGCGTGGTCACCTGGCCGGTGAGGCGCCATTTCTCCATGAGCGCCATGAGCCGGGCGTCGTCGCCGCGCTTGGCGATGGCGAAGTTGGGGGTGCCGGCGCGTGCGATCCGGCGGGCGATGAGCTCCCAGTTCCCGAGGTGGCCGGTGACGAAGACGACTCCCTTGCCGCGGGCCACCAGCTCGCCCGGCAGTCCGGCGTCGCGCATCTCCACGTAGGTGTCGAGCCGGTGGTCGTAGGAGCGGATGGAGGTGATCTCCATGGCCGCGCGCCCCAGGTTGACGAACATCTGGCGGGCGATGGCCTGGCGCTCCGCCTCCGGCTTCTCCGGAAAGGCCAGCGCGAGGTGGGCGAGCGCCAGGCGCCTGGTCTTGCCAAGGAGGTGGTAGGCGAGCGCACCGCCCCAGCCGCCGATGCGAAGCGCGGGGCCGAGCGGGATCAGGGCGACGAGGCGCAAGAGGCCGACGAGGACCACCGAGCGGACCCCACGCTTGATGCGCTTGCGGAGCGGAATCGCCGTCATGACGGGCCCAGGCGCCGCGCCTCAGGTCATCAGCGCGACGACCACCGGTCCCCAGGCGGTGAGGAGGATGTTTCCCACCGCGTAGGGAACGGTGTAGCCGAGCACCGGCAACCGGCTTTGGGCCGCGTCCTGGATGGCCCGGAGCGCGGCGGTGGTCGTGCCCGCGCCCGACTCGGCGCCGAGCAGGATGACCGGGTTCATCTTGAGCACGAACCGGCCGAGGAGCAGGCCGATCGTGTGCGGCACGAGCGAGACGATGAGCGCGGCCGCGATGAGGCTCGGACCGGTCTTCTGGATGCCGGCCACGAAGGTCGGACCGGCTTCGAGGCCGACGATGCCGATGAAGGTGGCCAGCCCGACGGTGTCGAAGATCCAGAGCGCGCCGTCGGGAATCTTTCCGAAGGTGGGCCTCACCGAGCGCAGCCAGCCGAAGAAGAGCCCCATGATCAAGGCGCCGCCGCTCGTGGTCATGGTGATGGACAGGCCGAAGACCGGGATGGCGATGAGCCCGAGGAGCCCGCCCAGGAAGATGCCCATCCCGACGAAGACCATGTCGGTGACGGCCGACGGACGGTCGGCGTAGCCGATCAGCTTGGCGGCGCGCTCGGCGTCGATCTGCCGGCCGGAGATCTGGAGGAGATCGCCGCCCTCTAGCACCGTGGCGCCGTCGAAGGGAATCTCCTGGCCTGCCCGGACCAGCCGGTGGAGCACGATCCCTCGGCCGCTCTCCCGGGCCAGGTCGGCGAGCGTCCGGCCCGCAACCTCGCGGTTCGTCACCACCACGTCGAGGAACTCGGTCGGGAAGTCGAGCAGCTCGCGGTCGTGCACCTCCGCGCCGAGCCCGGCGAGCTTCTGGAGCATGACCTCGCGGCGGGCCACGATGGCGACGGTGTCCCCGTCGTGGACCACGGTGCTCGGGGTCGCGTCGGCGATCGAGCCGCCGTGCCGCACACGCTCCACGAAGAGCCTGGCATCGGGGATGGAACCCTCGATCTGGGCCACCGTCAGGCCGGAGGGTCCGAGGCTGGCCACCCGGATGGCGCGCACGTCCCATTCCATGTACGCCGAGGTGACTCCGGCCTCCGGCGCCACCTTCCCGGCCAGCTGGACCTCGAGCTCCCGGGCCGCCTTCCGGAGGTCCACGCCCATGAGCTTCGGCGCGAGAACCGAGAGGTAGTAGACGAGCGTGGTGGTCCCGACCAGGTAGGTGACTGCGTAGGCCACCGGGATCTGGTTGGCCATGCGGGCCCGCTCGGCGGGGTCGAGAGGAAGTCGGTGAATGGCCTCGGTGGCGGTGCCGATGATCGTCGACTCCGTGAAGGCGCCCGCCAGAAGGCCGGCCGCGGTGCCGGCGTCGTAGCCGAAGAGCTTCGAGACCACCACCGCGACCACGAGGCAGGTGACCGCCACCGCCACCGCGAGGATCAGCTGTGGAAGGGCGTCCTTGCGGAGGCCGCGGAAGAACTGGGGGCCGACCTTGTAGCCGGTGGCGAAGAGGAAGAGACAGAAGAAGACCGCCTTCACCGTGGGTGATACCTGGATGTCGAGCTGGCCGATGATCACGCCGGCCAGCAGGCAGCCCAGCACCGTTCCCAGGGTGAACGTCCCGATGCGCAGCTTTCCGACCAGGAAGCCCACGGCCAGCGTGAGGAAGACCGCCAGCTCGGGATGCTGCTGGAGGATGTGTGCGAGCCCGGACAAGGCGCCAGCTTACTTCAAGCTCCTCGCGTCGATGACGAAGCGGTAGCGGACGTCGGCCTTCAGCATGCGCTCGTAGGCCTCGTTCACCTTCCCAGCCGGGATGACCTCGACGTCGGCGGTGATGCCGTGGTTCCCGCAGAAGTCGAGCATTTCCTGGGTCTCGGCGATGCCGCCGATGAGGGAGCCGGCCAGCGTCTTGCGCCCGAAGATGAAGCTCCCGGCGTGGACCGGGGCCGGCTCGGGGGGCACCCCGACGAGCACCATGGCCCCGTCCACCTTGAGGAGGGCGAGGTAGGCGCCGAGGTCGTGGGGCGCCGAGATGGTGTCGAGGATGAAGTCGAACTTGCCGGCCAGGCGCTTGAACGTGCCCTTGTCGGAGGTGAGGCCGAACCCGGTGGCGCCCAGGCGCCGCGCGTCCGCCTCCTTTCCCTTCGACGTGCTGAGCATGGTCACCTCGGCCCCCATGGCGGCGGCGAGCTTCACCGCCATGTGCCCGAGGCCGCCCAGGCCGACCACCGCCACCTGGTCCCCCTTCTTCACCTTCCAGTGGCGCAGCGGCGAGTAGGTGGTGATCCCGGCGCAGAGCAGCGGCGCGGCTCCGGCCGGGTCGAGGTTCGCCGGAATGGCCAGGACGAACTTCTCGTCGACCACGTCGTCGGTGGAGTAGCCCCCGTAGGTTTGCGTCTTCCGATCCATCTCGGTGCCGTTGTACGTGAAGGCCGCGCCCTTCTCGCAGAACATTTCCAGATCTCTCTTGCAGGGGGCGCAGACGCGGCAGGAGTCGACCATGCAGCCGACGCCCACCCGGTCGCCGACCTTGAAGCGCTTCACCTCGGCCCCGACCTTGGTCACGCGCCCGACGATCTCGTGGCCGGGGACCATGGGAAACGTGGAGTTCCCCCATTCGTCCCTGACTTGATGGAGGTCGGAGTGGCAGATCCCGCAGAACTCGATGTCGATGCCGACGTCCCTGGGACCGACGGCGCGGCGGTCGATCTCGAACGGCGCGAGCGGGCTCTTCGCGGACTGGGCGGCGTAGGTCTTGGTCCTGGGCATGCCGGGGAACGTAGGGCCAGGCGGCCGCCGCCGCAACGGAGATGGCGGGGCGTCACCGAACGGCGTCGGGGCCAACGACGGCGGAGGGCCCTCGGCGGGGGGGCCCGATCCGCCCGTCGAAGAACTCCGGCACGAGCACGTCCGCGCCGAGCGCCGGCGCACCGGCCGCCCGGGCCGCGAATCCGCCCACGACGATGCAGGCCTGTGGAGCCGCGTGCCGGACCATCGCGGCCGCCTCCCGGGCCGCCGGGAGGTGGTCGATTGCGGCCACGCCGATGCCGACCAGCGCTGGCTTCCGCTCGACCGCGGCCACCGCGAGCTGCACCGCGGGCGTGTCCGCCCCCAGGACCTCCACCGAGAAGCCCTCCAGCTCGAGCAGGTGAGCGGCGAGGTGGATCCCGGTGACGTGGAACTCCCCCGGCGCCGACGCCAGGATGGCCCCGCCGCGGTGGCGCTTCCCGGGGGCGCCCCAGGTGTCGGGCGCGAGCGTCGCGAGCGCGAGCCCGGCGAGCTCGGTGGCCCGGTGCTCCTCGACCACGGTGGCCTGGTGGCGCATCCACGCCTCTCCTGCCAGCCGCTGCACCCGGGCGATACCGAGAAGCGCCCCCCGAGCCCCCAGCTCCTCGCGCCAGGCGGCGACCTCGGCCAGGTAACGTTCGCGGTCCCCGCGAAGGGCGGAGTGCGCCGCGTCGTCCAGCTCCAGCTGGTCATCCAGGTAGACCTCCTCGGCGGCCTCGATTCCCACATCGAGCGCCAGGGACAGCTGGGCGCGCTCTTCCGGCGGCAGGTCGAGCCCTGGGACGCGCCCGGCCAGCTCCCGGAGGCAGGCCGTCACGCTCCCCTCGGGCAACCCGGACGATTCGTGAACCTGCTCCGCCCAGAACGCGTGGGCCCGGAACACCGAGGGCGCCCGGAGGTCGACCGCGGCCGCGAGCGCCCGGGCGTGGCTCCCGAACTCCCACTCGCAGGCGTGGCGACCCTGGTCGCGCCGGGCGCGCAGGGAATCGGAGGCCGCCAGGACCTCCTCGATGACTGCCGGGGCCTCGGCGAGGAGAACCGAGACCACCCGGGCGTCCACGCGCGGTCGCATGAGGGACCCCTCCAGGAAGCCTAGATCGTCGCCGCGAAGATGGCCACCCGCCGCCAGACCCGATCGAACCCGGAAAGGTCGAACCCGGTCCCCGAGGCCATCCAGTCGAAGTGAGGGGGAATATGGGTGGGCTGGTTGTAGTGGCCGATGACGTCGTGGTGGTCGGCCCAGGCGGCCGCCAGGAGCTCCCCGTGGATCTGCGAGAGCGTGGGGACGATGCCGTCGTTGGCCGCGGCGTCGGGAACCCGCCCGTAGGTCCGCCGCAGCACGGCTGCATCCTCGCGGGTGACCCGCGGCAGCCAGCCTTCCGCGGTGCTGGCCGAGAGCCGGTAGAGGGCCACGAAGAGGGCGTGGGTCACCTGGTGCGACGGGTTCAGGCCGGCCCCCCAGAGGGACCGGAGCCCGGGGGCGCGGGCCCGGGTGACGACCGAGCCGTAGCGAAGGCCGGGCCGGTCCTGGGTGGAGGCGTTGAAGACGTCCATGCCGGCCGGCGAGATCTGCGACACCAGCCCCTGGTCGGTGCGGACGCCCTCCAGGAACTGCGCGACCGCGCGCCGGCGCTCCACCTCGAAGTCGCCGAGGAGCTCGAGGAAGATCTGGTCCACCGCGCCCGAGGGGCGCGAGCGCGGGTTGCGCAGCATGCGCGCCAGCCGCAGCCCGACCGAGATGGGCAACTGTCCGGTGCGCAGCGTGTAGATCGACACCAGCGAGAGCAATCTCAGGAACTGCTGCCCCAGCATGCCGCCGAAGTACTGCGCCAGCGGCGTGCCGTGGTGCGGCGTCGAGACCGTGACCACCGACCGGACCGCCCGGGCGCAGCGCTCCACGTCGGCGGGCGTGGGCAGCACCGCGCCGGGGGTCGTCACCAGCCGGGCGTCGAGCCCACCGGTGGAGTGGCCGACCAGGCTCACCTGGCCGGGCGACTCGTCGAGGAGCGTGCTCACTGCCTCGCAGAGCAGCGCGGCGCGGCGGGCCAGCGAGGCGGTGGGCTCCGTGCGGGCCACCCGGACCTCCCCGTCGATGCCGAGCTCCGGCCCCTTCGCGGCGATGTAGTTCCGGACGTGGCCGAAGTAGGTGAAGTCGCCGAGGTTGGCGAATCCGAAGAAGCCCGGGACGAGCAGGATGTGATGCGGGCGGCCCACGAGCCCAATCTAGCCCACGCCCCGAAGGTCAACTCCAGGCAAGCGGGTATCGCCCCTTCTCGAGCGTCGGTCCGACGATGGCCTCGCGCCAGGCCACCGTGTCGCCCGGCTCGTCGTCGCAGAGCCGCCGCAGCCGCTCCACCGCGGCGCGGGCCAGCGCCGGGTCCTTCACCGTGGCCAGGATGGCCGCGCGGGCCCGCTGGGCCGCACGCTGGTGCGCCTCCTCGGCGTAGAGCTTCACGCAGGCCTCGGCCACCGGGTCCGGCGCGGCCTGCAGGGCGCGCGCGACCGCGCTGTCCACCGCGAAGGCCTCCATGGCCACGTCGGCCAGCGCCCCCAGCACCTCCTGCTGCTCGCCCACCGCCGGGCCGAAGGCCATCGCGGCCACGCCGGCGGCGTAGCCGAAGATCAGCTTGTTCAGCTCGGCCACGCGCCGCTCGCGCCCCAGCCGGCCGCTTCCTGGCGCCGGCACCTCGCCGGTCTCGGCCGCCCGGGCCGCCTTCTTCGCCAGCTCGAGGAACGGGAAGCCGCCCTTGGCGGCCCGCTTGAGCAGCGTGCCGGGGATGATCAGCCGGTTGATCTCGTTCGTGCCCTCGAAGATCCGGTTCACCCGGTTGTCCCGGTAGATCCGCTCGATGGGGTACTCCTCCACGAATCCATACCCACCGTGAACCTGGACCCCCTCGTCGGCCACCCAGGCGAGCGCCTCCGAACCCCATACTTTGAGGATCGAGGCCTCGACGCTGTACTCCTCCACCGCGGCGATGAGGTCGCGGTCGAACTCCTTCGTGCCGTGGGTGGCGCCGCCGGCCTCGGCGCGGCGGTCGATGAGCCCGGTGGTGCGGTAGCTCATGGCCTCGCCCACGTAGGCGAGCGCCACCATGCGGGCCAGCTTCTCCCGGATGAGACCGAAGTCGGAGATGGGCCGGCCGAAGGCCTTGCGGTCCTTCGCATAGGTGGCCGAGATCTCGATGACGTGCCGGACGCCGGCCAAGCAGGTCACGCCCAGCTTGAGCCGGCCGATGTTGAGGATGTTGAAGGCGATGCGGTGCCCCTTGCCGATCTCGCCGAGCAGGTTCGCGACCGGCACCCGCGCGTCCTCGAAGATGAGCGACCGCGTCGAGCTGCCGCGGATGCCCATCTTGTGCTCCTCTGCACCTGTGGTGAACCCGGGCGTGTCCTTGTCCACGATGAAGGCGCTGAACTTCTCCCCGTCCACCTTGGCGAAGACGATGAAGACGTCGGCGAAGCCGGCGTTGGAGATCCACTGCTTGGTGCCGTTCAGGATCCAGTGCTTCCCGTCGGGCGAGAGGACGGCGCGGGTCTTCGCCGCCATGGCGTCCGATCCCGACGAGGGCTCGGAGAGCGCGTAGGCGGCCACCCACTCGCCGGAGACCAGCATGGGCAGGTACTTCGCCTGCTGCTCGGGGGTCCCGAAGTAGACGATGGGAAGCGTCCCGATGCCGACCTGTGCACCGAACATGACCGACCAGGAGCCCAGCACCGTCATGGCCTCGGCCACGAGCGCGCTCGTGGTCATGCCCTGGGCCAGACCCCCGTGCTCCTCCGGAACGTCGAGGGAGAGCAGCCCGAGCTCGCCAGCCTCGCGGAAGAGGCGGCGCACCGTCGGGAAGTCCTTGGCCTCGATGGCGTCGGCCGCCGGCACCACCCGCTCGAGCCCGAACTTGCGGGCGGTGCGGAAGAACTCGCGCTGGTCGGACGTGAAGCGGTCGGGGGTGTCGATCGAGGCCGCGCCCACCTCGGAGAGGAGGAAGCCCCCTCCCGGCGGCAACTGCGAGGCGGTGACGGGGTCCTTCGCGGCGGCTTCGTCGGTCATGGCACTCCTCCGGACATGGAGCCTAGCCCGGACAAGGGGCCAGCGGCGCTGTTTTTGCTCGACAAACCGGGATCGTCAGGGTATGGAGCACGTTCCCGTCCCTCTCTGGGACGGAGCCGCCCGGCACTTTCTGTCGGATGGATTCGGAGAAGAAACGAGCAAGAAGCGATGGGTACCGGCACCGTGAAGTGGTTCAACGACGCGAAGGGCTTTGGGTTCATCACGCAGGACGGCGGCGGCGAGGATGTTTTCGTCCACCACACCGCCATCCAGTCCGATGGATTCCGCACCCTCGCCGAGGGCCAGAAGGTCGAGTTCGACGTCAACAAGGGGCCGAAGGGGCTCCAGGCGGCAAACGTCCGCCCCGTCTGATTCCACTTCACGCAAATTGAAGTGGTGAGAGCCCGGCCCATTGGCCGGGCTCTTTCGTTTCAGAAGTTCTCGTTGATGTTGAGGTAGATGCCGTGGGAGCCGTCGAGTCCCAGGCCGTACTCGATGAGCCCGTTGGCGCGCGTGGGCTTGTTCACCAGCACGCGGATGCCGACGGTGGCGGCCGGGTACCAGTACTGGAAGTACGGCGCGTTCTGCGGATGCCCGGCGACCCAGGCCTGGCTCGCCGAGTGGACGTTCAGGCCCACCGCGCCTCCCACGAAGTCCCAGATCTGGAAGCGGTACTCCGCCTCGGCGTAGAGCACCGACTTCCCGATGTGCCTCCCTTCGATGTAACCGCGGCCGGAGCGGGCGTCGGGGTCCGAGCCGATGGAGGGCAGGTTCAGGTACGGCACGTTGCCGAACGAGACCCAGGCGTAGGCCCAGAGTGCGAGCACGTTGGGCTTGGGGAGCGAGAAGTAGGCGCGCCCGTCCACGTAGAGGGACTGCCAGTCGTAGTCGCTCCCCAGCCACCTCGGGAAGGCCCGGTAGGTCGCGGTGGCGTAGGTTCCGTGGGTGGCGTTGACCGGATTGTCCCGGCTCTCGTAGAGCAGGTCGACCGAGATCCCGACGTTGTTGTACGGCCCGGTGGTTCCGTACGGGTAACTCGTGAAGGGATTCACGACCCCCGGGGCGGCGCCCCGGTCGCTGACCGAGTAGAAGCGGTCGAAGTAGAATCCGGCCCCGACGTAGAGGTCGTCGAATACCCGCCGGAAGGCGGTCTCCCAGAACCGCAGCAGGCTCTTGTCGACGATGACCTCGGCGGCGTTCGGCGTGTTTCCGCCCAGCCCCCAGGTCGGAGCGGGGAATACCTGCCAGTTGGCGTAGCCGACCAGGCTCCAGTTGCCCTTGCCGAAGAAGAGGCTCGTCCGCAGCGGGATCGAGAGCTGGTTCTTCACGGTGTAGAGGATGTTGGTGGCGAACTTGGAGAGCTTGGCCACGTCGTCCTCGAAGCGGACGATGCCGGCGCCGGCCACGCCGAAGCCGAATCCGACGAGGGGATTGGTGAGGATGAAGGGGACGGCGTTCCAGTGGAACTTCTTCGCCGCCTCGGCCGCCCGCTCCTCCGGAGTTGGCTCGGAGTAGGCTCCGAGCCCACGCATGATGGCCTCGGGGAGGTCCATGGTGGCGTCGGTCGGCTCGACGACGCCGGGTTCCTCCACCGGGCCGGGCCGGGCCGACGGCGGAAAGGCGGTCTCGAGATCGGGGGTCTTCTGGTGGTCCTCCGCCATCACCCCGGCGGGCGCGACTCCGAGGAGCGCGCTCGCGAGCAGGGCGATGGCGAGGGGACCGGGGCGACGCGGCACCCGCGCAAGATAGCAGCGAAGAGGCCGGTTGGCGGCGTCCTTCGCCGCCTACTTCTTCTTGGCTGGCTTCACGGCAATGGCGAACCGCTCCTCGTACTCGGCGAACACCTGGTCGCCGACCTTGACCTTGTCGATCGCGACCCCCTTGCCGGCCGTCACCTTGAACTTGCGCCCCTCGGGGCCCACCAGCGTCACCACGCGGCTCTTCATGTCGATGGCGGCGATGGTCACGGTGCCCGTGATCCTGGCCCTCACGTCGCCAGCCGGCCTCTCGCCGATGGGTGCGGCGCCGGCGGAGACGACTGCGGCCGGAGCGACCGCCTTGGAGCCGGGCGCCTGCAACGAGAGGACGACGCCCACGTTCAGGGTCACGACGACCCGGTCGCCCACCTTCACCTGGGCGAGGTTCTTCGCCTCCTCGCCAACGCGGATGGTCTCGTCTCCCTCCTTGGTCTTGAGGGTCACCATTCGGGTGGCGAGGTCGATGGCGGTGACGGTGGCGGTGACCTGCTCGACGGCGCCGCCGGCGACGGTGCCGGTCCTGGTGGACTTGTTGACGGTCATGGGCTTCGCGGCGTCGTCGGCCATCGTGGCCATCGGGGCGAGCGCGAGGACTGCGCAAAGGGAGAGGGAGAGCGTGCGGTTCATCGGACCTCCAGAGGCGTGAGAGTGAGGCGGGAGTTTAACCGGGGGCGTGTTTGATTCCAGTGCCTTTTAGGGGGTGGGCCGTCAGCTGGCCGGGTATCGCGCCCAGGACCCGCACTGTCCCCCCACACAGGGGAGGCCGCCCGTCCCGTAGTGGCGGTGCAGGTCGTCGGCCACCTGCTCGATCACGTCGCGCAGCTCGAGCCGGTCCACCCAGCGCCTCGGGATGGCCTGCTCGCCGAGCACGAGGCCGAGCAGGCTTCCGGCCACGCTCCCGGTCGAGTCGCTGTCGCCGGAATGGTTCACTGCGAGTAACACACCATGCTCGAAGTTCTCGGCGACCAG
>Ga0315273_10002178_pt1 | contig 22903 bp, 19 predicted proteins | sample YL17G02_0_MG_FD_205753 | JGI IMG/M metagenome (GOLD analysis project Ga0315273, IMG submission 205753) | Sediment microbial communities from Yellowstone Lake, YNP, Wyoming, USA - YL17G02_0 | ecosystem: Environmental > Aquatic > Freshwater > Lake > Sediment | place: USA: Wyoming | collected...
TGGGTTGGTGTGGGCCAAGGTAAGCCTCAAAGCGTGCGTGCGAGGAAGGAAGTGTACCACAAGAACCGCCGAGACCGCTTCGTCGTCATCGGTGACGGAGATGCGAGGCCGAGCAATACCATCTCGGCGCCGGCCGGCGGTCGGCGTCGGACAGCCCGCCAAAACGTCGCAATTAGTAAGAACGCAGATGGTGTAGCATCAATACTCACGAAGATGCCTCGTCTCCTGCTTGCTCAACTCAACCGGACGATCTGGCCCGGCACCAGCCGCTGGGCTGTCGAACATGACCGCACCGCCGGCAAGTTCAGCCGCGCTCCCTCCCGACGATCCTGGTACGCTCCGCTGTCCCGCATGGCGGCACCTATGTGTTCCCACGTTTCCGCCGGGCTTCCCGGGCGCAAATAGAGGTGTCCGGCAGCCCTTGGCGGCCGTCGCTAGGTCAAGCGCCCGCGCGCTTGACCCGAACGATTCGCACTGGACGTGATAGTACGTCGCCTACCCGGTGTTGAAGATCACAAGCTTCTGGAGTAGAATGGCGGCTGGATCGACTTCACGTTCTGGCAGGCGTGCCGGCGCTGACGGACGTGTCCGGAATCGGTGCCGGCGGGGACGAAGACGCCGGACCACATCACCGCAGCCTCCGACCCCTCCCTGCTGCGGCCCTCCAAGAGAGGAGATGCATGACAATGACCGGACGGATTGGGTGCCAGACCTATACTTGGGAGATGCTTGGCGCTGCCTGGCGCGGCAGCCCCGCCGACATTATGGACCTCGTGAGCCAGGCGGGCTACGATGGCGTCGAGTTCTCCAACGCCACGATCGGCGGCTACCAGCGGTCGCCCGACCGGCTGGCCTCCGCGCTTGCACGGCGAGGATTGGCGCTGGCAGCGTTCGCCTACGCCTCCTCAGGATTCACCGATCCGGACCTCTACGAGGCCGATCTCGCCGGCGCAGAGGAAGCCATCGCGTTCTCCCGAGAGATGGGCGTGCGGCTATGCCTTGCAGGCCCTGCAGCCCCGTCGCGGGAGGACTACGACCGGCGCTTCGACCAAGCGGTGCGCTTCTACCGTGAGGTGGCCGAGCGCTGCGCCACGGCCGGCGTCACGGTGTGTGTCCACCCGCACTCCCATGCCGGATCGCTCATCGAATCGGCTGAGGAGTACGATGCCCTGCTGGCGGCCACTGAGGACGCAGGGATGATGTTCAATCCCGATGCCGGCCATATTGTGCGCAGTGGCCAGGACCTGATGGCCTGCCTCCGCCGGCACCGGCAGCGCATCGTCCACGTGCACATCAAGGACGCGGACGCAGCCGGGAACTGGCAGCCGCTGGGGGGAGGGCGCATCCCATGGCGCGAGGTGCTGAGTTTCCTTAGCGGGACCGGGTACGAGGGCTGGATTGTGGCCGAGGAGGAGTCGGACGCCGCGTACGCGGACCAGGCAGCGGCTATTCTGCGGAATCGGACCTATCTGCGGACGATGGAGGCGTGAGATGTACCAGTCCTGCACCACGTGCGCCCTGAGGGGCAGCGGCCGCGACGAAATTGAGGAGACGTTTCGCTATGCTTACGGGGCGGGTTTTCGCCATTGGGGCCTGGGCGGACCGTTCACCTACATCCCGGGGTTGATCCAGTGGCTGGACGTGGCGCTCATCAGGCGGCGCATGGCAGAGGCCGGGCTTGAGTCGGTCACCGAAGTCTGGAGCCCGCAGATTCCGACAGACAGCCTGGAGACGGCGCTATTGGGCGCAGACCACGTCGCGATGGCCGCGCGCGCGGCAGCCGAGTTGGGCTGCCGGATCGTCGTCCAGACAGGTGGGACGCGGCGTGATGGCGGGCTGCGCCAGACCATCGCCGGGCTGGCACGCGTGCTGGAGCTAACGCAGTCGCTGCCGGTGGACTTGGCCCTGGAGCCTCACGCCGGCTCGCAGATCGCGCGGCCCGAGGACTATGCGGCCATCTTTGCGGCGCTGGACAGCGAACGGTTGGGCATCACCGTCGACGTCGGCCACTTCCACAGCAGCGGTGTCGACTGGAAGGCGCTCATCCGCAGGTACCCGTCGAGGGTCTTCAACGTGCACCTGAAGGACCACATCGGCCCGCAATCGGTCGCCATCGGGCACGGCGAGATCGACCTGAAGGGGTTGGTGGAGGTACTGCGCGAGATCGACTATGCCGGGCCCGTCGCCCTGGAACTTGAGGTCACGGACCCGGAGAACCTGCCTCGCTATGTCGCAGAGGCGTACGCCTACATGGCAGAGTTGATGGCGTGAGACGCGCGCAGACCCCGCGCCTACGACGCTGAGTAGTGGCTCGTAGTTGAGACCTCTTCTCGACTTCCCCAGTATGTTATTCATGGTACGCCCAGGCCGGCAACGCCGGCCTGGGCGTCTGCTACGAAGGCGCGTGCCCCAGCTAGCGGGTCACCGCACTCAGCGCATTGATTTGACCGTGCCCGTTGAACCCGTTGTAGCCCTCACCGCCCTGGCAGACCTGGGGTGCACCATTGTTTTGCGAGGGGAAGAAGGCGTAGATCGACAGATCCGGCGGGCAGGCCATAGGATCGGCCGTGTTCGCGAGCTTCGCCGCTATGGCGCCCGGTGAGGTCACACCAGTGCTCGCAATCAAGGCTGCTACACCGGCGGCATGCGGCGATGCCATCGAGGTGCCCTGAAAGTAGCAATAGGTCGCCGCCCCATCAAAGACCTGGCGAGTGCAAGTGCTCATCAGGGCAGCAGGGTACGTAGAGAGGATGCGCCCGTTGGGCGCTGCTGCCGTGCGCTGCAAGATCGAGTCGCCACCTGGCGCCACGACTTGCGCCGCACCCACGCCGTAGGTGGAGTAGAACGACTTGAGCTCCAGGTTGCCGTTGGCGGTGACGCCGATCACCCCGGGAACCTCCACGGGGACGACAGCACAAGCGTTGGTGATCTCCCGTAGAACGGGCGTCGTATCGTCCGGGCTGGTTGCGTCCATCGTCGGGTGAGCCAGATCGTCCGCATCGTTGCCCTCGGCTGCGACTACCAGCACGCCTCGGCTCTGCGCAAAACGGATCGCGCGACGCTCCGCTTCCCAGATAGCGCGCTGCCCGGCGTCATTGCGGCAGTTGTACAGCCAGGGGTCGGCGAAGTAGCTGTTGTTGGTCACCTGGATGTGATGGGTGCCTGCCCACATGAAGGCACAGACCACTGCCTCAGGGAAGAAGAAGCCGGCAGCATTGCCTGCCTTGATGCCGGCGATCTTGACGTTGGGCGCAACGCCGACAATGCCGATCCCGTTCTTGGCCGCGGCAATCGTGCCGGCCGTGTGCGTCCCGTGGCCATTGTCATCCATCCAGGCCGACGGGCTCGGGTTCGGCACGCCGCCGATGCACGAGACGCTGTTGGCGAAGTCGACATTCGGAGCCAGGTCCGGATGGGTGAAGTCGAGACCCGTATCGATATCGCCGACGGTGATGTTCGGACTGCCGCCGTTGATGGCGCGTGCCTCCGGCGCGTGGATCTGGACCATATCCCACTGGAGACCGGAGAGGGCATCGTTGCCCGGAGCAGGGGCGCTTACCACAGGGGCGGCAGTGGTATCGGCCTGGTTCAGGTCTCTCAAGCGCGTCGCAAAGCCGGCGGTCGAAGAGACACCCTGGATTCTGCTGTCAGCGAGTAGCTTGGCGCTGAAAGCGGCGTCATTGGACCGGGCGATCGCAACCCCGATTTGACCGTAGCTGTAAACCAGGGTGCCGCCGGCTGACGCGATGGCGCCGGCCGCGCCGGCCGGTACCGACTGACCTTTGTATAGCACGATGTAGGTCTGCGACGGCCCCGTTGGGGCGGCCCCCACGCTCGAAACCGGGAGGGCCGTGGACAGCAGAGCAAGCAACATCAGGACACCGAACGCTCGTTTCATACCGCAACTCCTTCTCTGAATAGGTTATCTGCCGGCAGTTCCCAGCACCACAAGGAGCTGTCGGCGCATTCCCCGAGAGACGTGCTGTGCAGGTCTTGAGGACCTCACCTGCGGGGAGTAACGCAGAACTGCGCAAAGTCGTCCACGAAGGCAGCGACTGGCCGAAAACGAACCTTGGAATCGCTCGGGGTAGCCTGTGAAGATGGGCTTGGTGTATGGGCACGAAGCCAAGGCACTACCAGTGCATATCATAGACATGCTCAATTCATATTTAGCACAATGCCATACTTCGTGATGTAGGCGGCATTCCCATGGTGGCCGGTCCCATGCACCCAACCGATGGGCTGGGTCGGGGCATCAGACCCTCGCAAGAGTGCTTCGGGTCTACGACAATCACCCAAGGGCAAGCTTGCAGCGAGGGACGCGAAGATGTCACCGGAGGTGAAGCCTGGGAAAGCAAGCAGACGGCAAGAGGCGAACCACGACGCGCCTCGCATTGGAGGCAAGGCGCGTCGTTATAATGGGGACTATTCGGCAGCTAATGCGTCGAACGTAGGCTTCAAGGCGCCGTGAAGACCCCGATACGATTTGTAGAGGGTCTCGTAGGTTGTGGCGGCCGCCGGTTGCGGCGCCGTGTGGCTCACCACGCGCACGGCGCTCTCGACGGCCTGGCGCACATTCCCGAACCTGCCGGCGCCAACACCCGCCAGGAGCGCCGCGCCGAACGCCGCGCCTTCGGTCACGTTGATCAGCACCAGCTCCGTGTTGAACACATCGGCCTGGATCTGCCGCCACAGCGCGCTGCGGGCGCCGCCGCCCGAGGCGCGGACCTGAGTGATGGGCACACCCAGCTCCTTGATCAGCTCGAGGCTGTCGCGCAGGCCGAACGAGACCCCTTCCAGCACCGAGCGCACCATGTGAGCCTTGCCGTGACGCAGGGTGAGGCCGACAAAAGCGCCGCGCAGGTTAGGATCGGGGTAGGGAGTCCGCTCGCCGGTCAGGTAGGGCAGGAAGAGCAGCCCTTCGGCGCCGGCGGGCGCAGTGGCAGCCTCGCGGGCGAGGATTTCGTATGGATCTTCGCCGGTGGCCGCGGCGACGGCCTTCTCGGGCTGGCCCAGCGCGTCGCGAAACCAGCGAAACGCGCCGCCGGCCGAGAGCATCACGCCCATGGCATGCCAGGCGCCCGGCACGGCATGGCAGAAGACGTGCAACCGGCCCTGCGCCTCGGCCGCGTAGCGGTCGGCGTGGGCGAAGACGACGCCGCTCGTGCCGCTGGTGACCGAGATAATACCGGGGCCGACTATCCCGCTGCCGACGGCCTGCGCCGCCTGGTCGCCGCCGCCGCCCACCACGGGCGTGCCGGCGCGCAGGCCGGTTGCCTCGGCCGCCGCAGAGCTGATCTGCCCTGAGACCACGTCCGATTCAGTGCAGCGCGGCAGCCAGGTCATTGGGACCTGCAGCAGAGTGGCCATCTCCACGGACCAGCGGCGGTTGGCGACGTCGAAGACGGAGGTACCCGAGGCGTCGGATACCTCGCTGGCGTACTCCCCGGTCAACCGGTAGCGGATGTAGTCCTTGGGCAGCAGGATGTGCGCGGCCCGCTCGTACACTTTGGGCTCATTCTCCCGCACCCACACGATCTTCGGCGCCGTGAACCCCGGCAGCACCGCGTTGCCGGTGAGCTGCAGAAGGCGCGGCAGCCCGCCGGCCCAGGCACTGATTTCCTCACACTGCGGGCCGGTGCGCTGGTCGTTCCAGAGGATGGCCGGCCGCAGAACCCTTCCGGCCTTGTCGAGCAGCACCAGGCCGTGCATCTGCCCGGTGAGGCCCACGCCTTCGATATCGGCGGCGCGGATGCCGGGCGCCGCCAGGGCGCGCTGCACCGCCGCCTGGCAGCCGGTCCACCAGTCCTCGGGGTCCTGCTCGCTCCAAAGAGGGCGCGGTATGGAAAGCGGGTACTCCTCGGTGGCGCTGGCGAGGACTTCGCCGCGCTCGTCGATGATCAATGCCTTGGCGCCGGTGGTGCCGATGTCGATGCCGAGTAACATGCGTAGGCGCTCCTTGATGGATGGATTGGTCAGGCGGCCAGCGCTACCGGCCAGCCTGCGCGAGCCGAGCGCAGGAGGGCTGAGATCGTGGCGGCGTTGCCGCGGCTGTCGGCCAGGCTGATGCGCGGCGGCTTGCCCAGCAGAATAGCATCCGCCATGTCCTCCACCTCCCCGATGTAAAGCTCCTGCCCCGGCACGATGATGTTCTCGGTGGTCCCGTCGGCGTGCATGAAGTGGATCGTCTCGTCCAGCCCCGGCTTGTAGGCGTGGGTCAGGCTAAGCATCCCCTTCTCACCGACGAATTCCATCAGCATGCGCTCCGCCGCCCGGAAGCTGCAGTCGAACTGGCCGTAGACTTCGCCGGGGAAGCGCATCTGCCCGACGAAGCTCTCGTCGACGCCGGACTGGCTGTTGACCTGCCAGCCGAATACCGACTCCGGTTCCGCCCCGACCACGGTACGCGTGTAGCTGATCGGGTAGCAGCCGATGTCCCAGATGCTGCCGCCGCCCAGCACCGGGTCGAAACGAACGTCGGCGGGGCGGTTGAGGGGGAAGCTGAATCCGCCGCGCACGTGCTTCAACTTGCCGATGGCGCCGCCGTCGACCAACTCCTTGATTTTGAGAGTCAGCGGATGGTGGCGATACATGAAGGCTTCGGCGATGACGACTCCCGCGCGCTTTCCGGCAGCAGCTATAGCATCCACATCCTCGGGCTCAAGTGCCATCGGCTTCTCGCAGAGGACGTGTTTCCCGGCCTGGGCGGCCTTGATCGCCCATTCGGGGTGCAGGCTGTTCGGCAGCGAGATGTAGACGACGTCGATTTGGGGATCCGCCAGCAGCGCTTCGTAGCTGCCGAAATGGCGAGGGATGCCCCATTCCTTGGCGTAGGATGCGGCTTGCTCTGCACTACGGCTGGCGACCGCAGTCAACTGGTTCCGAGCCGAGGCTCGCAGGGGGGTGATCACTGCCGTGTTGATCCGCGCTGTGCTCAGTAGGCCCCAGCGCAATATCCGAGTAGTCATTTGAACCTCCTCAGAGCGTACTACTGGTGACGTCCGGTGTCCTCAGGGGGCAGCCTGCTGGCGGACCCAGGCTGCCATAACCGGATCGTCGGCAACCTCGGGACCCAACGGGACGCGCCGCCACTGTTTATCAACAAGTCTTCCCTGGGCGTCAAACGTGAGCTGCGCGAGCCCCAGAATGCGCCCGGCGTGGCCCGGGGCGGCTTCGTCGGCATGCATCACGGGCACCCCGGTCTTCGGGCTGATCCAGGGCGCCTGCGCGGCGCCTGGCCCTCCGCTGATGACCGCCGAGATACCCGGCACCTCGCCGGCGATCTGTCGATCGACTGCCTGGCCCGCATGCGATAAGACCAGGACGACGCCGGCGTCAAGGCGGGCGTCCGTAACCGCTTGCCGGGCCGCGGCGACAGGGTCGCCGACACGGATCTCGGCGGTGCCTGGGCCCCCGGTCAGGCCGACAAGGGCCACCCGGTAGCCGCCGAGATCGCGCACGACGAAGGGCCTTGCCAGCAGGGCCCCCGTCCCCGACACGATGGCGTTGGCAGACAGCACGGCGAATTTCGACTCGCCAATGCGCTGCTGCAGCGCCTCAAGCCCCAGGGACAAATCCTGCGGGCCGAGGGCGATCGCATCGTAGCCAAGCCTGTTCATGGCGGCGACGCTGCTTGCGCCCTGGCTCTGCTTCGCCGGATCCTGATCGCCGGTCAGGCTGTCGCCGGCATCGAGCACCAATAGCGGGCCGCCGCCTGCCCTTGTCTGTGCGATTGTGGTGGCCCGACGGGCCACGCCCCCGACCTGGGGGCTTCAGCCGCAGGGCAGGAAATACCCCCACGTGTCATTGGAGTGCAAAACGGTCAACCGGAGGGGCGCTCCCGAGGCCGTCGCGAGAGGGGAGTTCCCGGGCGCTGGCCATCCCGGCGGCAAGCCCATTGGCGCGCAACCTGCCGCTATTAGCAGAAGGACGAGCGCTACCAGCGCAGCCGGGCGCCGGAACGGATCGAGGCAGGCGGGGCGCCGTCCGATGTGATGCATGGGATAGAGTGTACAACCTTCGGGCAGTTTTGCGCAAACCGCGCTGCCCGACCCTCGTCCTAGACGATGGCGGCGGCAAGTTGCGCCAGGGAGTAAGGTGCGTATAATGGAACAAGTGATCGATGTGGACGGCGTACTGTACTGCTATCGCGGGCGACTCGACACCTGAAAGCTCGGAGTCCGGTCGCCTGTTTCTTTGAGTCGCGCGTCGCGGGAGGCGAGGACTTTGCTGAGTCTTTTCTACTTGCTCATCGTGGCATGGTTGGCCCTCTACGGTGTGCAGGCGCTGGTCCTGACGCTTCTCTACCTCCGGCACCGAGCGGAAGCGACGGAGGAAGTGGTTCTGAATTGGGATGTGTGGCCGGCGGTGGCAGTGCAGCTGCCGGTATACAATGAGCGGCATGTGGTAGAACGGCTGATTGATGCCGCGGCAGCCCTGGAGTACCCGCGGGACCGCCTGGAGATCCAGGTGCTGGATGACTCGACGGACGACACCACGGCCCTTGCCGAGGCGCGAGCGGCCTACTACCGGGCGCGGGGTGTGCAAGTTGGCGTCTGCCATCGGACCGACCGGTCGAGCTATAAGGCGGGGGCACTGGCGTGGGGTCTCACGCAGACAAGCGCCGAGTTCCTGGTCGTCTTCGACGCCGATTTTCGCCCTCGCCCGGACTTCCTGCTCCGGACGATCCCCCAGATGGTAGCGCGTCCCGAGTTGGGCATCCTGCAAACGCGCTGGTCGCACTTGAATGAGGAGTTCTCTCCCTTGACGCGGGCGCAGTCTTTGGCCCTTGACGGCCATTTCGTGGTGGAACAGACCGGGCGCAGCCGCTCGGGCCTGCTGATCAACTTCAATGGGTCCGGCGGGGTGTGGCGGCGCACTTGCATCGAGCAGGCAGGGGGCTGGCAGGCCGACACGATGACCGAGGACATGGACTTGAGCTATCGTGCCCAGCTTGCGGGCTGGCAGAGCCTGTACATGCTCGAGGTCGATGCGCCAGCGGAGCTGCCGGCCCAGATGGAGGCGTTCAAGCGGCAGCAGGCCCGCTGGGCCAAGGGATCCATCCAGTGCCTGCGCAAGCTCGGCTGGCCGATCTTGCGGAGCGACCTCACGATTCCGCAGAAGCTGATGGCGCTGGTACACATCAGCAGCTACCTGACGCACCCGCTGATGATTCTGCTCCTCCTGGTGATGCTGCCGATGGCATTGCGCCTCCAACCGGCTCATCTCCCCTTGCTCGCGCTGGCGTTTGCCACGATTGGGCCTCCGCTACTGTATGTCGTGGCGCAGGGCGCGCTCCACCGGGACTGGAAGAAACGGGTTCTGTATTTCCCCTTCCTCGCTGCAGTGTGCGCCGGGATCACGTGGAGCACAAGCCGGGCGGTGTGGCAGGGGCTGACCACCTGGGGCGGGACGTTCGCCCGCACGCCGAAGTTCAGGCTGGAGGGCCGGCAGGGCGGTTGGTCGCGCAGCGTGTACCGGCTGGTGCCCGACCGGGCGATCGCCGGCGAGATCCTTTTGATGCTCTATGCGCTTGCTACCGCGGCGGTTGCCTGGACGCACGGCAATTATGGGGCCGTTCCGTTCCTGTTGCTTTACGTCGGCGGTTTCGGAATGGTGGCAGGCATGAGCCTGTATCAGGGTCTGCGGCGGGCGTGAGATAGAGAGGACGGTAGGATGGAGCGACCTGCTCGAATTATCGCCGTAGCACTGATGCTCTGCCTGATCGTCGTACCGGTCGTCACGGCGCAAACGCCGGTGCCATCGGACCCGCTCGACGGTTTCCCGGAGACCCGTCCGGCCGGCGGTCAGGCCTGCACGGCAGCCACGCCATGCGCCGGCGACGCAGGCCAGCTGGCCCAGGTGCCAGGCCGCACGGTGCTGCCCGTGTCCGCCGGCAGCGCCGTCAGGGCCCAGTCGTCGAACGGCTTTGCCCTGGCTACGGTGGTTATGGTTGCACTCCTGCTCGCCTTCTTCTACGCACTCGCTGTCCTGGTGTGGGCTGGGCTCGGGCATAATGCGCCCGGCGGACCGCGCTGGGCGTGGTCGGCCATTCCGGTCCTGGCGGTGGTCGGCCTGGGAGTCGCCTTCTACTTGACGTTCGTCGAAACCCAAAACGTGAAAGCCGTCTGCGGTCCGGTCGGAGATTGTAACACGGTGCAGTCCAGCTCCTATGCCCGGCTCTTTGGGGTGATCCCAGTCGGACTTATGGGGATCGCCGGCTACGTGGGCATCCTCATCGCGTGGTTCGTGGGGCGCACCGGCGAGGGCAGGCTCGGCGGGGTGGCGCGCCTTGTGCTTGTGGGGATGGCGCTTTTTGGGGTGCTTTTCAGCATCTACCTGACCTATATCGAACTTTACGTCATCCATGCAGTGTGCATTTGGTGTCTCTCGTCGGCTGTCATCATGGCCCTGCTGCTCGCCATCTCGGTCGGGCCGGCTCTCCAGGCGCTGTTGGCTCCCGACGAGGGATACCTGGATTCCGAGGAGGAGCCAGCCGGGTCCGCGTAATGTTAGGTTCCCTTACAGAACAGGCCTGCCATATTGTGGTTAAATGAACGTGTTGCGGAGGTGCCGGATGTGCCGGCAGCCTGAGCGGGCGCGAAACCCTCCAGTCACATACACCCATCAAAGGAGAAGGACAAGATGATTAACAAGACCGTCGAAACCGCGATCAACGAACAAATCAAGCACGAGTTATACTCCGCCTATCTGTACCTGTCCATGTCAGCCTACTGTGAGGCGTCAAACCTGCCGGGCGCGGCGCACTGGATGCGCACCCAGGCTGCAGAGGAGCAGGGGCATGCGATGAAATTCTACGGCTACGTGACCGAGCAGGGAGGCAGGGTCGTCCTGCAGGCTCTCGCTCAGCCGCCATCCGAGTTCGCGTCCCCGCTGGATCTGTTCCAACAGGTGCTCGAGCACGAGCGCAAGGTTACGGCGCTGATCACCCGGCTCTACGAGACCGCGTTGCAGGAGAAGGACTATGCGACGCAAGGGCTGCTGCAATGGTACATCAAGGAGCAGGTGGAGGAAGAGAAGAACGCCACCGCCATCGTTGAGCAAATGAAGATGGTTGGCACCACGGGCACAGCGCTCTATATGCTGGACCGCCAGCTGGCGGCGCGCGCCGCCGGCTGAGCTGAGCAGGCCGGGATACCCTTTCTCCCGGCCTCCAGCGGACGGGTCATTTCCGGGCGGGACTGCAGCCACTACGGGGCACGGCAGTCTCGCCCCTTGTTTTGCGCGGAGAGGCGCCGCTCCACGAGCCGGCGGCCCAGGGCAACTTGACCACAAATACTGTACAAATTGACACGGGCCGGCGCCTCGCGGTATAATGGCCCGGCATTTTCTGCGTCAGGGGGTAAACATGTCGCCACAGCTACGTGATCCATTCGGCGCCCGTGCGCTGCTGCCGGGCCGCGCCGAGCCGACCTTCATCTACCGCTTGAGCAGGCTGGAGGAGAGCGGCATTGGCCGGATCCCCCGGCTGCCCTATTCAATTAAGGTGCTGCTCGAGGCGCTGCTGCGCCAGGTCGATGGGTTCGCCGTGACGCAGGACGACGTCGTCCGCCTGGCGGGCTGGGACGCGAAAAACGTCGCGCAGGTCGAGCTGCCCTTCAAACCGGCTCGCGTGATCTTGCAGGACTTCACGGGTGTGCCGGCTGTGGTCGACCTGGCGGCGATGCGGTCCGCGATGGTCCGGCTGGGCGGCGACCCCGCCCGCGTGAACCCGCAAATACCGGTGGACCTGGTCATCGATCACTCGGTGCAGGTGGACCAGTTTGGCTCGAGCTTCGCGCTGTTCTACAACGCGGAGCGCGAATTCGAGCGCAACCGCGAGCGTTACGAATTCCTCAAGTGGGGCCGGGGCACGTTTGCCAACTTCCGGGTGGTCCCGCCCGCCACGGGCATCGTGCACCAGGTGAACCTCGAGTACCTGGCCACCGTGGTCCAGCAGCGGCAAGCGCCTGACGGTTGCGAGGCCTACCCCGACTCGCTGGTGGGCACCGACAGTCACACGACCATGATCAACGGTCTCGGCGTGCTCGGGTGGGGCGTGGGCGGGATCGAGGCGGAGGCCGTGATGCTCGGCCAGCCGATCTACATGCTGGCGCCGCAAGTAGTGGGGTGCCGGCTCACCGGCGCTTTGCCTGAGGGTTCCACCGCGACGGATCTCGTTCTGACGGTTACGCAGCTGTTGCGCGCCAGGGGGGTCGTCGACAAGTTCGTGGAGTTCTGCGGCCCCGGGGTCGGCAGGCTCAGCCTGCCGGACCGGGCGACCCTGGCCAATATGGCGCCCGAATACGGCGCGACGATGGGCTTCTTCCCGGTCGACGCCGAGACTTTGCGGTACCTCGCAGGCACGGGCCGGCCCGCCGACCTTGTGGGTCTGGTGGAGCGCTATACCAAGGAACAGGGGCTGTTCAGAGCCGAGGGCGATCCGGAGCCGGTCTTCAGCGAGATCGTCGACATGGATATGAGCACGGTCGTCCCCAGCATGGCGGGCCCGCGCCGGCCACAGGACCGGGTAGTGCTGGGCGACATGCCGCGAACCTTCCGAAAGGCCTTCCCGGAGGCGGCCCAGCGTGCCGGGAACGGGCATGCCGGGGAATCCGGCGGAGAAGAGAAGCCGCTTGTGCTCAGGGACGGCGACGTCGTCGTGGCGGCGATCACCTCGTGCACGAACACCAGCAACCCAAGCGTGATGGTCGCGGCCGGGCTGGTGGCGAAGAAGGCCGTCGAGCTGGGGCTGACCACCAGGCCCTGGGTCAAGACCAGCCTGGCGCCGGGGTCACGCGTCGTGACGCGGTACCTCGCGGAGGCAGGCCTCACGCCGTACCTCGAGGCGCTGGGCTTCTATACGGTTGGCTATGGCTGCACGACCTGTATCGGGAACAGCGGCCCGCTGCCCGAAGCCATTGCGGCGGCAGTGGACCAGCGCAACCTGGTGGTGGCGGCCGTCCTTTCGGGCAACCGCAACTTCGAAGGCCGGATCCATCCCTCAGTGCGCGCCAACTACCTCGCCAGCCCGCCGCTGGTGGTCGCCTACGCCCTGGCCGGAAACACAACCCTCGATCTGACGGCCGAGCCGCTCGGCCGGTCGCGCGACGGCAGCCCGGTCTACCTGCGGGACGTCTGGCCCTCGCAGGAGGAGATCGCGCAAACGGTCGGGCGCAGCCTGAACCCCGAGATGTTCCGCCAGCAATACGCAGACGTCTTCAACGGCAACGAGACCTGGAACAAGGTCGGCGTGCCGGAGGGCGAGATGTACGCCTGGGACGCCTCGAGCACCTACATCCAGGAGCCGCCGTTCTTCATCGACCTCGCGCCCGAGCCCGCCGCACCGGCGAACATCACCGGCGCGAAGGTCCTGGCTTTCCTGGGCGACAGCGTTACCACTGATCACATCTCGCCGGCCAGCTCCATCGCCGCCGAGAGCCCCGCCGGGCAGTACCTGCTCTCGCAGGGTGTGCCGCAGGGTGAGTTCAATGCCTATGGGGCGCGCCGTGGCAACCACGAGGTCCTGATGCGCGGGACGTTCGCCAACATCCGGATCAAGAATCGTCTCTTGCCCGGCGTCGAGGGTGGGTATACGGTGTACCAACCAGACGGCGAACAGATGTCAATCTACGATGCCGCCATGAAGTACGCGGGCGCAGGCACGCCGACTATCGTTCTCGCCGGCAAGGAGTACGGGACCGGATCCAGCCGCGACTGGGCGGCGAAGGGCCCGCGCCTGCTAGGCATCAAAGCCGTCATTGCCGAGAGCTTCGAGCGGATCCACCGCAGCAACCTGGTGGGGATGGGCGTGCTTCCGCTGCAGTTCCTGCCTGGAGAGAGCGCCCAGGGCTTGAGCCTCACCGGGTTCGAGACGTTCGACATCCTCGGGCTCGACGGCGCGGATTTGCTTCCCAAGCAGGCAATGACGGTGCGTGCGGTTGGCGCGAACGGAGCCGTCACGGAGTTCAAGGCGATCGCGCGGGTGGACACGCCCGTGGAGGTCGTCTACTACCGGAACGGGGGCATCCTGCCGGCTGTGCTGCGGCAGATGGTGCGAGATCAATAACGGAGGCGACATAAAATGGGCTACGACAAGATCTCCGTGCCGGCGGCCGGCGAGCGAATCACGGTGCGCGAAGGGGCGTTGCGCGTGCCGGACAACCCCATCCTGCTGTGGATCGAGGGGGACGGCATCGGCGCCGACATCATGACCGCCTCCAAGCGTATCTGGGACGCCGCAGTGCAAAAGGCGTACGGGGGCCAGCGCCAGGCGTGCTGGATGGAGATCTACGCCGGGGAGAAAGCGGCGCGCGTCTATGGGGGCGACTACTTCCCGCCGGAGAGCCTGCAGGCTCTGCGCGAGTTCGTCGTCGGCATCAAGGGCCCTCTCACCACGCCGGTCGGCGGCGGTTTTCGCAGCCTCAATGTGGCGCTGCGGCAGGATCTCGACCTCTACGCCTGCATTCGACCGGTCAAATGGTTTCCCGGCGTGCCCAGCCCGCTGCGGCACCCCGAGCTCGTCGATGTCGTGATCTTCCGCGAGAACACCGAGGATGTATACGCCGGCATCGAGTACAAAGCCGGATCGCCCGAGGCGGCCAAGGTCGAACGGTTCCTGAAGCAGGAGATGGGTGCGCGCTTCTTCGACAATTCGGGCATCGGCATCAAGCCGGTGAGCGAATTCGGCTCGAAGCGTCTCGTTCGCAAGGCGCTGCACTACGCCATCGGGGCGGGCCGCCGCAGCGTGACGCTCGTCCACAAGGGCAACATCCAGAAGTTCACCGAGGGCGCCTTTATGCAGTGGGGCTATGAGGTGGCGTGCCAGGAGTTCGGCGAGATCACGATCACGGAGAAGCAGCTCTGGGATGAGTTCCAGGGCCGGCAGCCCGAGGGCAAGATCGTGGTCAAAGACCGGATCGCGGATATCATGTTCCAGCAGATGCTGCTGCGCCCCTCCGAGTACGAAGTGATCGCCACCCTCAACCTCAACGGCGACTACCTGAGCGACGCGGTGGCGGCCGAGGTGGGAGGGGTAGGAATCGCCCCGGGGGCCAACATCGGCGATTTCTTGGCGATGTTCGAGGCCACGCACGGCACAGCCCCGAAATACGCCAACCAGGACAAGGTGAACCCTGGCAGCCTGTTACTCTCCGGCGTGATGATGCTGGACTACATCGGTTGGGGCGAGGCGGCGCGGGCGGTCGAGCAGGCCTACACCCGTACGGTCGCCGACCGGATCGTGACCTACGACTTCGCCCGCCAGATGGAAGGCGCGCACGAAGTTCGCACTTCTGAGTTTGCGTCCGCGGTCATCGAGCGCCTCTAGCCCTCGCAGATTGTGCGTCCTGGCCGGGTGTTTGACGAACCCGCAGCGCACGGATATAATCCACGGCGACGGCGGCGCGGGGACTGGCCCACACAGCCGAGGCAGGCCCTCACGCGACGTGGCGGGTGGGTAAGGAGGCCAGCTGGATGACCGAGACCGAATCCTCATACGACTACGAGGTCAGCCGGCGCAAGTTCTTATCCGGGCTCATCGGCGCCGTGGCCGCGGCCGTAGCCGCCGCAGTGGCGGTCCCGGCCATCGCCTACGTCACCTCGCCAGGGGTCAAGCTGCAAAACTCGGCGGAGTGGATGACCCTTGGGCCTGCGTCCAGCCTGGTGCAGGGCCAGCCGATGGGCTACCCCTACTCCCGCACCGTCAAAGACGGCTGGACGGAGTCCACACAGAGCGGCGTAGCCTACGCGGTCACGTTCAACGGCCAGACCGTCACGGTCTACTCCAATCTGTGCACGCACTTGAGCTGCCGGGTCACCTGGCACCCCGACCAATACCAGTATATCTGTCCATGTCACGACGGGCGTTTCGCCGTGAATGGGGTTGTGCTCTCCGGGCCTCCCCCGAGGCCCTTGTACGAGTTCCCGAGCCGGATCGAGAACGGGCAGATTCAGATCCTCGTGGAGGCTTAGCCGTGGCCGATCTGAGTGCTCCCGGCCCGAGCCGGAGCCAGGGCGCGTTCGACTGGCTGGATGAGCGTTGGGGGCTGCGCACGATCTGGCACACGGTTTTCGTGCGCGCTGTCCCAAAAACCAACTGGTTCTACACGCTCGGCAGCGCAGCCATGGTTCTGGGCATGCTCCAGGTGGTCACGGGCATGCTGCTCACGATCTACTACGTTCCTTCGCCCGACCACGCCTACGACAGCATCCAGTACATCATGAACGACGTGACCTTCGGGTGGCTCATCCGCGGGATGCACCATTGGGGCGCCACACTCATGGTCATCGTCGTATTCCTGCACCTGCTGCGCACCTATTTCGCAGGGGCTTATAAATACCCGCGCGAAATGACGTGGGTGACAGGCGGGGTGCTGTTCCTGATCGTCCTGGTCCTGGGGTTCTCCGGTTATCTGCTGCCCTGGAATCAGAAGGCCTATTGGGCGAGCTCGGTCGGGACGAGCGTGTTCGCGGCCGTGCCGTTGATCGGTCCGGTATTGCTCAGGGTCGTGCGGGGCGGCAATGAGATCGGCGCTTTGACGCTCGCCCGCTTCTATGGGCTGCACATCTGGTGGATGCCGATCGCGCTGCTGAGCCTCATCCTGATCCACTTGTACCTCGTCATCCGCATCGGGATTACTTCACCGCCCGAACGCGACGAATGATCGCCGGCGGACCTGGCGTCGCACCTCCCTGCGCTCTTGCACTGCGAGGGTTCCATTGACCGACGAAGAGAAGAAGCGCTACCTCGAGCGCTACAAGGAAAAGAAGTACAACGGGGAGTTCTTCTGGCCCGATTCCATCGCCAAGGACGCCGTCGTCTCGCTGATGGTTTTCGCGTTGCTGATCGGGCTGGCCACTTTCGCCGGTGTGCCCTCCGAGCCCCCGGCAAACCCGGCCGACGCAAGTTACGTCCCGCGTCCCGAATGGTATTTTCTGTGGACCTTTCAATTCCTGAAGTACTTCCCAGGTCAGCTGGAAGGGGTCGCCATCGCGGGGCTTGGGCTGCTTATCGTGGTCGGGCTGTTCGGCCTACCCTTCTTCGACAGGGGACCCAGGCGCCATCCGTTCAACCGTCCGATTGCCAGCCTGGCGATGATCTTGGTGGTGGCCGGGCTGGTCTTCCTCACGATCCAGGCGGTCGTCACGACCCCCCCCCAGGCCGAGGCGGTCGACCTGGGGGCCGACCTGGCGGGCCGGATCAAAGCCGGGGGTGAGCTTTTCCAGACGAACTGCGCCGAGTGCCACGGGGCTGACGGCGAAGGGGCCGAGATCAAGAACCAGCCTGGGGAGTTCACCCTCCCGATCAACTCTGACGATTTCCTGTTGACGCATAAGGCCGACACCATCTCCCAGATCATCAGCTTCGGGCAGCCGGGCAGCGGGATGCAGGCATTCGGGTTGGCTCACGGCGGTCAGATGACGGATCAGGAGATCCGCGCGATCACGGCCTTCATCCAGGCCTGGTATATTCCACCCGAGACCGAGTCACAAGCTCAGGGGACCGCGCAAGACCTCGCCAAGATCGCCAATCCCGGCTTCGCTAAGGACGTACAGCCGATCCTGAACAAGAGCTGCTCCAACTGCCACAGCAGGCGTCTCAAGGGCAACTACAGTATCGAGGACTACAATAAGGTCATGACCAGCGGCGCCCATGCGCCTGTGATCGTCGCCGGAGACGCGGCCAACAGCACGCTTGCCAAGATGCTGCACGGGATCAAGACGGACGCCGGCGGCCAGATGCCGCCCACGAGGCCGCTGCAGCAAGCGCAGATCGACCTGATCGAGCGCTGGATCAACCAGGGCGCGCTGAACAACTAACCGTGAAGGGGGAGCCATGAGCCGCATCGCTCGCGTGACACTGCCCCAGGCGCTGGCGTATCGCGGTGGCCAGCCGATGACTGCCTGGTTGCTGCATCGCCTCAGCGGGATCGGTATCGTGTTATTTGTTTCGATGCACATCGTCGCCGGATTCTTCATCTACGGGGTCAAGGGACCGACCGCCGAAATCGCCAATGCGGTCACCACGTTCTACGAGTCCCTGCCCATGCAGATCTTCATGCTATTCGCAGTGCTCTACCACGCATTGAACGGTCTGCGGATCGTAGTGCTCGACATGTGGCCGGCGATGCACCGCTTCAATCACGAGGCCATGTGGGTGCAGTGGGCGCTGTTCCTGCCGATGTTCCTGCTGCCCGCGGCGTTGATGACTTTGGGCACGTACGTCCAATAGCGGCCGGCGCATTGCGGGTGCCCTGCGTACCACGGAGGCGCGAATGGCAACACAGACGAATACCCTGGGACAGGCTCGGCGGGGTAGCAAGTTCGAGCTGTACATGTGGTTCTTCACCCGGGTGACCGGCATCCTGTTTCTGTTGATGGGCGCCTTCAACCTGGTCTACGCCAACCTGGAGGGCGGGCGCGGCAATCTCGACGTCGCAGCTCAGATGCGCTGGGCTTTCTTTCCTATCTCGTTTCACGTGACGTCGACGTCGGTCGAGGTCGTGCCCAACTTCTCGAACCCATTCTGGCAGATCTACAGCTTCTTGCTGGTCGGCTTCGCGGCGGCTCACGGCTTCAACGGCCTACGCGTGATTCTGGGCGACTACGTGCGCCTTCCGCTGCTTAGGGCGTGGCTCAACGCGCTCCTGGTGGGCATCTGGGCGTTCGTGATGATGGCAGCCATTTTCCTTGTCTTCGTATTCAACCAGTAGGGGCCGGTTCATCGCTTCCGGGGAAGGAGAGCGATCGCATATGCTGCATCGTTTTGATGTCATCGTGGTGGGGGCAGGCGGCGCCGGGCTGATGGCCGCGCTCTATGCCTCGCGCGGCGCCAGGACAGCCGTGATCTCCAAGCTCTACCCGACCCGCTCGCATACCGGCACCGCGCAGGGTGGGATCGGCGCGGCGCTGGGCAATATGGAAGAAGACCACCCCGAATGGCACATCTTCGATACCATAAAGGGCTCTGACTATCTCGCCGACCAGGACGCCGTGGAGATCTTGTGCACCGAGGCCACGTCCATGGTGTATGAGTTGGAGCACATGGGACTGCCCTTCGACCGGACGGCGGACGGCCGGATCGCCCAGCGCCCTTTCGGAGGCCACACCAACAACGAAACCAAGCAGCCGGTGCGCCGGGCCTGCCATGCGGCGGACCGCACCGGCCACATGATCCTCCAGACTGTCTACCAGCAGTGCATCAAGAACAACGTCACATTCTTCGACGAGTTCGAGGTCGTGGACCTGCTGAGGTCTGACGCGGGGGATGTGGCCGGCGTGGTGGCATTACACATCGACAGCGGCGAGCAACATATATTCCACGCCAAGGCGACCGTGTTCGCCACGGGCGGGTTCGGACGCATCTGGAAGATCACCTCGAACGCCTATGCCCTGACGGGGGACGGCGTCGCGGCGACGTACCGGCGGGGACTGCCGTTGGAAGACATGGAGTTCTATCAGTTCCACCCCACTGGCATCTTGAAGCTGGGCATCCTCTTGACTGAGGGCGTGCGCGGCGAGGGCGGCGTGTTAGTCAACGGCAAGGGCGAGCGCTTCATGCCCAAGTACGCCCCTACCGTCAAGGACCTGGCCTCGCGCGATGTCGTCTCGCGTGCCATTTATATGGAGATCCGCGAGGGGCGGGGTATCGACGGCAAGGACTACGTCTACCTAGACGTACGGCCCAACACCGTGAACCGGTATTTCGAGCAGGACAGCGCTAAGAACCCTGACGGCACGCCCCGTCGCCTCACCGCAGACGACATTCACCGCAAGCTCCCGGACATATCAGATTTCTGCAAGACCTACCTGCAGGTCGACCCGATCAAGCAGCCGATGGCGATCCAGCCCACGGCGCATTACGCCATGGGGGGCATCCCCACCGACTCGAACGCGCAGGTGGTCATGGACGCCCGGAACACGCCGGTGCCCGGCTTCTACGCCGCCGGCGAATGCGCCTGCGTGTCGGTGCATGGCGCTAACCGTCTCGGGACCAACTCACTGGTTGACATCCTGGTCTTCGGGCAACGGGCGGGGCGGAACGCGGCGGACTACGCCGCTGGGGCCGGATGGCCTGCCTTGGCCCACAATGCCGATGACCCCGCCAGGGCCCGCCTCGAAAGGATCAGAAGCTGCACGGGCACCGAATCGGTCGCCGACATCCGCCGCGAGATGCGCGAGTTGATGATGGATAACGTTGGGGTGTTCCGGACGCAGGCGATGCTGGCGGACGCAATCACGGGGGTCCGGGAGCTGAAAGAGCGCCTTGACCGAGCGCCGATCATGGACAAGGGGCAGCGTTGGAACACCGAGCTGCTGGAGGCATGGGAGCTTGGGTGCCTGCTGGACCTGGCAGAGGTGACGGCCGTGGCGGCTGAGGCGCGTCACGAGAGCCGCGGCGCCCATTTCCGTGAGGATTTCCCGGAGCGCGATGATGTGAACTGGCTCAAGCACTCCCTGGCGTACGGGGAAGGCGACGGACAGATCCGCCTGGACTACAAGCCGGTGACGTTGGGCCGCTATGAGCCCAAAGCCCGGGTCTACTAGCGGGGGCGAGCATGAAAGTACGGGTCAAGATCCGCCGTTTCAATCCAGAAAAGGACCGCCGGCCGCACTGGGCGGACTACTCCGTCGACGCGGAGAAGACCGACCGCATACTCGACCTGCTGGTGGAAATCAAGGGGCACCAGGACGGCTCTCTCACCTTCCGGCGTTCGTGCGCGCACGGCATCTGCGGATCCGACGCGTTGGTGATCAACGGTCGCAACCGGCTGGCGTGCAAAGTATTGGTGATGGATGTCGGAAGGAACATCGTCGTCGAGCCGCTGCGCGGCCTGCCGGTGATCAAGGACCTGGCGGTGGACATGGAGCCGTTCTTCGCCCAGTACCGCAGCATCAAGCCGTTCCTGATCAACGACGATCCGCCACCCTACACGGAGCGGCTGCAGAGTCGAGAGGCGCGCGCCCGCTACGATGAGACGACGAAGTGCATCCTGTGCGCCGCGTGTACCACGGCGTGCCCCAGCTTCTGGGCCAGCGATAGTTATGTCGGCCCGGCCGCAATCGTCCAGGCCCACCGCTTCATTTTCGATGACCGCGACCAGGGAGCTCAGGTCCGGCTGGCGATCCTCAGCGGCGGGAACGGCGTCTTTCGCTGCCGCACCATCTACAACTGCGTGGAAGCCTGCCCGCGCGACATCGACATCACCCGAGCCATCGGCGAGGTCAAGAAAGCGCTTCTGGTAGGGGAATAGGACCGTCAGCCCGCCCCGCTGACCTCGCCGATCATCGACCAGGGCCCCGCCCAGGTGATCCGCACATTGGCCAGGCGTCCGCGCCAGTCGCTGACGGGCAGACCTTCAGACGGCGGGTCGGGAAAGAACACCAGCTTGTTCGTGCGGGTTCGCCCCCGCCATCGTTCCTTGTATTTCTCCTCTACCAGCACCTCGACCGTTTCGCCCAGCAGCCTCCGGTTGATCTCGCCGACCACCTCGGCCTGCAGCGCGTCCAGCGTGTCCCACCGCCGTTTCTTCTCCTCCGGCGGCACGTCGTCCTGCATCCTGCGGGTGCTGACCGTCCCGGGGCGCGGCGAGTACGTCGCCAGGTGCGCCTTGTCGACCTTGATCTCGGCGAGCAGGTCATGCGTGCGCTGGAACTGCTCCGCCGTTTCGCCGGGGAAGCCGACGATGATATCCGTGTGCACGGCTGTGCCAGGAATTACCTCCCGGATATGGCAGACCAGTCTCCGGTAGTCCTCGCGGGTGTAGCCGCGCTTCATGTTCGCCAGCACGACGTCGTCACCCGCCTGGACCGGCACCTCGATCTGCTCGCAGACCTTCGGCAGCTCGGCCACCGTTCGCAGGATGCGGTCGCTCATGTAGTTCGGATGGCTGGTGAGGAAGCGGATGCGCCACAGGCCATCGACCTCGTGTACCGACTGCAGCAGGTCGGCCAGGTCGGGGCGCCCCTCAGGGAAGTCCTTGCCGTAGCGGTCGACGATCTGCCCCAGGAGGGTGATCTCTCGGACACCCTGGTCCACCAGACCCTGCACCTCGCGCACGACCTCGGCCAGCGGCCGGCTGCGCTCGACCCCGCGCCGTGAGGGTATGATGCAGAAGGTGCAGGCGTGCGAACAGCCATAGACCACCGGCACGTTAGCCGCCACCGGCGCATCGCCCCGAAGCGAGAGATGGCGAACGCTCTGGAGGGGTGAGGTATCGGCAAGGACGGGCACAGGGCCGATGTATGGCACGTCTGGTGCGACGGAACGGGTCTCGAACGCGTCTTCGGGGATCAAGCCGATGGCCGCAGCCTCGGGGCTTGCCTCATCCTGGCGGAGAAAGCGGGCCGCGACAGCCTCCAGTTCGTGGGTCCTGGCTTCGGCATCGATTGAACGGCCGGCCAGAAAGCCGGTCAAGGGGGCCGGGTCGGAGGGCGGCATGAACACGTCCACGAACGGAAAGCGCTCGCGCAGGGCGGGGTTCGGCTTGACGCCGACCATGCATCCCATCAGCGCGATCACGCGGGCGGGATTGCTCGCCTTCAAGGGCTTGAGCGACCACAGGTGGCCAACCGCGCGATCCTCGGCACTCTGGCGAACCACGCAGGTGTTCAGAACGATTACGTCGGCGTTCTCGGGGCTCGCAGTCGGCAAATAGCCGAGGGCGTCCATCTCGGCCGCCACCCTCCCCGAGTCGGCCACATTCATCTGGCAGCCAATCGTCCAGATATGATAGTGTCGGGCTTGCGCCACTTCTCATTCCTCCTGAGCGCTCACCGGAACGAGCAGCTCGTCCGGCTGGAGCGCCTCGCGCCCCGCCAGGATCGGCTGCAGGTACTGGCCGGTGAACGACTTTGACACGCGCACGAGCTGTTCGGGCGTGCCTTCGGCGATGACGTATCC